>Ga0335069_10004734_pt1 | contig 20084 bp, 9 predicted proteins | sample Lox_Sample_11_FD_206714 | JGI IMG/M metagenome (GOLD analysis project Ga0335069, IMG submission 206714) | Soil microbial communities from Loxahatchee National Wildlife Refuge, Florida, United States - Lox_Sample_1.1 | ecosystem: Environmental > Terrestrial > Soil > Wetlands | place: USA: Florida... | reverse complement strand
AAGAAGCCGATCGACGCGTATGCGCTGGAGATGACCTCCAACTGCGTGCGCTACCGCGTCGTGGTGCCGAAGGCCTGCGGCAACTTCTGGCTCGAGGAGATCGGCAAGGACACCACCAGCCAGCAGTGCGCGCCGGCGCCGCCTCCGCCGCCGGTGGTCAGCGTGACCTCGCCCGGCGAGGCCTGCGTCACGCAGCCGGTCGACATCACCGTCAACGTCCAGAACCCGCCGGCGGACCTGCGGGTGACGGTCAGCGCCAACGGCAGCGAGCTGCAGTCCGGCAGCCTGAGCAACGGCAGCTTCCGCGCGACCTTCCCCGGCCTGACGCAGCCCGGCCCGGTGGAGATCACCGCCACCTCCGGCGGCGTCACCGGCCGCACCACCGTCACCGTCAAGCCCTGCCTGCCGACCTGCGGCATCACCGTCAGCCCCAACCCGGCGAAGGCCGGCAAGCCGGTCACCGTCGACCTCACCAGCTCGCGCGTCGCCTCCGGCGTGAAGGGCGGCATCCGCTCGGCCAAGGTCGAGGTGCTGGGCAAGGACAAGACGCAGCCCGAGAGCACGGTCGAGCTGACGGCGCCGACGCTCTCCCGCAGCGACGTGGTGATCAAGAAGTCGGGCCCGCACACGCTGCGCGCGACGGTCACCGACGAAGCCGGCCAGGTCTCCACCAACGCCTGCCAGACGGACGTCGACGTGAAGTCCGCGTTCCCGATCTTCGCCGGCGCGTACGGCGGCAAGGAGCGGCTGACCCACGACGACGCCTCCGACCACCCCGATGAGGTCGTGCCGTTCTCGCGCTGCTCGCCCCTCATCGGCTTCGAGGTCGGCGTCCAGCCGATGATCAGCGAGCACGGCCAGGTCGAGCTGGGCGTCGGGCTGAAGATCCACACGGCGAACGACGCGCACACCGCCCCCTACGTCGACGGCGCCATCAACCGTGTCTTGACCCGCGGCTTCTTCGGCGGCGGCCTCACCTGGTGGGACATCGGGAAGGACTCGGGCGGCGTCGGCCTGCTGTACCAGGGCGGGGTCGACCTGGACAAGGAAGGCAAATGGCAGCTGGTCGCCCAGGGCCGCCTGCCGTTCTTCAGCCACACTGAGGTGGCCAACAACTACCAGATCTGGGGCGGCTTCCGCTTCCTGCCCAACAGCTCGAAGTAGCCACGCCCCCCTGACCTGAGCGAGGCCCTCGGCGGCCTGTGCGGCCGCCGGGGGCCTTCTCTTTTTTGGGATGCAATCGGGAGGATGCCCATGCTCGCCGCGCTGGCCTTGTCCGCCGCCCTGCTGGCCGCGCCCGCCGCGCCGGACCTGTCCCCTCCACGGCTGCGCCTGCCGGCCGGCGTGCGGCCGCTGCGGCAGTCGGTCGAGCTCGTCCTCGACCCCGACGCCGAGCCCTACACCGGCACCGTCGAGATCGAGCTCGAGGTCGTGCAGCAGACGCCGGTGGTGTGGGTCAACGCCGAGGGCCTCCAGCTGCGGGCAGCGACGCTCGGCTCCACCCCGGTCCGGGTGGTCGCGGACGGCTCCGATTTCGTCGGCTTCGTCCCCGACCGCCCGCTGCCGCCGGGCCGCGCCCTCCTCCGCGCCTCCTTCGCCGGGGCGGTCTCGCGCCAGCGCGACGACGGCGTCTTCGCCATGAAGGAGGAAGGCGACTGGTACCTCTTCACCCAGTTCGAGGCCGTGTCGGCCCGCCGCGCCTTCCCCTGCTTCGACGAGCCGGCCGCCAAGATCCCCTGGCAGGTCACGCTGCGAGTGCCCCGCGGCCTTTCCGCCTTCTCGAACACTCCGGTGGTGTCGAGCTCCACGGAGGACGGCAGGGACGTGGTGCGCTTCGCGCCCACCCGCCCCCTGCCCAGCTACCTGGTCGCCTTCGCCGTGGGCCCGTTCGACACGGTGGAGGTCGGCGCCGTCGGGCGCGGCCGCACGCCGGCCCGCCTGGTGGTGCCGAAGGGCCGGGGGGGCGACACCGCCTGGGCCCGCGAGACGACGCCGCGGATCGTCGACCTGCTGGAGCAGTACCTCGACCGCCCCTACCCCTACGAGAAGCTCGATCAGCTGGCGATCCCCGGCGTGGGTTTCGCCATGGAGCACCCCGGCCTCGTCACCTACGGCATGGGGCTGCTCGTCCAGCGCGAGCGCGAGCAGACGCTCGACACGCGCCGGGAATGGGTGTCCGTCGCCGCCCACGAGCTGGCGCACCAGTGGTTCGGGGACCTCGTCACCATGGCCTGGTGGGACGACACCTGGCTCAACGAGTCCTTCGCCAGCTGGATGGGCGAGAAGGTCACGGACCGCTTCCGCCCCGAGTGGGGCGTGGCGCTGCGGCGCGTCGCCGCCCGGGCCGAGGCGCTGGAGGCGGACAGCCTGTCGACCGCCCGCCGCATCCGCCAGCCGATCGCCGCCAAGCAGGACATCGAGGACGCCTTCGACGGGATCACCTACGCGAAGGGCGAGGCCGTGCTCGAGATGCTGGAGTCGTGGCTGGGAGAGGAGACCTTCCGGCGGGGCGTGCAGTCGTACCTCGACCACCATGCCTGGGGCAATGCCACGGCGGCCGACTTCGCCTCCCAGCTGACGGCAGCCGCGGGGCGCGACGTCTCGGCGGTGCTCTCGGGTTTCCTCGACCAGACCAACGCGCCCATCGTCTGGGCGGAGGCTCGCTGCGACGGCGCACCGCGCCTGCTCCTGCGCCAGCGCCCCTACCACGCGCTCGGATCGAGGGCGGAGGCGAAGACCTGGCAGCTGCCCGTCTGCGTGCACGTGGCCTCGCGCCAGGAGCCGGCCTGCACGCTCCTCGGCGGGCCCGAGGGCGAGATCCCGCTCGGCGGCGGCTGTCCGGCCTGGTCGTACGCCAACGCGGGCGGCGCGGGGTACTATCGCACCCTGCTCGACCCCGCCGAGGCGCAGCGGGCGCTCGGGCAGGAGGCGCTCCCGGCGGCGGAGCGGCTGGCCCTCGCCAGCGAGCTCGGCGCCCTGGTCGCCTCCGGCGACCTCGCCGCCGGCGAGGTGCTCGCGCTCCTCCCGACGCTGGCGGCGGACCGTGAGCACCGGGTCGTCCAGGCCGCGTCCCAGCTGACCTCGGACCTCGAACGGCTGGTGGACGAGCAGCGGCTCCCCCGCTACCGCGAGTTCGTCCGCTCGGTGTTCGCTCCGGCCGCGAGCCGGATGGGGTTCGCCCCGCGCCCCGGCGAGACCGACGACGAGAGGCTGCTGCGCCGCTCTCTGCTGACCGCCGCGGCCGGCCTGGGGCGCGACCGGCAGCTCCAGGCCCAGGCAGTCGAGCTCGCCCGGCGATGGCTGGAGGACCCCGCCGCCGCGGACCCCGACATGATCGAGACGGCGTTGTCGATCGCCGCCGGCTCCGGCGACCGCGCGCTCGTCGAACGCCTGCGGTCCGAGGCGCTCCGGGAGACGGACCGCCAGCGACGGGAGAAGCTCCTGCAGGTGCTCGGGTCCGTGCGTGACCCCGCGCTCGCCTCCGAGGTGCTGGCCCTCGTGCTGGACCCGAGGATCGACGCCCGCGAGTCGATCGACCTGCTGTGGGCGCTGTCCGCCGGCCGCGAGACGCGGCGGCTGGCCTTCGACTACGTGGTCGCCAACCGCGAGGCGATCACGGCGCGGCTGCCGACGGGGATGCTGTCGCCGACGGCGTACCTCCCGCTGATGGTCGCCGGACTGTGCACGGCGCAGGAGCGCCGCGAGGTCACCGCGTTCTTCGCCGCGCCGGCGGTCGCCGCGGCGACCTCGCCGCGGGTCCTGGCCCAGGCCCTCGAGCGCATCGACCAGTGCGTGGCCGCTCGCGACGCCCAGCAGGCGAGCCTGGCCACGTTCCTGGACGGGCGCTGACCATCACCGGGGCGGCGCCGCCGCGGCCTTCACCAGCTTCTGCACGCCGGGGCGGAAGCCGACCTCCAGCGCGGACGAAGGCGCCCTCGGCGCGGCCAGCAGCGACGTCCTCTCGCTCTCCCAGGCCGCAGGCGCCGGGACGTTCTGCTCCAGGAAGCCGAGCGCTTCCAGGCCGGCCGAGGCCAGCGCCGAGGCCCGTTCGGCGGTCGGCACCGCGTCGCGCAGCAGCTCGTTCGACTCGAGAAGCGGCCGTAGCCGGGCCTCGATCTCCTGCCACTCCAGAAGCCGCGCCCGGATCGCCTCGACGCCTCTGGCGCGCGCCGCGTCGGCCAGGAACGCGTCCACCAGCCGGTTGAACTCCCGGGCGGAGTCGCTCTCGGGTCGGGCGGCGTCCACCAGCGCGACGAGCGGCGTCTGCTGCGTGTACGCGCGGGTGCGGCCGCGCTGGTAGTTCCTGACCGGCTCCACCGCGTCAGCCAGCAGCCGCAGCTCGCCGGCGCGGGCGCCAGCCAGCCGCTGCAGCATCCGCGGATAGCCGGCGCGGTGGTCCAGTCCCAGCCACTCCAGCCAGCGGCTGGTGACCTCGAGCCGCGCGTACATGTCGTCCACGTCCCTCACCTCGCGCGGCGACCACAGCCGCTCGGCGATGGCTGCGGTGCGCGGCCAGATGCGCGAGTCCACCGTCTCGTCGTTCACGAACTCCGACCACATGGTCGCCTCGCCCCCCAGGATGCGCACGCGGTCGGCCTCGGGGAGCTGGTCCAGGCCCCTGTCCCAGGGATCGACCAGGTAGTGCTCGGCCGCCGGCCACATGAGGTCGACGTAGTAGCCGTAGCTCAGCACCCCGCGGAAGCCCGCCTTCGCCGCCGCGCCCAGCGACTGCTGGCCCCGCCAGGAGTGGACGATCGTGTCCCTGGGCAGGTCCGGGTGGAGGATCTCGTCCCAGCCCATCATCTGCTTGCCGTGGCCGGCCGCGATCTTCGACAGGCGCTGGTTGAAGTAGGCCTGCAGGTCGCGGTTGGCGGTGAGTCCCTTCCGCCGCTTGAAGGCCTGCACCCGCTCGGAGACGTCCCATGCCCTGCCGTTGTTCTCGTCCCCGCCGATGTGCAGCACCGGGTCCGGGAAGAGGGCCGCCATCTCGCCCAGGAAGCCATCGAGCAGCCGGTAGACCTCCTCCTTCGACGGGTCCATCGCCGGGTCGAAGACCCCCCAGCGCCTCTCGATCCGGTAGGGGCCGGGAGCGGTCGCCAGCTCCGGGCGCCCGACGAACCAGGAGGTGGTGTGCCCCGGCATGTCGAACTCGGGGTAGACGCGGATGCCACGCTCCGCAGCGTAGGCGATGACGTCCTTCACCTGCGGCTGCGTGTAGAACAGCCCGTCCGAGCCCATACGCGAAAGCTCCGGGTAGCGCCGGCTCTCGACGCGGAAGCCCTGGTCGTCGGTGAGGTGCCAGTGCAGCGTGTTGAGCTTCACCGCGGCCATGCCGTCGAGCGTGCGCCGCACCGTGTCCGGCGAGAGGTAGTGGCGGGCGCTGTCGAGCATCAGCCCGCGCCAGGGAAAGCGCGGTCGGTCCCGGATCACCAGCGCTGGCGCGCGGAAGTGGCCCGACGCGCCGGGCGCGATCAGCTGCAGGAAGGTCTCCAGGCCGCGCAGCACGCCCCAGGGCTCCGCCGCCTGCAGCGTCGCGCCCCGCGGGGTGACGGTGAGGGCGTAGGCCTCGTCCATGCCCAGCTGCGGCCAGGGCCGGCCAGGGCCGTCGCAGCGGATGGACAGGTCCGCGGCCGGCGCCTCCGTCACCGGGTCCGGCAGGTAGATGCCCGTCTGCCGCGAGAGCCGCGCCAGGAAGCGCGCCGCCGCGCGCTCGACCAGGGCTCCCCCGCGGCCGCTCACCCCCACCGTGAACCCCGGGCCGACCGCCAGCTCGCCCGCGCCCATCTCGATGGAGGCCGGCCAGGGCACGAGCGCCGGCCGCTCGCCTCCGCCCGCCACCGCCGCCACCGCTGTCGCCACGGCCAAGAGACCCACGGGCATGGCTCGCCTCCCGGACCGCGGGGGAGCATACAATACGCGCCGGCGTCGGCAGCTTCGTCCGGCTCGACCTCAGGCAAGGAGGCTGCATCGTGAACAAGAGGACCGCGGCAGTCGCGCTGATGGCCGTCTTCACCGTCGCCGTCTGCTTCATCGTGCTCGGCTCGGTCTCGTCCGACATCATGAGGGCGCTGAACCTCGACGCGGCCCAGTTCGGCTCGCTGGTGATGGCGCTGTTCCTGACCTGCTGCATCGTGCAGCTCTTCGTCGGACCGGCCGTCGATCGCTTCGGGTACAAGCCGCTGGCGGTGCTCGGCTTCGTGGTGACGAGCGCGAGCATCTTCATGCTCGCCTTCGCCTCCAGCTTCGCCACCGCCTTCGCGGCCTGCGTGCTGCTCGGGGTGGGGGCGATGGCGCTCAATACCGTCGGCAACACGCTCATCCCGGTGGTGCTGTTCGAGGGCCAGGACCCGGCGCGCGCCAGCAACTTCGGCAACGCCTTCTTCGGCCTCGGCTACGTCTCCGTGCCCTTCCTGTTCACGCTGTTCCTGCAGAAGCTGGGGATGAGCTACGGCGTCTCCCTCTCCGTCTTCGGCGCGCTGACGCTGCTCTTCCTTGTGTTCAGCCTGACCGCCTCCTACCCCAACGTCCCCATCGGCTTCAGCTTCGGCAAGGCGGCGGCGCTGCTGTCACAGCCCGCCGTGCTGGTCGCGGCGCTGGCTCTCTTCTGCTACATCTCGCTCGAGATCTCGATGGGGTCCTGGATCCGCAGGGTGATGGAGGAGATCCTGGGGCGCAGCCAGGCGCCCGCCGACGCCAGCTTCTGGGCGGGGATGGTGCTGAGCCTGTTCGGGCTGTCGATGGCCGCCGGCCGCTTCCTCAGCTCGGCGGTCAAGAACCTCACCGCCATCGGGGTGCGGGTCGTCGCCGGGGCGGCGGTGGTCTCTCTGGTCGCCATCCTGATCATGATGTGGACCGACTCCGCGGCGCTGGCGATCCTGGCGATCGTCCTCACCGGCCTCGCTTTCGCCCCCATCTTCCCGACCGTGGTGGGCGTCACCTTCGCCAAGTTCGACAGCAGCCAGTACGGCTCGATCTTCGGGATCATCTTCGCCATCGGCCTGCTGGGCGGCACCTTCGTGCCGAAGTGGATCGGCAACCTCAGCGTCGCCGGCACCGTCCAGGGCAGCCTGAAGGTGGCGGCGCTGATGGCCGCGCTGCTGATCGTGGTGGCGCCGGTGCTGGGCGTCGTCGGCCGCAAGGCGCTCGACGGGAAGAAGGCGACCTAGCGCTCGCGCGCCAGGCGGAACTCGCGCAGCCCCATCAGGCTCAGCACGCCTTCGCTGCAGGTGCCGTCCTTCGCCGGCACGAAGGTGATGCGCACCGGGCTCAGCTTGGAGAAGAACGCCGTCTGCGACTCCGGGTAGATCTCGGCCTGGCCCTGCTTGGCGGAGGCGAGGAGGTGCCCGCCCTCGAGCCGCACCTCGAGCGTGTCGCCCATCACCGCGGCGACCGGCGGCGGGGCGACCAGGCGGTAGCGCCCGGTGTAGCGCTGGAGGACGGAGAGCTCGACCTCGGCGATCGGCGGGAACTCCGGCCCCAGCCGGCCTCCCGCGACGGCCGCGACCGCCTTGTGCGCGATGTCGCCGGCCGTGGGCAGCGGGCCTGGCGGCCGCATCCCGACGTTCGACAGCACGATCACCGCCAGGTGCTCTTCCGGGTAGACGGCGAAGTAGGTGTTGAAGCCGCTGATGTCGCCGCCGTGACCGAACTCGCGCAGGCCCCGCCAGGGGATGGTCATGAAGCCGTAGCCGTAGCCGCCCCGGTGCCCGTCGGCGAGCGTCACCGGCGCCGTGGCGAGGGCCAGCGTCTCCGACCTGACGATGCGACCGGCGAGCAGCGCCTGCAGCCAGCGGGTCATGTCCTCGGCGGTGGAGTGCAGCCCGCCGGCGGCCGCGTCCGTCCCTGACACCGCCGAGTACTCGGCCGGCACCACGCCGCCCTGGTCGGTGAACAGGTACCCGGCCGCGGCGCCCTTGGCGGCCGGCCCCTCGTGGTCGACGCCGGTGTCCCCTAGCCCCAGCGGGTCGAGGATCGCCGCCCGCAGCTGCGCCTCGTAGCTGCGACCGGTGACCTTCTCCACGACGCGGGCCAGCACCGAGTAGCCGACGTTGCTGTAGTTGAGCCGCTCGCCGGGCGCGCACTCGGGCGGCGTCTTCATCGCCTGCTCGACGGACACGAAGTCCGGCATCCCCGCGGTGTGGGAGAGCAGGTGACGTATGCGGATCCTGTCGCCGCCCACGAAGCCGGGCACGTACCTCTCCAGCGTGTCGTCGAGGCCCAGTCGCCCCTGCTCCACCAGCTGCAGGACGAGAAGGGCGGTGAACGACTTCGACACCGAGGCCAGCCGGAAGCGCGTGCGGGTGGTGTTCGCCTCGGCCGTCTCCAGGCTGGCCAGGCCGTACGCCTTCGAGAAGCCGACCTTCCCGTCGCGCAGCACGACGACGGCGGCGCCGGGCATCGGCTTGCCCGCGCTCGGCAGGAAGACGGAGTCGATCGCCCCGGCCAGGGTGGCGGCAGGTTCCTCCGCCCTGGCCAGGACCGGAGGGCCGAGCAGGAGTGCCGCGGCGAGCGGCCAGGCTTGGGATCGCATGAGACCTCCTGTCGTCTCCTCTTACGGCGGGGCGCCCGCCTTGGTTCGGGTTTCACGGGCGTCGACCTCCGCCCTCGTCGTCGACTTCAGCCCTCGTCTTCGACGACCAGCAGCACCGGTGAGCCCCCTGGTAGCGGGACAGGCTCCGATGCCGCGGGCAACACCCGCGTGCGGGACAGCTCCTGACCGGTGAGCGGGTCGAGAAGGACCGCCACGGCGGGCTGGCGCACGCGCGGCACGACCCAGGCGCCTCCCTTCGGCCCGTCGAACCAGGCGAGGTACGCCCCTGGTGCCGTCCGCAGCTGCACCCGGCCGGCTGCATGGCGCCCGGCGAAGAAGACGCCCTCGTCGTCCGGGTCGACGATCCCCAGCGCGGTCCAGGGCAGCGCCCGCAGCTCGTTCGCCAGCGCCTTTGCCGGCGCGCCGCTCCAGTACCAGCGCCGCCTCTCCGGCTCGCGCCAGGTCGGCTGCGCCGGCGCGGTGACGAAGCGGTAGCGCCCCGGCCCGCCGTCGGCGTAGCACAACGCGCCCTCGCGCCGGCACGGGTCCGGCTTCTCCGCGGGCGCGCAGGCCAGGGGCCACTTGCCGACGGCGGTGCCGTCGCCGCTCAGCAGCGCCTTCTCACAAACCGGTGTCGACGCTGGCACCGAGCCCAGCGGCGGATAGCCCCAGGCGCGCTCGGCGAACACCTCCGGCAGCGGATGGTCCAGCCCCGGGTGGCGCGTCCACAGCCAGCGGGCGAGCGGCGTCGGCTCGAGGTAGCGCACCGGCCGGGAAGGCAGGTACTCGGGCACCAGGCTCGCCACCGACAGCGCTCCCAGCGCCGCCAGGGCCAGCTTCGCGCGGGCGTCCGCGCGGGTCGCCAGCCTCGCCAGCACGGGCACGGCGAAGGCCACCAGCCACAGCGCGTACCGGCTCATCCCGCGCGTCGCCCCGTGGTTGAGGTTTCCCGGCTGGGTGAAGACGACGAGGAGCGTGGCGATCGATAGCAGCAACGCCAGCGGGTCCCAGGCCGCTCCGGGGCGCTCGCGGAGCGACGCGACGGCCATCCCCAGGCCCGCGAGCGCCACGATCGCCATCGACGGCCAGGCCGGGAACAGCCCCAGGTTGGGGTCGCCCAGGACGGCCCACAGCTCGCGCGGCCCCGGGAGGTGCACGAGCACGGTGGCGGCGAGCGGCGAGCTCCTGCCCAGGTGCAGCAGGTAGTAGAGAGGGCTCACGGCGGCCAGACCCCAGGCGATCGCCGTCGAGGAGAGCAGAAAAGGCCTCCGGCGTTGACGGACCCAGGCCCACGCCGTGGCGATCGCCAGAGGCGGCAGGAAGGCCCCGTTCTGGGCGGCGACGAGGCCAGCGAGCGGCAGCGCCCACTGCGGTCGTTCGTCCGCCAGGGCCAGGGCCATCGCCACCACGGCGACGAAGAACACCTCCGGGTGCGGCTTGTCGACCCACCACAGGAGCGGTGAGGCGAAGAGGACGGCGATGGAGCCGGCCCCGGCCCGTCGCTGCACGAGAAGAGCCGCCAGCACCAGCAGCGCCAGGTTGGTCGCCGCGAAGCCCGCCAGCACGCGCCCGCCGACCGCCCGCACCGCCGCCACGGCTGGCGCCGTGAGCAGCGGGTACAGCCAGAAGTGGTAGAAGTCCTGCCGGCCGTCGTCACCGACGAGGGCGGCGCGGCCGGGCAGCGCCGAGAGGACGCCGGGCGTCCAGCCCATCTCCGACTCCACGCGCCCGCGCTCGGCGTCGCTCAGCGCCGGCGGCCTTCCAGCCGCGAGGTTGACGGCCATGGCCACGTACTCGTGTCCGTCGCCCACCACCCGCAGTGGCGAGTCGGCCGTCACGGCCAGGCCCAGTGCCCCCACCCAGGCGGCGCCTCGCCACCACGGCACCGGTCCCCTGGCGAGGGCCTCCCGGACCAGCAGCAGGGCGAGACCGAGCACGACCGCCCGCGTCGGCTGGTGCAGGCCGATCGTCAGCGGCCCGAGCCGCCAGGCGCCGCCACCGGCCACCCACGCCACCGCCCCCGCCGCGAGCAGGGCGCAGGCGACCACCAGGAGGGCACGCGCGGCGAGGCGCACGGCGGGATTGTCCCCGCGAGGGTGTCTCCTGGCAACCGCCGGGGGCCGGCGACGGCCTGCTAGGGCCGCGGCGTCGCCAGGCCCTTCGTCGCTGCCTCCTCGGGGCTCAAGCCCCCCGAGCGCGGCTCCCACCAGCGCTCCGTGCGCTCCGCGGCCACGAACCCCGTCGGCCGCAGCACGCGCAGGGCGACGCGGATCTCGCGCGACCGCGTCGCCGGCCAGGAGCCATCCACCTCGACCGGCACGCCGATGGTCGGCAGGTCCCTGGCTCCTCTCGCCAGCACCGTGCCGTCGTGGTCGCGCGCCTGCCACTCGAGGCGATAACCCCGCAGGTCGTAGGACGGCAGCTCCGTCGGCGGCCTCCGCGCGACGGTGACCTTGAAGCCCGTGGGCGGCGCGTAGTAGCCGCTGCGGGTCCAGTCGAAGGCGAGGCGCGCGGGGCTCGTCTCCTCCTTCCACGCCTCGTACGACGGCTGCCGCTGCCGGTCCTGGTCGACGAGGCCCATGTTGACGTAGCCGGAGGTCTCGCCCGGCCAGAGGTTGCGGTGCGACTTGTAGTCCTGGTAGCACCAGAAGACGGCACCGGCGACGAAGTCGTGCCGCGCGAACTCGGCCAGCTGGTCCTTCATGATGCGGGTGCGCATGACGTCGGCCTGCTGCGCGTCCGGGGCGAACGGGCCCGCCAGGCCGAACTCGGAGATGACGACCATCTTGTCGGGGAACATCCTCCCCACCCGCTCGAGCGCGGGCGCGAGATCCTGCGCCGGGCCGGCCCAGCTCCCGAAGTACTGATTCATCATGATGAAGTCGGTGTACTGGTTGGCGTCCAGGGCCGGGTCGGTAAGGTAGGCGAGCCCGTCGTCCGCGTAGCTGACGAAGCGGCCGGGGTCGAGGGCCTTGACGTGGTCGACCATGGCCTCGACGTAGGCGCGGCCGCCGGCGGTGCTGGTGGCGCTTTCGTTGCAGACGCTCCAGCCGAGGACGCTCGGGTGGTTGCCGGCCTGCTCGATCATCTCCTGCATCATCCGCTTCGCCAGCGCCAGCACCTTCGGGTCCTTCATCTGCTCCTCGCTGAACTGCCACATGGGGATCTCGGGCACCAGCAGGACGCCGTCGCGGTCCGCGTAGTCGAGCACGTCGGGGTGCTGCGGGTAGTGGACGGGCCGGGTGAGGACCACGTTCAGGTTCTTCAGGTCGTTCCAGTCGTAGAGGATCGTCCCCCGGGTCTCGGCCAGGCCCTCCTGGGTCGACTCCTCGTGGCGGGTGATGCCGGTGAGCCGCACGCGCTCGCCGTTCAGCCACAGGCCGCGGTCGCGGATCTCGACCGTGCGCAGGCCGAAGGCGTCCTCGCGGCGGTCGAGCACGCCGCCGGTGGCCGCGTCGCGCACCTCGACCACCAGCCGGTAGAGGTTCGGCTGGTCGAAATGCCAGAGCTTCGGCTGGGCGATCGGCAGGCTCAACGGCACGGTGACCGGGCCGGACGCGCCCTCGACCTGCTGCCGCGCCAGCGCCAGGGGACGGCCGCCCGGGTCGTACGCCTCCGCCCGCACCTCGAGACCGCCGCCGGGCTGCAGGCGCTCGAGGAACACGCGGTCGACCACCGTCGCCGCCTCTGCGTCCACCTTCGGCCGGATCTCCTGCCGGCGGATCGCCACCCTCTCCTGCGCCACCAGCGCCACGTCGCGGACGATGCCGCCGTAGTGCCACCAGTCGTACCAGACCGAGCCGGTGTCCTTGAGCCGCATCGCCCAGCCGGGGATCGTGGAGAGCCCGGGGCGGTTGTCCAGCTCCACGGCGATCACCCCGCCTCGGCCCAGCGCCCGGGTCACGTCCATCCGCCAGGCGGTGTGCCCGCCCTCGTGCTCGCCCACCAGGGTGCCGTTCACGAACACGCGAGCCTCGTAGAAGGTGGCCCCGAAGTGAAGCTCCAGCGGGTGGCCGATCAGCGACGGCGGGACCCGGACGACCCGCCAGTACCAGGCGATCCCCTCGTGCTCCGCGTGCCGGCCGACCCCCCAGGTGTGCGGGACGTCGACGGTCTCGACGTCGGCGGGCACCGTCCTGGCCCAGCCGGACCTCTCGCCCGTGCCGTCGTGGTCGATCCGGAACTGCCAGGGGCCGTCCAGGCTGACACGCGTGCCCGCGGCGGAGGGCGCCGACAGCACGAACAGCAGCAGCGGCAGGCCGGGGACGGCGAGGGATCGAGGGCGCACGGGCACCTCCTGATGTCCGACCTGGATGCTATGCGCGAACGGGAGAGCGGCCAACCGGCGAGGATCTCGTGGCGAAGCGGGCCGGGAGCACGCCCCGGAGCGAGTCCGGCCTCTCGCCGCGACCGCCCGCGGCGGCCGGGTCCTGCGCGCCCACGGCTCTTGGAGCTACGTGTTCCGCAACCCCAGGCGCCAGAGGGGACCGGCGCAGCTCACGGGCAGACCTGCTTGATGCGGTCGAGCTGTGCCTTCAGCGCGTCCAGGGTCTGCGCGGAGGCGGAGGCGTGAAGCTGCGGCCGCACCTCCTCGATCTTCTGGTCGGCCTCGAGCATCAGCGGCTTGGCGGCGTCGCAGTCCGCGGAGTTGCGGATCACCTCGTTGACCTTGCCGTTCACCTCCTTGAGCAAGGCCTCGTCCTGGCCGACCTGCTCGATGGCCTTCTTGCGGGGGTCCTCGCAGGCGAGGACCGTCACCGCCAGCACCGCGAACACCAGCCATCGAGCGCTCATGGGGCCTCCCTGTCCGGTCCGCTCCTGCCCCGGCCGCTCCAGTCCGGGCCGACCGGAGGGCCGAGCATAGCGCAACGGCGCACTGCCGCGGCACCGGCTGCCCAACTATAATCGCCGCGGCCATGGCCGCCACGGTCGCGCTCGTCGTCACCGCGGGGCCCCTGCGCGGCCGGCGGTTCGAGTTCACCGGCCACGACACCTTCCTGTTCGGCCGGGCCGCCGACTGCCACGGCCGTCTCGCCGCGGACGACGTCTCCGCCTCCCGCCATCACTTCCTGCTCGAGGTGAACCCGCCGCAGGCGCGCCTGCGCGACCTGGGCAGCCTGAACGGCACGCGAGTGAACGGCGTCCGCCACGGCGGCCGCGCCGCCGACGAGAGCCCGCGCCCGGCCGCCCAGCGGGCCGGTGCCGAGGTGGACCTGCGCCACGGCGACGAGGTGCGGGTCGGCGCCACGGTCATCGCGGTCGAGGTCGCCGGCGCGCCGCCCGCGCCGCCCCCGGCGGCGATGCCGGAGGCCGAGGACAGCGAGCCGCTGCTGGGTCCGGGCGCCAACGTCGGACCGTACGTCGTCGAGCGCCCGCTCGGGCGCGGCGCCATGGGCGTCGTGTACCTCGCCCGCGCGGGTTCGCCGGAGGCCGCGCCCGTCGCCCTCAAGCTGATGCGGGCGGAGGCCAGCCTCGACGAAGCCGCCCGCGAGATGTTCCTGCGCGAGATCGAGGTGACCCGCGCGCTGCGCCACCCGAACATCGTGCGCCTGCACGGCGTGGGACGCCACGGCCGGCAGTTCTACTTCGCCCTCGACTACTGCGCCGGGGGCAGCGTCGAGGCCCTCCGCCACGACTACGGGGGGAGCCTGGCCGTGGAGGCGGTCCTGCGGATCGCCGGCGACGCCGTGGCCGGGCTCGCCTACGCTCACGAGCGCGGGTTCGTCCACCGCGACATCAAGCCGGAGAACGTGCTCCTGTCGGAGGAGGGGACCGCGCGGCTGGCGGACTTCGGCCTGGCCAAGAGCTTCGAGCAGGCGGGGCTGTCCGGCCTCACCGCCACCGGCGCCATCGGCGGCACCCTCGCCTTCATGCCGCGCGAGCAGCTCACCGCGTTCCGCGAGGTGCGTCCGGTGAGCGACGTGTGGAGCATGGCCGCCACGCTCTACTTCCTGCTCACCGGCTGCCACGTCCGCGACGGCTCCCCGGAAGAGGATCCGCTGGCGGTGATCTTGCGCGGCGCCGTGGTCCCAGTGCGCGAGCGCGACCCCGCGGTGCCTGCGGCGCTCGCCGCGGTGCTCGACCGCGCGCTGGCGGACGACGCGGGCTGGCGCTACCAGCACGGCGGCGAGCTCCTGCGTGCCCTGGCGGCGGTGCGCTGAGATGCCCTCTTTCCTGACGGTCGCCTGTCCCACCTGCGGGACCACCTCGGACCGGGTGCCTGCCGAGCTGAGGGGACGCGTGGTCCGCTGCACGAAGTGCGCCGCCCGGTTCAAGGTGACGCCGACCGAGCCGCTCCCCACCGTCCCGGAGGCCGAGGTGGTGGTGCCGACGGTGCCGGAGGAGGCCCTGCGGCGCACGCTCGCCGCCGCGGCGCCCGAGTGGCGCCCGGGGGAGCTCATCCTCGGCCTCTACGAGGTCTTGGGCGTCCTGGGCCAGGGCGGCATGGGCCGCGTGTACCGGGTGCGGCACCGCGGCTGGAACCTGGACCTGGCGCTCAAGGTGCCGCTGGCCGCCGCGCTGGAGGCCGCCGGCGGGGCGGACCACTTCGAGCGCGAGGCCGAAGCCTGGGTCCAGCTGGGCCTGCACCCTCAGGTGGTGGCCTGCCACTACGTCAGGAGGTTCGAGGGCCTGCCGCTGGTGTTCGCAGAGTACGCCGACGGCGGCAGCCTGCACGAGGCGATCCGCGGCGGGCGGCTCGCCAGCGTGGAGGCCATCCTCGACGTCGCGGTCCAGTTCGCCTGGGGGCTGCACCACGCGCACGAGCAGGGGCTCGTGCACCGCGACGTCAAGCCCGCCAACGTGATGCTGACCTCGGACGGCCTGGCGAAGGTCACCGACTTCGGCCTCGCGCGCGCCCGCTCCGCCGCGGTGACGGCGCAGACGACGGGCGAGGTCGCGGGGACGATCACGGTCGAGGGCGGAGGTGGGGCGACGCCCGCCTATCTCTCGCCCGAGCAGGCGCGGGGGGACGCCATGACGCGTCGCTCCGACGCCTGGAGCTTCGCCGTCTCCGTGCTCGAGATGTTCCTGGGCCGCAGGACCTGGACGCTGGGGTTGGCGGTGCCCGAGACGCTCGCCGCCTATCGCGCCGATGCCGGGGCGGCCGGCGCCGGCCCGGGGCGGCCGGCGATGCCGGAGGCGGTCGCCGACCTGCTCGCGCGCTGCCTGCGCGAGAACGCGGACGAGCGGCCGCACGATCTGGCGGCGATCGCCGGCGAGCTGTGCGACGCCTGGCAGGCCGCCACCGGGATGCCCTACCCGAGGCGGCGGCCGAGCGGAGGGGTGGGATCGGCCGACGCCCTCAACAACCGGGCTGCGTCCCTGGTCGACCTGGGCCGGGAGGCGGACGCGGACGCGCTCTGGCAGCAGGCGCTGGCGGCGGAGCCGCTGCACCCCGAGGCGACCTACAACTCGGCCTTGCGCGCCTGGAGCGGCGCGCGCCTCAGCGACCCGGAGCTGGTGCGCCAGGTGGAGGCCGCCAGCCCGCGGACCGCGTCCGCGGCTCACCCGCCCCAGCTGCTCGGCCGGCTGCAGGCCCTGCTGGGACACGGGGCGGAGGACGTCGCGGACGGGTGCCCACCAGGGCGGACGCTGCGCGGGCTCGCCGGCACGGTGGCGGCGCTCGCCAGCGGCCGCGACGGTGCGCTCGTGGTGGCCGGCAGCGGAGCGGAGCTGCGGGCGTGGAGCGCCGCCGACGGTGCGCTCGTCGCGGCGGTCGCCGTCCCGGACGGTCCGCTGCGCGCGGTGGCCCCCCTGCCCGACGGACGCTCGGTCGTGGTCGCCGGCGAGCGCGGCCCCCTGGCCGCGTGGGACCTGGTCTCCGGGCGGCCCCGGCGCACGTTCGCCCGCCAGCCCGGGTTCGCGGCGAGCCTCGCCCTGCTGCCGGGCGGGCGCGTGCTGTCGGGCGGCTCCGACCGCGCGGTCAGGGTGTGGGACCAGAAGACCGGGCGCCCGGTCCTGGAGTTGCCCGGGCACACGGACGCGGTCACCGCCGTCGCGGGCGGCGCCGGCGTGCTCGCCTCCGCCTCGCGCGACGGGACGGTCCGCCTGTGGTCGCCGGAAGACGGCCGCTGCCTGGCGGTGCTGAGCACGCCCGGACGCCTGCTGGCACTGGCGCTCTCCGAGAGGACGGACCTGCTGGCCGCCGCCGGCGAGGACGGCGTCATCCGTCTGTGGAGCCTGGGCTCGCGCCAGGCGCGGCTGAGCCTCAGAGCGCACGCGCAGCCGGTGCACGCGCTTCTGCTCTCGCCGGACGGCGGCCGGCTCGTCTCCGGAAGCGCCGACTCGACCGTGCGCATCTTCGACGCGGCGACCGGCCACGTCCTCTCCCTGTGGCGCGTCGAGGCGGCCGTCCACTCTCTGGCCTGGGGACCCGCCGGGACACTGTGGGCCGCGCACGGCGCCACCGTCACCGGGGCCGTCCCGCCGCCCCTGACGCTGCCGCCGCTCGCGCTGTGCCGCCCCGCCTCGGCGAGCGACGAGGAGTCGCGCGCGGCCAGCTTCGACGCGCAGGTGGTGGAGGCGCGACGGTCGCTGCAGTCGGGCGACGTGGCGGCGGCCCTGCGCCTGGTCCGTGGCGCGCGCTCCATTCCCGGCCGCGCGCGGGCCGGGCCGGCGATGGCGGTGTGGGACGACCTGTGCGCGCGGCTGCCGAGGCGGGCCCTGCTGTCGGCCTGGGAGGAGGGCCGGCTCGAGGGACACCGCGACGCGGTGCTGGCGGTGGCCGTCGATCCGGCGGCCGCCCGCGTGGCGACCGCGAGCCTGGACGGCGCCGCGCGCGTCTTCGACCTCGCGACGCGGCGGCTGCAGCACGCGCTCCACGGCCATGCCGCCGCGGTGACGGCCGTCGCCTTCGCCGCAGGGGGCGCTCGCCTCCTGTCGGGCTCCCGCGACCGCACGCTGCGGCTGTGGGACACGACCAGCGGCGAGCCGCTGGCGACGCTCGAGGGCCACGCCGAGACGGTCTCCGACCTCGACGTCGCCTGCGACGGCCGCCTGGCGGCGAGCGCGGGCTGGGACGGCGCCGTGCGGCTGTGGGACCTGGAACGGCAGGCCCCGCTGCAGGTGCTGAGCGGCCATGCTGCAAACGTCGCCGCCGTGCGCTTCTCCGCCGACGGGCACGTCGTGGCCAGCGCCGGCTGGGACGGCACGGTCCGACTGTGGGACGCGGGGGACGGACGTCCCCTGGCGACATTCCAGGGGCCGGAGGACCCGACGGCGCTGGCCTGGCACCCGCGGAGCCGGCAGCTCGCCGTCGCCGGGCAGGACGGAGCCGTCCGCCTGCTGGAGCCGCGCTCCGGCCGCATGCTGCGGGTGCTGCAAGGCCACGAGGCTGCGGTGACGGGGCTCGCGTTCACCCCGGACGGGCGCTTCCTCGCCTCGGCGAGCCGCGACCGGACGGTGCGCACCTGGGACCTGCGCGGCCACGACACGCCGCGCCCGCTCGCGCACCCCGACGCCGTCCTGGGCGTGTGCCTCGCCGCCTCCGGTACGCTGCTGCTGAGCGCGGGCGGGGACCGCCTCGCGCGCGTGTGGCACCTCGACTGGGACCCGGAGCCCGAGGCGCTGACCGCGGTGACGACGGCACCCAGCCTCGCCCCGACCCTCCGCGCGGCACCCCCCGCGGCGTCACTGCGGCCCCTGCCGCTGCGCGAGGACCTGCAGCGCACGGCGGCGATCGCGCCCGTGGCCATCCCCCGGGCGGCAACCCGCGCGGCCGGACGGGCGGCACGGCGGGTGCCGTGGAAGTGGGTGACGCTCGCCGCGCTGGTCCTCGCCGCCGCCCTCGTCAGCTATCAATTCTCCTGGCACCGGCGGCCGCCGCAGCTGCGGCTGTCGTCGCTGGCCTCGAACCTGCGCGGCGACGGGGAGCTGATCGACGTCGCGGCGTTCTCCCGCGGCTGCCCGGCCGACGAGTACGACCGCCACCTGCAGGCGCTGCGCAGCGGCAACCCGGACGCGCACGACGTCGCCTGCCTCGCCGCGCGCGGCACCCCCGACGTCATCAGCGACGTGCTCGACTGGGCCCCGCTTTCCGGCGAGGACGGACTGGTGACGCGACGGCTGCGCCGCAACGCCGCCTCCGTGCTCGCCGGCCTGCCGGCGGCGACGCTGCCGGCGCTGTGCGCGCGGCTCGGCGACGGCCGCGAGGAGGTCCGCGCGACCACCGCTCTCGCCGTCGGCCAGCTGACGACAGCGGGGGCGAACGAGTGCATCGCGACGCAGATCGCGGCCGGCGGCGGTCCCGCCAAGGTCGCGGCGGCGCAGGCGCTGCAGCGGCGACTGGCTCGCGGCCTCGTCGAGCCCGCCCGGGGCTGGGCGGCCGCCGGTGCCCTGCTGCAGGATGCGGAGCCGCTCGCCCGGCGCGCCGGCGTCGATCTCCTGCCCCTGTTCACGCCCGGTCTCGCCGAGCCCGCGGTCCGGCCCCTGCTGGCGGACCCCGACCCGGAGGTGGCGGCGGAGGCGCGGGCCGCGCTCACCGCCATCCAGGGCGCCCGCAGGGCGGACCAGCTCGCCGGCGACGACGGGTCCTGACCGCCGCCGGAGCCGGCAGACTGCGCGGCCTCGTGAGTGAGCGCAGGACCTGACCGCCATGTAGAGTGGGCGCGTTCATGCCGGAAGGAGGATCCAACATGTTGAACGCCCGACGCGTCGTGCGTGCCATCGCAGCCCTCGCGTGCGCCGCGCTCTCGATCACCGTCCTCGCGGCCGAGGCGCCGTCCGCCGCCACCGCGCCGCCGCGCGCGCCGCTGCTGCTGCAGAAGCCCAGCGTGAGCCGCACGCAGGTGGCGTTCTCGTTCGCCGGCGACCTGTGGATCGTCGGGCGCGAGGGCGGTGAGGCGAGGCGTCTCACCAGCGGCGTAGGACGCGAGACCGAGCCCTGCTTCTCTCCGGACGGCTCGCTGGTCGCCTTCACCGGCGAGTACGACGGCAACGTCGACGTCTACGTCGTGGAGGCCTCGGGCGGCGTGCCGCGGCGGCTCACCTGGAATCCCGCGGAGGACCACGTCACCGGCTGGACGCCGGACGGCGAGTCGGTGCTGTTCCACTCGGGTCGCGGCAGCTTCCACTACTTCGACAAGCTCTACACGGTCCCGCTGACGGGCGGCCTGCCGCAGGAGCTGCCGCTGCCGCGCGGCGTCCGCGCCTCGTTCTCTCCCGATGGCAAGCGGCTCGCCTACGTGCCTGTCAACCAGTGGCAGCGTGCCTGGAAACGCTACCGCGGCGGGCAGACGACGCCCGTCTGGATCGCCGACCTCGCCGACTCCTCGGTCGAGGCGGTCCCCCGCGACAACTCGAACGACAACTTCCCGGTCTGGCTGGGCGACCGCGTCTACTTCCTCTCCGACCGCAGCGGCCCGGTGTCGCTCTTCGCCTACGACACCAAGACGAAGCTGGTCTCGCAGGTGGTGAAGAACGAGGGGCTCGATTTCAAGTGGCTGACCGCCGGCCCCGACGTCCTCGCCTACGAGCAGTTCGGCGCGCTGTTCCTCTACGACCCTGCCGCCGGGACCAGCAAGGCCCTGCAGATCCGTCTCGCCGGCGACTTCCC
>Ga0335069_10004733_pt1 | contig 20086 bp, 15 predicted proteins | sample Lox_Sample_11_FD_206714 | JGI IMG/M metagenome (GOLD analysis project Ga0335069, IMG submission 206714) | Soil microbial communities from Loxahatchee National Wildlife Refuge, Florida, United States - Lox_Sample_1.1 | ecosystem: Environmental > Terrestrial > Soil > Wetlands | place: USA... | reverse complement strand
GCGCGAAGAATTGCTTGAAGTGATTCACCGCCAGGGATTCGAGCATTTTCACGACGTTCTTCGCGTGGAGCTTGAGCCGAATGGTTCCTTCTACGTTGAAGCGATGAATCCCTCCGCCGCAGAAAAGCACCACGCTGATGTGATCCAACGGCTCGACACTCTCGCTCGCGAGATCCAGGCACTGCGCCCCCAGGCTTCAGGGAATTGATCTTTGACTTGCCGGCGGGCGTGGCGTCTATCTCCCTCCCGCGCGACACGCACGTCCGCTTTGCGCGTCTTTCCTCGCTGGAAGAAAAGTGGGAGTGCTGCCGAGTCCTACAGTATTGATTTTTAGGGGAATTCTGGTCTGCCCCTCGATCTTCATTCAATCTAGATAAGGTGCGTGTAACCGCGTGGGGTTACAAATCGGTTTACACGAAACAGAACAGGTAAAGTTGAGCCTCGTTCTGACATACGAGTTTTCGGGTGAGGTTTAATTTCCGCGGCCTGCGATTCGCTCCTCCACGACAATGAGCACATCAAAGTCGTGTACTTCAGCATTTTTCGCGCGTATCACAGAAACCACGATTCCTTCGACACCGCCTTTGATACCCAAGCTATCGCCTCTCTTGTATATGTCAGGGCTTCTGGCAAATGTATCGCCAGAAGCGCATAGCGTGTTACCTGGACCCTTAACGAAGTATCCGTAGTGAAACCAGCCTGCGGCAGTCTTGCGTTTTGGTTTTGGCGGGTTCTCCTCATCTACGATGACGCCGTATTCGTTTAAGGCTTTTTGAAGCAGGTCCCAAGTTTCCGAGCGAAGTGGAAAGATCGGTCGCTCCGGCATGATAGTGACAAATTCTGGTGGCGGAGAGCCAGCTTCCCTGCGGTAGTGCCATCCGATGTTCGACAGAATCAAACAACTGTCCTTATCAGGTAAACCGTCGGACTTTCGTTCATCGAAACACTCTTTCGCTTCCCTGACCCATACGCGCTCAAGTGGTGGTGTTTGCGGAGTCAATGGAAGATTTACGTCGATGAAGACAACAAAGGGTACTTGACCCGGATTCTGTTCGAGTGCCTCTTGGAATAACCCTCGAATCCGTGCCTTCGCTGGCTGCGCCTCAGCCACGTACTCCCCGCTTTCGTGAAGAACTCCAGGACGATGGCGGCTTTTGGCTTCGACTGCGAGCCGTTCGCCGGCTTTGATCGCAAAAAATTCCGGATTCTTCTTTGCCCGGTCGTCAATGAATTCGATTTCAAACCCACATCTTGCAAACAGGCTCGCGACAAGGATCTCGTATCGGGCACCTTGGAATTCACGCATGTTGCGCAACCGCTCGACAATCTTTCTTGGCGTTTTCAATGCGTGTTGCAGTTGATAAATGTCGTCGGCGAGAACCTGCAGCGCTTTCATATTTCCCGTCAGAGGTGCCCTGACAGGTTGGTTTGGTGGTGCAGAAGGGTCCCGGTGTTTTTCAAGCACTTCGTTGCGTTCTGCTCGCCACCTCAAAATTACGTGCCGCTCCCCAGGTGGCTTGCGCATTTGCTCGTCGTACCAGTTCTTACCAAGTGTCCAGAGGAGAAGATTTAGTTGGAAGTCATGGAAAGTCTCTTCCAGTGGACGATAGTGCAGAGCATTCCTAACCGCGCGAATCTTCTTACCAAAAGCCACAGTCTGTATCTGCGGTCTACTAACCATGCGAGGAGGAGGTGGTGGATTCCTCATCTCTGCTGCTTTCTCCACGATGCGGCGTCCGGCAGGTGTATCGAAGAAGTCGATTTCAGGTGTCTCCATCGCACTTCCATGACACTTCTTGTATTTTTTACCGGAGCCACAGGGGCACCGTGAGTTTCGCGGAGTCTCACTCAAAGAAGCTCTCCATTCATGTGAAACTTGACTGAACACGCCTGAGACGGCATGGACGTGTAAGCAGTTCATTTTGTTACTGTAATAGTTACAAGTGTGACGGGCTGAGACGGCTTAAGACAATCTTGGATCATTCCCACTCGATGGTGCCGGGCGGCTTTGACGTAATGTCGTACACCACGCGGTTGATTCCGCGAACCTCATTCACGATGCGATTCGAAATCCGCTTCAGCACCTCGTGCGGCAGCGGAGCCCAGTCCGCGGTCATCCCGTCCTCAGAGTGCACCGCGCGGATGGCCGCTGTGTACGCGTAGGTTCGCTGATCTCCCATCACGCCCACGCTCATCACGGGCAGCAAAACCGCAAAGCTCTGCCAGATCTTCGTATAGAGTCCAGCCGCCTTGATCTCAGAGACAACAATGTCGTCGGCTTCCTGCAGCAATGCGACGCGCTCCGGTGTCACCTCGCCGAGAATACGCACCGCAAGTCCCGGCCCCGGAAACGGCTGCCGGCTTAGAATCTCTTCCGGCATGCTGAGATCGCGTCCGATGCGCCGCACCTCGTCTTTGAAGAGGTCGCGCAGCGGCTCGATCAGCTTCAGTTTCATCTTCTCTGGCAGCCCGCCCACGTTGTGGTGACTCTTGATGGTCTGGCTCGGTCCCTTCACGCTGCTTGATTCAATCACGTCGGGATAGAGAGTCCCCTGTACCAGCCAGTCCACTCCACTCGCCTCTTGTGCAATGCGGTGAGCCTCGTCGTCAAAGACTGCGATAAACTCCGCTCCGATTCTCTTCCGCTTGGTCTCCGGGTCCGTGACTCCCGCCAACTGGGCCATGAAGCGCTGGCTTGCATCCACGGCCACGATGTTCAATCCAAGCTTGTCGCGCAGGTTCTTCTGGACGTTGATGAACTCGTTTTTGCGCAGCACGCCGTTATTCACAAAGATGCAGGTCAACTGGCTGCCAATTGCCTTGTGGACGAGAACCGCCGCCACTGAGGAATCAACTCCACCGGAAAGTCCGCAGATCACGTGGCCCTTGCCGACTTTCTCGCGAATGCCCGCCACCGTCGTCTCGATGAAATGTGCCGGAGTCCAGTCTCCCTTCGCACCGCAGATCCCGAAAACAAAATTTCTGAGCAATTGCGGACCCAGCGGAGTGTGATGCACCTCCGGATGAAACTGCACCGCCCATATGCGTCGCTCATCGTTTGCAATGGCCGCGAGCGCGTTGGAAGTCACCGCCGCACGACGGAATCCCCCGGGCAGTTCGAGTGCTTCGTCGCCGTGGCTCATCCAGACCTGGATGGCCGGGGGCAACCCCGCGAACAGCGGCGTGGATGTATCCTCCAGGGCAACTTCGGCATGGCCATACTCCCGCTTCGGCGCGGTCCGCACCTTGCCTCCAAGGTGATGCACGATGAAGTGCAGACCGTAGCAGATGCCGAGCTTGGGAACATCGATCTCAAGCAGCCTCGGATCGGCATCGGGAGCGTCCGGGTCGTACACCGACGAAGGGCCGCCCGAGAGGATGAGCCCGATGGGCTTGTAGGCCTGAACCTCCGCGAGCGGCGCAGTACAGGGAAGAACGACTGAAAAGACGTTTTGCTCGCGAATGCGGCGCGCAATCAGTTGCGTATACTGCGAGCCGAAGTCAAGGATGACGATGGTCTGGGTGTCCACCTTTCAGTGTGGCAGGGGCCATGCCGGACTGTAAAGAAGTGGAATTCAGCAAACCTTCATCGGCATGTAACACCACGCTCTTCGCACCTTCATTCCGCAGTAACTCCGTCTTCCTATATTCCATCCGGGACGCAGAATCCTCCGCCCAGACTCCCCCGGGCGGCAATGGATTCTGCGTCCAAAGGCCCTCGGCAAGAGCAGCTCGAAAACCGGTCAGATCCGGATGCATCACTCCCGGCACCCCCCGCGGATTACGAACTTGAAAAACCACTGAGAGGTCGATCCCATGAATTTCAGAAAGATATTGCTCACGCTTGGCATTGCTGCGCTCTCAACCAGCGGACTGCTCGCTCAGCATCGTGAACGCAGCATTCCTCGCATCGATCACGCCTTTGTGATCCTGATGGAGAATCATCACTACTCCCAGATCATCGGCAACACAAATGCGCCGTTTATTAACAGCTATGCGAATTCCGCAAACCTGGCGACCAACTACTTCGCCGTAGGCCATCCCAGCCTCACCAATTACCTGGAAATCGTCGGCGGATCCAATTTCGGCGTTATCAACGACGATGCGCCCGACTGGCACAACAAGTCCTGCATTCCCAATATCGAATCCGGGATGCCTGCAGACGAAAGCGCGTCAACCAACACCTGCCCGATCGCTGGATCAGGTTGGGATGCACCGACTCCCGCAGTCGACACCACCAACGAAGGCACGCCGGAGGAGCCTATCTACAACGATCCGATTCCGTCCGCCTTCACCCGCGGCATTACCATCGCCGACCAGCTCACCGAATTCGGCAGGACTTGGAAGTCGTATCAGGAGGATCTGCCTCCCTACGGCGCCGACGGCGTCAATGCCAGTGACGGTCTCGTCTCCAACACGACAGAATCGGAGCCGGGCATGCCGCAGCTCTACGCGGTCAAACACAATCCCTTCGCCTACTTTCGCGATGTTCAGGAGGGAAAAGGCCGCGATCTCAGCCTGAAGAACATTGTCGGCTTTGACGCCCTCTATGCCGATCTGGCCAGCGGTCATGTCCCGGACTTGGCCTTTATCGCTCCCAACCAGTGCCACGACCAGCACGCGCGCGGTTCAAGCGAAATGGGAACAGGCTGCTCCGTGGACCAGAATGCGATTGCTCAAGGTGATGCAGGATTGCACACCCTGATCAACGCGATCAAATCCTCCAGAACATGGAAACAGGGCACCAACGTGATCGTTGTCGTTTGGGACGAAAACGACTACAGCAGCCTGCCCAACCAGGTTGTAACGATTGTCGATACAAATTACGCTCCAACCGGATTCAAGAGCAATGTCAAGTACAACCACTTCTCACTGCTCAAGACACTTGAAGCCGGCTTCGGTCTTCCATATATCAACCACGCTGCCGACGAGAACGTAAAGTTGATGAGCGATCTCTTCAACGGCCATCCGTAGCCTTCTTCACCTTCCAGGTTGCCAGGGCCGGTTTCGTCAGCTCGCGGAATCGGCCTCTCTTTTTCGGCCATTCCCGCCATGACATCCCTCGAATCTGCGGCGCATGCACCGTCGGTCCTTGGTCTGCATCCAAAGTAACTCTCATCTGGATTACGGTAGCGAACTTTGCTTGTATCTCAGGGGCGCTTTTTTCGCGGCAGGGCGATATTCTGCTGTTTCACCAACCAGCAGAATATGAACTCCATCAACTTGACACTCGGCCTTCCATTCGCCCAGTTCCACGCTGAGGCGTACGGATTCATGCTGTTTGTCTTGCCGTCTCTGGTCTTTCTCTCCGCCAAGATCTGGCTTATTTCAAGAGATGGGGCGAAGGCTGAGCGCACAACGCAGTGGTCTCTGCCGCCGGGCACGGAGTCGGATGCAATGAGGGTTGTCTTCAACTACTCCCGTCGATCGGTTGTTTTTATTCAGGAAGCTCTTTCCGACGTGACGGAGCCGTCAGCAACCGGGACCACGAACCACGACCAGCGATCCTAGCGCGCGTCTGGAGTCCGCGCCATCTACGGTTACGGAGTCTTCTTCTCCACGCCCTTGTAGATGACTCCAGCCTTCATGACAAATTTCACGTCCTGGAGAACCTTCACATCTTCAAGCGGATCCTTTTCAACGGCGATGATGTCTGCCCACTTCCCCGCTTCCAATGTCCCGGTCTTTGCCGACCAGCCCATCAGGTCTGCAGCGTTGATCGTTGCCGACTGGATCGCCGCAAGCGGCGTCATCCCGATCTGATTCACATAGACATCCAGTTCATGCGCGTTCAGCCCATGGGGATAGACTGCGGCGTCCGTACCTAACGCGATCTTCACTCCAGCCTGCATGGCGCGCTTCACGTTCCCCTTTGCGACCGCACTCACATCCACCATCTTCTGGTGCAGAAAGGCAGGCAGATGCCCGTTCTCGGCCTGCCAGTCTTCCAGATAGAGCGTTGGTACCAGGTAAGTTCCGCGCTTTTTCATCGCGGCGATCGACGCATCGTCGATGTAACTCCCATGCTCGATCGAGTCCACGCCCGCCTCTGTCGCCCAGAGAATTCCCTGCGCGCCATGCGCGTGCGCTGCCACCTTGCGCCCAAGCCGGTGCGCATCGGCCACGATTGCCTGCATCTCTTCGAGCGTGTATTGCGAAGCCTGCGGATCGTCTCCCTTTGACAGCACTCCGCCTGTTGCGCAGATCTTGATCAGGTCGGCGCCGTACTTGATGTTCTGCCTCACCTTCTGCTGCACTGCGGCGATTCCGTCTGCGACACCGTCGCCGACGAGATGATATTGAACCGGAAGCAGGTTCTCATCGCAGTGTCCCCCGGTGATCCCAAGCGCCGGCCCGCTAACCATCATGTGCGGCCCTTCGATCTGGCCTGAATTGATCGCGTCGCGCAGATCTACGTCCGTATAGCCGCCGGCTCCCACATTCCGCACCGAGGTGAAGCCCGCAAGAAGCGTGGCGCGCGCATTGACAACGCCGTTGATGGCCTCCTTCGCATCGGTCGATGCCAGTTCGTGATAAGGGTCAAAGTCAGTGTTCATAGTCAAGTGCGTGTGCACGTCGATCAGTCCCGGCAGCACCGTCATCGAACCGAGATCCACGATTGTGTCGCCCGGCTGCGCCTGCACCTTTGCCGTGGGCCCGATCGACTGAACAGAATCTCCCGCAACCACGATCGTCTCCGCATCGGCAACCTTGCCGGTTCTGACGTCGAGAACGTGACCTGCCCTAACCAGTGTCCTCGTCTTTTGTGCTTGCTGTGCGGGGCTCAGTACTCCGAACTGCGCCGCTGCCGCCAGAACGAGGCACACCAGCATCGGCCTCTGCATTAGATTCATTTGGCTTCTCCAACAGGAAACTGCAACCGGAGTGTAGCAAATCCTGCTCCGGCGGCGCTCTGGCCCGCTACATATCCGGGGTGCCACCCGGACTGCGCATTATGGCTGAGCGCACGAGCCACTTCAGTTTGTTACCCTGCTTGCAACGCAGCCATCCTGTTCTTTGCTGCTCCAGATTCGTTTCGGGCCTCTTCTTCCGGTTCTGTCGCAAGAGCCCCGCTGGCGGACCTGTACAAGTTGAGGAGCCAACGATGAATCGTTGCCACGTCGCCGTTTCTCTGCTGCTGCTGGCTGGAAGCGCGATCGCTCAAACCCCAGCCTCGTCCAAAGCCACCACCCAAGCCGACGACACGCAGCCGTCGCCGCCCCCCGCGATCAAGAGCTTCGATCTGTCAGCCATCGACAAGACCGCGGACCCATGCACCGATTTCTATCAGTACGCCTGTGGCAACTGGTTGAAGCAGAATCCCCTTCCCGCCGACCAGACGCGATGGGTGCGCTCTTTTTCTCTTCTCCAGGAGAGGAATCGCTACCTGCTCTGGCAGGAACTCGACGCCGCCTCCCGAGACCCCAAGACACCGTTGCAAAAGAAATATGGTGACTACTATGCGGCCTGCATGAACACCGCTCTCATCGAAAAGAAGGGATTGGAGCCTCTGCAGACTGCCTTTGATCGAATCGCTGCCCTGAAAAACACCGGCGAACTCTCCGCGTTGATCGGTGATCTCGCCGCCCGGGGTAGTTCCGCTCCACTCTTCCTCTTCGGTGTCCAGCAGGATAAGAAGGACTCTTCAAAGGAGATTGCGACCATCTCGCAGTCAGGCCTCTCGCTGCCCGACCGCGACTACTACCTGGTCGACAACAAGCATTACCAGGAGATCCGGCAGCAGTACATCGACCACCTCACAAAGATGTTCACGCTTGCGGGTGACACACCGGACCAGGCCGCCCGGGAAGCCTCTGCAGTAATGGCCATCGAGACCGCCTTTGCCAAGGCCTCCACCTCCCGCACTGACATGCGGGTTCCCGAAAACGTCTACCACATCTACACGGTCGCAGACTTCCAGAAGCTTGCTCCCGCCTTCGACTTCAAGCCCTACTTCGAAGACGTCAAGGTGGGCCACTTTGATACGCTCAACGTCGCAACGCCGAATTTCTTCAAGGCTCTCAACGATCTCGTCTCCTCCCAGCCCGTCGACGCCTGGAAAGCCTATCTGCGTTGGCACACCATTCACGCCGTAGCCCAAAACCTGCCCAAGGCCTTCTTCGACGAAAACTTTGCCTTTTTCGAGAAAACACTCACCGGGCAGAAGGAACCCACGCCTCGCTGGAAGCAGTGCTCCACCATGACTGACAATGCCATGGGCGAAGCTGTCGGTCAGGACTGGGTCAGGGAAAACTTTCCCCCAGAGGCAAAGGCCAGCATGGATAAGCTCGTCGCAGCTCTCGAGAAGGCGCTGGGACAAGAGATCAAGACTCTTCCCTGGATGAGTGAGGCCACCAAGAAGGCCGCGGAAGAAAAGCTCGACATGATCCGCAACAAGATCGGCTATCCCGAAAAGTGGCGCGACTACACTGCGCTCGAGGTGAGCCGTGACGACTTGATTGGCAACATCCAGCGCGCCGTTGTCTTTCAGCGCAATTGGAACCTGGGACACCTCGGCAGGCCGGTGGACGAAAAGGAGTGGGGCATGACTCCGCCAACCGTCAATGCCTATTACAACTCCTCCCTGAACGACATCAACTTCCCCGCCGGCATTCTTCAGCCGCCGTTCTTCGACTTCAAGATCGATCCGGCCGTGAACTTCGGAGGCATCGGAGTCGTCATCGGGCACGAAATCACGCACGGCTTCGACGACGCCGGCTCCAAGTATGACGGCAAAGGCAACCTGCGTGAATGGCAGACCGCCGAGGACCGCAAAGCCTTCAACGAGCGTACCGATTGCGAAGTGGCAGAGTATAACAGCTTCGAAGCTGCTCCGGCCCACGACGGCGTTCCACAGCAGAACCTGAACGGGAAACTCACCCTTGGCGAAAATACGGCCGACAATGGCGGCCTGCGCATCGCCTACCTCGCGCTCCTTGATACTCTCGCTTCTCAGAACAAATCCATCACCGACCAGATCGATGGCTATACCGCTGCACAACGGTTCTTCATCGGCTTCGCCCAGGTGTGGTGTCAGAACCAGACCGAGGAGGAGGCCCGCCGGCGGGCCCTGATCGATCCGCACTCTCCGGGCAAGTGGCGCACCAACGGATCGGTGCAGAACTTCGAGGAGTTCGGCAAGGCTTTCAATTGCCGCAAGGGGCAACCCATGTATCCCGAAAACGCTTGCCGTGTCTGGTAGCGGTTGTGGCGCGGTTTGAATGCGACATCGGCTCGTTAACTTTTCACGTCCAGGCCCGTCAAAGACATCTGCGCACACGAGTTGGAAGTGATCGAGAAAGGAAGCTCGGCCTCGCTGCGCGAACCCGAAAGAAACCGGCGGAAAGCCGGCCCATTCAGGCCATCTCGCTCAGAAACTAGGCATAATAGACCCTCGCCTTTTACAATGCATCAGGGACCCATCCCAACCCAGCTATGCTGCGGAACTAGCACCCTTGGCGGCGCACGCCGAGCCAGGATGAAGGAATCGCATGAAGTTCAAGAAATTCGGCAAGGCTCTTCTGATGAGCGCCCTTTCTGCCGGTGTCGCCCTCAGCATCACGTCTTGTGTCCGGAGTTATTCAGTCGGCTTTCTCTACGTGACCGGAAATCAAACATCGAACTCCACAGGCAACGGAGTCATCAGCGGTTTCAAAATCGATCACAATACCGGCCAACTGAAGCCTATCAATGGGCTTCCAGTTTCTTCTGGCGGCGCGAACCCCGGAAGAGCCGTGCTCCTCACCGGTGGCCGGTTCATCTACGTTCTCAACAGGGGATCCCACTCTGACGGTTCCGCCTGCACCGCGGTCAATCCGTGCACGAACGCCAACATTACCCAGTTCGCCATCGGCGGCAATGGGGTGCTCACCTCGCAGGGCACCTTCTTCACCCAGGGGAACAACCCCACTCGCATCATCTCTGACGCCTCTGGCAACTACATCTATGTGCTCGACCAGAACTCACCCTCCAGCGAGTCCTGTTCTCTGGCGTTTGGGCCCAATGTGACCACTTGCGGCGACATCACCGGCTTCAAGGTCGACTCCGTCACGGGACGCCTGAGCCTGATCGTCAACGCCCAGGTCACATCGGCCAGCGGCACCCCGCTGCCCTTCTTCCCGGTGCCGGCCAACCCCATTGATTTCCTGCTCTCGAGCAACACGGTCCTCACCCTCAGCGGAACGCCTGTCACCGGGGACTCGGTCTTTCCCTACACCTACAATCCGGCGAATGGCCAGTTGACGGTGAATCAGAACAGCTCCCAGCCGCTGGGCATCTCGCAGGCAACCGGGATGGCCCTTGCGGGCGGCATCACCTATGTGATGGACAACGGCCCCAACACGAACAACCCGTCGACAAACGGGCAGATCCTGGCTTACACCCTCGGCAACAATGGCGCGCTTCAGGCCCAGCCGAACGGCGTATTCGCTCTTGATCCGGCGCAGACAAACCCGGTCTTCATGATCGCGGAGACGAAGGGCAAGTGGCTTTACGTCGCCAACCAGGGCGACAACACGAATCCCAACAATGCCCAGAGCGGCATCACGGCGTTCACGATTCAGAGCACCCCCTACAACCTCGCTCCGATCGCAAATGGCGGTCAGTCGTCGGGAATTGGAGCCGGTCCGCAGTGCATTCTCGAGGACCCCTCAAACCAGTTCGTGTATACCGCCAACTTCAACGACTCCACGGTGACGGGCCTCTTGATTGACCAGAATGCCGGAAACCTCGCGCCCCTGAGCCAAAGGACGAAAGCAAAGGATAGTTACGCGATTCCGGGTCCGGCTGCATGGTGCGTGGTAACGGGCCGCACCAGTTAGCGTGCCGTCTGCATGTCTGATCTGGGTTGGAAGCCGGGCCTTCCTACCCAGCCCGGAAGCTCCGATGCAGAGAGCAGCCAATCAGCGGACACGGTCGCAGGTGCCTTGGGCTGCCGTGATTCGATTCAACAACCCGGTGTTCTGGGCCCCGGCTTTGGCCCATTGATGAAAGATGCGCATGAAGTTAAACAAATCGAGCCAGCTCGTACTGGTTTCCGCGGCCAGCCTCCTCGCAGCCTTGCTTATTACGGCTTGCGCCACGCTTACCGTGGATTTCGTGTACGTAACCTGCGCCAAGGCAGCTGGACCAAATAACTACGGCGAAGTCGACGTCTTCGAGGTCAACTCCATGTCCGGGAAGATGCGCCAGATTCCTACTTCGCCATTCTTTTCTGGCGGCCGCAACCCGGTTGCTGAGGCCGTCTCTGCCGACGACACGACTCTCTATGTCGTGAATCAGGACGACAACACCATTGTCCAGTTCGCGATCGGCAGTGACGGCAAGCTCTATCCCCAGAACACCATAAATACGCCGGGAGTCTTCCCGTTGGGCGTGGCCGTCTCTGGAAAGCATCTCTTCGTCGTCGACTTGTATCAGCCGCTTCCCATCTGCTCCACCGCGTCACCCTGTTCCGGCTCCGTCGCTGTTTTTCCGATCAAGTCTGACGATTCGCTCGACAAGGCTGTCGCCAACCCAAGCATCAATGCCAGCTACTGGCCGCTCAATCTTCCCGGAAGCCCCAGCGACGTGATTGTGCCGACGGCCATCACCGTTACGGGTTCGGGCTCTCTCGTCTACATCTCCGCTTACGACGCAACTGCCGGCGGCGGATACGTCTTTGGATTCAGCATCAATTCAGATGGAACCCTTGCCAGCCTGAACAGCGGATTGCCGTTCTCTGTCGGGGCGCACCCCACCGCAATCACAAGCGATGCAGGCGGCAACTATCTTTATGTGGCTGACTCGCTCAGAAGCGTTGTCTACGGCTACCACATCAACGCAGGCCTCCTGACGCCGTTGAGCGGCAGCCCCTATGCCAGCGGAAGTGCCCCTTCTGCCGTCGCGGTCGACACAACCGGTAAATTCGCCTACGTGGCCAACGCGCAGGATTCGAACGTCACCGCCTACACAATCAACGCTGGAAATCTGAGCCCGGTTGGCGTCTACACAACAGGCGTTCAGCCGGTTGCCATCGGAATCGATCCATCGCTGAACGAATATCTGTACACCGCGAATTTTCTCGGAGACACGGTTTCAGGGTTTCAAATCAACATGACCAACGGTACGCTCCTCAATTCGCAGTTTTCTCCATACAAGGCAAATGCACTGCCCACTGCGGTTGCCGCGATTCCGCACGGCAGCATGAAGAAGTAGCGGCGGCAACACACCCCCTGGGGCTTTTACAATCTTCAAGGGGCATCCCAATAGTTACCCGGGGCCTTGCACACAGCGGCCCGCGACGAAGGACGCGCATGAAGTTCAGCAAAGCGAGACAGCTCTTCCTGGTCTCTACCATCGGCATCCTTGTGGCCGTACTTTTCAGCGGATGCAACCTGGTCACAATCGATTACCTCTTTTTGGCCACGCAGGCCACTGCGATTGGCAACAACCCCAACGCATGCCCCGGAGGGGAAATCGAGATCTACGCTGTTGACTCGCAATCAGGTGCAGTGCGCAAAGCAGCCTCGCCGGTCTGCTCCGGAGGCAAAACACCGGTCGCCCTCGCCGTTTCGTATGATGAGGCCCATCTCTACGCTGCCAATCGCGACGATATGACGGTTGTCCACTTCACCATCGCCAGCAACGGCTCTCTCGCTTCGAAAGACACCGTTCACCTGGGAGACGCCCCTGTCTCTCTGGCCGTCAGCCAGTCAGGAAAGCAGCTCTTCGTCGTCTCCGGCACAACCTCTGCGACCCTCACCGAATACTCGCTGTCGTCGGGCGCCATCGGCTCGATCACTGCGCAGCGGCCATTGACGCTCTCTGCCTATCCCGGCGACACGATCATTCCCACCGCCGTGACTGTGCTGGCCAACGGTGGCGCGGTTTATACAACCGCTTATGATGCGTCTGCGTATAACCCGAGTGGAACGACGACCAGCACCGCAAATCCAGGCTGGCTTTTCGGATTCACGATCGACTCCAGCGGCAACCTGGCGCCTACACCAGGAAGCCCCTACAGCGCGGGAGTCAAACCAAGCGCCCTGGTTGCTGAACCCACCAACCGCTTCCTGTACGTTACCGATTTCGCTTCCAGCCAGATGATCGGCTACGGCGTCTACACAGGTTTCGCTCTCAATTTCCTGCAGAACGGCCCATTCCGAACCGGCAACGAGCCCACCGGAATCGCAGTCGATCCGCGTGGCAAGTTCCTGTACACCTCGAATGCAGTCGATTCTTCGGTCAGCGCATATGTGATCGATCTGCCGACGGGCACGCCTTCCTCTGCTGTCAACCCCACCGGTTCTTCGATCAATGCCACCGACACGCAGCCTTCAGCTGTCGCCACTGAGCCGGCACTCGGCCGGTATGTTTACACGGCAAATTACCTGGGCAACTCTATCTCCGGCTTCCGCCTCGACCCAACTGCGGGCAACCTCAAGCAGACCCAGGGTACCCCCTATCCGACCGGCGTCAAGCCAACTGCGATCGCCCTGGTTCCGCGCGGCAACCACTCAACGCAGTCCGTGACGCCGTAAGACTCGAAGCACCAACCAGTCACAACAGCCCGGCCGCAACAGGCCGGGCTTCTTCTTGCGAATCTCTTCACTCGCGAACAGGCTGCCTGACGATGTAGATTATCTGCGAGTGCAATGTACTCGAAAGAATTCCATTGGAAGTGCAGACAAATGGATCTTTCAGAGAAATCCGAACCCGGTCACAGCCAGGATCATCCATCCGGACGCCGCGTGCTGATCATCGGTTACGAGCGGCATTCTGAAGACAGCCTTGAAAAGCAACTTGCAAGCCTTGACTGTCCATTCATGCACGCCGCCGGAAGTGCCGACGCCCTGCGACAGCTGCGCGACACCCCGTTCGCCGTCGTGATCACCGACCCTGAGACCAGCATCCAGGAGGATCTCGCGCTGGTGACCGAGATCAGGCGTGTCAGGCCCGGCGTGCGTGTGATTGTCCTGGCTCCCGGCGGCACGCCGGAGGAACTCATCGAAGCCCTGCGCCAGCGTGTCTTTCTCTGCCAGGTCGCGCCCTTGAACGCGAGAGAGATCGCAAGATACACAGCAAGCGCGCTTGAAGCGAGTACTTCTCATTCGGGAATTGAGGTGCTTTCCGCAGATCGCGACTGGATCTCGATTCGGATGAACAGCGACATGTTGAATGCCGAACGCCTGACTGCATTTTTCAAGCAGTTCCGGATGACGCTTCCCAATCGCCCTCCCGAAGAGATGATGATCGCGTTTGAAGAGATCCTGCACAATGCCATCGAACATGGCGCTCAGAATGACCCCTCAAAGCTGCTGGAAGTAGCTGCTGTACGAACCAAACGGGCATTCGTCTTCTACATCTCCGATCCGGGCAAGGGGTTTCGCCCGGATGCCATTCCGCACGCTGCCTCGGCAGATGACCTCACACGCCACATCGAGGTTCGCAACAAATCGGGGATGCGCCCGGGCGGCTACGGAATCCTTCTGGCGAGCGGAATCGTGGATGAGTTGATCTACAGCGAAATCGGAAACGAAGTGCTTCTCATTAAGCACATGGACGCCTCGGAACGTCGGCAATCCGCCTACGAGGAATCATGGATCCTGAGCAGCGGAGATGAAACGTTGAAGTGTTAAAGATTCCAGCCGGATGATGGGAACGTTGAAGGAGAACGGTTATGAGCTTGAAGATGCGCACACGGGAAGCAAACGGCATTGTCATTATCGATCTGAGTGGCCAGATTACCTTGGGCGAGGCAAGCGCTTCTGTTCGCGATGAGGTGCGGGACCAGACCAGCCATGGGTCTCGCAAGATATTGTTGAATCTCGCTGACGTAACCTATATTGACAGCGCCGGACTCGGCGAGTTGACAGCCGCCTTCATGTCGGTGAAGAACCGCGGCGGAGAACTGAAGCTCCTGAACCTCACGAAGCGCGTTCGTGACGTCATGCAGATCACAAAGCTGTATACCGTCTTCGACGTGCATGATGACGAACGCAAGGCAATCGCTTCGTTCGCCTCATAATAGACCGCGCCATATCGCGTCGTTTCACTCGGCCCTCTTTGGCACTAGCACCGCCTGACCGCGAAGAGAAACATCCAAGTCACCATCCGTCACAGTTTCTGCTGCGGGGCATAACCTTCGCCGGGACCGACCGTCCATCCTGCATGTTTGCGCGCCTTCTGCTCCTGGCGTGGTTACTCGCGCCGTTTGCCGCAGCCGAGCCCGGTGGCCTCTGGAAGGATCTGCCTCCGGGTCCTTACGGCGTTGGCTTCCGGTTCGAACGCAGCGACGACCCGACCCGGAACCCCGACTCGTCGCACGCAGGAACGCCACTCGGCCTTGCCCTTTGGTATCCCGCTGCGCTGACGGAGTCGAAGGCCGGCTTCGTAACACAGCTTGATTACCGGCTCCTCGAATACTCGACTCCGCTCGACGCTTCGGCGCAGCAGGAATACGTCGATGAACAGGCCGCCATGATGGTGGCATGGCGGCACATCGGCATCGTGCCGTTGACGATGGAGCAGGCGCGAGAGTCTTTCGGCGCCAGCGGGCACGCGATCCGCGATGCCGCCCACGCCGGGGGCAAGTTCCCCGTCGTGGTGATCCTCGGCGGTCAATGGTATCTGAGCACCACGGCCGAGTTTCTGGCGAGCCATGGCTATCTGGTGGTCGCCTGCGTGCGCTTCCAGGATGTGCGGAGCGAGATTCCTTCTTCAGACTTTCGCCGGTTCATCGAGAGTTCGGAACGCGATGCGGAGTGGGCATTGGCGGAGTTGTGGCGTGATCCCGCGGCCGACATGAGCCGCGTCACCGCGCTGGGGCATGGCGGAGGAGGCCTGCAGGCGCTGTTGCTGGCCATGCGGGACCGGCAGGTAACAGCAGTGGCCAGCATTGACGCCGCGATCTTCTCTTCACGCACCAACCCCGGTCAGCTGATCTTCTATGATCCGCGGCTGATGAGGGTTCCCTACCTGAATATCTTGACGGCTGATACCAGACGCCAGTCCGACCAGTATGACAGTTTCGAGAAGATGAAATTCAGCCGCCGTTACGAGGTGGTTCTCGAAGACGGCGAACTGCGCCATCACGATCTGAGCAATGCGGGGCGGGCGGTGTCGTCGTCGCTCGCAATTCGCGGGGAGGCACAGAACAGGGTGCTCAAGACGTACGCCGATGTTCAGGCCATGCTGCTGCAGTTCCTCGAGGCGAATCGGCGTCAAGAGAGTGGTCCCTTTACGCAGTGGCTGCAGAGCCTTGGGAGCGGCGCAGAATATACAGTCGCAGTTCGCAATGGCATAGAGCCGGCGCCCACGCTTTACGACGTCCTGACCGCAACCCAGGACTGGACTCCGGAGCGGCTTCGCGAGGCCTACGGTCGCGACGCGGAGGCGGAAGTGTTCTCCGAAGATGGGTTATTGCAGATTCTCTCGGAGGAGCGGTTGCACGATGCACATTCGGCTCTTGGTGTAGCGCTCTTTGCGATGGAGATTCAGCCGAAGTCGATCCAGGTATTTCGCCTCGCAAGCGCGATTGCGGAGTCGGCCGGAATCAGCGTCACCGCGCGCGAACTCGCCAACCGCTGCGTCACAATGGAGATTCAAAACGACGATTGGCGAGCCCGTGCGGCGCACGAGGATTGTCGGGAACGGGCGCTGCGGTTGAGCAAGTAGCGCCCGGTGCCCCATCCATGACGCAGCCTTCTCGCGTCATGGGTGGGATTTCACTAACGGCTGGAGTCCGCACGCACGCGCCTACACGTGCTGGACGGCCTGCGCCAGGTGGGTCAGGCTGGACTTTGCATCGCCGTAGAGCATCGAGGTGCACGGCTTGAAAAACAATGGGTTCTCAAGCCCCGAGAACCCTCGCCCCTGCCCGCGCTTCAGTACGATCACGCTCTTGGCGCGATCCACCTCGAGAATCGGCATGCCGGCGATGAGCGACTTCGGGTTATCACGCGCATCAGGATTCACCACGTCATTGGCGCCGATCACAACCGCCACATCCGTCGACGGAAACTCGGGGTTGATCTGCTCCATCTCATAAAGCGAGGAATAAGGCACGTTGGCTTCCGCCAGCAGCACATTCATGTGACCCGGCATGCGGCCTGCAACCGGGTGGATGGCATACTTCACGGTCACTCCGCGATCCTCCAGCATCTCGGCCAGTTCGCGAACCGCATGCTGGGCCTGCGCTGTGGCCAGTCCATATCCCGGCACAAAAATCACCCGACTCGCAAATGCCAGTTGCATGGCGGCGTCTTCGAGGTTGATCTCGCGCATCAATCCGCCCACTTCAGAAGTGACCTCGGCGACGACCGCGCCAAAACCGCCGAACAGCACGTTGGTGATGGAGCGGTTCATCGCCTTGCACATCAGCACGGAGAGAATAAACCCTGAAAATCCGTCGAGCGTTCCGGCGATGATGAGCACGTTGTTGCCGAGCACGAAGCCCGTGGCCGCAGCCGCAAGTCCGGCGTACGAATTCAGCAGCGACATCACCACCGGCATATCGGCGGAGCCAATCGGAATCACCAGCATGACGCCGAACAGGAACGCGACGCCCAGCATCGTATAGAAGACAGCGGCCGCGTCCGGATGCGTCCAGAAGACAACAAAGCACACCGCCATCGTCAGGAAGACGATGAGATTGACGGCATTCTGGCCTTTGAACTGGATGGGCTTCCCGTGAATGATCCCCTGCAGCTTGCCGGCGGCGATCAGCGATCCTGTGGTTGTCAGAGCGCCAAGCATGATTTCAAAACCCAACGCCCCCCGCGTGACCGCAGGCATATCGGTAGCGTGAACCGTGAATTCGCCAACACCGACCAGTGCGGCGGCGAGTGCGCCGAACGCGTGCGAGAGCGCGGTCCGCTGAGGCATCGCGGTCATGGGTACCCAGATAGCCATCCACGCGCCGATGATCGATCCGATCGCGAGGCCGGCGATGATCCATCCCCAGGCGACGATGTGGGTGCCGACAAGTGTGCCGACGATCGCGGCAAACATGCCCCCTTCGGCGAGAAACATCCCGCGGCGCGCTGTCTCAGGGTGCGACATTCCCTTGAGCGCAAAAACAAAGAGAATCGACGCGATCAGGTAGGTCGCTTCCATGAAGTAGGTGGACAGGGTCATTTGCCCACCTCCTGCTTGGCTTCAGGCTTGCGCTTGTTAAACATCTTCAGCATGCGGTCCGTAATGCCGAAGCCGCCGACGACATTGATGGTGGCCGTCGTGACCGCGATGAAGCCGAGAGCGTGCGCGAGCGGCGTGTAGTGCGCGGCGCCCGCCAGCACCAGCGACCCGATGAGCGAAATGCCCGAGATCGCGTTGGTGGCCGACATCAGCGGCGTGTGCAGCAAGGGCGGCACCCGGCTGATGACCTGGTAGCCAAGGAAAGCGGCTAGCGCAAAGACATAGATCGAAGCGATAAGGACAGCTGGGTTCATTGGTCTTCCACGGGCAGAGTCAATTTTGTTCGCGGCGCAGCGCGCCAGTTCAAATCGATGCAGGCAAACGGCTCACCCCACCGGCGAAGCCGTCTCAAGCAGCTTGGCAACGCGTGGATTCACAGGCGCTCCCTTGTGCGCGACGCACGCACCCGCCAGAACCTCGTCGCCGAGGTCGATCCCCATCTCGCCCTTCTTCACGATCAAACCGAGGAAGTTGAGAATATTGCGCGCATAGAGCTGGCTCGCGTGAACGGGGACCTCGGCAGGCAGGTTCAGCGGCGCCATGAGGGTCACGCCGTTGAGAGCCTGCGTCACACCGGGGCGCGTGAGTTCGCAGTTCCCGCCCGCAGGAGCAGCCAGGTCGACCAGCACCGAGCCGGGACGCATGGCCTCGATCGCTTCGCGCCGGATAAGACGCGGCGCGGGCCGCCCGGGAACGAGCGCCGTGGTCACAATGATGTCGGAGTGCGCGGCTGTCCGGGTGATCAGATCGCGGCCGCGGTCGAGTGCCTCCTCGGTCAGCTCGGCGGCATAGCCACCGCCGCCCTCGGCGTTGATCCCGCCCAGGTCAACATCGAGGAACTTAGCGCCAAGTGAACGAACCTGCTCTCCTGCGGCTGCGCGCACGTCGTAGGCTTCGACGACAGCACCGAGACGGCGTGCGGTCGCGATGGCCTGCAATCCGGCTACACCGGCGCCGATCACAAACACGCGGGCGGGCGGAATGGTCCCGGCGGCAGTCATCAACATCGGAAAGAGGCGCGGCAGAATGGCAGCCGCATCGATGACGGCCTTGTATCCTGCCACGGTCGCCATCGAAGAGAGCGCGTCCATTGACTGCGCACGGGTGATCCGCGGCACGAGTTCCATGCTGAAAAGTGTGGCGTGCAGCGCAATCGCCGTCGAAAGAGATGCGGGTGCATCGAGCGGCCGCAGAAACCCGATGACCACGGCGCCCGACTTCAAGAGCGCCTGATCGGCTGCGGCAGGGGCGTTGACGACGGGCAGAAGGTCGGCGTGAGACAGAATGAACGCGCGATCCCCGGTAACGGTTGCACCTGCTGCCGCGAAGGCCTCATCGGTTGCGCCAGCCGCCAGGCCTGCACCGGCTTCAACAGACACCGTAATCCCCTGGGCGACCAGCGCCTTCAGGCTCTCGGGAAGGAGAGCGACACGTGTCTCGCCCGGAGCGGATTCCTTGAGAATGCCTAAAAGCAATTTGCCTCCGCAAAACGATAGGTCAGGACTTGATGCAAAGACGAATATCACCGAACGCGAAGCCGCGTCCACGGGATTTGCTCAATTATTGTGCGCCGGGAGCGACAGTCCGTGTGATATTGGTCACCAGCGAGCACGCGGCTTCCTGCTGGTGGAGTCAAAAGAGGCATTGCCCTGGACCGTGAGACAAGACAGATTTAGCGTGCAACCGTGACTGCAGCTCGCTGAAGGAGGGGTGCGCATGGCGCGTCGGTCTTTTCTTCGTCAACTGGCTGCGCTGCCTCTGGTTGGCCTCGCGCCCGCCTGGGGACAGGGCACCTCGCACAAGACGCTGAACATCATGATGAAGAGTGCATGGGGCTCCGACGATCCAACGAAGGCCGCGTTTCCGTTTCTGCACGGCCTCGCCCTATCTGAGGCCGGGCATAACGTGC
>Ga0335069_10004732_pt1 | contig 20086 bp, 21 predicted proteins | sample Lox_Sample_11_FD_206714 | JGI IMG/M metagenome (GOLD analysis project Ga0335069, IMG submission 206714) | Soil microbial communities from Loxahatchee National Wildlife Refuge, Florida, United States - Lox_Sample_1.1 | ecosystem: Environmental > Terrestrial > Soil > Wetlands | place: USA... | reverse complement strand
ATGCGGCACCGAGGCTAAAGCTGGAATCGGCTCCGGGTTTCGAGCGCCTTGTGGAGGGCTTCCTTGACAGCATCCAGCCGGGCCGGCAGCTCGACGGGCTGGTTGGCGTGGCGGCTGGGGAACTCCAGCTCCTTCTGGTGATACTTCACCTTCATCTCCACGAACTTGAGGCCGTGGGCGGTCGAGATCACCACGACGCGCTCCGATTTATCAATCTTGCCGGCCTTCAGCAGCTTGAGCATCGCGGCGAGCGCCACGCCCGTGTGCGGGCAGTTGAACATGCCCGTGCGGTCTCCGAGCGCCGCGGCATCGGCCAGTTCCTCCTCGCTGGCCTGCTCGACCACGCCCTGGAACTGCTTGAGGATGCGCACGGCCTTCTCGAAGCTGACCGGGTTGCCGATCTGGATGGCGCTGGCCAGGGTCTTCTGGGCCTTGACGGGCTCGAAGCTTTCGAAGTTGCGGAGGTAAGCCAGGTAGAGCGGGTTCGCCCGCTGGGCCTGGGCCACCACGATGCGCGGCAGCTTCGAGATCAGTCCCAGGTCTTTCATCATGAGCAGCCCTTTGCCCAGGGCGGACACGTTGCCGAGGTTGCCGCCGGGGATGATCATCACGTCGGGCACTTCCCAGTCGAACTGCTGTACGATCTCAATGCCCACCGTCTTCTGCCCTTCCACGCGCAGCGAGTTCATGGAATTGGCCAGGTAAAGGGTCGGGTCCTTGGTAATCTCCTGCACCAGCTTCATGCAGCCGTCGAAGTCGGTATCGAGGTAGAGCACCAGGGCGTCGTTGGACACGGGCTGGATCAACTGGGCCAGGGAAATCTTGCCGCGCGGCAGGAGGACGATGGACTGGATGCCGGCCGCCGCGCAATACGTGGCCAGGGCGGCGGAGGTGTCGCCCGTCGAGGCGCAGGCCACGGCCTTGATGGGCGCGCCCTCCGAGATCATCTGTTTCACCTGCGACACCAGCACGGTCATGCCGAGGTCTTTGAAGGACCCGCTATGGGTGTTGCCGCATAGCTTGATCCACAGGTCCTCTATCCCGACGATCTTGCCGAAGCGCTCCGCCCAGAACAGGTTCGTGCCGCCTTCGTAAAGGGACACAATGTTCTCGTCTTTGATCTCAGGCAGGATCCACTCCTTTTTGCCCCAGACGCCCGAACCATAGGGCCACTGCGTGCTCTTATAGCGCTCCTCGAACAGGCGCATCCAGGCAGCCGGGCTGCGTCGGGCCAGCGCCCCCACGTCGTGCTGCACCTCGAGCAGCGAACGGCACTGCTTGCATTGGTAAATGACGGAATTGAGCGGATACGTGGCTCCGCACTGCGGGTTAATACACTGAAACCAGGCTTTGTATGACATCGGCTGAATCTGCGGCGCCGCGCGCCGGCCCTTGCTGGCCTGCGCCTGCGGCAGCACGACTTAACAGCAGCATGGCCGAGAGCGCAGCCGGTATCAAACCTGAAATCCCGGAGACCGAAGCTTCGGGCGTCATTGAGTATTTTGACTAATGCAGGCGGCACCGGCATCAATCGAGGCTTGCAAGCGGGTCGGTTTCGACTATTAGAAGACTGATGCTTTTAGGTAATTCACCCAAGTACTCCCGGTGGTTGCTGCTTGCTGCCGCTGTTATTCTAGCCGGCCAGGCGAGCCGCGGCAGCGCCAAGGAAGGGGCCGCCCCGGCGGCCGTCCGCTCCCAGGTGGACGCGGCCATTGCCCGCGTCCGGCCCGCCCTGGTGCGCATCCGGGTCGTGTCCACCGATTACACCGATGGCCGCGAGGTCAAAATGCAAGCCGTGGGCAGCGGCGCCATCATCACCAAGGACGGCTATCTCATCACCAACCATCATGTCGCCGGGCACGCCACGCGCATGTTCTGCACGCTTTGGAACCGCGAGGAGGTGGAAGCCGAACTCGTCGGGACCGACCCCCTGACGGATATTTCGGTGCTCAAGCTCAAGCCGGAGAAGTCCTTCAAGATCGAGCCGGCGGGCTTCGGCGACTCGGCGAAGCTGCGCGTCGGGGACTACGTGCTGGCGATGGGCAGCCCCATGGCGCTGTCGCAATCCGTGACCCTGGGCATCATCAGCAACACGGAGATGACCATGCCGCGGTTCTGGGGCGCGGAACGGCGCTTCCGCCTGGATGGGGAGGACGTTGGCATGCTGGTGCGTTGGATCGGGCACGATGCGCCCATTTACGGCGGCAACTCGGGCGGGCCGCTGGTGAACCTGAAAGGGGAGATCGTGGGCATTAACGAGATCAGCTATGGCCTGGCCGGCGCCATCCCGGGCAACCTGGCCCGCAGCATTGCCGAGCAAATTATCGCGCATGGCAAAGTGCAGCGAAGCTGGCTGGGCGTGGACGTCCAGCCGCTCTTCAAGCATGGCGCGGACCAGCACGGGCTGCTCATCGCCGGCGTGCTCGAGGGCTCGCCCGCCGACAAGGCCGGCTTGAAGGCGGGCGACCTGCTTCTGCGCCTCGGCAGCCACAACACGGATGTGCGCTTCGAGGAGCAGATGCCCGAAGTCATGGGCGTGCTGGCCAACCTGCCCATTGGCGAGCCAGTCGAGGCGGTCGTGCAGCGCGGCGGCAAGGACTTCACGGTGCGTCTGGTGCCGCTGGAGCGGGAGGAAATCTTCCCCAAGGAATATGAGCTGAAGGCCTGGGGCATTACGGTGCGGAACTTTTCCACGCTGCTGGCCCGGGAGATGAAACGCAACAGCCTGGACGGCGTGATGGTGACCTCCGTGCGCACGGGGGGCCCGGCAGGAGGAGCCAAGCCGGCCATCGAGGCGCGAGATGTGCTGGTGGAAGTGAACGGCCAGCCGGTGAAGGACGTGCAGGCGCTCAAGGATTTGACGCGCAAGCTGGGCGAAGGCAAGACCGCACCGGTCCCCGTCATCGCCACCTTCGAGCGCAAGGCGGCCCGCTATTTCGCGGTCGTGCGCATCGGCCTCGAGGAATTGAAAGACCCCGGGCTCGAAGTCACCAAGGCCTGGCTGCCGGTCGAAACGCACGTCATCAGCCGCGATATCGCCAAGCAGCTCGATCAGCCCTCTCTGAAGGGCTTCTACATCACGCGCGTTTACCCCAACACCACCGCCTCCCGCGCCGACCTCAAGCCGGGCGACTTCATCGTGGCCGTGGATGGCGAGAAGCTCTCGGCCACTGACGCCGAATACGACGACGAGCTGACCACGCTCATCCGCCAGTATGACATCGGCAAGACGGTCGAGCTGACCGTGCTCCGCGGCAAGCAGCAGCTCAAGGTGCCCGTCGAGCTGGCCCGTTCCCCGCGCCTCAGGCGCGAAATGAAGAAGTATCGCAACGATGACTTCGAGTTCACCGCGCGCGAGGTGTCCTTCTTCGACCGCGTGGACCAGCAGTGGAACAACGACCAGTGGGGCGCGCTGGTCGAAGACGTTAAATCCGGCAGTTGGGCCGAGCTGGGCACCTTGAGCCCCGGCGACCTGATCCTGGAGGTGGACGGCCAGCGGATTGACGGCGTGGATACCTTGCGCCAGCAGATGGAGCGGGTCGCCGCCTGCAAGCAGAAGGTCGTGATCATCAAAGTGCTGCGCGGCATCCACACCTCGTACCTGGAATTTGAACCGAACTGGAAGAGCTAGAGCAACATCAAGGACATACTATGCATTGCAAATCACACCTTCGGACCCTCGCCGCCGCCGGGGCGCTGGCCGCCCTGGCCATTCCCGCCCCGGCGGATGACCTCGCCCAGAAAGGGCGGGAAATCTTCAACCAGCACCAGCATGCGGTCGTCACCGTGCAGGAAGTGTTGAAGGTGTCCTCGGCGGGCAACTCCGCCAGCGCCGAGTCCAAGCAGGATATCACCGGCACGGTGCTCGATCCCTCGGGCCTGACCCTTCTCTCGCTCTCCGCGTGCGACCCCACGGAGATGTACCAGCGCATGCTGGGTGAGGAGTATTCGCGCCGGCACGTGGAGACCGAGATTAGCGATATGAAGATTCTGCTGGACGATGGCACCGAGGTGCCGGCCGAGATTGTCCTGCGGGACAAGGACCTGGACCTGGCGTTCATTCGCCCCAAGACCAAGCCCGCCAGCCCCATGGCGGCCATTGATCTGACCAAAACCTCGCCGGCGCAGGTGCTGGACCAGGTGATCACGCTGAACCGGCTGAACAGCGCCGCCGGCCGCGCCTATGCCGCGTCGGTCGAGCGCATCAGCGCGGTCATCCAGAAGCCCCGCACGTTCTACATCCCCGACAGCACCATGACCTCCACGGCCCTAGGCTCGCCCGCCTTCGCGGCGGACGGCAAGCTCGTCGGGGTCGTGGTGATGCGGACCATCAGTTCCCGGGGCGGTTCCGCCCGCAATCCCCGCGACAACATGGCTTCCATCATCCTGCCTGCCGAGGACATTGCCAAAGCGGCCAAGCAGGCGCCGGAGGTCAAAGCCGACGCGGAGAAGAAGGAACCGGCAAAAGAGAGCAACGAGGCGAAGTAGCTAGCCTGAGAACTCCAAGCAGGTAGGGACGCCTCGCCGAGGCGTCCAACTTCCGGCAGCCGCGGACGCCTCGGCGAGGCGTCCCTACCCGGGTACGGGCCAGGCCCGGATCTCAATCCGGCGGCAGGTGGTGGCTCGGGATTGAGCAGGTCGGTTTCTCTCCGGCGGCGTTGATGCTGTAGGTGCCTCCGGCGGGGCATTTCAGCGTGCTGAACCCCTTTTTGAGGTAAGCCTCAAGTTCCTGCGGCGTCGGCGTGTCGGTGGCCTCCTTCTTGTGCTCCATAGCCCATGCCTGCTTGGCGTACTCGATCTGCCGCAGGTTGCTGATACACAGATTCGTCTGCGCTGTCGTGCGGGCCTTGACGAAATTGGGGATAGCGATGGCTGCCATCAGCCCGATGACCGGGATCAAAGCGATGCTGACGTAGCCGGTGATCAATCCGCCCAGGGCCAACCCCTCGCCCGAGACCGCGCCCGCCGAGCGCCTGATCCGGGAATACGCGATGTGCCCGCAAATCACTGCCGGAATCGCAAAGAGCGGCCCGATGCAGGCTACGCTGAGCAGCATTGCCAAAATCCCGCACACCAGGCTCCAGATGGCCAGCCCGGAATTCTTTGGCACTGAGGGGTTTACGGCAATAGGAGGAGCGTCAGGCATAGGCTAGCCTTGAGAATGCCAAACGCCGACGAGGCAGCAAGCCCTATTTCCAGGGCCAATTCATGAAGGGTGGTAGGGACGCGTTCCACCGCGTCCCTATTATCTCGGAAAGATGGGGACGCGGTGGAACGCGTCCCTACCACCCTTCATGAATTGGCCCTGCCGTATTTCCGAGGAATCTCGGGAACGGGGCACCGAAACGGCACCGGCGCCTGCCCGGCGTCTCCGCGGTGATTGCCCGGTGTGTCTCCCATGTGGTCCGGACCACATGGGAGACACACCGGGGAATCACCGGGCACAGGCAGGTACACAGGAAGGCCTTCCAAAGGCATCAGATTGATGCAAGCCCTACGCCAAGGGGAACTTACAGCATTCTGCAGCCTGAAGGCTGCGCTCATGGGGCGGGTCGCCCGGGCGGTATCAGGCGGGGTGGTCGAGCGGCGTGAAGAAGCGCCGCCAGCGGGGAACCCACCAGTGGCTTCGATCAAAGGACATGGCCACCGCGGTGGCCCGCCCCACGATGCGCTTGCGCTCGACAGGGCCGTAGTAGCGCGAATCGAAGCTGTCGTCGCGGTTATCGCCCATCATGAAGTAAGACCCCTCCGGGACGACGCAGGGGCCGAAGTCACGCATCGCCCGCCGGCCAGGCGTCGCCGCCAGGGCGTGGGAGCGGTCTCCAAGCTGCTCGGCACCGAAGAGCTTGGTCTCGAGGTCGGCCGGGGAGACGTCGCGCAGGGCTTCCTGCCCGAGAGGCTTGTATGACGCCGGCTCGCCGTTGATGAACAGGCAGTTGTGCCGAAGCTCGAGGGTGTCGCCGGGCAGGCCTACCATGCGCTTCACGAGGCGCTTGCCGTCGTAGGGCGAGAAGAACACCACGATGTCGCCGCGCCGCGGGTTGCTCCATTCGGCGAGGTGCCGCGTGGTGAACGGCACCTTGAGGTCGTAGGCCAGCTTGTTGACGTACACCCGATCGCCTTCGAGGATGGTCGGCTTCATCGAGCCCGTAGGCACATCGCTCCAATCCGCCAGCGAGGAGCGAAGGGCGAAGAGCGTCACGGTCAGGATCAGCAGCGAACGGATCTCCTGCCGCCAGAGGCGGAGGCATCGCGCGTATAAGGAGGCAGCGGTCACGGCGTCTTTGACCCGCCTCGGAGGAGGTCCGTTCAACTCGCCGGGTTTTCGAGTCGCGGCGGCAGTTGCGGCGGCTGCCGGTCGGCGGCACGCAGCACTTGCATGCTGGTCACCAGCGCCCAAAGCCACGCGGCCAGAAAAGTGAGGCCCCCGGCCGCTCCGAGCCAGCCGATGCGCATGGGCTCGGCATCATTAAGGGCCTTGTTGTAGGCGTTGAAGACCCTCAGCCCGAGAAAACCAATCACCATGCAGAACCCGGCGACGGCCAGCAGCAGTTGCCCGGCGCCGGCCAGCCGCCGCCCGACCATAACTGAGCCGAGGCCGGGGGTAGCCAGTTGGTTGATCAGGAAGCAGTTGCGTGCGCGGCTGCGGCTAAGCGGTGCGGCGCCCGAAGATGTCTTCATAGGCATACATCAGGGACATCCAACCCAGGGGCACCGTTGCAAGAAGGCCGACGCAGCAGGCGATCACGCCCGCGACCGAGACCAGTCCCACCACCAGAACCAAGGCAAACACCAGGAACCAGTGCCTGGTTACGAGCCGGCGGCTCAGCTCCATCGCCTGCCAGAAGCCCAGCCCGCGATCAATGACCAGTGGTATGGCGAACATCCAGGCCACACTTGTATAGATGCCGGGCAGGACGCAGAGGCAGAAAGCGATCAGGTTCAGGAAACCGGTCGCCAAGCCCAGGAGCACCAGGTGGCCGATAGCGGGCCCGAACCCCGAGAACGCCGTCCCCACTCCCGCCGGCTCGCCCCGAATCAGCGCGATGTAATACCTGTAAAGCCCGGCAATCAGGATCGTGTACAAGGGCGTGCTCAGGAAGGAGATGGCGAGAATGATGCCAATGCCGCCCGGGGAAACGTGATGGTGATAGACCATGTCGTTGATGGCAGGTCGAGTGAGCAGGCCCAGAAGCTGGTTAATAACGAAGATGCAGATGCCCACCAGCAGGCTGATGCCTACGATCGGCCAGAAATGCAGCTTCAGGAGCTGCCAGCCCCGGCTCAGGCAGTTGCCGATATCCAGATCGTAGTCCCGCGCGAGCAGCTCCTCCGGGGTGAGCAAGCGGGTGCCCGCCGCGGGCGTGGCTGCCGCCAGTGGAGCGGCGGCGCCCAGCAGGTCCGCGAATTCGGGAAACGCGGACAACGGTTTCCACTCAGGTGCGCCTTCGGCCCAGGCCATCGTTTGCGCATTGGCCCGCCCTTGGGTAATCCACCGCCGGATTTCGTCCGCGCTGACGGGCCCATATTGCTGCTGATCGCCGCCAATGATCTTGTACATAGGTTTCTGGCTGTAATTAATCCCGGACCCCGTTGCTTGTAGGCGATTTGGCCGGTGGGTGCAAGCTTGGGACGTGTCTATACACTTGAAGCGGGGAGCGCACGCGCCCTCGCGCGCGGTCGTCGGCGCCCTCGCCGATGACACGGCGCGCCCCGGGTCTGACCGGCGAGGGCACCGGCCAGCACACGCGAGGGCGCGCGTGCTCCCCGACTCCTATGGCTTGAGGCGCTGGGGTTCACTGCGGCAAGGTCGAGAACGGTAGGCCGGGGACATTCCGCAGCAGTGTGAACCCCACCAGCACCGCCACCAGGGCCCACAGCCACACCGGGCGAACCCGCAGCGCCGCCGGCTCGTGGCGCGCCAGGCGAAGCGTCTGCCGCGCGCCGAACCACCCCACAAGAGGCAGCGCGGTGATCAGCAGCGGGTTGAAGCGGAAGGCCGTCACTACATGCCCATGCAGCAACTGGTGCAGGGCGCGCAGCGAACCGCAACCCGCGCAAAGCATTCCCGTCGCCCGGTGAAAGTAACAGACCGGGTAAAAGTGATACCGGCCGGGGTCGAAGCAAAAGAGCACCAGGCAGGCAAACGCTACCGGCGCGAGCGCGACGGCGATCCAGGGCGACGGCAGCTTGCGGGGCAGTTCCACAGTCTCGGCCATACCGGTCTCAGTGCAGGTTGCGCAGAATATCCGGCACGCTGATAGCGATGGCAAAGAGCACGAAGATGATGGACATCAGCACGCTCAGGAGGCAGAGCACCAGCCCGGCGACCGCCATGCCGCGGCCTTGCTGCGCCATGGGGTCCCGCCGAATCTGCGACAGCGCCACAAGCGCGAAGATGATCCCCAGCAGGTTGAACGGCAGCCCGTGGCAACAGCACATGCCGGGAATAATGGCCAGGATGCCCATGATCAGCGCCGTGACCGCCATCGCATTGTTGCTCGGGACAGGCGCGAGGAGGACAGGGAAGGCAGCCGGTGGAGCCGCGCCTCGCCCGGCCAGCGCAGGGGCGAACTCAACGAACTGCGCCAGCGGCTTCCACTGGGGCGCCCCCTCCGCCAGGGCCAGTGTCTGCGCCGCGACCCGCCCCTCGGCGATCCACAGGAGAACGTCGTTGGCCGCGACGGGGCCGTATTGGCGCCCGTCGGCTCCGATGATTCTATACATACGTTGATGGGGCGCGCCCGGCCGCGAAGCCTAACCTGCATATTTCACGCTCGCTTTGAAACGGCCCCAGGCTGCAGGGTAGGGACGCCTCGCCGAGGCGTCCGCCGCCGTCGCAACACGGACGCCTCGGCGAGGCGTCCCTACCAGCGTGAAATGTCCGGGCTAGAACCATTCTCGCCGCCCGTCCACGTAGGTCCGCACAAAGTCATCGTCGGTCTTGCACAAATACATGATGCCCTCGACCAGGCCAATGACATGCATAACCATGGCCCCGCCGAAGCAAAAGCCCAGCACCGAAACCAGCAGCATGATCAGACCCGCGCCCGTGTAGCCGAGGATGAACTTATGCACGCCCAGCGAGCCGAGCAGGATGCCGCAAATGCCCGCCGCCAGCTTGTTCGACGCCCGCGGGTTGTACGAAGGAGCCGGGGCGACAATGGTGGGCGGCGTCGAGCCGGCTCCCGGCGCAGCGGTCAGGTCGGCGGCGAATTCCGTGAAGGCGCTCAGCGGCTTCCAGTCCGTACTGCCCTCAGTCCGTGTGAGGGTCTGCGCGCCGGCACGGTTCTCGCGAATCCAGACCCGCAACTGCTCGGGCGTGACCGGGCCGTATGGCAGGCCGTCTTTGCCGATGAGGTGGTACATGCCGCTCCCGCTCAGGGCTCCCAAACAAACTGGCCCAACTGGGACGGGGGGACCAATGCGGCGTGTCCGTCGGCGAAAGCCACACTAATGCGCCCGAGGTGGCGCGAATGTTCCAGCGCTGCTTCGCGCCCGCCGCTCTGGTTCCAGCCCCCCTCGCTCTCGAAGATCACCACCGTGTGGCTCGGGTCCTTGATGTTGGAAGCGCGCAACCCACCGAGCTTCTCGTTGAAGGCGTAGTCGGATCGGCTGCCCTGCTGGTCCGCCGGACAGTGGAACACCTTGGAGGTTCCCACCTGAGGCAGGATGGCGTCGCACCAATGGTCGGCGGCGGGGTACCTGTCGCCGTTAGCCTGCGAGTACATCAGCATGCCCAACTCGAGCTGCTTCACATTGTTCAGGCAATTGATGGATTCCGCGCGGGCCTTGGCCCTGGCCAGGGCAGGCAGCAGCATGGCGGCGGTCACGGGAATGGAAAACAGCAGCATCAAGGCCGAGACGCAGATTCCGGCAATCGCCAACCCGCGGCCCGAAAGGCGCCCGCCGCTGTTGTTGATCTTCACGAGGGACACGATGCCCAGGATCAGCCCGACAATCGCGGTAATTCCGCACATGCCCAGCACGCCCAGCACCAGCGAAGTGATCGCCATGCCGCTGGTCTTGGCTGCTGCGGGGGCTGTCCCTGCAGGAGAGACAAAACCCCCGCTGGCGATCGCCGCAAAGGCGGGCTCGAATTCCGGCATGGAACTCAGTGGCTGCCAATCGCCGCCGCTTTCCAGCTTGACTTGGGTTAGCCTGTTGGCCCGGCCCTCCGCGATCCATTGGCGCAACACGTCACCCGTTACGGGACCATACTGTTTGCCATCCGCTCCAAGGACACGATACATGACAAGCTTTTAACCCCGGGTGCGGGGTCTGCCAAGTGCAAAAAGGCGGGGCTTTTGTAATAGCAGGGAAGGCTTGGCTGAAATCCGAAACCCGAAACCCGAAGGCCGAAAGAAGGCCGAAATCCGAAGCCCGAATGGGCTCGGCCGCGATCCAGGAACTTATCGCGCTCCGCCACAGCCCTCAGGGCCGAATCCCGAGGCCGCGGCACTTCTAAGCACTCATCCCCGGCGACAACGACGGGATGGGGGCCTTCGGGTTTCGGCCTTCGGACTTCTTTCGGATTTCGGCCTTCGGCCTTCGGATTTGCCTAACGTTCGCCCCGCTGCAGCTCCGCCAGCTTCGCCGCCGCCTTGCCGCTATCAATCGTTTCGGCAGCCAGCTCCCACCCGTCCGCCAAGGAGCGCGTCCGGTCGGCTACGAACAACGCCGCCGCGGCATTCAGTAGCACGGCGTCGCGCTTCGGCCCGCGCTCCTTGCCCTGCAAGACGTTGCGGATGATCGAGGCGTTCACCTCGCGGTCGCCCCCGCGCAGGTCAGCCAGCGTAGCCCGTTGCAGCGGGAAAGCATCCCGCGCCAGCGTCGAGCACGACAGCCCGCGCTCGTGATAGAACTCGGCCAGGGTCGTAGGCCCAAGCGGCGACACCTCGTCCAGGTAACGCGTTGTCCCGCCGTCCTCGAGGACCGCGCCGCAGACCACCATCGCGCGCCGCACACCCAGCGACTGGAGCACCTGGGCAAAGGGCTCGCAAAGTTGCGGCCGTGGCACCCCGATGAGCGCCGCGCTCGGGCGCGCCGGGTTCAGGAGCGGGCCGAGGAAGTTGAAGATCGTGCTCTGCCCGCGAGCGCCGCACAGCCTGCGGGCCGGCACCACGTGCCGGAACGCGGTGTGATACCTGGGCGCGAAGAAATAGGCAAAGCCGTGGCTCCGCAGCGATTGCACCGCCGCCTCGGGCCCCAGATCAAACGGAATGCCCAGGGCCTCCATGACGTCCGCGCTGCCGATGGGAGACGTGCTGGCCCGGTTCCCGTGCTTGGCGACGCGCACTCCGGCGGCGGCGGCCAGCAGCGCGACGGTGGTCGAGATGTTGAAGGTGCTCAACCGATCGCCCCCGGTGCCGACCACATCCAGGATGAGTTGGTCCCGCAGGTCCCCGTCGAGCATCGGCTGCACAGCGCGGGCGCGCAGCTCGCGGGCGAAGGCCGCAATCTCCCCGGTCGTCTCCCCTTTACGGGCAAGGTGCGTCAGGAAATCTGCTTTCACCTCAGCGGCAACGCTTTCGGCCACAAGCTGCTCGACAGCCAACCCCACCTGTTCGTCGGACAGGGGCTTGCACGCGGCGAGCTGCGGAATGAATTGTACCAGCACGGGGGCATATTACCGGCACGGGTGGGAAATGCCATTCCCATTCGCGTGCGCTCAGGGGAGGGCAGACGCTCCGCGACTCTGGCAGCGGAATCCGGCAGCCAAATCCGAAGCCCTGCAGCCACGCGCCTGCGCACTGGGAACGTCGAGAGCCCTCGCAGGCCGAAGCGCCCGCCTTACTCTCGGCAGGGCCAGCCCCCCTCGACAAGGCGCGGGCGTTCCCTTAATTTGCCCACATGGCGGCAACGGCAACACCCGAAGTCGTTCCAGGCGTGATTCAGGACACGGAGAACAAGCCCAAATCGGGCTTGGAGCCCGGCTACCTGGTCATCTGCTGGAACGACCCCGTCAATTATATGCACTACGTCACGCATGTCTTCCAAGTGGTCTTCGGCTGGCAGCGCAAGAAGGCCGAGTTCCACATGCTGCAGGTGCATGAGCAGGGCAAAAGCGTGCTCACGCGCGAGAGCATGGAGAAGGCGGAGCACTATGTGCACCAGCTCCAGAAGTACAGCCTGCACGCCACGATGGAGCGGGACGAGTGAAACTGACCCGGCGCCCGGGCGGCCGGCTGGTGGTGGAACTGGGACGGCGCGAGGGTAACCTGCTGCTGCTGGTGCTCAAACAATACCCATGCCTCCCCCCCGCTCATCAGCCGCTCAGCAAGTCCGGCCTGCTCCCTAATCAGCAGGATACTCAGCAGCTCCTGGACGAGGCTCTAGCTGAGCAGCGGGCCGAATGCAAGAAGCAGTTGCGAGCCCTGCTGGCTGACCCCCAGCGCTTTAAGAAAAAGACCGATGGTTATCGCCTGTCCCTCTCGCCTGGCGACGCCGAATGGCTGCTGCAAGTCCTCAACGACATTCGCGTGGGCAGTTGGGTCATTCTTGGCTCACCGGAAGGCAGGGTCGAGGGCTTGAACGTTGAGAACGCGAAGAATTACTGGGCGATGGAGATGGCAGGCGCCTTCCAGGCGGAGTTGGTGGCCGCGCTGGACGACGAGTGGGACGGCCCATGACCACCGTGATCCTGATGGACAAGCGCCTGCGATTCCCCAACCCGAAGCTGGCGAATGCCGAGGGTCTGGTGGCGGTTGGCGGCGACCTGTCAGTGCGGCGGCTGCTGCTCGCCTACCGCTCGGGCATCTTCCCCTGGACCGCCGAGCCGGTAAGCTGGTGGTCGCCGGACCCGCGCGCCGTCTTCGAATTGGACGGCTTTCATGTGTCGCGCAGCCTGGCAAAGGTCATCCGCAAGGGAGCCCTTGAGATCACCCTCGACCGCGCGTTCCGGCACGTCATGGAGGCCTGCGCTGCGCCCGCGCGAGGCCGCCGGACTACGTGGATCAGCCCCGAGTTCATCGCCGCCTACACGGAGCTGTACAAACAGGGCCACGCCCACAGCCTCGAGTGCTGGCGGGCCGGCGAATTGGTGGGGGGCGTCTATGGCGTCGCCATCGGCGGGCTGTTTGCGGGCGAGTCCATGTTCCACCGCGCCAGCAACGCCTCGAAGGTCGCCCTGTTCCACTTGATCCAGCATCTGAAGGAGCGGGGCTTTGTGCTGTTCGACATCCAGATGCTCACGCCGGCCACCAAGGCGCTGGGAGGGGTCACCATCCCGCGCGAGGAATACCTACGGCGCCTGGCTGAGGCCGTGCAGAAGCCGTGTTCGTTCTAGGAGGTTTCGTCCTCCTCCTCTTTCTCGTCCTCGTCCCTCGAAGAGAGAGGAAAAATCGAGGACGAGGAGGAGAAGGAGAACGAGGACGAAGCGCCGGCGGCATCCTCTACGATCCTCCTACCGCCCCCTCATCATAAAAGGCTTTGATTTCCCTGCCGCCGGCATTGCACCATGTTACGGAAACCGAGCCTTCGTATGAACAACCGCAGCCGCTGCCGAACCTCACTGACCAAAACGAAGATCCCGTCCTGCCTGATATGCCTTCTCCTGGCCGCCGCAGGCTTTGCCGCCACTGCGCAGCAACCCGCCGTAACAAGTCCGCTGGTCCTGAGCAACGCCTACGTCACTGTGAGCCTCTGTCCTGACCGGCCGGGCATCGAAGCGCTCTCGGTGGACAGCCTCGGTAAGGAGCACTTCCCGCCGATCACCATGCGCCCGCCGTCCGGCTCATGCCGGCCCGCCGAAGCGACGCGCCACGGCTCACGCGTCGAGTATCGCAGCCCCGGGCACGCTGCTGCCACGGCCCCGCTCTGGAAGATCGAGCTTGGGCGGAAGGAACTGCGCCTCGAATCGCACTGGTCGGCCGAGGACCCGCCCGACCCGCTGGTGCTGGACGTGGATAACAGCCATTGCCACGTGACGCTGCTCGGGCACATGAACCCGGACAGCTCGATGTGCCTGCCGGCCATCATGCACTTGCCCGACCAGGGCACCTTCCGCATCTCGGTATCGCCGAAGGTCATTCCCGCGCTCGGCTATGGCGCCGGGCCGGGCGACATGCTCGCCAACCAAGCCAAGTCCATTAAGATCACCTTCCCACCGGCGACGGCGGAGCACCCCAGGATCACTTACCGCTGGGAAGTGGTCGCCATACATCCCGATATCGGGAGGCGGCAGTTCGGTGCCGCTTACGACGGCTTCCGCCGCAATTGGCTGAACATCCTGCAATACAGCCCGTACTGGCGCACGCTCGCCAACCACACTGCCAGCGACACTTGCGCGTTCTGCTACTACGAGTATGGAGACATCGCCGAGCGCACGCCGCCGCTCGCCAAGGGCCTGACCGCCCTGGACCCTGTCCGCCAGACATTGGACCGCATCATCGGCGGCGCCAACGCCTACGGGATGCCCGGACACGGCGCCTTCCCGGAATACTCCACCGATACGCTGCCCTCTCTGCTGATCGCCGCCTCAGACTACGTCACGTCCGGCAAAGACCAGCCCTGGCTCCAGGCCAATTACGCGCACCTCGCGCGTTGGGCCGACATCATGCTCGCCACGGACCGCGACGGCAACGGGCTCATCAAATACACTCTGAGCGGCAACTCCGGCTCGTGGCCCGAAACCCTGAAGTATCGTCCCGCCAACTGGTGGGACACCATCGGCTTCGGCCACGAGGACGCTTACGCCAATGCCCTGGCTTACCGTGCCCTGAACGGCATGAGCGAACTCGCCCGCCAGGCCGGCCATCCCGAGGATCAGCAGCGCTACCATGCGGCCGCGGAAAAACTCCGGGCCGCCTACTTCCCGGCCTTTTACAACCCGGCCACGGGCGTGCTTGCGGGCTGGCGCAGCGCCGACGGCCAGCTCCACGATTACTACTTCCTCTGGGTCAACGGCATCGCCATCCACTACGGGCTCGTCCCGGCGGACAAGGCCAATGCCATTATGGACCGCCTGCTGGCGAAGATGCGCGAGGTCGGCTACGCGCGCTTCGACCTCGGCCTGCCCGGCAACCTCGTCTCCGTCGCCCGCAAGGATTACGTGGACCGCAACCCGCGCTTCGGCGGCGGCAAGCTCGAAGACGGTTCGGACGCCTTCCAGCGTTACGAGAACGGCGGCGCCACCGCCTGCTTCGCCTACTTCACCCTGGCCGCGCTCTACGACCTCGGGCGCATTGAGGACGGCGACCGCATTCTGTTTCCCATGCTGCAATCCTTTGCCAAGGGAGACTTCCAGGGCCGTTGCGGCGACGGCCTGAGCAAGGACTGGCGCGCCTGGGACGGCGCCTGCTGGGGCTACGAAGGCTTTCTCGTGGATAACTACTACGCCTTGCTGGCGGTGCTGGACCGCGAAGCCGCGCTGAAACGCGGACCGCACGTCGCGCGCAACGAGTTCAACTGAGCTGTGGGGGCGGCGCACGGGGCCGCACCTCGGCAACGCCGCGGCAGGCTTGCACCCGCCTGCCGGGTACCCTACCCTGCCCTCCACCGAGACCGAACAAGCCGAACAACATGAAAGCCGCGTACATCAACCAAACCGGACCACCCGAGGTCATCACCTACGGCGACCTGCCCACGCCCAAACCCACCCGCCGCCAGTGCCTCATCAAGGTGGGCGCCGTGGATGTCAATCCCATTGACGTTTACGTCCGCACCGGCGCCATCCCGGCCAAGGTGCCGTTTCCCTATATCATCGGACGGGACCTCGCCGGCGCGGTGGTCGAGGTCGGCGCAGGCGTGAAGAGCTTCAAAGTGGGCGACCGCGCTTGGGCCACAGGCCAGGGCTACGACGGACACCAGGGCACCTTCGCCGAGTTCTGCGCCGTGGATGAACGGGCCTTGCATCCCATCCCCCAGGGCGTTAGCGACGAGGATATAGTCGCCCTGTCACTCGTGGCCATTACCGCCCAACTTGGCCTCGTGCGCTACGCCAATTTGAAGGCCGGCGAAGTCCTCTTCGTCAACGGCGGCTCGGGCGGTGTCGGCTCCTGCGTGGTGCAAATGGCGAAGATTCTCGGCGCGCGAGTCATCACCACCGCCGGCAGCCCCGAGAAGGTCGAAATCTGCCGCCACCTCGGCGCCGACCTCGCCCTGAACTACAAGACGGAGAATGTAGAAGCCGCCATCAAGACGTTTGCGCCTCAGGGCGTGAACGTGTGGTGGGAGACGCTGCGCGAGCCCAATTTCGAGCGGACCATCCCCCTGCTGGCCATGCGCGGACGAATGGTCGTCATGGCCGGGCGTGACGCCAAACCCGTGTTCCCCGTAGGCCCGTTCTACGTGAAGGACTGCTCGCTGCACGGGTTTGCCATGTTCAACGCCAGCCTGCGCGAGCAGCGCCACGCCGCCAACGCCATCAACCGCTGGGTGACCGAAGGCAAGCTCAAGCCCCGCATAGATCGCGTGATGCCGTTATCGCAAGCTGCCGAGGCGCACCGGTTGCAGGAACAGAGCACCATCCAGAAGACGGGCGCCCTGGCCGGCAAGATCGTCCTGAAGCCCTAGCCCGGATACCTCAAGTTGGTAGGGACGCCTCGCCGAGGCGTCCGTGTTGTGTCGGCGGCGGACGCCTCGGCGAGGCGTCCCTACCCTGCGGCCTGAAAGATCCGACTTAGGCGCCGACCGCCAGCAGCACCTTGCCCATCGGCCCGTGGGCGAGCCGCTCGAAGGCCTGCGGCAACTGCTCGAAGGGGAACGCCCGGTCCACTTGCGGTCTGGCGTCGTGCCGGGCCAGCAACTCCAATACGTGGCGCCAATTCGCCTGGCTCTCCGCCACCGTATTGGCGCCTACCGCCACACCGCCCAACCGGATGCGCCGGAAAAACAGCGTGGCCGTGTTGAAACTCGGCACCGGGCCGGCCAGGCGGCCCACGAGACTGACCCTGCCCAGCTCGCCCAGCGTGTCAATCACCTCCGGCAGCAGCTTGCCCCCGATGTTGTCAACCGCCAGGTCCACGCGCTTGGAACCGAGCAGCCCCTTGAGCTGAGCGCGCCAGTCGGGCTGCTCGGGATTCAAAGTGACCGTCGCGCCGAGCCGGCGCAAACGCGCGCCCTTATCCGCGCTGCGCGACAGCCCAACGACCTTGCAGCCCAGGGCCGCGCCGAGCTGCACCGCCGCCACGCCCACGCCCCCCGACGCACCCGTCACCAGCACCACCGCCGATTCCGGCAGCGGCCCCCACATCGTCAGCGCCTGATAGGCCGTCAGATAGACCAGCGTGGCGCCCGCCGCTTCCTGCTCGCTCCAAGTGGCCGGCGCCTCGATCAAGCTCGCTTCCGGCACGCTCACGCGCTGCGCGAAAGTGCCCGCGCGGTTCACCCCGACGTCGCTGCGCAGGATTACGCGCCGGTCCCCCACTTTCAGTCCGTCCACGCCCGGCCCCACTTGCACGACCGTGCCGAGGCCGTCCCGGCCCAGGATGTGTGGCAGCGGCGGCCGGGCCGGATATTGCCCTTCGGCCAGGTAACGGTCCGCAGGATTCAGCGCCGCATAGCGTACCTCCAACACGGCTTCATGCTCCTGGGGCGCCGGCTCCGGCACCTCCGCCAGGCGCAAACCCCCAATCCCCGAAAATCCATCTATAAGCCAAGCCCTCATACCTCACACTTGTCTGCCCGCCACGGCAGCTTGTCAATGCTCCTGCCATTTCCACTTCGCCCCATTGACGATCCATAACGGCAGAGTTGACTGTGCCTGAAGAGAATGAAGACTTGGCAAATCGTAGGGCTCGTGATCCTTGCCGCTGTGGCAGCGGTCATCACCGTCATTAGCCGGGGCAGGTCCCGCCCTCCGGTGAACATCACGTTACAAATCGCCGTGAGCCCCGCGGATAAATCCGCCTTCGTCACTCGCGAGGCCAACTCCGCCCGTTTCAAATACCTGATGGGCAAACAATCCGGCGTGAAGCCCGTGTTCGCCCAGCGCCTCAGCGTCCACGCGCTGCCCGACCCGCATTTGATCGAAGCCCGCGTCGGCGTTATGACGCCCGATGAGGCTAGGCTCTATGTGGGAGCGTTCGTGCCCACTTTGCAACTCCTGTGCAGCACGCAGGCGCAGGTCGCCCTCGCGCAACGGAACGTGCGTTAGCGGGCTGTTAGAAGCCTGCGCGGCTTAACTCCGTCTCGAGGGCCATCTGGAACTCCTCGACGTCAGCCGCCGGCGGCCGGTAGCCGGGCGTCTGCGGGAACAGGCCCAGCCGCCCTGTTTGATCCAACTGCCACGCCGCCGTATTGCCGTCGCTGAAGGTGACCTTGCCGCTGATGAGCGCCCCGGGACGCGCGAGTTGGTCCACGGAGACCGACACTCTGCCCTGGGCGGGGGCGGATTCGGCGGCCTTCTGCGGCGCGGGGCCCTTCTTGCCTGCTCCGGGCACAGGCGCCGCCGCCGGAGCGGTGAGCGGCGATAGTATCGGCTTGGCGGGCTCGGGGTCCTTCGGCGTCAACTTCAAATCGTCCACCAGCAGCCGCACTTCCATGTAGGTCATCGGCAGCCCAAGCTCGGACCCCAGCCGGCTCTGGATTTCGGAGAGCTTCAGCCCCTGCCCGATCCACTCCGCAACCTTCTTCCGTTGTGCTTCATCGAGGTTCATACTGGTTCCCGCTATTATTCACCGGAATGTTGCGCGGATTCAACTCCTCATTCCGGGCCAACTCCAGCGCCCGCGCGTAATCCTCGGGCCGGTCTATATCCAGCTCCAGCCCGGGGTCGTCCGCCGCAAACCACGCGACGTCGGACGCCCTGGCTTGCAGGAACGCTTTGAGCGTGGGGCTTTCCGAACGCGCCAGCGCCCGGAGCGCCGCCCGCGGCAGCACAACCGGATGCCGCCCGTGCCCTGCGTGCGCCGGCTGGCAAATCATCTCCGGCCTGGCCGCGCTGAACGCCAGCAGCTCGCGCAGCGTGTCGGCCCTGACCAACGGCTGGTCTCCGAGCACGATGGCCCAGTGCGTAAGCCCCGGCAGCCAGCCGCGCCAACGCGCCGCGCAGCGCACGGACGAGAACATCCCCCGGTCCGGCGCCGGGTTTAGAATTCGCAACGCGGCCCGTGCCCCGAGCCGCCTCATCTCGGCCGCTATGCCGGTGTCACCTCGCGCACAGACCACCGCAACCTGCTTCGCCCCTAAACCGCGCCATTGCCCCACCACGTGCCCGAGCACTGTGGTCTTGCCCCACGGCAGGAGCAGCTTGGGCGCTCCCATTCGCGCCGCCTTCCCGGCAGCCAGGATGACCACTCCAACGCGCGTCCCGCTCCGCTTTGCAGATGCTGTCATTGCGGGCCGCCGTTCTGGCTCAGGCATTGGGCGCCAGGTCGAGCCTGACCGGCCTTCCCTCGTCGAGGGCGGATGCATGACAAGCCTGCAGGACCTGCTGCGTCTTCAAAGCCATCTCGGGCCAGAGAGGGTTAAGCTTCCCCGAGCGGATGTGCTCGGCGAAGTTGTGAAACATCCGGCTCTCCTGGGCCGTTGGATCATTGTGGCTGCGCTCCTTGACCACCCACCGGCGGGTGTTCGGATGCAGCCCCAGATCACGGTCGCGACCCGGGTTGTCCGTCTCAAAGGCAAGTTCCGACCCGGCAAAAGGCAGGACAAAATCCGGCACCCGCAGTGAACCGGCCGTGCCCCCCACGTTCACCCATTGCTCGGACTCGGTGAGGAACGAGCAATAGAAGCCGCCGCTGACGCCGCCCTCGAAGAAAAGCTCCCCCGACGCTTCTGTCGGCACTGGCGGGTGAGCGCTTGGCTGCGGCGCGTGTGAGAGAAGCTGCCCGGTGACTCGTTGCGGCAGTTTCCAGTTCATGGCCCACAGCGTAAACCGGATGCAGTACCAGCCCAGATCGCCGAGGCAGCCATACGGTTCCAAATCGTGCCGGGTCCGGATGTTCGAGACGAAGAAATCTTCCGACCCGCGGAAACTGAAGGCCGAGGTGATTCGCCGGATGGCGCCAACCGTTCGGCCGTCGTCCAGCACCTCACGGATGCGCTGCAGGCGCCCGCTGTGCATGAACATGACCCCATCCATGAACTGCACGCGCTGGCGCCGGCACGTTTCGAGGATCTCAACCAGCTCGGTTACACTCGT
>Ga0335069_10004731_pt1 | contig 20087 bp, 35 predicted proteins | sample Lox_Sample_11_FD_206714 | JGI IMG/M metagenome (GOLD analysis project Ga0335069, IMG submission 206714) | Soil microbial communities from Loxahatchee National Wildlife Refuge, Florida, United States - Lox_Sample_1.1 | ecosystem: Environmental > Terrestrial > Soil > Wetlands | place: USA... | reverse complement strand
GGCCAACTGGAAGTAGATGTCGCGATCAACGCGCTTCGCAATGGCGTACCCTGCATCGTCGGTGTAGAACCGGCGAAGGCTGGGGAGCGCCTGTACGTCCACAATATCCTCAATCAAGCGCGAGTATTCCTTGTGCTTGTTGATGGAGATTGTGATGCCGCCGATGCCCGAAGCATCCACGAACGGCTGGAGGGTCACAACAGACTGAGCGACCTTGTTCACAGCGACGCCACGAGCGGGAGTCGGAATGTGGATCGTATCGCCCTTCTTGCCGCGATGGTTGAGCTTGCGAATCAGGTTTGCGGCCACCAGATTGCTCTTGTATACTGCGACTACCTCGTCGGACCACAGAGCGGGTACGAAGTTTGCGGCATGGACATCGTTCGGAGAACCGGGTCCACCCGTGAGGCTCGTTGCAATATCATTGCTCAGGACAAGTGCGGTTGCCATGAGATATTACCTTTCGAGTTGTTTGTTTGTGCTAGGCAACCTTTATCGCCTTACTTGACTCTGCCTTCGATGTAAGCCCGTGAGACTTCCTCACGAAGTGCATCGTCGTTCTGGTAAGCGGAGGACTGCATAAGCGCGAGCATCTGAGCCCGCGTATATTCCTTCCCCTTCTTCTGTGGCGTGCCGTCGTTGCCCGTCCGGCTCGCCTCAAGAGACACTTTAGACGCCGCGTTCAGCCTTGCCTGCTCCTCGTCCGTAGTCCGCTGGGCATTAGCCTCGCGGGTTTTCTTGAACTCAGTCAGCAATTCGTCTGCGGCTTGCGTGTTGCCACCAGCAGCCATTGCAGCAATACTCCGACGAAGCGGAGTCTTCTGCACCCATTCAGCGAACTCCGGTGAACTCGTCACATCCTGCGCGTCGGCATGATGTGTATTGAACACCGACTGTCCCAGCAAACTCTCAAGACGAGTAAGCTTTTCCTGAAGGGGACTGATAGCCCGGTTGACGCGCTCCTCGATAAAGGGGTCTAGCGCCTCAGTGGGACGTTGCAGCAGATCGGCGGGGTTAACAGTGGTATCCACCGTCTTTCCGCCATTCGCTGCCAGATCACGAGCACGTTTATCGACAAGTAGCTCCTGTAGAGCGCGCTGCATCTGACCATTTTCGTTGGCGAGTCGCCCGTCATGTTTCTCCAGATGGAGATACATTTCCATGATGTCCTCACGAGATTTGCCGGCGAATCTGCGCGGTTCCGTGGGGGCTGGGGCTGTCGGCGAAGCCGAAGCCGGGGCAGGGTTTGGCTGGGTAGCTCCCCTCGCTGCTCGAAGCTCGTCAGCTAGAGCGCGTGTATCTGTGTTGGGTACTTGAACGTCGCTGATGATACTAAGTGACATTTGGTTCTCCTATACTCGTCCATGTCTGGATTGTGAGTAGGTTTGAAGAAGAAGATCAATCTGAGCCGGGGGCCTTGCCATAATCACCGTGGTCCCGGAAAGACTTTTCCTCTTTTGCCTTCTGTTGCTGATGTATCCGCTCGAAGTGCTTCAAAGACGTTTCGGTAGCCCACTCTTGGAGGGCCATAGCCGTCTTGTCGATCCTCGGGCAGCTTATGATGCGATTTGCGGTTTGACTGCACTTGGGGCATGGCGTCTGAAATACATCAGATTTAGCCAAATCCTCAAACTCAGCGCCGCAAGTTTTGCATCGCCAATCGAACATCAAGAGTTTATCACTCATTGAGTTCTTCCGAGCGGGCCAGCGCGGCTTCCTCATCGGCAGCCTGTTTCGCCAACCCATCCCGAATGATGTTACGGAACTGGAAGTTCGTTCCGTGCTCCATGTGGAGCATTTCCATGAATGCGTCGCGTTTACCGCGCGCATACACAGTTTGATCCCAATTAGGGGCTTGTAGAATCGCCTGTACCTGTTGGTTAGCGCTCTGCTCAGCCCATGCCTTCACCAATGCCCATGCCTTGTCACCATAGAGGCGCTCCAAGAGCATGTACTTGTCTTTGAACTCGTCGGGGAGCATCTTAAGCTCCTCCATATCCAACGGCTCAAAGTCCTGCGGATCGGGCGGTTGTCCAATGCCTGCCATAGTTCCTCTCCTCCTATGTTAAGCCGTAGCCGCTGGCTTCGGCGGATTCTTTGCCTTGTGCATGGCCGCATCTGCACTCGTCTGCGCGGCCTTTGCACTAATCAGCGAAGCCATCGCCTTGACGCGATCAATGTCTAGCTTCGACCGACTGATACCAAGCTGGCCTGCCTGAATGCCTTGTTCGTGGCCCTCAAGCTGCAACCGGCTGATGTCTACCTGATGGCCCAGCGTCTCCTGCTGTGCCTCGTGCGTCGTCTTGAATGCCTGAGCGTGAGCCAGATCGGCCTGTGCTTGCGCTCTGGTGGCTTCGGCCTGTGCCAATGCCATCTGGGCCTGCGCCAACTGCTGCTGTATCTGCTGCTGTTGCTGTGCCATCTGCTGTTGCTGCGGCGACGGATTGATGATGCTGTCAATGACCTTGAGAATCTCTGCCTTGTTAGACAGCGACGTGTTCTCAATGACGCCCTTAGCCAGAACCAACTGCACCTGATGGAACTCAGGCGGCAGCATGCCCATTAGCTGCGTCATCTGCATCGCCTCGACTTCGCGAGCTACGATGCCGATAGTCGTCTTAATATCAATGTCAAAGTCAGTCGGGTAACGGATCGGGTCATACTGCATGTATCGCCAGAGGCACTTCTGCAAGACTGGCTTGATGAAGTTACGGCTGATGTTTGCAATAGACCGTTTCGAGCGTTTTACAAAAGCACCCATTAGGGCCGAGTTGCTGCTTGCGCCGTTGGCACCACTCTGGCTCTGTGCTTTCAATGCACTGGCGGTATCGAAGCTGCCAGTACCCATCTGCACCATGCGCTCCATTTCCTGCGTTTGCTGGAATGTGAGCGTGGTGTAATCCCCTACCGTAACAGGCTGGAGAACATCCTTCGGAGGCCCTTGCGTTGTCCATACCTTGCCCGGTTTAACTTCAAATCTGAATCCACGAGGAAGCCGCCCAGAATCGACCCCGAGCATAGGAGCAGAAATATAGCCAAGAGCATCCATACGCGCGCGTAGCTCTGCATCGAGCGCCTTCTGCGGGTTGTATCCTTTCTCCGCAACACCGCGTCCCCAAAATCTACCGGGAACCTTCTCAAACTGAGTAGCCACAATCGAGCGGTCTTGGAGCGTGAAAGGGTTAACCATAGCGCGAAGCAGCACTCCGTTGTTGGCGATAGTGACGATAGCTTCGACCATAGGACCGTCAGCATTCTCCTCCTCCTGCACGGCCTCTTTGTCGCCACTAGCTTCCAACACACGATCTATGGCAGTCTTCTTTTCTGCCTTGCCAATCATCGTGAGGAATCGGAGGGGCACCTTCCCGTGGTACTCGATGATGTCAACCTGTTCGGATTCGTAAGTCGTATTGATTGACTGTGGGTCTTCCTGATCTATGTCTGAGTTCTTGAGACGGCGGGTAGGGAATATCTGCGTCAAGGAATCCTTGCGGTAGATACCCTGCTCAATCCGCTCATGTACATAATGCAGCGTCCGCTGAATGCGCTGTGCGCATCCGAGCATTTGCTGCACATCCTTGCCGACAGGATCAGGTACAAACTCGTCGGGCCGAATCGACTCTACAGAGACGAGCACTCGTTTCTTATTCGTGGACTTGAGTTCGTATGTTGCAGAGTCTCTCTTAGCTTTCTGCTCGTGCCCGACGAAAACATTGACCTTGGCGATCATCGTGCCGAATAGAGCGCCGTTGGTTACGGCCTCCATTAACTGATCTTTGACATTCGTCACATCAAGGTCATCAATAAGTTGATCGCGGAGGATCAATGCCTGTAGTTGGTCGGCAAGCTTCTGCTTGTCGCCAACATCAAACCATTCTTTGCGAGAGAAGATAGCTTCCTCAATCTCGCTGACGGTCTGTTCGATAGATTGGGCGAGCGCAGGAGCAACCAGTTTGCTGCGCTCAGACAGACGATTCATGTCTGCCTCGTTCCACTTCCCGCGCCACATTCTCCAGTACTCGCCCCAGAGACGCTGGTAGCCACGGTTCCGGACATCTTCCCAAATATTTACCTTCGAGCTTATCCAGCCACAAAGCTGCGACGAGGCAGGCTGTGTCAGCTTGCGCCGGTCGGCATCCAGAGACTCCGCAGTCTCTACGATGATGCTTTGTCCGCGCGTTGGCATTACACTCATGGATAAACCTTAGTGAACGTATAGCTCAGCTTCGACCCATTCGGCTTCCTCAACGGAGTCCATATCTGCGAAGTTGGCTGTTGAAAGCTGGTCTACGTAGGCCAGCGCGTCAATACCGTCATCATGGGCTAGTGGGTCAGGGAAGTCGGCCACTTGGTCGAGTAGCCACTTGTTCCAGTCCCCTTCGACAAGACTGATCTTGCCTCGCTGGGAGCGACCCTGTAGAGCCCACAGTATCCGGTCGTATTTGCGTTGATTATTGTGGTGCAGAGGTTCAGGAGTGATGTACCGCCCGAAGGTCCGCATATATTCTTCAAGGTACGGTCCAACTGCGTTGAGCAGTGCTCCCTGCTCGATCCCGAGTCTGCACCCCGGATATGAGCGAGCAGTCGAGATAATGTTGAGCGCTGTTTCACGTACCCCCCAATGCCCGTGCAACATGTCGAGTACATCCCAATTGTCCTCGATCACTGATGTCACACAGATAACACTCTCATCAGTACGCGTGACTCGCTTCCCTTGATTGCTGCTCTTGAATCCGGCTAGGTCGGCAGTGATGAACAGCGCCCCTAACTCTGGGCAGATCGGGATAATTGGGAAGTTGGCGGGATTGAGAATGCGTCCACCGCCACTGACGAAATCCGCTTCAATCTCCTGCCGTAACACTTCCCGAGTCATGTTCGGGTCGTCTGTGATGGCAGCTATCTCGCGTGCCTTCAGGTACGGGTTGTCATAGGACTTGAAGTGAAAGGCTTCCCATTCCTCGAAGCCTTTCTTCTGCTCAAGCGCTCCCATGAACAGCTTGTAGAAGTGGTTCTTGCCCTTCGGCGTACCGATAAAGAGAGCGCCGCCCTCAACGTCCATGAGCGCGGGACGAATAATCTCACTCCAGACATTCGCCTTCATATCCGCGTATTCGTCAAGTACTACGAAGCTATATCCTTCGCCTCGTAGGGCATCTTCGTTGTCGGCGCCCTTGATGTAGATACGACGATGGTTGATTAGCTCGAAGTAACCATCGTTGATATTCTCGCCAAGGATGAAACCTCCCTGCTTGGCGAAGCCAAGAATGATGCGGAGGCGTCTCCACATGATTCGCTTGGCCTGATCGAAAGTAGGGGCCACATAGTACACCCCATGTTCAGGAGTGAGCTTGTAGCCCCTTTCATTGACCTCTTTGAGCGCCTCGATGCCGAGCAGGTACGCAGCTAGCATTGTCTTGCCAAACCGCCGTCCTGCCGCGCACACGCGGAAGCGCTTGTTTGAATTGTAGATAGCCTGCTGCGCTGCGTGCAGTGCTACCCGGAAGACCCTCTCTGCCATCTGTCACCGGGAGGCTAGTACTTGTTATATGCGTCTGTGCTCTGGCCGCTTGGCCCAGTATTGCTTGAAGTGTTGGCATCTTCGGCTGCATCGTTCCTCGCCTTAATGTCCGTAACGGAATGCGGCGCAGCAAGTTGCGCCACATCCGCCACAGTCTTTTTTATGGAGTTAGCGATGCGTTCCCCGATGCTAGCGTCAGGGCTCTCATCAGAGTACGTACCCATGACTTAGCTAGCACCCTTGAACGTCGAACGCAGCACGTAGAACGTGTACGTCTGCGCGCCCGGATTGAACGTTGAGCCACCAGTCGGGTTGATACAAGCGATGACGAACGTACCAGTCGCCGTTACGCTAGCCTCAAGAACAGCACCCGCCGTATTGACAGGACAGCTAACTAACACAACATCGCCAAGTGCCGCCTGAGAACCAGTCGGTGTAATCGAACCCGTAACAGAGCTAGCGCCTGCGTTCGTTGAAGCGACCGTAGCGGAAGCCTGCACGACTTCTACGAGGTCAAAAAGGCCCTCGAATTGCCTTGCAAAAAGCGCCATTAAGTAGACCCCTTTGGACGATGGGTACTCTGATTGTTACCCTCTCCACTCATACCCTGAAAATCTGGAACCATATACAAATCAACCACAGGATCGTGCCCGGACAGATTGCCGCCTTTCGGCTGCTCCGCGTCAGGCGCTTCCTGACAACCACGGTCCATCGCCGCTGGGCTGGAACGCGGCAGTACTCGGTCAGTAAAGCCTTTACTCATTTTCTTTTACCTCTATGACTTCGCCTTCGATCACTTCTGGATCGGAGGCATGTGTTGCTTCGGCTCCGTCGGAGCCTTGCATTGCCTTGAACGTCGCGTTCTCGATCCGAATTACCACAGTGTTGCTCTTATCGTCTGCCACTTCTACATCGCGAGGCTTCTGAATAAAGAACTCAAACACAAGCTTGCGATTAGGAGTACTCACCTTCGGGTTATCGCTGAGCGCATCCCGGAAGGTCTGTTGAACTACTTTGAGAACATCCTTGGCGGGGACACGCCCCCGCACGAAGTTCTCCATGAGCGCCTGATTGAGACCAATCTTGGCGCGTATGCTCGGAGGGCGTCCAGCAGGATTCCCGCTTTGCCCCTTTTTCCATCGAGTAGCTACCGAGCGATCAACTACCGCTGCTGGCGCTACCTCCGCCACTTGCCCCAACTCCCCCTCCATCTTTACTTGGTGCTCCATATGCCATCTGACTCAGTGAGTGCTGTCCAGTCCAATGCGGGGCATCCGATCCAACTGCAAATAGCTGTATCCCTGTGCTCGGAGGCGTAGGGTACGGCCAATTGAAGTTAGGATAGGGCGGCCCCCCGGTCTGTATTGAATCGCCCACTAGTAGATTCCGAGGAAACTAATCTTCCCTGTGCTAGAGGCGTCAATGTCAATGAACGCCACGTTGGTAGCCCCCGGAGGAACTGCCAGTAGCACCGGAGCCGCGCTGGCCGCCACAAGGAAGGCCGGAGCAGTGGCCGCCGTCACCGTATCGGAGCCAGACGAGCAGAAGGCCACCCAAGCCGGGATCGTAGCCGTAATCAGCACGGCATTGTACGGCTTGCTGGCACCATCGACCGGCAGAGCAAGATTGGTACTAGTCGTACCGATGCTGCCTACCGCAGAGTTGCCAGCATGCGGGATGCCTGTAGGAGCCCCGTTAACTTCCCTCTGCTGCTGGAAATTGCCGGGGGCAAATACGAGAGCCATTAGCCGTGTCCTTTATGATGTCCGCCGTGATAGTGTTCCTGCCCCGGCGCAGCATGTTTACGTCTGGCAATAGCCCCAATCACACCACCGGGCACGCCCTGAGCCTTGAGTTGCGCTGCGCGCCCCCCATGACCCAGAGCGTTGCTCTTGCCGTGGAACGTACCAGTTTTCTTGGTATCGCTCATGTTTAGAACAGCGGAAAAGCGAAGGTCGAACCTGCGTTGACGCCACTAGCCGTACCAGTAGTAGTTGTAGTCGTCAGAGTCGTACCACTCAACAGGTTTGCCGTACCATTCGTAGTCGGCGAAGCGCCGGCAACGATCTGGAGAGCGCCAATGATAGTGGCCCCGTTCACTGTAACCGCATTCAGAGAACTGATCTGCGACACACCAACGCTGGTCAAGAACGCCGGGATGCCACTCAAGGTACAAGTCGTTGCCGACCCGTTAGCCGTAATAGCTGCGGGGAACGTCAGAATGCACAATCCCTCATTCGTGATCTTATAACGGCAAGTGCCTTGAGTATTAACAGCGCCCTGAGTCACGGTGATCGTAAACGTACCGGACATCGTGGCGTTGAAGATGTTAGCCGCATTATCATCCGGGATACGCGCCCAGCACGCCACAGAAGCAGCAAACAAAGCCGCGTTGCTATAGACGTTCTTGGTGCCTGCCGCGAAGTTAACGTGCGTGCCATCCGGCGTCTGGTTGGCAACCGAAATCTGCCCACCAGTATAGCTGCCGAGAACGTAATCGCGGGTCAGCGTGGTCGTGCCATTGAAAGTGCCAAGGCCGACTTCAATGTTGCCAGAGCCGTCGATGATGGCGTAGAACGTATTGCCCGGAGCCGTCTGCGCCGAGCTACCGAACTGCTGAGCAAAAGTCGTAGAGCCAGCCGGAGCACCGGACGGAACCGACCCGGCAAGGGTAATAGCCCCCGTGCCAGTAGTCGTAGTCGTGTCCTGAACCTGTGCGCCAACGAGAGTGCCAATACCCATGTTATTTTACCTTTTTGTTATGCGCTCTAAGAGAGAACGCGACTCGCTACTGGAACCCGTAGCCGGATGTTAAGAAAGCAATTCGCGTATCTGCCCAGCGGACAGGGGAGCGAAAACCAGACATGCCTTGCGGAGAAGAACCACATCTTCCGGCTCAAACTCCGTCTCTGGAGTAGCCTTCTTGATGGTACGGTACAAGCTGTACCGCTTGATCTTATCCTCGCCCTTAACGGGCTGCATGTCCCCATCTACCTCTGCCAGCACTGAGCGGATCAGTGCGGAACGCAGAGTAATTTCATTCCCGCCTTCGTCCTTAGCCGGGGAATCGTCAATATTGACCAATACTTGATCTAATGGAAGCTTCATGTCCTCTCCTATGAAGTTAAATGTATTTAACAGTTTAGACGCGCGGCGAGTGAATCACGTGCTGCCCCTGCATACCCCCAGCATAGCTATGGGTAGGGGCTGGAAAGCTGGACTTGTTGAACATAGGATGCCCGAGCTTGGGTGTCTGGAAATGGGAATCCATCCCAGCAATGGCCTTGGGTAGCATAACGCCCCCAGCAAGCCCGTGGGCTACCGAGGAGCCAGTCATAGGAGACGGCTGCTCAGGACGATACGGAGAAGACATTAGGGCACCTTTGCCTTAAGGGCAGTAACATCGGCCTTCAGAGCCGCTACATCGGCTTTAACCGCCGCAGAGACCTTATTGCCGAACTTGTATTCAAGAAAGGCCCCACCCGCCGCGCAAGCGACATAAGGGAGGAAATAAGCAAAAATCTGAGCGAAAAGTCCAATGAGTTCCATGTCTATCTCTCCTATAGGTTTCCAGAGTTGTCTGCTGATGCAGACTGATGATTCATCAATCCCTGCGGGGGATGATGTTCCGGCCCTTTGTCCCTACGGTCATGGACAAAGTGCTTGTATGTATGATGGGGGACTGATCCACGGATCACATGCTCTGTCCCACCAGCATGGGGGATGGCCATATGATCCTTGGCATTCGGGTTAACATCCCCATCACTGCGGTTGATGTGCGGATGGGTAGGATGTGCATGAGGATGTGCATTATGCAAAATCACATGGTCATGCTGATGTGACCCCTTGTGTCCATGGTCATCGACCTTGTGGGCGTGCTCATGGAGCGTATCGTTCTGCTGATGGCTCATATGTCCCGTCTTGCGTGCGTTGCTGAGAGCGATAGCCACGATCTGCTCATGGCTCCGTGGCCTAGACCCATGATGGGTCAACTCAGAGATGTTGTGCGAGATAACCTTCTGGGATGATCCCGACTCCAGTGGCATAGGTTACTCCGTAACCAAGCTAGAAACTTCGTTTCGGCGCATTACAATCTCCCACGGATAACCGGGCTGATGGCAAATGGGCTATGCCCGCTAGGAAGGGTCGGCTCCCCAGTCCCAGACTCTACAGGCCCATGAATACCCCGGACATGCCCAATGCCCGTAGGATGCCCTCCATTGTCGTCATAGTCCCCGTCATGGACGGTATCATACTGATGGGTAGTCCGGCTCTCGGCTACGTTATTAGCCTCGAAGAAATGCCGGTAATCATCGTTCTCGGCCCAAGCGGACATCTTTCCCGCCTGCCAAGTGTACGTATCCTCGGTAGGGGCAGTCCCGGAAATATTCGGGTCCAGAGACACGGGGATATCGTTCAGAGCATCCGGGGTCTGGGCCTTAAGACCAGTACCACTCCGGGTATGGGAGCTATGAGCCGAATCAGTCATCGGTCTTATCCTATGTGCTTGTCGCGAGCAGGGTGAGATGCGAGCGCAGATGCTATCCACCAGTAGGATGCGCCCCCCAAAGGGGGCGGGTCATCTGCTATGCGGCGATGCGGAGTCCAGAACGGAGCATCGCACATCGTCTATTGTATATCATATTGATATTATTATATATTGTTCCCGCTTCGCGGGAACATATTGTTATTGTCATTTGCTCCTGCTCCGCTTTGGGCTCCGCAGGAGCCAATATCATATTGCATATCTATTTCAATATACATTGTTGCTGAAGGCAAATAAAAATTATGTTAAAAAACCCACTTATTTTCAAATATTTTTCATTTTTGCTTCGTGTTATCCGCCAGCAGATTGTTTTTACAGGGGTCTGTTCTTGCGCCTGTTATTTTTTATTTTTTGGTACGGATGTGGGTCGCTTCGCTCGCGCCCCCCATCGCGACTACACAGGGGCACCCTGCCTCGCCATAGCACATATGGACTGGAATGTCAAGCAACTTTGTTGCGTTCTTCGTTCGATACGAGCAACGATGTTGCGCAAACAGATCAAAATACGCAATAATATTGCTTGACAATGGGGATGAGCGGCAACGCCGTTACATGGGGTGTGTGGGGTGTGGCACATAAGCGGCCTGATGTCAAGTAAACTTTACCTTGACATTCACTCCGACTTGTGAGTGAGCACATGCTGTCAAGTACTTTGTGCGGAAACTGTGAACTGCGTCACAAAATAAAATAAAATCCACATTAATGTTAAATCGGCCACATCCGCGCTCCCGCTGTGCCATACTGTGCGCACTAGATCAATTGGGATGTGAGTAGCACATCGCCGGGAGCGGCAGCGCAATGGGGCGCTACTGACGACCCGAGAGGGTGAGAGGCAACCGGCCTCACTCGTAGTGACAAGACGCGGATCACTGGGAACGCAGCCTGATGAGCCTACCGTTAAAGTCGGTGCATAGGACAAGCAGGTATCACTAGCGGCTAGTGTGTTTCGGCATGGCATTGTTACAAACCTGTAACAGTCATGCCGCAGCGCATTTGCTGCATATTCAACTACTTCCAAGGTGAACTTTATGTCAAACCAGAACGTCAGCAATGCCGATCTTCTCAAGCAGATTCAGGCGCTTACTGCGGAGCGTGATGCGCTCAAGCAGCAGACCGAGCGTAAGATCAGCCTGAAGGTGTCCACCAAGGGCGCTGTGAGCCTGTACGGAATGGGGCGCTTCCCCGTGACTCTGTACGGTGAGCAGTGGCTCAAGGTGCTGGACATGGGCACAACCATTCGGCAGTTTGTGACGGATAACCGCAGCAAGTTGGCCATCAAAGGCCCTATAGCGGCTCAGGCCAAAGCAGCGTAAAGCGAAAGGGCGTGGGGTGTTGCGCAACAGCGCTCCGCGCCCTTTCCTGTATGTTGCTGGAACGCAACGGAAATTATGTGAAAAACCGCGTAAAAACGCGCCCATGCGGTGCAATGCGGGCCGGTACGGTGCTAGCGGGTTTCGGCGGATCGCCGCTCCAGCGCGCTCGTATGCGGTTTGGCGCGGTGTTTCGCAGGCGCTGTTCGCTCCGCGAACTAGCGTAATGGTTCCGCGCAATACGCGCATTGATGGGAGTGCATCATGCTTGAGTTAGCTAGTGCGATTGACCTGCTTAACATCATGCTCTATGGCATGGATGACGAGCGGGAGAAGGTTAAGGACTATGTAAGCCTGAACGGCGACTCATTCGTGCTAGCAGGGCCAATAGCCTGCGGCTGGGATGAGAGCGGTTTACAGGTCGCAGTCATCAATCGAGGATGGGCGGGCAGTGAGGAGTAATGCCTATGTTTAAGTTTGTGTTTATATATACCCTTGCACTGCTTTTGACTTTGCATGTATTGGGGTATTTACGATGAGAGCTAACGGCTTACTGTACTTTGCCCTACACGAGAGACAGGCTAACGGCAATTGGCAGCGCATAAGTCAAATTGCGTTGCCGTTGCCGTCGGCCCGTTCATGGTTTCGCAATGCCTTGCTTGCCAGCGCATTAGGTCACACACAGCAACGGCGCTTGCTAGCAGTAGACAAGCCTGACTGGTGGCCCTTTGGTCAGCAAGGCTAAATCGCAGGGCCGGGGCATGCTGCCACAATGGCGCGCCCCGTACCCTGCCCCTATTCGTTGACTAGCGGAGTATGTGTCATGTCTGTGTTACCTGTATCTGGACCGATTGACGCAGCAGCATGCTTTAATGCCATGCGTCCTGCCATGATGGCAGCAGCGCGCGCAGCCTTGTCGATGACTGAACAGTACGAGGTTGGTGGCGCTATCTACTCCAAGGACGGTAAGTTTTGCTACACATTGCCTGTGACTCAGAGGCAAACGTACGAGATTGATTATCGAGTCGCGTTGCCTGTCGGCGCTACACTTGCTGCCTTGTGGCATACGCATCCCGGCTTGTACCCTGCCACGATTGAGACGGCAGACAGGCTATCAATCAGTGACGTGGCATTAGCACAGCGTATGCATGTGCCAATGTTCATTGTCGCAGTTCCACAGCGTATAGTTGTCGGCTTTCATGCCGATGGTTTTTCGCTCCGCTAGTTCGCAAAGCGAACAGCGCTTGTGATGGATTTCGGCACAGGCTTGCCGCTTAGCATGCCACCAAGCATGCATGCCTACAATTATCAGCTAGTTTGCACAAGCAAACAGCGCCTTTGCAGCCTGCGACTACCCCATGCATGAGCGACAGTGAAACATCGCCTATAAGTCATGCAATCTCGCAGGAAGTGGCCTTGTCTGGGGATGGAAACTGAACCAGACAGGGCTGCGGGCCTATTAGTCGATGTCGATAATTGTCGATGTCGATGCCTTCAGCTAGTTCGCAAGGCGAACAGCGCAACACGGAGTAATGTCGATGGCTAACAAACGCTCAACGTCGAAAGACAAAGCGCGTGCCCGCTATCTCAAGCGGCACAATGGCAGCACATACCCGGATGATATTGTCGATGAGCTTAAGAGGCACAATCGACAGTCGCAACAGATTAGGATTCGGTCTCGATATGAAATGACCGACGCTGCCACAGCTACAGGGATATATGACCATGGATATTAAAAATGGATTACGTGACATTATTGAATGGCGTGAGTTAGTCTATGCCATTCAACTTGCGATGGGGTTCTGGACATGCCGTCATCGTGTGCGACATACATGTCCGCAGCATGGTGCCGATTGCCCGGATGGTCGAGGTTAATGTCAGCGCTAGGCTGGCGAGCCAGAGCGATGCAATGGATGCGCGTCGCACGCAAACGTAATAGCATTGATGAGCGGGCTGCCGCAGTCAGAGCCGCAAGGTACTGTCACGGCATGTTCATTCGAGAAGCATATCACAGAGAAGGCGCAGCACATGCACCACCCTAAGCAATGCGAAGCTTGCCGTCGAAAGACTGTAGGCAATTCGATAAGTCCCCCATTCAGAATCGCCATAGCAGCAATCATGTTGCTAATGGCTATACTCTACGCTTTTGCGTGGATAACGAGGTAGGCCAATGTGGGCAAAGTCATTCCTTTCGAGAGACGCGCTAAGCCTTCTGGTAGCTGGGATGCTGATATGCGTGTCCATTCCCGAGACACCTGTACTAAACGCAAGCAGCTCATTGTCTGCGAAGCGTGTGAGTATGGCACGGCACAGGGTGCGTTATTTGCGGACGAGGCAGACTACAAAGCCTTTGAAGCAGACATGCGCTCACGCCGCATTTTCGAGTGTGAATTTGATCCATTCAATGACATGTAACGTGGCATAGCCACAGGAGAGAAAGCAAATGTCGAGAAAGACCGGAGCCAATGCCAAGGTCACTGCACTGTCGAAAGAGGGCGGAGTGACCACGAGTGCCATCGTCTATCGCGGCGAGTCACCGACTTCGACAGTCGTGGGCTACTGGATGTTCGATGGCGAGGATAGCCGCTTTGTCGTGCTGTCCCGTCACACCAGTCGAGGCGCTGCCTTGAACAAGATCAATGCCCTGAACGGGGGCTCGGGCAACGTGTTCGACAAGGACGGAAACATCATCAACGGGAAGGCTGCCGTAGCCGTATAAGCACGGTAGCTGGTCCTACCTAACAAGCGCTTATTCAAGCCTACGGCATTCAGTTCACGAGTGCCGTATTTTGAATAATTGCAAAAGGAGGGCAGACAATGCCTTGTGTATGGGAACCTGAACGACGCCAAGAGGGGCGACACTGGCAAAGCCCTCCCCAGCGTCTCCGCGTGCAAGACGCGCAAGCTACTAACATGCGGTTCTTTGTCATACCGTTTGTCAACGGTGGAGAGTGCGGAAGCTGCCGCACTCCGCAGCATAGGGCATGCTGGGCAACACCAGCATATGTCCTGTGCCTCGACTGCGCGCATAGCTATTTCGGCGCTCCGAATTTGCAAGAGATTGCCCCGGAGCTATTCTCGGCTGATGCCGAGGATGCCAACTATGATGATGCGCCAGATAACATCATCACCAAGCGAGACAATAATTTTCAGCCTGGAAATTATTTGCAAGCGCAGTGGGAGAATCCGCTCAGCCGTCAACATGGATGTGCAGGGTATCGTTGTCAAACTTATGCGGCACCGAACAGAACTATCCCAGCAAATACGCCATTCATGGCATTTGCCGGCACGGTAGGACACCCGAAAGGACATCTGTGCATGGCTTGCTTTGCCAAACTCAAGGCTAAGCACGACGCAATGCCTGCTCGCGTAGAGTGCCCAAGCTGCGGAGAAAGCGTAGCGGCGACTGCTATGCGAGATACAGTACGCAACGGTAGGGTATGCCGTAGCTGCATTGACGAATACTTCATCAATGCGACAGAGACAGATGGCGGATATATCCGGCACAATGATTCTGTGTGGGCAATGCGTAATGGACAGCGCGTGTATGCTTCAGCGATGTATGCGCAACGGCATTGGTTCCAAGGACCTGAATATTGGTTCATGACTGAGGCTGAGGCCGATGCAGTTCTGTACAATGCAGACGCCACGTATCAGCAGCTTGTGCTGTCGCGGCATGCGTCAAGTACACCAGTCTTTTCCTACGGAACTAACGTGATAAAGATGCACGGCTTTCCGGCTGTGACTAAAAAGGACTCGCTTTGCTTTGGCGTAGAGTTGGAAATGCAATCGAATCCTAAGCATAACCTTGGACACGTAGTTGCTGCTTTAGGCGGCAAATGGGTAGCTGGGCGTCCGTACATTCTGTGTGCGGATAGCAGCTTAGGAAGCAATGGCGTGGAAATGATTACGTTGCCATACACGCTTGCCGATCACAAATCGGATAAGTATGTTCAATGGACAGCGATCCTTGGTGAGTTACGTAAAGTAGCGCAGTCAGGACAGAATACGCGCCAGTGTGGAATGCATATCCATATCAATCGCCGTGCATTGTCAAGCTTGCAGCTTGGCAAGATGTTGGTAGCAGTCAATGCTCCAGAAATGCAGCAGCTAATCGTTACCATTGCGCAGCGCAGTGAAGCGCAGTATTGCCATCGTTACGTGAAGAAAGTTGCCGATGGCGGCAAGCTTATTCGTGACGAGGCACATGGCGCGCTGAGTACGTCTAAGAACAAAGGAACGGCCGAGTTGCGTATATTCCGTGGCAATCTGCGGTATGAGCGCGTGATGAAAAATCTGGAGTTTGCCGAAGCCTTGTGCATCTATGCACTTGAGCAGAGCATCCAGAAGATGCACGATCCTGCCGCTATGGTTGAATGGATATACGATAACAAAGGACTGTATCCGCATCTTGTGAAGTTTATCAAGGAAGAATATCAGCCGACGAAGGCATTCGCTCGTGCAGCGCAAAAGGCGCGAGCGTTAGGACGTGATTGGGGAGATATCCCCGGACATGTGTTATGTGAACCAACCGAAGGAGACATCTGATATGTGTCTTATCGCTTACGTGCCGAAAGGCAAAAGCCTGACACGCGAAGTGATTGACAATGCAAATCGGGTGAACCCTGATGGCATTGGCGTCATGTCCGCGCAAGGCGTCGAGAAGTTCTACGGAAACAAGCAATTGAAGCGTGCCCGCGTGTACATCGCGGGGCTTGCCAAGGAAGGCTTGTCCCATGCTGTTCATTGGCGCTTTGCAACGCATGGCGCGAGAGGCTTGGCCTTGTGTCATCCATTCAAGCTACCGAACGTGGAAGCTTGGATGATGCATAATGGCGTCATCGGAAGCACGGCAAAGGATGCAGACGAGGATGCATCCGATACGCTGCTTTATGTAAACAAACTCATTGACGCGCCAAGCACAAACGATGACTTGGAGTATTGGAACAAAATCTGCTCCGATATGGGACGCTCTAACAAGGGCATTGTCATGTATGAGGGCGGAAAGTTCGTCACTCTGAACGCCGACGAGGGCATTACGATTGACGGAATTTGGTATAGCAACCAGTACAGTCTGCCAAGCTCCATGAAGACAGGCTTTCATTTTGTTCCTACTCGCATGCGCCCGGCGAGTCAAAGGTATACGACGGGCGGCTACTACAATCGCTCTACGGGTATATTCCCGACTGGTGGGCAGAGCTACCTTCCGACGAGCACACGCGCCAGTGATTACGGCGGCCCTTATGGCACGTCAATAATCTGGAGCTATCAGCATAACTCTTACGGTTTCTGGGAAGGGATGACATTCCAGAAACTTAAGGTAGAGAAAGGCGAACTTATTGACATGAGAGAAGTCTATAAGCAACGCGATGCTGAGAGGCAAGTGCAGCAACAGCGGATTGATGAGACTTCGAGACCGACAACGGAGAATGACACAAGGAAATGCCCGTTGTGCCTGCGCTTTAAGAAAGACCCTCCGCAAGGGTTCTTACCTTGCTGGTGCCCCGAGGATCGGCTAGAGCGGTACTACCGGGAACAGGCCACGAGAGAGGCCGCCAAAGCCCCGGAAAAGCCCGCCATGCCGTCCGGGCCTACATTGGAGGTTGGGGAGCACCCTGAAGAGAAACCCGCTCCTAAGCCTTCTACGTCGGTTTGCGAGCATGGAAACGACAATTGGGAAGATTGCCGTGAATGCCTCGCAGAGCTTGAGGTTGATAACGCCTCAGAAGTACAACGGTGGCTCGCGGAAAGGGCCGGAGCGCATAGGATTGTGCGCGCTGTTGATGGCAAGGTGATCTATCTTCCCAGAGTGAGTGAAAAGTGATGTTCAAATGCCTTGACACTGAGCCTGTGTATCATGCGTTAGGCTGGGTAATCACCGCTATCATTGCCTGTGCTTACTTTTGGCTGATTGCATGGTTCTTCAGGTGATTCAACAGAGGGCATTCCCTGAGTGTGCCGAGCAGTAAAACGACGGTCTGCATACAATAGGTTCCTAGCTTATAAACTATGGACCGAAAGCTAGCGCAATTATTATCGCGTTAGTGTTGTAGACTTAAAGATCGCGGCGTTACGCTGTTTGCGACTAGCGGCATACTCATGGAGTGCCCTCGATTGAATTTGAAAGGAGAATCCTAATGACTGATGTTGACCCAGCATTACTACATAAGCTATCAGTTGCCGTGCTGGCGGCATTACGACGGGACGGTAGGTTACCTACACGTCTGGACGAGGAGGACTATGAAGATTTGGCACAGGAAGGCATTTTGGCTGCACTTGTTTCGATTGGTAGCTTTGATCCTAGCCGTGGTAATCTTCGGACTTATCTTAGTAAGCCGATTGCACGGGCACAACTCAAAGCGGCGTGGCGAACTGCATCGGTGGGGATAACCGGAGACCATCGTGGTGTACCAGTTTTCACAGATGATGAAGCACAATCTGCCATCGAAGCCATCCAGATTGACGACGTTGCAGATGAAATCGAGGCATTCGATTACGTGTGGCATACGCACTACGTGCGCGATTCAACATAAAATCCTCTCGATTCCAGCAACAATAGGATATTGCAAATGAAAAGCGCCCCGGCAGGGGCGCATATTCATATGCATATGAATATTCATATGCAATATACAAAGGTGATCCCAAAATGCGGAATGAAATCGAATTGGCGGACCTAGCAGCGCGGATAGGTCCGGGACAGCACACCGGGCTTAGGTGCCCGGAGTGTCGATCCCCGGATGATGCGATGTCGATGCTGGTCGATCCGCCGCATATAGCGGCGATATGCCACAGAGCAAGCTGTGGCTTTCGCTACGATAATCAGCGCCCCGGAAGGGGCGCACTCGAAGTCCGTCCCAGCCGTGCCCGTCCGTATACGGGGGATATGCAACTCGTCGATGATACTGACCTGAATTGGTTCAGCCGACGATTCCATGCACCAAAGGAAGCATTTGAGCATATCCGCAAGTCAGGTGGTCGATACTTTTTACCGATCATCGGCCCTGAAGGTACGAGGCGCGGCTGGGTGAGTCGAAGGCCGTGGGACGGCGCTCCGATCCCATCCCAAGGCACAGAAGTAAAATCGCTCACGTTCATGGACAACGAGGAGCCTGTGCAAGATTGGCATAACATGGGCGATGGTCCTGTTGTGCTAGTCGAAGATCAAATCAGTGCGATCCGCGTTGCATGGGATACTTGCTTGTCAGCAGTCGCTATTCTTGGCACAGGAGTAAATCAAGAAAAGGTCGCCGAGCTACAGCGATGCACTAGCCGCATTCTGATCGCGCTCGATGCCGATGCCACAGGGCAGGCATTCTCGATTGCGCGGAAATGGGGACAGGCTTTCGATTCGTGCAAAATCATCATTCTGGACAAGGACATCAAAGATGAAACTCCTGACGTGGTTCGCAAAATTTTTTATGGCGCGGAAATGGCTACTTAACAGTAGAAACGATCAGTTTCGCGCAACATACATGTATGCGGAATGGAATTGAGGTTCGGCACACATGAACGCGCACGACAAACCCTCAAATCAGCGGGTCGATCTTCAGGAGCTGCGCCATATCGCTCGCGAAGTCGGCCAGAACATGAGCCATTCGATGGAGGATGACATCGAGCAGGCCGCCGACGAGATCGAGCGGCTGACCAAGAGCCGCGACGACCTGATGCAAGGCTACAAGAACTTCGTGGACGATGCTGCCGAGCGCGAGGAGCGGCTGCGCGCGGCGCTGGAAAGCGTCGGACAGTGTGAAATTTGTTCTTTCCATAGGCGCATGGCTAAACGAGTTCTCGAAGCCGCACCACCGGACGAGACGAAAGCGGAGCAGCGTTCGTGAGCAGAACCGGCAGAGGCGAATCGGACGTTGAGCGCCTACTGGTTCTGCTGCGGAACAAGCGCGTGTGTCGCCCCGAGGCCGTCCACGGTGCGGATTGCCGTTATCCTCGTGAGGGCAAGCGGCACGGCCCGTGTACCTGTGGCGCACAGCAGCTCGACATTCTCTTGCGGCAGGCGCTAATTGATTGTGGGGTGTCGATAGGCGAGTGCCCTGATGAAGTCAGGGAGCGGCTGTACATGTACCAACAGAGCCTCACGAGCGTTCTGCGTGCTGAGCGCGGAGCTTCGGAGAACGGGTTTGGTGAGCATGACTGATACATTGATGATGCTATCTGATATGTTAACTTTATTTGGAATCTTGATACTGATGGGAATTGCTTTCGTAGCAGGGCATAGCTTGGCTGCTTCTGCTGCGGGTGACATCGAAGCCAAGCTGGCAGAGGAAATGAAGCAGGAGCTAATAGAGTTGAGGAAGTGGAAAGCCGATCACATCGGAAAGTGACATAGGACTTTACATAAAAGGTGGGCCTACATTATGCCTTCTAAGACTTTTCTCGATGCAGAAGATTTTCTCAATCGCTGGCGCAGGAGTGATCCAGTAACAGTCGATGAAGCCGCTAAGCTTATGGATGGGCTACTCGAAGAATTAGCTGAGTATGAAGTGCTCGCAGAGCCTCCTTTGCTCGACGACGTGGAATTAGCGCCAGATACCTATGACAATTGGTTACTAGAGAACATGGAGGGAGACGAAGACGATGAAGCGTTTGACGAAGGCCAAGCCCAGTGAATGCCCATCTTGCCAAGGTATAGGATACACTCGTGCCACATGTCCCGAACTTGAGCAGCGAATTGACAAAGATGGACGGACAAAACTTGCCA
>Ga0335069_10004730_pt1 | contig 20090 bp, 19 predicted proteins | sample Lox_Sample_11_FD_206714 | JGI IMG/M metagenome (GOLD analysis project Ga0335069, IMG submission 206714) | Soil microbial communities from Loxahatchee National Wildlife Refuge, Florida, United States - Lox_Sample_1.1 | ecosystem: Environmental > Terrestrial > Soil > Wetlands | place: USA... | reverse complement strand
ACTAACCATGAAAGAAGTGGGCGCTGTGCTGGGAGTTGGTGAATCGCGGGTTTCGCAGATACATTCGCTGGCGATTACGCGGTTGCGTTCGCGGTTGCAACGCGAACGTCGTCCGGAACTGGCGGCGGTGTGAATGGAAAAACTACTCGACCAGCAGCAGATCGATGCCATGGTTCGTGCCGCACGCGGCCAGTTGGAATCGAGGCCCGCTTCTGCGGGACCTGCGGTCACCGATTGCGATCTTCGCCATCCGACACACTTGACCAAAGACCAGTTGCGGATGGTCACGTCGCTGCACGACGCCGTCAGCCGCAACCTGACGCACTCGCTGGGTGCCTACCTGCGCGTCGGCTTCGAAGCCAATGTGGTGTCGGTGGAGCAGCTTACGTACGCGGAATTTCTTGGCCGACTGCCGGATGTCAGCTACCTCTGTTCGTTGAATGTTTCGCCGGTTTCCGCCGTGGCAGTGGCGCAACTGGATTTGCAATTGGGGTTTCCGATCATCGATTTGCTGCTCGGCGGACAAGGGCAGCCGGTAGGCGAGGTGCGCGAGGCCACGGAAATCGAAGAGGAACTTCTGGCCGGAATCATGAAGAACGTAACCCGGGAACTGAGTGCAGGGTGGGCGAACGCCGGGTTGGAAATGGCTTTCGATGAACGCCAGTTACCCGCCTCGGCACAGCGCCTGATGCGCCCCAGCGAAAAGACGCTGGTGATCAGCTTCGAGTTCCAGATCCCGCAGGTGCGCGGCATGATGAACGTGGCGTTTCCCGCCGTCGTAGCGGGCACGTTACTACGGAAGCTGGCGTCTGAGAACGGACCGCGCGCGAAAACCCACGCGCAACGCGATCCCCGGCTGCGCGAGCTGTTGCTCGACTGCGAATTTCCCCTGCGGCTGGAGATTTGCGGAGTTCCGGTCAAGCTGCGGCAGTTGTTATCACTGGCTCCGGGTAGCGTGCTCTCGTTTGACCATGCGGTCGGCGACGCCGTCGTCGCGTCACTCGCCAACGTGACGTGGTTCCGGGCGCAGCCGGTTCGGACTGCCCGGCAGCGGGGGGCACAATTGCAATCACGAGTGCTCGGTTAGGGAGAAACATGGCGGAAGAGATCTTCACCTTCATCGAACAACTGGCAACCAGCCTGGGCAGCACCATCTCGCAGCTGATTAACGCTCCGGTAGAACACCGGGTGCAGCAGGGCGAAGCCTCCGCTGAGTTGTGGGCCAACGCTCTGCTGACAGACGGGGCAGGCGTGGCGCTCGCGTTTTCCTTCTCCCGCGCAACCGGCCTGTTCCTGGCGCGTGCGTTGCTGTCGGAGCCGGTAGGTGAGGCCCGGGAACTGAATTCCGAAGACCGGGAATTGCTGGTCGAATTCTGGAAGCAGGCATTCGGCCGAGCCTCCACCGATCTGCGGGCTGCTTTGCACGAAACATCGTTGGAATACTCGGACGAGCAGAAGCCCGAGTGGACGCCGGCGACAGAGATGGCCTGCCACTTCCATCTGCAGGATGGAACCGAATTGGCATTCGGGTTGCGGTTATCGCTCGGGATGGTGAAGGCGGTCAGCGTTGTGGATTCCTCGTTGCGGGCGGTCAGCGCGTCAAGCGAAGTTCATACAGCCGATAACCTGGACTTGCTGCTGGAGGTTCCGCTCGCCGTTTCGCTGCGCTTCGGACAGCGTCTGATGCCTTTGCGAGACGTGCTTCAACTGGCTTCGGGGGCCGTGGTTGAACTCGATCGCAAGCCGGAAGATGCGGTCGATCTCTTGCTCGACGAGCGCCTGATTGCCCGTGGACAGGTGGTAGTGGTCGACGGTTGTTATGGGCTGCGAGTCACGGAGGTGTGCCGTTGAATCTCGGCATGACGAAACCGAATTTGCGGACTTGGGCGCGAGGCTTGCGGTCGGCAGCCGAGGCGGCCCGCTGCTCCGATCCCGAATGTGATGCCAAGGCTTGGGAGCGGTGGACACGCAAGGGGTCGGGGATCGATTGCAACGGGCACTGGTTTTGCCGGGAAGTGTGCTGGCAGCGGGCTATCGAACGCTTGGTCGGCGGCGTTGAGCAAACCCAAACAATCACGTCACGAAGAGCACACCGTCTGCCGCTTGGCTTGATGATGCTGGCACGCGGTGCGATCGACGAATCGCAGCTGAAGAGGGCCCTGGCATGGCAGAACCATCATCCGGCGTTTAAGGTCGGCCAGTGCCTGGTGCATCTTGGTGCGACCTCCGCCATGGAGGTGACGCGGGCTTTGGGGGCACAACATTGCCTGCCGGTACTGTTGTCGGACCGCGAAGTGGAAGATGGCGGGATTCCCCTTGCTTTGATGGAGGAGTGCTGGTGTGCGGGCTTCCAACCGATTGTCGGTGGCGGGCATCTTTATCTCGGTTTCGATGGTGTGGTCGACCGGTCGTTATTAACGGCGGCGGAGGTCATCCTCGGGCGTACCTGCGAACCGTGCATTGTCACACCCGAGTTCATCGCGCGGCGAATCGCTGCCGCACGCCGGCTGGCCGCGAGTGAGATCGTGTTTGATACCAGCAGTTCCACCGGGGAAATCGCCCGGATCGTTGGCTCGTACATCGGACGAATGGTGGTTGCTCGTGTTCGCATTGCGACGACGAAGACTCACATCTGGGTCAACCTGGCTGGGAGCAGGCGAATGAATGTGCTGTTCCGGCTGCGGGATAGTCTCAAGTCGAATGCATTTCCAGCCGATGACTCACTTGCAACGCGTAAGTTTGTGTAACCGCTATGAAACCGATTACAGCGCTCATCGTGGATGATTCCTCCGTTATGCGGAAGATCGTAGAACGCTCGCTGCGCCAGGCGGGGGTCGAATTTGCAGCCGTGCTGGAGGCCCCCAACGGCAGCGACGCCCTCGACATCCTGCGTCAACAGCCGGTGGACCTCGTGCTCAGCGATATCAACATGCCCGTGATGGACGGGCTGGAGTTCGTCAACCAGTTGCAGGGGTTGCCGCAGGCGCAGGGAATACCGGTGGTCATGATTACCACCGAGGCCAGCGAATCGCACGTGCTGCGGGCGCTCTCATCGGGAGCGCGCGGCTACATCCGCAAGCCGTTTACCCCAGACGAGGTGAAAGAGCACGTGTTGCCGCTGCTGGATCGGTAAGTGCTTCGTTATCTCAGCATTTGCTAATCATCTCTGGCACGGCTCGTGCACGAAACCACTTGGGAGTTCCATCGTGGACAGTGGATTCTATGCCGCATGTGCCGGGCTGGTCGCCAGGACGAGGGCGCTGGAAAGCGTGGCGCACAACCTGGCGAACGCCAGCACCACCGCTTTCAAGCGCGAGCGCATTGACTTCCAGAGCCTCCTGACCGGCCCCCCAAACCCGGCTTCCAGCGTACTGAATCAAGCTATCAACAACTTTGGAGTGGCTGGTTCTGCCGCGCAAGACTTTTCCCAAGGTGCGCTCGAGCGCACCGGCAATCCTTTGGATGTCGCGCTTGAGGGCCCGGGCTTTCTTGCGGTCACCACTGCGTGGGGTACCGGCTATACCCGCAACGGGCATCTGCAGCTCTCTTCGTATGGGCAATTGCAGACTTCAACCGGCGATCCGGTGTTGGGGGATCAAGGACCGATTACCTTGCCACCGGGCTCGGTCTCCATCAGCCAGGGAGGCTTGATTTCCGTTAACGGCGCCATTGCCGGGACTTTGCGTTTGGCCGAGTTCTCACCCTCCGCAGCGCTGACCGAAACCGCCCCCGGCGTGTTCCGTTCGGACTCGAATCCTTGGGCGGCTGTCCGATCTTCGGTTCGCCAGGGTGCGCTGGAGGCTCCCAACGTCAATCCCGTGGAAAGCACGGTGGAACTGATCGCTATACAGCGGCAAGCCGAGATGATGCAGCGAGCATTGTCCATGATTCACGGAGAAATGAATCGCGTTGCCACCACCGAACTGGCGCGCGTGTGAGGCAGGTATGTTTCGATCTTTGTTTACCGCGGCAAGCGGCATGATTGCGCAGCAACTGAATCTCGACAACGTGGCCCACAACCTGTCGAACGCCAGTACCGCGGGGTTCCGGCGCCGCCGTCTCCAGTTTCAGGACACGCTGTACCAGAACATGGTGATGCCGGGATCGGCCGCCACGCAGCAAACAACGGTTGCGACGGGATTGCAAATCGGACTGGGATCCCGCGCCTCGGCGTCGGAGGTCATCCAGGCGCAAGGCGACTTTACGCAGACGGGAAATCCGCTGGACCTGATGATCAACGGGCAGGGCTTCTTCCAGGTAAAGATGCCGGACGGACAAACGGGCTACACGCGGAGCGGCGCCTTTCACATGGACGCACAGGGCAACATCGTGACGGCCGATGGCAATCCGCTTGACCCGGCGATCACGATTCCGGCAGGCGCGACCGACATCAGCATCGGTGCCGACGGCACCGTGACCGTAACCATGCCGGGACAGACACAGGCCCAGCAAGTAGGCAGCATACAACTGGCGTATTTCACCAATCCCGGGGGGCTGAACAGTATTGGGCAAAACCTGTTGCTGGCAACCACCTCATCCGGTGATCCCATCGTTGGCAACCCCGGCGGATCGGAAGGGCTGGGCACCCTGCAGCAGGGAATGCTCGAGCAGTCGAACGTGAACGTCGTCGACGAGTTTATCCAGATGATCCTGGCGCAGCGTTCTTATGAGGCGAACTCGCGAGTCGTGCGCGCCTCCGACGAAATGTACCAAGACTTGAATAACGTGACACGGTAAATATGATTCAATTCGCCAGGTCGATTTTGATTTACGCTGCGCTGCTGATTTCGCCGATGTTCAGCGCTGTCGCCGAAAATTACGTTATCGCTCCGCAGCAGGTTCTGGACTTCCTGGGATCGCCGAAGCCAGGATCCATGGATGTGCCGCGCGCAGTCAGTTCCGTGCCGCAACCGCAACTGAAGGTAGAGGAAAAGGTTTTGCACGACACATTGGTATCGCTGCGTGTGGTATGCGCTAATCGCCACGAATGCCTTCCTTTCCTGATCTCGCTGCACTTTGAGAATTCTGCCAATGCAAGGGATTTTGCAGATGGTGTACCGATCACAAGGCCTCCCCGAATGAAGCCGGTGCGCAGGGGGCCGAATCTCGTGCACAGCGGCAGCATCGTCCGCCTGGAAATTGACTCCGGCGCTACCCGCCTAAACCTCTATGTGCGCTGCCTGCAAGCGGGAGCTGAGGGCGCGAAGGTACGGGCACTCGACGATCAGATGCACAAGATTTATCTGGCGCGGGTGGTTGGGAACGACTTCTTGAGGTGGGAACCATGAGAATGCTGCTCATTGTCGGCTTGATCCTGGTTTCAGGTCCGTTGCTCGATGCGAGGGACAAACTGCAGCCGAAGAAATCTTCGCTTTCACCCTTGGCCGACTACCTCCAAGCCTACGGTTCCAGTCCGCCCTCGGCATCCGCGCATAGCGCTGGCAGTTTGTGGTCGCCGGAGAATCCTTTTCCCGAGATGAGCGGCGACTATCGTGCCCAGAAGGTGAACGACTTGGTGATTATACGGATCGTGGAACAGACGCTCGCCCAATCGAGCGCCGATGTGACCGCGCAGCGCAAGGTGAACGCTACGTCCGGGATCAGCTCGGTGGCGGGCCAGAGTTTCGGCAGCCTGAATCCGTTGCTGGCGCTGAATTCCGACAACTCGCTGACGGGCAAGGGGCAGGCCAATTCACAAACCAAGCTGCAAACCAGTGTTGCCGGGCGGATTGCCGCGATACTGCCCAACGGTGTGATGGTAGTGGAAGCCGAACGGCGCGTGCACATGAATAACGAAACGCAGACCATCGTGTTACGCGGAATGGTGCGCCCGGGAGATGTACAGTCGGACAATTCCGTGCTTTCCAGTTCATTGTCGAACCTTGAAATCGAATTGAAAGGGAAAGGCGTGGTGAGCGACGCCACGCGACCCTCTAACCGTTTTGTGCGCCTGCTGCTATGGCTGACGGGGTTCTGATGCTGCGACGGCTGCTTTGGGTCATGTTGATGGTGGCACGAATGTTACCGGCGCAGGACAGTCTGCGCGTGCAGGTGCGCGATATCGTCTCTATAGAAGGTGTGCGCGAGAATTCTCTGATCGGCTACGGCCTGATCGCCGGACTGAACGGCACCGGCGATCGCCGGCAAACGTTGTTTACGACCCAGACACTGGCGAGCGTACTGCTGCGCATGGGCGTCCAGGTGCCGGCCACAGCGGTTCGGGTCAACAACGTTGCCGCCGTTTTCGTAACGGCATCGTTACCTCCATTCGCCCGGTCCGGAACGCGCATGGACGTTACCGTCTCCTCGGTGGGCGATGCGAAAAGCCTGGAGGGAGGGCTGTTACTGCTGACCGTGCTGCGTGGTCCCGATGGCCAGGTGTACGCTACCGCGCAGGGTCCGGTGACGGTGGGCGGTTTTGCCGCCGGAGCGGCCGGGAACAGCAAGCAGGTAAATCATCCGACGGTGGGAAGGATACCCGGAGGAGCGGTGGTCGAGCGCGATTCGCCGGGTGAAATAGAGAAGTTAAGCCGGCTGACGCTGATTCTCACCCACCAGGATTTTTCCGTGGCGCAGGAGATTGCCGTCGCCATTAACAACGAGTTCCAGGCCGCGATTGCGTCTGCGCTCGACAGCGGGCGGGTGGAGGTTCAAACCACATCTCTTCCGGCGCAGAATCGGCCCGCACTGCTGGCTCGCATCGAGACGCTTCCGGTCACGATTCATCCCAAGGCCAAGGTAGTGGTGAACGAGCGCACCGGGACCGTGGTGATGGGCCGGGATGTCCGGCTCGGAGCGGTTTCTGTCCTGCAGGGCAATCTGTCCATCGAGATCTCAACCGAGATGAACGTGTCGCAGCCGCAGCCGCTTTCGAATGGCGAGACCCGGCGGATCGTTCAGCCCAATGTGAAGGCGGAAGAGTCGAAGGCGCGCCGCGTCGAATTGCGTGAAGGTGCTACGGTGGAAGACCTGGTCGGAGGCTTGCAACTGATCGGCGCCTCCACGCGCGATGTAATCTCCATCCTTCAAGCCATTAAAGCGGCCGGTGCGATGCAAGCAGAACTGGAGATCTTGTGATTTCGGTGGTCCAAGCCCAGCCGGTGGAGAAAGCGCCGGCGGATCCCCGACTGCAAAAGGCCGCTCACGACTTCGAATCCATGCTGCTGACCGAGATGTTGCAATTCGGTGGCGAAGAAGAAAGCAGCAGCGGTGAGCTGGGCGGCTCGCAAGGCTATAACGACCTGCGGAATCAGGCAGTTGCAACCGCCTTGGCACAGAGTGGAGGCATCGGGATTGCGCGCATGCTACTGCGACGCCTGTCCCGTGGAAACCATTAAAGTTTCCTTACCGTTCGCCGATACCATAGTTGCAGGTTGCTATTACAGGGAGTACACCGATGAGGATCGACTTACGAACCGTTTACGACCCAGCCACAGTAGATCGGACCCAAACCTCAGCTGCGAAGAAGGGTGACCGCAGCAATCAGACATCTCCGGATGCCGATTTCGCGAATGCACAGTTTCAGGTTTCGGGTCTGGAAGCGAAAGTGGCCAATGTGCCCGACATTCGTCAATCGCGTGTGGATCAGCTGCGGCAAGCGATCCAGGCGGGGACGTACACGGTCGCTAACGATCAATTGGCGCAGGCGATCATGAACAACGTGCTGAAACGGTAAGACCAGATGCTTCCTGATCACGCCAACGCGGTGCAACAAGCGGAGTTTGCTCTGCGCGAACTTCGCAGGGCGCTCCTGGCGCGCGATTGCGCCGAACTGGAGCGTTGCACGATGCTTGCCGCCGCCTCTCTGCAGGACTGGCGGGCGGCGCTTGCATGTGAACCTGGAGTCGCAAGCGCCAGGCTGCGATCCTTGAATCACCAGGCACGCTCAACGCTATCGTTGCTCCATAAGACCAGGCGAACGGTGTTGGCCTTACAAGGTGTCTACCGCAGCTTTGTACCGGCGGTTTTCGAATCGGAGTAGTCAATGTCGAGCCTCTTCGGCAGCATGTCGATAGCAACCGGTGCCATGCTGGTGGAGCAAGCGGCTATCTCCGTCACCGCCAACAACGTAAGTAATATCGATACGCCGGGTTACACTCGTCAGGTGGCCGAACTGAGCGAGGCTGAGCCGCACTTCGACGGCACTTGCATGGTTGGCACCGGTGTCAGTCTCGAACAGATCACGAGCCTGCGCGATCGCATCCTCGAACTGCGGGTGCAGGACGAAAACCAGCAGCAAGGATCGCTGCAGGCACAGGTGAGTTCACTCTCCGACATCAATCTGGAGTTCTCCACGCAGAACGCCAACATCGGCGACGCGCTGAACAAGTTTTTCGACAGCCTTTCCAGTCTTTCGCCCGATCCCTCGAATATCTCCTTACGCCAGTCGGTTCTGATGTCGGCCCAGAATCTCGCCAGCCAGTTCCAATCGACGAGCAACCTCCTGCATCAGCGTCAGTTCAGCGTGGAACTCGAAATTCAGCAGGCGGTAGATCAAGTAAATGGGATCACGTCACAAATTGCAGACTTGAACCAGAAGATCACCACCAGCGGCACTCCGGAAGACCAGCAGGGTACCTTTGTCGATCAGCGTAACCTGCTACTTCAGAACCTGTCGTCCCTGATCGGAAACCACGTCATTCAGGGTGACGATGGCCTCACTGTCGCCGCCCCCGATGGCACTCCGCTGGTCGTGGGCTCGAAGGCCTATGCCATCGATACATCGAAGGACCCGAACGGCAATACATTGCTCGAAGTCGGAGGGCACGACATCACCGATTCACAGTCGGGTGGCAGCATTCAAGGGCTCCTTCAAGTTCGGCAGCAGACGATTCCTTCCATACTCGCGGGCCTCGATGCCATCGCCTACAACCTGGCCACCAACGTCAACTCGCTGCACGCACAAGGGACAGATCTCGACGGCAATCCCGGTGCAGACTTTTTCGTTGCACCCACTTCGGAATCCGGCGCCGCTGCCGCAATGGCTGTCAGGATTACAGATCCGCGCCAGATTGCCGCCAGCACCGACGGCAGCACCGGCGGGAACAGCAACCTGAATGCGCTGACCGATCTCCGCAACGAGCCCATCGTCAATGGCAGCAGCGTAGTCGACGCGTACTCCAACCTAACATTCCAGGTTGGCTCGCAACTGGCCGAGGCCCAGTCGGGTCTGCAGAATGCAGAGGCTATGTCGCAACAACTCTCCGATCAGCGTGGCGCGATCTCAGGCGTTTCGCTCGACGAAGAAGCCTCCAACTTGATTCGTTACCAGCGGGCGTATGAAGCTGCCGCCCGCGTTCTTAGCGTGATCAGCGACTTGACGGAAGTCAGTGTGAACCTGGGGAAATCCTGATTTGTGAGGCCTGCACATGCGCGTTAACCCAGATTTACAAACCGGATTGCTGGCAGCGCTTGACCGCTCTGGCGCGAACGAACAGACGGTCCTTAAGCAGCTTTCGTCGGGGCTTCGCATCCAGACTCCATCCGATGATCCCGCGGGAGCCGCCGCTGTCGTCGAAGTGCAGGCATTCGACGCCGACACCCAGCAATTCCTCGCCAACGTGCAGGCCATGCGCACCCAAATGCAGGCCGCCGATTCGGCGCTGAATTCGGCGGAACAGGCCGTACAGCGGGCAGTAACCCTTGGCGTGCAGGGAGCAACCAGTACGCTGTCCGATGACGACCGTACCGCCATCGCCAACGAACTGTTCGGCATAAAAGACCAGCTGCTGGAACTCTCCAACTCTTCCTTACAAGGGGTCTATCTCTTTGGCGGCACTGCGGTTTCACGGCCTCCCTATCTTGCGGATAACGCTTCGCCGTCCGGCATACAGTACCAAGGTAACGATCAGTCGAACCAGGTTGAGGTGGGTCAGGACTACTGGATTCGCTCCAACCTCCCGGGTACCGCAATCTTTGGCGACGGCAGTACGGGTGTGTTCAAATCCATATCTGACCTCATCACCGCCGTTCAGAACAATTCTGGTGTCGATGTCGCCACCAGTTCGCTGAAAAACCTTGATGCACAACTTTCCGCGGCGCGCGTGCAATATGGCAATAGCATGAACCAGCTCGACAGCAGCGAATCGATCATGAACGATCGTCACGTGGAACTGCAGCAACAGTTGAGTGATATATCGGCGGTTGATATGCCGCAGGCGATCTCGAATTTGGTGAGCGCAGAAACATCGCGCAACGCGCTTCTGCAAGTCATCGCGAAGACGAACGGTCTCAGCCTCTTTGACTATCTGAAATGAGCGGTGATTCGCAGCTGCCTACTTCTTCTCTTCGTGGTATTCCATCTCGGTATTGACGGCCCACAAATTGGCCTTGTCAAGTCGACCTGCAACGATGTTGTCCACGGCGGTCATGGCGGTCAGCATCGAATGGTCCTGGTTGTTGTACTTGTGCATTCCATTGCGGCCGACCAAGAACAAGTTCTCGAATCCATCGAGATATTGCCGGACCTCGTCAAAGCGCTCGTAGGCGCCAAAATAGGCGGGATAGGTCTTCGGCATGCGCACCACCGTCCAGTCGCGCACGTACTGTTTTTCCAGGATGTCGATTTTCGCTAGTTCATCGATGGCAAACTGCGCCATGTCGCCGTCCGATTTCTTCCACAAATCGTCGCTCTCGTAGCAGAAATATTCGACTCCGATCCAAACTTTCTCCGGATCGGCCACCATGTGTGGGCTCCAGTTGTTGAAGATCTGCAGCCGCCCGGCGAGCACGTCGGGTTCCTGGATGTAGATCCAGTTGTCGTTGATAAGCTTCGTAACGCGATCGTTATCATCGCGGACCTTCAATTGGTCGAGCAGCAAGCCTACGGTGATGAAGTCGCGGTATTGCAGGTTGTCACTCACGTCTGTCACCGGGCCCGGTACGCTCGTCTTCAATCCGCGCACCAGTTCCTTGATCGGCATGGTCGAGAAGAAGTAGTCGCCCGCGAACGTGCGAGTTGTACCGGCTTCGTCCTGCGCAGTGAGGCCGGTGATCCGCCCGCCTTCGACCGTCAGGGTTTTCACTTCGAGCCCTGTGATAATTTCACCGCCCAACGTCCGCACCTTGCGCGCGACTTCTTCCCACATCTGTCCCGGGCCGAACTTCGGATACAGGAACTGCTCGATCAGCGACGTCTCCACGTTCTTCTGCTTAAAGTCGCTCGACTTCTTCTGAAGGCGCTGCATCATGAAGTGCGCGATAGTGCGGCGGATAGAGAGTCCCTTGATGCGTTGCTCGCCCCACTCCGCGCTGATCTTGTCGCAGGGAACGCCCCACACCTTCTCCGTATACGACTTGAAAAAGGTTCCATAGAGCTGTCGTCCGAATCGGTTGATGAAGAACTGCTCGAGATTGTCGACCTTGCGGATGGGAAGCACAGCACTGCGCACATAGCTTATGCCGATCTTGCAAGTACGAATCAGTCCCAGCTTGCGCAGTGTGTCGCCCGTGAGTTGAATCGGATACTCGAAGAACTGCCGCAGGAAATAGATGCGCGATTTGCGCGGCCGCACCAGCATCACGCGATGTGGCTCGTCGAGAATCGACGTGCCCGGTTGATCGCTTTCGGGACCGAGCGAACGCGTCTGCTGTTGGTAGGTCAGTCGCAGGTCGCCTTGGCCGTTGTGCGCCACCGGCATGTGCTGCATCCACCAGTTCATCACGCGATCGCTCTTCGAGAAAAAACGGTGGCCGCCGATGTCCATCCGGTTGCCCTTGTAGTCCACCGTCCGCGAGATCCCACCCATGTACGAACATTTCTCCAGCACGATGGGCTTGACGTCGGTCCGCGTCAGCAGTTCGTAAGCGGCGGTGAGGCCCGCCGGACCCGCCCCGATAATGATGGCTATCTTCTTATTCACTATTACTGCTTCCAATTGTGCATCCGGAATTTTATGGGCCAGCGCTGCTTCACGAAGGGAAAGGCTGCTCTCATAGACAGAAAAGCCAGCGATTGGGGAACGACACTGGGATCGCCGGTAGCCACCGGAACTAAGGGAACTTCAGCCATGTTTCTAAACAGATTATACGTCTGGTAGGGCGACGATCCGCAACACGAGAGGGTGTGCACCTCCGTGGTACAAAGTGTCGTTTGGCTCGACAGCATGGAGAATCAAGTGTCGTTTTGGCCTCGCCGAAACAGCCACAAGGATTCGCATCTTATCGCGGTTGTAACTATGTATTAAATCTAATCCCGCATAATGCTATTAACTGATGCAAGCAATCAGCAAGCTCGTTTAATCTTTCGTCATCAACCGCCATGTTCGTCTGGAAAGGTTAGCGGCATCCCCATGAATTCGACACGGCAAAACACGTCGGTAGCAAGAGCATGCCGCGGGTATTGTGTTGAAGAGGTTTGTACGTTTTCATTGGATTCAGGTACTCATCATTCTTGCGCTGTGTGTATTGGACTTTGCTTGCGGAGGTCGAAGCAATAACCCTTTAATTCAGGACAGAAATCCAGACGGCACGGCGAATGACACTGCTAGTCATCGGTCTCACCCTGGTCCCGCGAACGAGTCAAGCGTCGCGCCAAGCCCTGTTTTGGACTCGGTTCCCGAAACAGCGGAACAGGCACTGCAGCATCCCGCCGTCGCTGATTCTGCCGGCTTGATGCTTCACTACGTGCAACTGAACTGGACGGCTACTCCCTCGGTCGCCGGCTACAACATTTATCGTAGTATCAGCCAGACCGGACCGTTTCAAAAAATCAACACCATTCTCGATCCTGCAACAACCTTCATCGATCTCGGTGTTACGGCCGGAAACACTTATCACTACGCAGTAACCGCTGTGAGCGGCACATTAGAGAGTCCGCGCTCCGCGCTGGTGGTCGCAACGGTGCCAGCTCCGTAAGCTCGTGTGGGAGGTTAAGCAGGTGCAGCTACGGAACCGCGCAGCGGCACCTGCTCTACGATCTCAATATCGAAGCCCTCAAGCCCAGCGACGCGGCGCGGATGGTTGGTAAGCAACCGTATGCGGCGCAGTCCCAGGTCCGAGAGTATCTGTGCGCCGATGCCGATCTCACGCTGAATCTGCCGTTGGTTCGCAGGAATACTGGGCAGGCGCTTTTCGCGGTGGAAGGTGAGCACGTCGCGCTCGCCGAGTTTCTCGACGGCGAAACCTTTCGACCCCTGGTGCAGATAAATGACCGCACCACGATCTCGCTCTGCAATGATCCGCATCGCTTTATCGAGTGACTCGTTGCATTCGCACCAGGTTGCGCCGAAAACGTCGCCGACCAGGCAGTGCGCATGCATGCGGACCAGGACGGGCTCATTTCCACCTAGGTCGCCGCGCACCATGGCAACGTGCGACTCGTCGCCGTTGATCTCGCTCTGGTAGGCGATCATGCGGAACTCGCCGTGCTTGGTCGGGAGCAGCGCTTCGCCCACCCGCCGCAGTTGCCGTTCGTGCGCCATGCGGTAGCGAATCAGTTCCGCCACGGTCAGCATCTTCAGGCTGTGTTGCTCGCAGAACTTGATAAGATCGGGCACCCTCGCCATCGTCCCGTCTTCGTTCATGATCTCGCAGATAATTCCCGCGGGGACCATCCCGGCCAGGCGTGCCAGGTCAACCGAGCCTTCTGTCTGTCCAGCGCGAACGAGCACGCCGCCCTTCTTTGCGCGAAGCGGGAAGACGTGGCCGGGCCGAGCAAGATCGGCCGGCCGAGTCGCCGGGTCGATCGCAACCTTTACTGTGTGCGCCCGGTCGTAGGCAGAAATGCCGGTGGTCACGCCTTCGCGGGCATCAATCGCCTCACAAAACGCCGTTCCGAAAGTTGCTGTGTTCTCCGCAGACATCGGCCCCAACCGCAACTGGTCGCAGCGCTCTTCCGTCAGCGTCAAACAAACCAGTCCGCGGCCATATTTCGCCATGAAGTTTATCAACTCCGGCGTGACTTTCTCGGCAGCGAGCGTGAGGTCGCCTTCGTTCTCGCGGTCCTCGTCGTCAACAAGCACGATCATGCGTCCGGCGCGAATTTCTTCCAGCGCGGTCGGCACATCGGTAAATGCGGCTGACGGTGACATGTTCTATATTCGATTCTAGCAAAGCGCATCAGGACGCTTTGCCAACTCTTGCTTTGGAAGAAAAGGTTTTTACTTCGCCCATCGTACTCCGTCCTTCATACTTAACTATACTGACTCAGCTACCATGCACATCCCCGACGGATATCTCAGCCCCTCGACCTGCGCGACTTTGTACGCGCTGGCGACGGCGGGCTGGTACGCGGCTTTGCGGCGCATTCAACGCATGCTCCAGGCGAGGATGATTCCGCTTATCTCCGTCTTCGCCGCGTTTTCCTTTGTGGTCATGATGTTCAACGTTCCACTGCCCGGTGGAACCACTGGGCATGCGGTCGGCGTTGCTGTTGCCGCGATCGTGCTCGGACCGTCCGGAGCAATTCTCGCCATCTCCATCGCGCTGGCGATCCAGGCGCTCTTCTTCGGCGACGGCGGCATCACCACGCTCGGCGCTAACTGCTTCAACATGGCGATAGTCGGGTCGCTCGTCGCCTACGCTACCTATCGCTTCATTGCCGCCGGTGCAGACGAAAAGTCCCGTCGCCGCGTCTGGGCGGCTGCCCTTGCAGGTTACGTCGCCATCAACGCTTCGGCGTTTCTCGCCGCTGTGGAATTCGGCATCCAGCCGCGACTGTTTCACAGTGCCAGCGGCACGCCGCTTTATGCTCCGTATCCGCTGAGTGTCGCGATCCCAGCCATGATGCTCGGCCACCTTACCATCGCGGGGCTCGCCGAAGCTGTTATTTCTGCCGGAATGATTTCGTATCTCCAGCACGCCGACATCGGTTTGCTGCGCGGAAGGGAAACGTTTGCAACTCTTTCGCCAACGGCAGCGCCTCGTGCAGCGCAGCGTTTATGGGTCGTCGTCGCATTGCTCATGGTTTTGACGCCGCTTGGCATCCTGGCCACCGGAACGGCGTGGGGAGAGTGGTCGGCTTCGGACTTTCAACAATCGGACGCTCGTGCCCAGATCGCAGCCGCCTCTCACGCCGACCCTCCTGCGGCAGCTCCTTCGGGCCTCGCTCGCTTGTCGGCGCTTTGGACGGCGCCGTTTCCGGCATATGCGCCGGCATTCATCCACAATCCTGCGCTCGGCTATCTGCTCTCCGCCGTGTTCGGCGTGGGAGTACTAATGGTGAGCTACATTCTGCTGCGCAGGTTGACGAATCGGCCGCGTGTCCGGGGAGAACTAACTTGAGCCGTCTCATCGAGTCGACGCTGCGGCGATTTGCACGAGCGTTAAGCGATGCGTTGATCTCGGAGCAAATTGCAACCCGGCGCGGGCTGCTGCAAAGTTTAGACGCCCGTGTCCGCGTTCTTGCTCTATTCGCGCTGGTGCTGGCGGTGCTGTTGTCGCGGCGCATCCTTATTATTGCTGCGCTTCTGGCAGTGGCGGCGCTACTGGCTCTTGCTTCGCGCGTCAGCCTTGGGCTGCTCGCGAAGCGCGTCTGGTTGGTCGCTTTAGGCTTTACCGGCATCATCGCAATTCCAGCACTGTTCATCACTCCCGGGCCGCCCCTTGGCAAATTTGCCTCGATGACCAGCACAGGCCTGCGTTCAGCGATTCTACTGATTACTCGCGTCGAAACTGCGGCGACACTCACGACGCTGCTGGTTTTGACCACGCCGTGGAACTACCTTTTGAAAGCACTGCGCGAGCTGAAATTGCCGGCGGAAGTCGTCACCGTGCTGGCAATGACGCATCGCTACATCTTTCTGCTCATCGAGTCGGCGAACCAGATGTTCGAGTCGCGTCAGAGCCGCATGGTCGGTGTCCTCAGCTCCGCCGAACAGCGTCGCATGACTGCGCGCACCGCGGGGGTTCTGCTCAGCAAAAGCATCGAACTCAGCCAAGATGTTTACCTCGCCATGCAGTCGCGCGGATTTCGCGGGGAAGTCCACGCGCTTGCCGGTTCCCGCATGACGGCTCACGACTTCGCTGCCCTGGCGCTCGCGATATTGGCGGCGACCGCCGCAGTCTGGATAGGAAGGTGACCGAGCCATGACCATTGCCTTCCGTGCCAGCGGCGTCAACTTCGATTACCAGGGCGTGCACGCCCTGCGCGGCCTGTCGCTCGAGGTCGGGCAAGGCGAGCGCATCGCGCTACTGGGAGCAAACGGCTGCGGCAAGTCCACGCTGCTGCGCATTCTCGACGGGCTCTGCTTCCCCTCGCGGGGAACTATCGAGTTTTGTGGCCAGGCGCTCACGCGCGACTCTCTCGATCGTGAAGATTTCGCACTGCAGTTCCGCCGTCGCGTGGCGCTTGTCTTTCAAAATCCTGACGCCCAACTCTTTAATCCTACGGTCTTCGACGAAGTCGCTTATGGGCCACTGCAATTGCGCTGGCCGCACCTTGACGTTGTCCGCCGCGTCGACGAGACGCTGGCGTTCATGGGCATTGTCGCTCTGAAGGAACGCCCGCCATACCGCCTGTCGGGCGGCGAGAAGAAGAAGGTTGCGCTCGCCTCGGTTATCGTCCTCGATCCCGAAGTCCTGCTGCTCGACGAGCCAACCGCCACGCTGGACCCACGGAGCCAGAGCCAGTTGGTGGATCTGATCCAGAATTGGCGCGGCACCACAAAAACCGTCGTTACCGCGACCCACCAGATCGATATTGTCGAAGACATTGCCGACCGAGTGATCGTGATGGATGCAGGCGCGGTGATCGCGACCGGCACGCCACAGGAGATCCTGTCGAACACCGAACTGCTGCAGAAGGCCAACCTCGTTCGTATGCATCGTCATTCTCACGACGGCGTGAGTCATTCGCACCCGCACGTGACGCGGCACTCGCATAAGTAGGATCTGGAGTGGGGCGGAGGTGGTGCAATCTAAGGATGCGCCGCCGTGATTTGTGCCACCGGGAAAGCCCGCCTCAGCAATTCGTGTACGCTGTCCTCGTCCATCGGACGCGAGAAGAAGTAGCCCTGCGCGTAGTCGCAGCCCATGTCGCGGAGCAGCGCCGCCTGCGATTCGGTTTCCACGCCTTCCGCAACCACTTTCAAGCCGATGCTGTGAGCGAGCATCACGATGACGCGCACGATCTCGCGGCCGCTGTCGTTTACTTCCATGGCAGAGACAAACTGGCGGTCGATCTTCAGGGTGTCTACCGGGAGCTGTTGCAGGCGGGCGAGGGAAGAGTAGCCAGTGCCGAAATCATCAATGCCGAGTTTTACGCCCAGCTGTTTCAGTTCCGACAGCAGGCTCTGCCCGGTTTCGTGGCTGCCCATGGCCACGCTCTCAACGATTTCCAACTGCAGAGTCGAGGGATCGATTCCTGACTTTTGCACCACGTCGGCGATCTCGGAGGTGAGAGTAGGCTGCGCGAACTGGCGCGCCGTCACGTTCACACTCATGGTGAACGGTACCGGCGGGTTGTATTCGCTTTGCCATCTGTGGAGATTGCGGCATGCATCCTTCATCAGCCCGCGGTTGATGGCCAGCATGATTCCGGTCTGGTCGGCAACCTCGATAAATTCGCCGGGCATTACCATTCCCTGCGGCTTCTGCCAACGAGAAAGAGCTTCGAACCCGGAGATTACACCAGTCTGCAGATCGAACAGCGGCTGGTAGAAGACGCGGAATTCGTTGCGGTCCAGGCCCTTGCGCAATTCCGCCTCGAGGCGCAGGCGCTTGACGGCGCTGCCGAACATCGCGGTGTCAAAGATCTCGATGTGGCCCTTGCCGGAACTCTTCGCGCGGTGCATGGCGATTTCGGCGTTGCGCAGCAGGTCAGACGGTTGTGCCGTTTTATCGGCGTCGAATACCACTCCGATGGTAACCGTGATCACCACATCGTGGCCGCTGATGGTAAAGGGTACAGCGAGGTTTTTCTGGATCCGCTCGCATACGCGCAGGGCATCACTTGGACCGTGCAGGTCATCGAGCAAAATCGCAAACTCATCGCCCGGCAATTTGGCGAGGACGTCTTCGCGGGCTGAAGTATCGCGCAGTCTTTGCTCCGCCGGGTCGGGAGCAGTTTCCAGTCCGCGCAGCGATACCGCAAGGCGCAACCCGATCTGCACCATGAATTCATCGCCGGCGGCCGGGCCGAGGCTGTCACTGATGATCTTGAAGCCGTCAATGTCAATGAATAAGAGCGCGTAATTGTAGTCATCGTGACGACGCGCCCGCGCCAATACGTGCTGCAGTTTCCGCATCAGGAGCGTGCGATTGGGCAGCCCGGTGAGCGCGTCGTGCAGCGCGGCGTACTCCAATTTTTCTTGTGCCCGGCGGCGTTCGGTGATGTCGCGGTTGACGATCACCAGTCGGTCGATTTCGCCACGTTCATTGCGGGCCACGCTGGTGCTCGACTCCAGGATTCGCCACGAGCCGTTCTGGTGGCTCATGCGATACTCCAGGCGCTGTCCCTGGCCGGTGAGGCGGGCTTCCTCGGCAGCTTCGAGCACCCGCTCGCGATCCTCGGGATGCACCAGGTCCATGAGCGGCATCCGGCTGAATTCAGCCAGCGAATAGCCGAGCACGTTTTCGCAGGCGGGGCTGTTGTAGAGCGAGCGACCTTCGTTATCGAGAACGGTGATCATGTCGGCGGCGTTCTCGCTGATCAGCCGAAAGAGTGCGTTCTGTTTCGCCAGTTGTTTGCGGATGCGCTGCAATTGCAGATGCTGGTAGATGCTGTAGAGGTCGAACAGAAGGACCAGCGCAGCCAAACCGCGGACCCACTCGCGCAACTCCAGCCAGTACGGGCTGTCTTTCGGTTCAGTAATCCCTACGATTGCGAAGGACCCCAAACCGATGGTTAATGCCACCGTTACAAGAACGACGTAGAGCCATAACCACCAGCCGCGCCCCTCGATCTTCTTGATCTGGGAGGGGTGGAAGTGCCGCCGGTTTTCCTGTTCGATAGCGATGGCCATAGAAGGGTCGCAGGATACCCGGATTTTAGTCAAAGAACAGCCAGTTTAGAAATGCATAAACAAGAAAAGTGGCAGGAATCCGGACATGTACTTGGCAAATAAGCTTGGAGTATTGCTCTAATCAGCTGCTCAAGTTGCATTTTCAAGGGGGACCATCGGGTTACGGAGCGTAGCGCGCCGGATTATATTGGTGCGTGTGCTTAGACCTATTAGCCTGTGGGTGATCTTTGGATTCGTCATCTCCATCTGCGCTTCGGCGCAGGTGACTGGTCTCGACCGGCTGCCCGTCGTCGGAGACCAGCCCGAAACAGCGCTCAGCCTGGCTAGCGACCTGTCGCCTTCGCTTAAGCCTGACGAGGTGAAACGCGCAATGCGCAAGGTCGCCGACTGGCAACTCAGCCGGCTGCGGCGTCAGTACACGAATGACTGGACCATGGCCGCTCTTTACACCGGGCTGATGGCAGCATACGAAGCTACCGGCGAGGCGAGGTATCGGGCTGCGGTAAAAGATGCTGGCTGGAAGCTGGAGTGGAAACTGGGCCCGCGCTTCAACCATGCCGATGACGTCGCCGTCGGACAGTCGTATCTCGATCTTTATGTTGTTGACAAGGCACCGATGATGATCGTTGACGTGCGCGAGCAGTTGCTGCGCTCCATGCGCGTCGAGACGGATCCGGATCATCCTGTCTGGTGGTGGTGCGATGCGTTGTTCATGGCGCCGCCAGTGTGGGTACGTATGTATAAAGTCAGCGGCGATATTGCACTCCTCAACCACATGGATCGTGAGTGGTGGCTTACGTCGAGCAGGCTCTACGACCCGCGAGAGCACCTGTATTCGCGCGATGCCTCGTTCCTCGACAAGAAGGAGGCAAACGGCAAGAAGCTTTTTTGGTCGCGCGGTAACGGTTGGGTCATGGGCGGCCTCGTGCGGGTCCTGCAGTATTTGCCGAATAGCTATCCGGCCCGCGCTAAGTACGTCGCGCAGTTCACTGAGATGGCTTCTAAGGTGGCAAGCCTGCAAGGCGAAGATGGGCTCTGGCGGCCGGGACTGCTGGACAGCGCAGCATATCCTTTGCCGGAAGTTTCGGGGTCGGCATTCTTTACGTACGCGTTAGCTTGGGGAATCAATCAGAAGATTCTCGATCGCAAGACTTATGCTCCCGTAGTCGAGAAGGCATGGCGAGGGAT
>Ga0335069_10004729_pt1 | contig 20090 bp, 15 predicted proteins | sample Lox_Sample_11_FD_206714 | JGI IMG/M metagenome (GOLD analysis project Ga0335069, IMG submission 206714) | Soil microbial communities from Loxahatchee National Wildlife Refuge, Florida, United States - Lox_Sample_1.1 | ecosystem: Environmental > Terrestrial > Soil > Wetlands | place: USA... | reverse complement strand
CGTCATGGCAGCGACCGTATTGAATAGTGACCGAACGATCAAGCTGAGCATTTTCGTGGTTCGCGCGTTCCTCAAGTTCCGCGAATTGCTCGGAACTCAGAAAGAATTTGCGCGGAAGCTCAGCGAGCTGGAGAAGAAATTCACAGAACACGACAAGAAATTCAGCGTGGTATTCGAAGCGATTCGCGAACTCATGCAGCCTACGCCCGTTCCCCCTAAGAGGCGAATCGGTTTTGCCGCGTCAAAGGAGGAAGGGCAATGAGCGTTACCGCCACCAATTCCACCGAAGAACCGGCGCAGCAGCAGGCAGAATTCGAACAGGTGGTCGACGTGAAGGCTGCCGCACGCTTTCTTGGTGTGAGTGCCTCGCTAGTGTATGCTTACGTTGAGCGAAAGCAGATTCCCCATTTCCGAATGATGGGTCGCACGATTCGGTTCAGTCTCGCTGAACTGGAAAAGTGGCGGCGCCAATTCTTCGTCGATGGAGGAATCGATGGCCAGACCACGTAGGACAAGTGGGAGTGTGTTCGCACGGAAAGATTCCGCATTCTGGTGGGCCATGTACTGGAGCCGGGATGGCCAGAGAGTGCAGGAATCCACTGCCACAACGGATCGGCAGGAAGCGGAGCGCTTTCTGAGGAAGAGGCTTGATGCCCGAGATGACGGCAGTCTTTCAAGCCTTCTCGCTGGTAAAAACCTAACCTTTGGCGAATGGGCTGACTGGTACTTGGAGATGAGATCGAAACCTCCTTTCCGTTCGCACAAGACGCACCTAATGAATGTGAACGCAATCAAGCTCCTCCGGCCGACTTTCGGTACCACGCACCTCTCGGATATCGCGCCGGAGGCAATCGAAGCCTATTTGAAGTGTCGACTCAAATCTGGAAAGCGGGTCCGCACCGGTTTCGGCATCAAACTACGCGGGAAACTCAAGCCGATGACGGTCCATCAAGAATTCCGCGTGCTAAGGAGAATGCTCAATGTTGCAGTCAAGCAAAAGCGTTTGGCGAGCAATCCTTGCAGCGCGGTCGAATTTCCGATCCCAATTAACCACACAATTCGCAAGCCTCATTACATGACTTCAGTCGAACAACAGACAATCGAGTTTTTCGCCCCGAGCCACCTGAAAAACGTCGTTGTCATTATTTCCGAAATGGGCCTTCGGCCCTACAAAGAGCTGATGCCGATGAAGAAATCAGATGTGGACCTGGAGAACTCGATCGTTCACATTCCCGACTCCAAAACCGTTAGCGGAATTGGAGACATGCCCATGACTCCTGCTGCCCACGAAGCGTTCAAGGCGCAGATCGCGGCGACGCCAGGCACCAAATACCTTTTCCCAACTCCGAAGCAGCGATCAAAAAGACCGTACATCACCACTCTTAAGAAGACATGGTCAGCCACACTACGACGAGCGAAGGTCCCCTATTTTCCCCTTTACCATCTTCGTCACACCTTCGCCACACGTCTCAGCGCAGGAGGGGTATCAGACCATTTCGTCACACTCATGTTGCGGCAGGGCGACGCCCAAGTATTCAAACGCTACAGTCAAGCCACGCTCAACATGAAACGGGAAGCTCTAACTAAACTCGATCGAACGGCCAATGAGCACTCGGGGAATTCTGCAACGGCAAAGCCCAATTGAGGGGGTTTTGCAACGGTTCTGCAACGCTTTGACGTTTTAGGCGGTTATGGAAAATTGGAACAGCTTCAGGAATAAGGATTTAGCTGGTGAGCCGTGAGGGAATCGAACCCCCAACCTACTGATTAAGAGTCAGTTGCTCTACCAATTGAGCTAACGGCCCATCTGACCCAAAGCTGGTAAATTCTAGCACAAATCCCGGAAACCATGGAAGATGACTTTCAAGTTTTGTCGCCGCAACGTGAAAAGCTCCGGTAGGAGCAAAGTGGAAAGTTCCGGCTTTCGAGGTTGGCTTCCAAGCTCAAGTCTCGCGGCTTTCCAGTTTGTTCCGGCTCAGCCGGCATCTGCCCGTTGGTGCGGTTCGCAGTTGGCATTTCTGACTTGCAATCATCTCTGGTGGCGACCAGAATAGGGGCCGCCGCAGAGTTCTGGGAAGCACAGTCGAATGCGACTAATCCGTCTTCAAACAGGTGTCCAATGAATTTTCGCCGTTCTCTACTGTTTTTCGCGCTCGTTTCTCTAGCAGGTCTCAGCCAACTTGTTGGGCAGAGCACACCCCCCAAGATTATCGATGCGCATCTTCATCACAATGGCGATCCGGCGTTCCTGGAAAAGCTGGTCGCCAAGCTCGATTCCGTCGACGGGCTTGCCCTCGTCATCACTGCCCCTAAAGACATCGAGAGCGTCAAGACGTTTGCCGCCAAGCACCCGGGTCGAATCCTGGGACTGGGCGACCTCAGTCTCGATGACCCGCGTGCCGTAGAGCTGGTCGATCGCTTCCACGCCGCGGGTTTCGTGGGTCTGGGCGAACTGTCGGGTCCGCTGAAGAACTTCGACGATCGCAGCTATTGGCCCATTTACGAACGTGCGGAAAAGTACCGGATGATCATCCTTTTCCACACGGGCATCGTTAACCGTGTCCATCCGGAAGTCCCCACGGACATCAGCGTTGACCGCATGCGTCCGACGACTCTGGACGGCATCGCCCGCCGCTTCCCGAAGCTGACGCTGGTGGGCGCTCACCTGGGCAATCCCGACTATGAGTGGGCTGCGGAAGTGACGCGCTGGAACCCGAACCTCTATTTCGATCTTTCCGGCTCGTCACTGATCAAGAAGCAGGACGACCCTGCGTTTTGGAAGTCGATCTTCTGGTGGCATGGCGTGGTCAGTCCTCACACGCCAGCGGGCGCTCCAGATGCTTTCGAGCGGCTGGTTTTCGGCTCCGATGTCTTTGAGGGAGAACTCGAGGAATTCGATCGCGAAATCGAACGGTATCAAAAGATGCTCGATGCCTGCGGTGTGTCCAAGCCATCTCAGGACGCAATCTTCGCCGGCACGATGTGGAAGGTTCTAAACGCCCAGAAGTAGTCCGGGAGGGGGCTTCCCCGCCCCCTCTGCCTATCCCACAGTCTCGGCGGCCTCCGTGTGGATGTTTTCCCTTCTTTTCTCGCCCCGAGAAACCTATAACCAATTCAGGCGAAGCTCTCACCTTGCCGAGGTCGAAGCCAACAAAATAAGGTATGCTCTTTCGCTGTTGCGGGTGACGAAAGGCGCTGGCAAGCATTTCCATCCGCGCGGGAGCATGCGTGGCCTTCAGCCGGATTGATTTCGCGGTCGTCGTCGCCTACCTCATCGCCATAACGGCGTTCGGTGCACGGTTTCGGAAAGGGCAGCGCACCCTTCACGACTACTTCCTGGGTGGCCGGCGGCTACCGTGGTGGGCGATTTGCCTTTCCATCGTCTGCGCGGAAACCAGCATCCTCACCATCATCAGCACGCCCGGGATCGCCTATCGCTCCAACCTGGGATTCCTACAACTGGTCTTCGGGTACCTTCTGGCGCGCGTAGTCGTGAGCTTTCTCCTCATCCCGCGCTATTTTGCCGGCGAGCTATACACTGCCTATCAACTCATCGAGCGGCGTTTCGGCCACCGCTTGCGCGTCGTCACGGCCGGACTCTTCCTGCTCACTCGCGTCCTTGCCGAGAGCGTCCGGGTCTTCGCCATTTCCATCGTGGTCAGCATCATCTTCAAGACCGGCATCGGCGCCTCGCTTGTCATCATTGGCCTCCTGACGCTCTTCTACACCGTGGAGGGAGGATTGTCCGCGGTCATCTGGACGGACGTCATCCAGCTTACGATCTACCTTGCGGGCACCGTTATCGCACTCATTATGGCGTTGCATGCCGTGCCAGGAGGATGGGGAGAAGTAATGAGCGTCGCCGCGGCGGCAGGCGGCAAATTCACACTCTTCAATTTCCATTTTGATTGGCACCAACCATACTTGTTTTGGACGGGCCTCGTGGGCGGGATGTTCTTGAACACGGCGAGCCACGGCACCGACCAGATGATCGTCCAGCAACTGCTCGCCGCGCGCAGCCGACGCCAAAGCCAGGGGGCGTTGCTGGCGAGCGGTGTCGTGGTGCTGGTTCAGTTCACGCTCTTCCTCGTCGTGGGAGTGGTCCTCTACGCTTTCTACCAGCATTTCCCCCCTGCCGCGCCGTTCCACCGCCCCGACCAGATCTATCCGACCTTCGTCATCACACAGTTGCCCGCAGGACTCGCCGGCCTGCTGATCGCGGCAATTCTCGCGGCGGGCATGGCCAACTTGAGCGCCGCGCTGAACTCGCTGGCATCAAGCTCCGTCGTGGATTTCTACAAGCCCTATCTTCGCCCGGGGGCCGACGACCGCCACTACCTGCGCGTCTCGCGGCTGATGACCTTTGCGTGGGGCATCACCATCATCTCGTTGGCGCTGGCCGTGCAATATCTGAATCAGAGCGCCCTGGAACTTGCACTTACGGTCGCCAGCGTACCGTACGGCAGCATGCTGGGAATCTTCCTGCTAGGTGTATTGACCCGCCGAGCGACAGCCCGCGGCGCTCTGGTGGGAGCTCTGTGCGGCCTTCTGGCGCTCGGTTCGGTTATTACCTTCACCCAAATCGCTTGGACGTGGTACGTCGCCATCGGGACCGTGGTGACGTTCACGGTGGGAATTGCGGTCAGCCTGCTTGGTCAGCCCGACTCACCTGCCCAAACTCTGGCGGCAGACACGCATCGGTAAGCGCGATGTCTTCCCGTGCGAATCGCCAAGAATATAAATAGCGGACAGCATTCTGAAATTTACTATTGGCGCTTCCCTGTTCATAATCATTGCTCACTATGCCCGGCAAAACTCATCCCGAACTGGTAAAAGGACTCGGCGTATACGGCGCAACCTCTATCGTCGCGGGCACGATGATCGGCACCGGAATCTTCGTGGTTCCGACCATCATGCTGCAAATGGTGGGCACGCCCTTGATGGTGCTGGCGGTGTGGGTGGCAGCAGGCCTGCTCAGCCTCTTCGGCGCCCTCAGTTACGCGGAGTTGGGAGCGGCGCTGCCCGAAGCCGGTGGCGAATACGTCTATCTGCGCCACGCTTACGGCGAGCTTCTGGGGTTTCTGTACGGCTGGACACAGTTCATGATTGCCAAGACGGCCTCGATTGCCACCATCGCGACGGGATTTGTTCTTTACCTTGCCTACTTCTTTCCGGAGCTGCACGCCACTCTGTGGCAAGCGGCACTCGGGTTCGGTTCGCACCCGCTGCTCCTGCGCGTCACGGGATCACAGGTCGCCGCGGCCGTGATGGTGCTGCTGCTTACCGGCTTGAACATTCTGGGCGTCCGCCGCAGCGGCGTCGTGCAGACGCTCTTCACCGCCTCCAAGCTGCTGGTGCTCGCCACGCTCATCGTCTTGGGCCTCACGCTCGGTCACGGCTCCTGGCACAATTTTCATGCTCTCGCCGCGCCGGCTGCTTATAGCGGCGGCCTGTTTGCCGCATTTGGAACCGCCACGGTTTCGGCGCTCTGGGCGTACGACGGCTGGAATAATCTCAGCATGGTCGCGGGCGAGGTGAAAAACCCTCAGCGCAACATGCCCGTGGCGTTGATCGTCGGAACGCTGTTGGTTCTGGCCGTCTACCTCCTGGTAAACATCGCGTATTTCTACGTGCTGCCCGCGTCCCAGATATTGGGCACCACCACGGTGGCGGCGGACACTGCCCGGCGATTTCTGGGCGGCGCCGGAGGAGCGTTCATCGCGGTCGGCGTGATGATCTCCACCTTCGCGACGCTAAACGGATCGATCCTCGCCGGTTCGCGCGTTCCTTACGCCACGGCCCGTGACGGGCTCTTCCCCGCCCCGCTGGCCACGGTGCATTCTCGGTTCTATACGCCCACGGTCTCGCTTCTGGCACAGGCCGCCATCGCGATGTTGTTCGCGCTTACCGGACAATATCTATCCCTCTCGACAAAAGCGATTTTCTCGGAATATCTCTTCTACGCGCTCTGCACGGCGGGGGTCTTCCTGCTGCGCCGCAAGCAACCGGACCTCGTCCGGCCGTACCGCACCTGGGGATACCCGGTGGTCCCGGCCTTGTTCGTGATTCTCTCGGCCGTTTTGTTGCTGAATACCTTCTGGCATGCAAGGCAGGACGCCATGTGGGGAGTTGCGCTGTTCGCCACCGGCGTCCCGGCGTATTATCTCTGGAAAGCTTGGAAGCGCCGTTCGCTATGACCCTGTCCGCCACCGGCGAGCCGCGGAGTACCGTAGCAGCCGCTACGGCCTTTGCCTGAGCGCGAGTAGCAGGCGTGAGGGCATTAACCCGCAAAGGCTTACAGAAGGTGGGGGCAACAATTTGTTGTTGAGGCGCTTGCCCCGGGGCGAATGCCCGGCGTCCGCAGCCAAGTAACGCCGCCCTTTAGGGCGGCACGTGCCGGGCTGAAGAGGCTGCGGAAAAAGTCGTCCCGGCGACGCCTGTAGCGCCGGCATCTTGCCGGCTCCCAGGGCAGCGAAAGGAGTTGCCGGCTGGAAGCCGGCGCTACGCCAGCCCGCTGCCGACTTTTTCCGCAGCCTCTGAAGCCCGGCGCTACTGGCCGGTCGTAGCGGCCTGCTGTAGCGGCGCTCTATGAGCGCCGACACGGCGGTCATAGACCGCCGCTACAGTGCCGGCCGACGCCACGCTCTCCAAGGCACATCGCGCAGCAGCGTGAGGGTACTATGCGAAAACTTGCTCTTCTTACTCTAGCGTTGACGATGTGTTCCGCTCGCGCGGGAGCCACCCTGCACTCGGGAAGCACCTGGGTGGTCGTGTCCGCCACGAATCTCGATGAGCGCGTGCACCGCGAACTCGAACAACTCGCGGGCAAAGACCAAGCTCTGATTCGTTTTGCCGTAAGCGCTTCCGAAGCCAAGCGCCTCGGAACGCAACCGGGCACTCTCACGGTAGAGTTACGGGAAGAGAAGAACATCGACAACTTCCTGACTATCTTGCGGCAAACAGCCGGATCAACGTCCATCGAGCCCACCACCACACTCGCGAGAGAAGGCTACCTCCTGGAAGCAACGTACCCGCGGGCCGCCGTCCCGAACCGCATACGCATCACGGCAGCCGCCCCGGAAGGCTTCCATAACGCGCTGCGGCGCATTCCGGACCTCCTCACGATCTGGCCGGCGAGTCTCGCAACTGATCTCATCCCGCGCCCGCAAGCCCTGCGCGTCGAGAAGAGCGGCACGTCGGTAGTCATCGCAGATTTCCCTTCCTTCCCGGAACGCGGCATCGTGGAAGGTTTCTACGGCCCGCCTTGGACCCACCAGGACCGCATTGACATTCTCCGTTTCGAGGGCGCGCACGGCATGAACGTCTACTATTACGCGCCCAAGGATGATCCTTACCACCGCAAGCTGTGGCGCGACGTCTACCCACCGGCCGATCTGGAACGCCTCGGTGTACTGGTGGCCACTGCGCATCGCAACTTCGTGGATTTCTGCTTCGCCATCAGTCCCGGCTTGAGCATGACCTATTCGAGCGAGCCGGACTTTCAAGCCCTCGCCGCGAAGCTATCCAGCGTCAGCAAGCTAGGCGTTTCCTGTTTTGCCCTCTTTGTCGACGATGTACCGCAGGACTTGCAGGCCCCGAGCGATCAGGCTCAATTCAAGACCTTGGCCCAAGCCCACGCTTACCTCACCAACAAACTCTACAAATATCTCAAGGGACAGTCGGCAAAGAATCGGCTAGTCCTGACGCCCACGACCTATACAAACGAGTGGGGCAATTTCGACTACCTCAAGGAACTGGGCGCAGGCGTTGACCCCGCCGTGTCGATTATATGGACCGGTCCCAAGGTCTTCTCGCCGGCGATCACCGTAGAACAGGCGCAGAACTGGGGCAGCTACATCCGCCGTCCGCCGCTGGTGTGGGACAACTTCCCCGTGAACGACGGTACGCCTTGGTACCGTTATCTAGGGCCGGTGGTGGGCCGCGATCCACAACTTCCGTCAGCCACCCGGGGGCTGTTTTCGAACCCGATGATCCAGCCGCACGCCTCCATGATCCCCCTTCAAACAGTGGCCGATTACCTGTGGAATTCCGAGGCGTACGATGCCGCGAGATCGGAAACCCACGCCGTGGCCAGTCAATATGGGAAAGAGGCGCCGCGCCTGCTCGCGCCATTCCTTAGCGCTTACGGAACCTACGCTTGGGATGACGGCATCTTTACGCCGCTATTCAACGAGCGCCGGGGAGCTTTTGATCCCGGGAAAATCCGCAGCCAGCTTGCGAGCCTGAATGCGGCACTTGAGCGGCTGGAAAACCAGAGCCGTTATGCGCCCCTTCTCACCGAACTTTCCCCGGCGGTGAAGCGCACGGCCACACGTCTGGCGGAGGTCGAGGCGGATCGGGCGTTCCTGCACCTGCCCGACGGGAAACTGCAATGGAATGAGAACTACGACGCGCTCTCCGCTTATCAGCTAGCGAGCGCACCTCATCTGGACGGAGACTTTGCCAAGTGGCGTACGGGCCCGGTCTACACTCTAGACAGCCAATCCCAGGTCGTTGCGGGCACAGCACAATGGCATAGTCCACTGAATCTCTCAGCCCACGTCGCTTTGGCCTGGGACGCAGACTATCTCTACGCCGGCGTCGAGGTGATTGATCCCGACCTCTATCAGCCTTTCTTCGGACGCGGCATCCAGAACGGCGACACGTTTGTCCTGACCCTTGAAACCGGATTCCGCAAGCATTTCCTCGCCAAAGAACCTACTGGTGATGAGTACGCCCTCTTCTTCAGCCCCGGTAACTTCGCCGGCGTTCAACCCAGTATCTTTTCTGACGAAGATTACTTGCCCCGTCGTGCACGGCAGCATAACTACCTGCAAGAAATCCGCACGGCGTGGAAGAAAACGGCGCGGGGCTACTCGGGCGACATTGCCATCCCCGTTTCCTATTTCGACGGTGGCAAGTTCATGCGGGGCTACGAAGTGGGTCTGAGCTTCGGTGTCAGGAAAGCCCTCTCCCACACGAAGGCTGCCGATGCTGAGAACCCGGAGCGCATCGAGCTTCAGTCCAAGCGCGACCACCTGTTCCGTGCGAGCACGCGCAACCCATCCTCCCTCCCTCGCCTGGTGTTGACCGAAGGCAAGCCATAGGCTAATGGCCGCTTTTGGTTTACCAACCACAGCCGCGCCATACTACGCTTTATATGAAGTATCACAACGAACTACGTTGGCCCCTTTCACCGATGGCGGCGCGACGGGTTGCCTCGTTCACCTTCAATCCCGCCTGGCGAGCTCTCAGGTTCGGTCCAGGCCGGCAACTGTTGCAGCTTGGAGGTCCGTTACGCAGACATCGGGCTTCCGCTGGCCCATGAGAGAAGTCCGGCGAGAATCTGTTCACCCTATGATGTTGTTGATAATAAACCATGTTGTCGAAATATGGCGCACGGCGACGCACAAGGTACTTGTTGCAATAAATGACTTAGTGAGCCAGGACAGTGTGCCCGCGAAAAAGGGGACCCCCAAAATGAAGGAACATCCCCAGAATGTGTTGAAAACAAGCCAGACAAGAATACAGTTTTTGGAGACAGCCACCGAACCTGAGAAATTGTTGAAAATTCAACCAGTTATTTCAATGAACCCGAGAAGTTGTTAAAAATAGATGAGTAATTCGGAAAACTGGGAGTGCTGGCAAGGGCAGCTCTCGAGGCCGGCGACGGTGAGTTCCGGCGGGCGTCCGAGCTCACGCACGTGGCCTCGCCAGGCTCGTGGTGGCGCCAGCGCACGAAGGCGCACGGCCGTGCGCCCCTGCGCAGTGCGCCTTTGCCGTAGGGGCAGATCGATGTGTCTGCCCAGCCGTCCCGCATTGCGGGACGGGGGCGCACACGTGGGTGCGCCCCCACGGTAGCCGTCGGCTGAAATCGCGGCTCATCGCCTTGACTTTCGGTCCGGGTTTCATTACCGTAGGAATGAGTTAATGAACTGCCATTTTCCTGCCACCATTGCCCGCCGAAGGGATTCCGTTGGATGCTGTCCGGCCCGCATGTTTTGATATGGAGGTCGCACTAACATTTCGAATCTCATGACAACGAGTGTGAAGATTCGCAAGGGGGTCGAGGCGCTGGTGGGCACTTACGACGTGAACCTGAAGCTCCTGGAGCGGAGTTTCGAGGTCTCAGCGCACTTAGGCAACGACGCGCTGGAGTTCGAAGGTGCGGAAGCGAACGTGCGCCGCGCGCAGCGCCTGGTAGAGGAATACTCGGAACTGGTCGAGCACGGCATGCACTTTGAGAGCGCCGAAATCGAAGGGTTCTTGCACATTATGAGTGAAGATCCCGACGCGACCCTGAAAGGGCTGGCCGAAGCGGGACGGCCGCGCGTGTTCGGGAAGAAATCGATCACACCCAAGAGCCTGAATCAGCGCAGCTATGTGGACGCCATCGAGCGCCACGACATGGTGTTTGGCATTGGACCGTCGGGCACCGGCAAGACCTATCTGGCTGTGGCGATGGCCGTGGACGCGCTGTTGACCAAGGAAGTAAGCCGCATCATTCTGGCGCGGCCGGCCGTCGAGGCCGGTGAGCGGCTGGGTTTTCTGCCGGGCACGCTGCAGGAGAAGGTGAATCCCTACCTGCGCCCGCTGCTCGACGCGCTCTATGACGTACTCGACCCGGACCGCGTTGACCGTTTGATCGCGAAAGGCATTATTGAAATTGCCCCGATCGCCTTCATGCGTGGCCGCACGTTGAATGACGCTTTCGTGATTCTCGATGAAGCACAGAACACGACAAGCGAGCAGATGAAGATGTTCCTGACGCGCTTGGGCTTCAATTCCAAGGCCGTCATCACGGGCGACGTGACGCAGATCGATCTGCCCAACGACCGCCGTTCCGGGTTGGTCGAAGCGGTCGAAGTGGTGGGCCACGTGGCCGGCATCAGCTTCATCTACTTCACCGAGCACGATGTGGTGCGGCACAGTCTGGTGCAGCGTATCATCCGCGCTTACGAGGAATTCGACCAAGCGCGCGCCGCCAAGACGAACGGCGAGTCCGGTAATGCGGACGTTCGCCATTGAGGTCCACACCCCAGCTCCGATGATTGTCAACCAGCAGAAAAAACATGCCGTGCGCCTTTCCGCTCTCGAATCCTTCGTTCGGGATCTGAAGCGCCGAATGCGCCTGGGCCGGCGCGAGTTCAATGTCTGCCTTGTGGATGACCGCGCCATCCGCAAGCTGAACGCCGCTTTTCGTGGCCAAGACCGCGCTACGGATGTACTGTCATTCCCGTGGGCCGAGCCGGAAAGCGGCGCGCGGCGCGCTGGACAGCGTGGAAGCGCCTCACCGCGTGGCAAAGAGTTCCGCGGCTTCCTGGGCGACATCGTAATTTCCGTCCCGACGGCGCGCCGCAACGCCCGGAGCGAAGGGCACGCGGCGCGGCGCGAGATTCGCTGGCTGATTTTGCACGGCGTGCTGCACTTGCTGGGTTATGATCACGAATCGGACCAGGGAGAAATGACGGCGCTGGAACTCAATCTGCGCGAGCAGCTGGGAATCGCCGGCACGAGCCGAGGCCGCTAGATGTCGATTCCGGATCCAACTCTTCTGCTGACGGCCGTGTGGATTGCGGCCCTGGCGGTGTTGCTGGCGCTGGGCTCCGTCGCCTCTTACCTGCGCTTGCTGATGCGGCGGCTTTCGCCCGTGGGAGCAAGGAAGATCTTCGCCGCGGGCGACGGCGGGCCGGTGCGCGCCGATCGCGAACGCGTGGGCGTTTCCATCTCCGCTCTGCACGGCGCGGCGATGCACCTGCTGGCCGTGGGCCTGACCGGCCTGCTGATCTGGCGGCGCCCCGCGCACCTGTGGAGCGACATTGGAACGGCTCTGCTGATGGTGTTGATCGCCGTTGCCATTGCCGACCAGTTGATCCCGTTCATGCTGGTGGTGCGCCACGACGAGCCGGAAGTGATCCTGAAGCGGTGGATGCCCGTGTTGCGGCGCTCCGTCGTGTGGGCCCTCCCGCTCACCTTCCCGATTCTGATTTCCACCACCGTGGCGCGACTGCTCGAACCCACGGAACCCGAGCCTGACCCGCCCACGCCCCGCGAGAACCTGGAAGAGTTGATTGAGGCGGGCGAGCAGGAAGGATTGATCGAGAAGGGACAGCGCGAACTTCTGGAATCGGTTGTCAGTTTCACCGAGAAGACGGCGCGCGAGGTCATGACGCCGCGGCCGGAGATCGCCGCAATTGAAATCAACTCGTCGATTGAAGACCTGCGCAAGCTGTTTCGCACGAAACGCCTGACGCGCTATCCCGTTTATACCGGGCAGCTCGACCAGATGGAGGGCTTCGTGAGCGTGCGCGATCTCACCGAACTACCTCCGGCGGAACAGCAGCACGCTCTGCTGCGCAGCCTGGTGAGGCCGGTCCCGTTCGTTCCTGAGACCAAGCCCATCCGCGATCTGTTGAAGGAACTGCAACAGTCCACAACCCAGATGGCCATCGTCATCGACGAATATGGAAGCGTGGCGGGCCTGATTACGATTGAAGATCTGGTGGAAGAAATCGTCGGCGAGATTCGCGACGAAGTGGAGCCGCACGCGCGCGATATCGTAAAGGAATCGCCGTCGAGTTACCTCCTGTCCGGCCACGCGGACTTGGCTCAGGTGGCGGAAGCTCTGCACGTGCCGCTCGCGGGGCACGATTACTCGACAGTAGCGGGCCTGGTGCTGAGCCACTTGGGGCACGTGCCGGCCGCAGGCGAAAAAGTTGAACAAGATGGGTTAACATTTGAAGTCGTGGAGGCAAACCAGAGGACTGTGCTGAAGGTGCGGATGCGAACCGCTACGCCCTTGCCTTCCTCTCCCCCTACTCATGGTTGAAGAAAACAATTTTAAATCGGGATTCGTCGCGGTGGTGGGCCGGCCCAACGCGGGCAAGAGTACGCTGGTCAACGCGCTGGTGGGCAGCAAAGTATCCATTGTGACTCCGGTTCCCCAGACGACGCGCAACCGGATTCTGGGAATCTTGAGCCGACCGGACGCGCAACTGGTCCTGATGGACACGCCGGGAGTCCACAAACCGCTCTCCCGCCTGAACGAACAGATGATGAACTTCGTGCGGCAGGCGCTGGCCGACCGCGATCTAGCCCTGCTGATCGTGGACGCCAGTGAAGAGTTTGGAAGGGGCGACGAGTTTGTAATCGAGCTCTTTCGCAAATACTCGCCGCGCACGATCCTGGTCCTTAACAAAGTCGACCGCGTGCACAAGCCGAGACTGCTCCCCTTGATCGACCGTTATTCGAAACTCTACGAGTTCGAGGAGATCATTCCGATCTCGGCGCTGCACGGTGACGGGACGGAGGAACTGCTGGCGGCGCTTATCCAGCGGTTGCCCGCCGGTCCCCAGTATTTCCCGACTGATGAATACACCGATCAGCCGGAACGCTTCCTGGCAGGCGAGATCATTCGCGAGAAGATCATCCAACAGACGAAGCAAGAGTTGCCTTACGCAACCGCAGTGTTGGTGGAGCAGTTCGAGGAAAGCACCACGCTCACGCGCGTACATGCGACGATTGTTGTGGAGAAGGAATCGCAGAAGCCGATTGTGATCGGTCACGGGGGAGCGCGCTTGAAGGAAATCGGCAGCGCCGCGCGGCAGGAACTGGAAAGACTGTTTCCGCCGCATGTTTTTCTTGAACTTTACGTTAAGGTACAACCGAATTGGCGGGACAACCGCGCCGTCATCGCGGAACTGGACTATCGCCACGAAGGCGACGCCGAATAACGGCGCGCCAACTACTTCGCCGCTGCCGCCTTCTGCAGGTCATACACACGGCGGATGCTGACCGGGCCGGCCAGCGAAGAGTCCTCGAATTGCGAGATCACGTAAAGCTGCTTGCCGTCCGCAGTGACGCGGTAGGTTTCCGTGAGTTTGCCGGAGCGGCCGAGCTTGGACTCTGCAACCAGCGAGTCGCCATTCCAGTCGGTCTTGGTCGAAGTCTTCTTTCCGTTGGCGTCCTTGTCTTCGTGCTTCTTCCCATCAGGGTAGAACGTTCGCGTGTGGTCAGCGTCGTCGCTGATTACGACACGATCGTCATGTTGATCGATCCGCAGATAGTTGGGATTCGCCGCAAGCTCGTCCCAAGTCTGGCTGGAGACTTTATCGCCTCGGCCCTGACTGGTGCGGCCGGTGCGCCCGATCCCGCCACCAATCGGCCAGCCGATGCCGCCCACACCCATGCCGACCCGCCCGGCCGGATAGCCGGTGCCGGGATAAGTGCCACCACTCGGATAGGTGCCGCCCGTGGTGGTAGTAGGGTCGCGGCGCGCGTCGGCGCTATTCTGCCGCGCATCCTGAACCTTCTGGCGAGCATCATCACTCTGCTCCTGGTTAAAATCCCAATGGCCCGCCAACTTCGGCTTCTCAGCGGCGCGCGAGATTCCGCCCAGGGCCAACCCCAGGCATACAACCACCGCGATTCTTATGGAAAGAGGGAAAACCATCCTCATCGTCTTACCCTCGCAAACCTGCACCTTGACCGCTACCTTCTCTTCGATTCCAAGTCGCGCAAGCTGGTTGTCCAACAGAGAGGCGCAGGGATGCTGCGGAAGGGTCAGTTCCCGGCCGGAATGCCCAGCGACCTCATCTTCCGGTAGAGGTGGCTGCGTTCGAGACCTAGAACTTCCGCAGTCCTGCTGACGTTGCCCTGGTTCTCTTCGAGCTTGCGGAGGATGTAGTCGCGCTCGTACGCGGCGCGGGCTTCCTGAAGCGTGGAGAATCCGCCCGCCGGGCCGTTCGCAGCGGGAGGGCGCGAGTGGTCGTGGTACAGCGACGGCGGCAGGTGGCGGCGCTCGATGCGCTCCCCTGCAACCATGATGACCAAGCGCTCCACCAGGTTCTTGAGTTCTCGCACATTACCCGGCCAGCGATAGGAATTCAAGACTTCCATGGCGGCTTCGGCAAAATGCTTGGGGCGCCGGCCGTATGCACGCGCAAATTCCGAGAGAAAGTAGTTCGCAAGAACGGGGATGTCTTCCGCGTGCTCGCGCAAGGGAGGCACGAAAAACGGGATCACATTGAGGCGGTAGAAAAGGTCTTCGCGGAAGTTTCCCTTTTGAATTTCGTCTTCGAGCCGCTTGTTCGTGGCGGCGATGACGCGCACGTCCACGGTGAGGTTATTGCTCGAGCCGACCGGCGTGAAGCGCTGCTCCTCGATCACGCGCAAGACTTTGGACTGCGTGCGCAGGCTCATGTCGCCCACTTCGTCCAGGAATAGCGAGCCGCCGTCGGCCTGCTCGAATTTGCCGACCTTATCCTCGAGGGCGCCGGTGAAGGAGCCCTTCACATGCCCGAAAAGTTCACTTTCGATGAGTTCCTCGGGGATCGCCGCGCAGTTGACCTCGACGAACGCTTGGTCCGCACGCCCGCTCAGGTTGTGCAGCGCATGGGCCACCAATTCCTTGCCCGTGCCGCTCTCGCCAAAGATCAGCACGCGGCCATGCGTCGGTGCGGCAAGTTCCAATTGCTGGCGCAGAGCCTTCATGGGGACGCTGTCGCCAATGATGCGCTGACGCCCCTGGAGTTCCACGCGCAGGTCACGGTTCTGGGCGACCAGGCGCGATTGATCCAAAGCGTGGCGCATGGTCAGCAGCGTCTTTTCAATGGAAAGAGGCTTTTCGATAAAGTCGAAAGCGCCCAACTTGGTGGAACGGACTGCGGTTTCAATCGTACCGTGGCCAGAAATCATGATTACCGTGGGCGCGTCCGAGAGGGCCTGGATCTTCTCCAGCGTTTGAATTCCGTCCAGCCCCGGCAGCCAGATGTCCAGCAGAACCAGGTCGAACCGCGTCGTGCCCAGAGATTCCAAGCAAGCCTCGCCGCTGTCGACGGACGCCACCTGGTAACCCTCGTCTTCCAGCACATTCGTGAGCGATTCCCGGATTCCGGGTTCATCATCAACAATCAGGACGGAACGTTTCATGAGCTCCTAGGATACCTCCCGCGCCGCTGCCGATTCCGCAGGCGTCCTTTCCACTGGCAATTCGATCACAAACCGTGTGCCGCTGGGAAGATTCTCTTCCACGCGTATTGCCCCACGGTGCTCCGCAACAATGCGGTTGACAATCGCGAGACCGAGTCCCGTCCCGGAGCGTTTGGTCGAGAAGTAAGGCAGGAACAGGCGTTCTTTGGCCTCGGGTGAGATGCCAGGGCCGCTGTCAGCTACGGTAATCTCCACCACATCGCGTTCAGAGTCCAGCACACTGCTGACCCAGATTTCTTTGCGCAACGACTGCTCCAGGGCCTCGGCCGCGTTGTCGATCAGGTTAACGACTACGCGTTTCATCTGATCGGGATCCGCCTGGACCACCGGCAAGTCGGCGGCAAGGTCTCGGTGGATCGTGATGCCGTTCAGCCGCCCTTCGAACACGTTCAGAGCGTTTTCGAGAATGTCGTTGGGCTGGGCCGGCACCAGCTTCGAAGTGGGGAAACGTGCGAAGGCCGTGAACTCATTGACCAGCGTTTTCAAAGTGCCGACCTCGCGGTTGATCAATTCCGCGCTGTTCCCGACGGCGCCCAGCAGCTCCGGAGAAGGAGAGCCAGCGCCGGCCCGGTCCAGCAGCCTCAGGATGCGTTCGGTCGAAAGCTGAATGGGCGTGAGCGGGTTCTTAATCTCGTGCGCGATGCGCTGGGCGACCTCCTGCCAAGCAGCGGTGCGCTGAGCGCGAAGAACTTCCGTCAGATCTTCCAGCACCAGCACTGAGCCCACGCGGCCATGCCGGGCCTGCACGGAGGAGAGGGTAACGCCCACAAACGTGCGCCGATTGCCCAGGCTCAGTTCCATCTGGCGAGTCACCACTCCCTGGCGCGCGGCGCGACGGAAAAGCTGCATGATCTCCCGCGCCTCGTCGGCGGGAAACAGTTCGGCCAGCGCCCGGGCGCTTTGGATACGGGCCCCGCCCAGCATGCGCTCAGCCGTGGAACTCAGGCGCGTAATCTGGCCCTGAGGGTCAAAAGAGATGACGCCGGTCGGGATGTTCTCGAGGATCGCCTCGATCGTATTACCGCGCTCTTCCAGTTGCCGGTTCGCTGCCTGTAGCTTGAGTGAAGCCTGCTCGATGGCCCGGCGATTTTCCAGCAGTTGCCGGATCATCTGGTTGAAGGACTGAATCAGCGCACCCAGTTCATCGTCAGCCCGGGCCGGAATCTGGAAGTCCAAGTTGCCTTGGGCGACTTCTTTTGTGCCCTGGGCCAGAGCCTGAATGGGTATGGTGACCTGCTTCGAAAGAAACAGTGCGAACCACGTCGCGATAAAGAGGATCAGGACGGTCAGCAGCCAGAGCATCGACAGATAATTGCGTTTTACGGCTTTTCGTTCGGCGCTGAGATCGCTGTACTTTTGCGCTTCTCGCTGAATTTCGCCCGAGATCAGACTCAGCTTCGACGGCAGGCGGGAAAGCGCGGCGACAGTTCCCACCCGGCGGCCGGCGCTGTTCACAACCGGCTGCAGCGAGACGAACAGTTCCCCGTCTCCCGCCGGCCATTTGCTCCTGAAACCCGCCGGCGGCAGCATGCCGTCGCGGACTTGTGGGAAATCGCGGGCGACCGCGGCCGCATCCGGCCAAGGAGCTCCGTCCTGCGCCATAAGATGCCCGTCACTATCGAAACACAAAGCGGTGCTATTGGGATCGGCGGCGACTTCCTGCGACACCAGCCGCCGCACCTTATCCTGATCATGACCATTGATCGCTGCCACCAAGCCATCGTTTTGGGCAAGGTGTCCTGCGATGTGGGCGGCACGTTGTTCAGCTTGGGACTGAAGTTCCCGAACCATTTCTCCCGAGTCCTGGCGGATCAAGTCGAGCGGAATGCTGAACCACCGGTCGATGGTTCGGTTGAGCAGTCCGTATGCAAATATGAACAGGAAACAAACAGGGACTAACGAAAGGCCGAGAAAAGCCACCACCATTTTGGTCTTGAACCTAGCGCCCAACTGCTGTTGCTGCCGCTCGACGTAGAGCTTCAAAAGGATGCGCAACAGGATCAGGGCGAAGATCACGAAAGCCAGGAAGATGACCGTCGAGAGGACCAACAACAGGATGGTTTCCTGGGAATTATTGGGCCGGATGAACGAGAGGTTCAGCGCGGCTTGGCTCCATCCCAAAAAGAACAACGTGGGGACAAGAACCAGCAAGGCCGACAGCAGAAGTTTGCGACGACGCGTGAGTTCGGGTTCCATGGCGCCGCTTACGCTCCTTCCCTGCCCGCGGCAACGCTCTCCGCCCGCGGGATAGCTACGGAAATCGGCACCTGAGAAGCCGCGGTCACGCCGGGCAAGAACTGGCGCAAGGGACACTCCTCACAACGCGCCACCTGCCGATGGCAATAGCGCTTCGAGACCTCGACCAATAGGGCGTGAAACTCGTTGAACATCGCCTGATCCGCGGGCAGATGCCGGTGCAGGAATTCACGGGCAAATTCGTAATCCACGGTCTCCGCCAGGAGCCGGTGGCGAGACAGGACCCGCCGTGTGTAAGCATCGGATACGAAAACCGCGTGCCGCCCGGCGTAAAGCAGAATGGCGTCCGCGGTCTCAGGGCCAACGCCTTTGAGGTCGAGAAGTTGACGCCGTCCTTCAGCAGTATCGAGCCCGAGAAACGAATCCAGCGAGCCGCCGTGCCTGCGCTCCAGCCATTCGACAAAGCCGCGAATGGTGCGAGCCTTCTGCCGATAGAAACCCGCAGAACGAATGCAAAACTCCAAGTCTGCCACTGAGACTTGTCGCAGCGCCGGCCAATGAAGCAATCCGGCTTTCTTCATGCCTTTCAGGGCGAGAGTAGCATTCCGCCACGTGGTGTTCTGCGTGAGAATCGCGCCGAGTATGACCTCGAGGCGCGTCCGGGCCGGCCACCAGCCTTGCGGCCCGAAGCTATCGAGTAGCGTTGAGAAGAAAAGGTGGAGCGTCTCGCCAGGCGCTGCCACGCGCTCCTGGGCAACTAAGCGCATATTTCCAATAGTTATACGGGCACTTCCCCAAAGTCAAGGTGTCGCTGGGCACACAGATTCATCCGGTTGCTGTAGCGGCGGCCTATGAGCGCCGAAACGGCGGTCATAGGCCGCCGCTACAAATGCCAAACTGAGACACTCCCGGTCTCACACATGGACTCTCTGCCGCGGCGCACGCTCTGCTATAATTGCAGGTTTATCGCACTACACGCGGTTCGTACGGGGGATGTGGCTCCGTCGTGGCGAGTGGAGTTGTATTCCAAGGGGGGATAGCTTCTTGTTAGCAGAGCTCCAACAGAGAATTCAGGCAGAGTTTGTGAAGGCAGTCAGTGAGATCTTCCACCAGGAGGTCTCGTCACCGGCGCTCGACTCGCCTCCCAATCTCGAGATGGGCGATATTTCCATCGCGGGGTGCTTCGAACTCGCCAGGCCCCTGCGGCAGGCGCCCCGCAAGATCGCCGAACAACTCATTCCCCGGCTAACGGCTATCGAGGGTGTCGAGCGCGTGACGGTCGCCGGCGCGGGCTACCTGAACCTGCACCTGGATCGCGCCCAAATTGCCTCGCGGCTGTTTGCACGGCGCAGCACCCCACCCGCACCATCGGCAACGCTGCGTGGCAAGATTCTGGTTGAGCACACCAGTATCAACCCCAACAAGGCCGCACACATTGGCCACTTGCGCAACGCCGTGCTGGGTGACACGTTTGTCCGCCTGCTGCGGTTTCAAGGCGAAACGGTCGAGGTCCAGAACTACATCGACAACACCGGTGTGCAGGTCGCGGACGTCGTCGTGGGCTTTCGCCACCTGGAAAAGAAGAGCCTCGACGAGGTTAAGGCGCTGATCAAGAGCCCTTCTCCCCGCTTCGATTATTACTGCTGGGACCTCTACGCGCGCGTGTTCCAATGGTATGAAGAGGACAGGGAAGCCAAGCAACTGCGTTCGCAGGCGCTCAAAGACATCGAGGAAGGCCACGGCGAGTCGGCGGCGATGGCCGAAGTGGTGTCCACCGCGATCGTCCGCACGCACCTTGAGACCATGCTGCGGCTCAACGTTGAGTACGACGTGCTGGCCCAGGAGAGCGAGATTCTGAAACTGGAGTTCTGGAAGTCCGCCTTCGAGTTGCTCAAGAAGAATGG
>Ga0335069_10004728_pt1 | contig 20091 bp, 22 predicted proteins | sample Lox_Sample_11_FD_206714 | JGI IMG/M metagenome (GOLD analysis project Ga0335069, IMG submission 206714) | Soil microbial communities from Loxahatchee National Wildlife Refuge, Florida, United States - Lox_Sample_1.1 | ecosystem: Environmental > Terrestrial > Soil > Wetlands | place: USA... | reverse complement strand
CGGCTCGATCATGGACTCGATCAGCCGAACCACGCGGAACCCGCCGTACCGCCGCGCTGGCTGGTGCCCAGCGCCCTTGTGGCAGCGGCTCACCGTGCCGGCTGGGCAACGGGCGCGCTCGAGTCGGCAGGCTGGGCGGGCGGCTGATCCGCGATGAGCACGTCGGCCTTCAGTCGCGTACCGCCGATCTGGAGCTGATTCGGAATGCAGGTCGAGTGATATTCCACGTTGCGGGCGTAGAACAGCGGCAATACGCGCGACTTGACCTGCTCGATGAGCTCGCAGTCTCCCGCCTCCCGCAAGGGATCGGAGTCGGTGCTGATGACCACCGTCTTCCAGTGAGCGGGGACCGGCGTCGCGCTCGCGTTGGCGCTCGAGGGGTCGAACGGAGCGAGCACGTTCATGTTCACGGTCACGCCCGGAAATTGCGTAGGTCTGCCGCCCATCCCGGAGCACGGCACCTCGACCAGCTTCAGATCCGGCCGCGCACCCAGCTGCAGCAGCACGGCGCGCATCTTGTCCCGCAGTCCGTCACAGGAATAGTACGAGGTGAAGCCCATGTACACGAACCGCAGCTCCTTCGGCGTCCAGATGCCCCAGGCAGGCTGAGTGCTCTCTGCCGGAGTCGGAGCCTGAGCCAACGCCACGGAGCCGGCGAGGAACAGCACGAGTGCGGTCAGGCTCCGGAGCAGGCGACGTCGGTGTTCCACGCGGTTGCCTCTCAGGCCTGAGGCTCGGCAAACAGCTGTACCCAGTACAGACCATGACGCCCGGCGCGGCCGGGCGCGAACGCGAATCCCATCTCCGCAAACCGGGGATCCATGATGTTCTCGCAATGTCCTGGACTGTTGAGCCATCCCTGCACCACCTCCTCGACGGATTTCGGTCCGTACGCGATGTTCTCGCCCACGAGCTTCTCGCGGTACCCGACGCCGCGCACCCGGTCCGCGGGGGACTGCCCCTTGAGGTCGCGATGCTCGAAATAATCGTGCTCGGCCATGTCTGCGGCGTGTCCGAAGGCAACGGTGCCGAGTGTGCCCGAGAGTGACAGCGGCGGCGCCGGTCCGAAGCTGCGCTCACCGCAGCGCGCTCCGCGTGAGCGCACCTCATTGACGAGCTGCAGCGCCTCGCTGGCAAGTGTGGCCGGGGACGGGGTGCGCACAACCGGCGCCGGCGGGGTGGGCATGGCCGCTGAACCCGCCGCTGGGGACATGAAGGGTGCGGAACGGCTCGCCATCGTCGGCACGGCGGTCGCACGATAGTCCGAGGCCAGCACGATCCAGCTGTCGATGCCGCGCCGGTACACGCCGAGCGCACGCAGCTCCTGACCGGTCACGGTCCGGCATGCGGAACGGCGCATCAGCTCGAGCACACCCGCATCGGTGCTCGACACGTGAAGTCCGGAGGTGGCGAGCGCAGAGTAGCCGCTGCGCTCGGCCGCCTCGGCAAGTGGCAGACCCTCCGCCCATTCACGTGCGATTGCATCGAGTGCCGGCTCATGGCGCAGCGCGCGGGTCGCGGGCATCACACCCCCGCAGCCGCCCTCGCGCAGCACCTGCACTGCGGAAAAAGCATCCGTGGCACTGGCGAGCGCAGCACCGGCTGCAAGTCCCGCCACCCCGGCGAAGAGACCCATGCTCCAGATTCGGCTCATCCGCGGCACACCTCTTAATATGCATCGAACGCGGAAGGCGCGGCGGCGGATGACGCCTCCGCCGCGGAAGGTTGACATAATGCCTCAATCCGTCTCGGCGAGGTCCAGGCCGCCGCGAAGCGTACGCAGTAGGTCGACGCCTACATGCATCGGGCTGCTGCTGGCACTTGCCGCCCCATTCCTCCCCACCCTCGCCTGCGCCGGCACCGGCGTTCCCGATGAGCAGCTGTGGACGGAGCTCGATGTCACCGGTCCGGTGGCCACCGATACCACCCTGACCGGTATCGGCAAGGTTCGCTTCAGCGAGAGTTTGCCGAATCCCACGCTCAGCGCGCTCGAGGCCGACCTGAACCACAAAACAGGATCCTGGTGGCTGTCCCTGGGCTACGCCCACCAGCTGACGCCGCAGCGGCCGGAGGAGAGCATCGATGGGAAGAACGTGAAGATCACCCAGGTCGTGCGGCTGTTTGGCAGTCGTGCCTGGCGTTTCGGGCGTGGCACGCTCGCTCTGCGTCTGCGGCTCGATGACACGCTGAACGCCTCGAGCAATCCGTACCGGGCGCGCGTGCGTCTCGAGTACCGTTGGTCCACCGAGGGAATCGCCTGGATGTCCTCCCTCTTCGCCAACGATGAAGGCTTCTATGAATTCCAGGATCAGCGCTGGTTTCGCAACCGCTTTCGCGCCGGTGCCAATCTCGTACTGTCGGAGCACACCGATCTGCAGGTGTTCTACCAGCGTCAGGACAGCAACAACAGCACGCCCGGGGCGATCAATGCGCTCGGCCTGACGCTCGACGTCACTTTCAAGTAACCCGACGCACATAAACACACGCTGAACGATGCGGTACCGCGGCGTCGCCAGGCGCCAACACTTTCAGCCGCATCCCGCAGTGACCTGTGTCGCAACACCCGCGGGTGCGCTGCATTATCATCGTCGCGCTTTTCAGATGACGCCCGCGCAACGCGGAGCAAGGAGGAAGCAGTGAACAAGTCGTTGGTCACAGGGTTGGCGGCCGGAGCAGTGGTCGCCGTCGGCGCGAGCGCTTTCGCCGGGTTGAAGATGATGCACAGCTCTCCGCAATACGCGCAGGTGCTGAAGGTCACGCCGCTCACCCGGACCGTGCGCACCCCACGCCAGGAATGCCACGACGAGGCCGTGACACAGAAGGCGCCCGTGAAGGATGAGCATCAGGTGATCGGAACGGTTGCCGGCGCCGTGATCGGTGGCGTCATCGGACACCAGATCGGTGGCGGCACGGGACGTGATATCGCAACGGTCGCCGGTGCGGCAGGCGGCGGGTACGCCGGCAACCGCATTCAGAAGAATCTTCAGGACCGGGACACGACCACCACCACCGAGCAGAAGTGCGCCACGGTGTATGACAGCTCGACACGGCATATGGGCTACGAGGTGCGTTACCGCCTCAATGGTCAGGAGGCGACCGTCAAGATGGACCATGACCCGGGTGAGCGCATTCCGGTGCGGGACGGGAAGCTCGTGATCGACCGCTCGGCCGGAACGGCCGCAACATCCGGCTGAGCGCATGCGCCCGGGTCGCTGCGCGAGATGTGGGCCAGTGAGCTCAGCGCGTGGGATCGAGCCGCTCGCTCAAGGCGCGCGCCGCCGCAGCGCGGCGCCGGATGTTGGCGGATATGGAAACCGTCAGCAGCGGCATGAACAGCACGATCGGCACGCCGATGAAGAAAGCCAAAGAGGCGGGCAAGCTCCATTCCCATTGCGCGCTCGCGCCGTAGATACCGAGCGCGGTCCCGACCACCGGAACCCAACCGAAGAGTATCGCTCCCACCCAGCACAGGAGCGACCACAGCCCGGTGAGGTGCTGGATGCCGCTCGCGGTCGCCGCGATCTGGAAAAACCCGAAGATGAGATAGCCCGTGTACCCCACGGCGAAGAGCGTCGCCTTCACTTGTGTCCTCCCCCTGCTCGATCGCCATGGATGTGGGGTGCAAGGGGAGATTTAGAGCCGCCGCACCTGAATGACTGCTGAACGGGCGGGCCTGGCCAAGGCTGCTGCTCAGGAGGACGTGCCCGCCGGCGCGTCGGTGCGCCGCCAGAGCTTGCCCGCAGCGGGCAGGGGCGTCTGCTTCCCGGTCAGGATCTCGGGCGTTATCGCATAAAGAATCGTCGCGTCGATCCGTGGAAAGCTGCCCCTGGCGCGTCCCCAGGAATCGCGCGGGGCGTACTTCGACATGAACGCCGCAAAGAAGCGCTCGCGGATGTCGAGCTCCGGCACGACGCGAATCCGGCCGAAGACTACGACCGAGCGAAAGGCGATGGAGGTATCACACTCCACCGGACCGTACGGGAAGATCTCGCCGGGCTGATCCGCCTCGAAACAGACGCGGTCGCAGAACTCGATGTTGGCGAGGAAATGGCCGCGGACGCGCGCGGTGTGCAGAAAGATGCGCTCCTCCATCCACACGAAGAGGTTCGGGACCACGTACGGATATCCATCCGCACCCACCGTAGCGGTGCGACCACAGTGAGCGTCGCCGAGGAATGCGCGCACCTCCTCGGCGCTCATGACCTTGTCGGCACGCCGCAGGTCGCCGCGGCGCACGGATCCCGCCGGAATATCCTTCAACATTCACCCTCGCCTTGTCAGGATTCTCGCCGCACGTCGCTCGCCGCCTTGTCGACTCGCAATCCAAGGAATGCCGCGTGGCGCAGGCGCTTGTCGGCGGTCCATTCCGTGAAGCGGATCTGCGCCACGAGCTGCGGCGCCGTCCAGCGCATCTCCCGCATCTGATCCGCGGTGACGCCACCGCCCCAGTGCCCAGCGCTCGCGTCGGGCAGGTTGCTGAAAGGACACTCGGAGATCGCTAACGGACCGAGCCTGGCGAGAAGCTCGCGGCGAATGTGCGGCGTAAAGCCGGCACGGACCTTGCCAGCAAACATGAGGTCGCCTCGCTCGTAGTAGCCGACCAGCAACGCATCCACGCCGGCCGAGCCCGCTGGCCGGTAGCCGCCGATGACGAGCTCCTGTTGGCGCTCGAGCTTCAACTTCACCCAGTCACCGCTGCGTTCCCCGGGCTGATAGGTCGAGTTGCGGCGCTTGGCAACGACGCCCTCGATGCCGGCCGCCTGCAGCGCCTGCACGATCGCGTCGGTGCTTCCCGGCAGATCCTGCGACTGGCGGATGATGTCATTGGCGCCGATGAGCTTCGGCAGGCGCGCTCGCCGCGCCGTGAGCGGCTCCGCCATGAGATTCCGGCCATCGAGGTGCAGCACGTCGAACGCGTAGAACACGATGCGATGCCGCGGGTGCGAGGACCGATGTTGCAGAGCCTGGAACGAGGGGCGTCCATCGTCCGCCACGGCCACGATCTCGCCGTCGAGAAGCGCCTCGCGCGCGTTGAGCCGCAGGCCGGCAGCCGCCACGCCGGGGTACATCGCAGTCAGCTCCTTCTCGTTGCGCGACAGCAGCCGTACCACGCTGCCCTGCTTGAGCAGCAGCGCACGGTATCCGTCGAGCTTCGGCTCGTACAGCCATTCAGCGCCCCGGGGAAGCGACTTCACCGACTGCGCTGCCATCGGAACGACGAACCCGGCCGCCTGGCGCAGCGCTGCTGGACTGACCATCGGCTGAGTATGGCTATTTACGCGACCGCAGTGCCACTACCCTGGGCATCTCGATGTTTGGCGCCGCACTACCGTGAGCCCGTCGTTCTCCCCCCACGGACGCGGCGATGCTGTATGCAATCAGCGCGCCCCCGCAGGCTGTCGTAGCTGGCGATGAGCGATGAGGAAGATCGGCAGCGAGGCGAGCTGCACCAGCACCGCGAACACGGTGAGCGCAAGTCGCGAGCGCTCATACAGCAATCCGGCCGCGATACTCCCGATGAGCCACCCGGCCCCATAACCGGTATAGAAGATGCCGAAAGCCTGACTGCGCTTACCCTCCGGGAGCACACCGGCGATCAAGGCCTTGAACAAGGTGTCCTGCGTCGCATAACCGATTCCCCACAGGAGGATGCCGAGGAGCGCGAGCCAGAAGCCCCCGAGAAACACGAGCGGCGCAAACGCCGCCGAGCAGGCCACCGCTCCGAGCAACACCGGCAGACCCCGTCGATCGTACCAGCGAGCGAGGACCAGGCTGGCGATCACTCCGAAGGCTGTCGATACGGCGAGGAATACCGGGATCCAGCCTGGCGAGACGATGCGGGTATGCGCGAGGTGATAAGAGATGAGCTCGAAGCTCATGAGCCCCGCCGCGAAGCAGGACGCGGCAGCCATGTAAAGCCAGTAGGCGGAGGTGAGGCTCCTGGCCGGCGCCGTGGTGCCTTCCTCCAGACTCGAGGGTAGTGGGAAACGCGCTCTGGCCACCGCCAGCGACACGAGCGCCAGAACTGCGGAGACGATCAGGAAGGCGTAGGCGGTGCGGTAATTACCCCGCAGGAACAGGATGAGGGCCATGAGGAGCGGACCGATCGTGGCACCGGTCTCATCGAGCGCGGTGTTGAGCCCATACACCCACGCGCGGCCGAGCGTGCCCGTGGTGTAGGACAGCATGGCCTCCACGGTCGGCTTACGGATCGCGCGCCCGACGCGCTCGGCGATCATGAGCGCCGCCGCCACTTCCCAGCTGCCCGCCAACGCCATGGCGGGAACCGCCAGGAGGTTGATGAAGTACCCGAGGAAGGTGAGCTGCCAGTAGCGACCGGTCCGGTCGCTGAGATAGCCGAATATCCATCGCAGGCTGTACCCGAAGAACTCCCCCGCTCCGGCGACGATGCTGATCATCGCCGCGCTTGCGCCGAGGAGCCCGAGGAACGGCCCATTGATGCTGGCACCGCCCTCGTAGGTGGTATCGGCGAAGAGATTCACGATCCCCATCACCAGCACGAAGCGGAAGGCGGCCGAGCCGGTGCCGGCAGCGGTGTTGCTCGTCATGTCTCCAGGCGCTCTGCGTCGTCCCAGATGCGATCCTGCCCGAGCGGGCAGCTTTGTGCAGCTTGCCCGACGCGCAGCGGTCCGCGTAGTCTCGCCGGGTCATGCGTCACCAGGTCCCGATGTCGGCCGTGGCGACAGCCCTGTGGCTGCTGCTGAGCGTCCCTGCGGCGCAGGCGCTGGATCGCGGCGTGCGGACGGTGAAGACATCGATCCCCATGCCCGATGGGGTGGTGCTGGCGGCGACGCTCTACATGCCGGCCGACCTCGGCCGCGAGGAACGGGTGCCGGCGCTGCTCGAATACCTGCCCTACCGCAAGGATGATGACTCGCCCGATTACTCCACCCACGCCTACTTCGCACGGCACGGCTATGTCGGGGTGCGGGTCGACATTCGCGGGTTCGGCAACAGCGGCGGCGCACCACCGACGCGCGAGTACTCGGCCCAGGAACAGGAAGATGGCGAGCAGGTGATCGCCTGGCTCGCGCGGCAGAGCTGGTGCAACGGCAGTGTCGCGATGTTCGGCATCTCCTGGGGCGGCTTCAACTCGATCCAGATGGCGATGCGGCATCCGCCGGCGCTCAAGACCATCATCGCCATCGCGGCCACCGAGGCGCTCTTCACGGAGGACGTGCACTACATGGACGGCATCATGCACGTGGATGAATTCGAGATCTCCATGGATCTCGATCAGGGCCGCAGCGGCGCACCGGATTTCCCACTCGATGAGGACACCCTCGCGAAGCGTATGGATTCCGTGCCCTGGTCGCTCGACTACTTCCGTCACCAGCGCAACGGTCCCTACTGGCGAGCGCCGGTGCGGCCTCTGGAAGACATCACGATCCCGTGCTTTCTCATCGGCGGCTTCCAGGATGGTTATCGCAACAGCATCCTGCGAATGCTCGAGCGCGTGCCGGCACCGGTGCACGCCTGGCTCGGACCCTGGAATCACGACCACCCCAACACCAGCATGTACGGACCGCGTGTCGAATGGCGCGACCAGGCGGTGCGCTGGTTCGATCACTGGCTGAAGGGGGTCGACAACGGGGTCGAGCGCGAGCCGCGACTCATCTTCTATGAGCAGCATAGCCACCCTCCCGGCGCACAGGCGCAGGACATCCCCGGCGAATGGCGCGCCGACACCTGGCCACCGCAGGGGCTGCAGCGGCAGACCTGGTTTCTGGCGCCGAATCGGCAGCTGACCCGCGCGCCGGCGGCCTCAGCAACTGACCGCCTGTGGTATGTCCCCTCCGCCGGCCCCGAGGTCGGCTTCTGGTGGGGCGAGCTGCTCGGTGATCAACGGCCGGCCGACGCCTATGCGCTCGTGTATGACAGCGAGCCGCTCAGCGAGGCTGTGACGATGTTCGGCCGCGCCCGGGTGCGGCTGCTCGCGGCCGCGGACGCGCCGCTCGCCGACTGGTTCGTCCGTCTCGAGGACGTCGCCGAGGACGGACGCGTCACGGCGATCACCGGAGCGGGACTGAATGGTGCGCAACGCCGCTCGCTGGAGCAGCCGGAGCCCCTCGTGCCGGGCCGGGAGTATCCGCTCGATCTCGAGCTGTATGTGAGCTCCTGGGTGTGGCCGCGCGGACACCGCATCCGCGTGGCGGTCTCCAACGCGCAATGGCCGATGCTGTGGCCGACACCCTATGCGATGACGACCCGTCTGCGGCTCGGCGGACCCGAGGGCTCGGCCATCGAGCTGCCCATCATTCCGGCGCACCGCCGGGCGCCACCGCCGTTCGCAGCGCCAGAGCCCGCCGAGCAGGCACCCGGTGTCTCCACCCCCGGTGGCGATTACGCGTGGCCCGGGAGTTGGAAGCTCGAGCGTGACGAGCTCAAAGGCCGCACGACGGTCAGCTGGCACGGCAGCTCATCGATGGTCTTTCCGTGGGGCTCCTTCGAGCATCGCGAGCAGCTCATCTATCGCGTCGATGACGCCCATCCGGACGCGGCGGCGGTCGAAGGCGAGGCGGAGAGTGTCGAGCACCTCAAGGACCGCACCCTGACCTACCGCGGGACGCTCGCAATCACGAGTGACGCCGGCACCTTCCACTACGCGGCTACGCGCACGCTGCTGCGCGATGGAGGCGTGCTGCGGACCCGCACCTGGAAAGAAGACATTCCACGCGATCTGCAGTGATGCGGCGCGCGGCTCCGACGCCCGCGGCACGCTCCTCCTCGCTTCAGCGTGCGGAGGTCGTGGGCTCGGGCTCCGCTGCGAGCCCGACCAGAGTCGGCATGCCGGTCGCTGCCTGAAGCGTGTCGCGCGCCAGGTCCCAGTGAATGGCCGCGATGTCGTTACCGAGCACCTGGTCGAGCAGCGGCTCGAGCACCTGCACATCGGGCTCGACCGACTGACCCTCGGCATCGACCGGGGGATGGACCTCGATGAGGAGCCGTCCCTCCACCCACGCTGCCTTCACGGGCTCGTTGATGAGACGCACCTTCGTGCCGACGGGCACCAGCGGAAAGAGCGCGGCGATGTCCTCCGGGTACATGCGGATGCAGCCATGCGTGACGGCCATCCCCACAGCGACCGGATTGTTGGTCCCATGAATCAGGTAGCTGCCGTTCCCCACCCCGAGCCGCATGGCGAAGTTACCGAGCGGGTTGTCGGGGCCCGCGGGCACTACCTTCGGCAGCACGTCGCCACGCTCGGCGTGCTCCTTGCGAACCGACTCCGGCGGATACCAGGGGGGATTCTTGACCTTGGCGACGATGCGCGTCTCACCGAGGGGCGTGCGCCAGTCCATCTTGCCGATGCTGACCGGGTAAGTGATCACGACCGGCTCTTCGCCGGGGCGCGGCTTCGGGTAGTAGTAGAGCCGATGCTCGGGAAGGTTCACCACGATGCCCTCGCGCGGGCCCGGCGGCAGGATGCGCCGACCCGGCAGCGTGAGGTGCTTGTCGGCGCCCGGGATCCACACATCGACACCGGGGTTGGCGCGGATGATCTCGTAGTAGCCGAGACTGTAGCGCTGTGCCAGATCCGGCAGCGTGTCCTGGTACACGGTGGTGACGCTCGAGTCCTCACCGATCACCGTGGAGTCGTCCGCGGGCAGCGGAAAAACGCGCGCTGCCGCAGCTCCATCGGCGAGCAGCGCGGCGGCGAACAGCGCGGCGGCGAGCAGCGCGGCGCGTGCGGATGCTTGTCGCTCTCTCTCCACGTCCCGATCCACCTCCCGCCGGAATTCTAGAGCATTCCATGCAATTCGCCGCACCGATGCTCAATGCAGGCTGAGTGTGTCACGCCGCCAGCCCACATCCTGCCAGCGGCCGAAGTCCGCGAGGAGCTCCGGGCTGCTCGCCTGCTTCACCGGCAGCAGATCCTCGAGCCGCAGCTCCTCGAAACGCCGGGCGAATCGCCCGTGCTCACGAACCTCACGTGCGATGAGCACACGCGAGGAACCCGCAGCGAAGCCTGCGAACTCCACGTAGCCTTCCGCCGCATCGCCCGCACCCGGCGGCAGCACATCCACCGTCCAGCCCTCTCCGGTCTCACGGAAGATCCACAGCTCCCGCCAGCTCTCGAGCGGCTGCACGGCAAGGACGAACGCCCGGCCGCGCGCAACCGTCTGCGCCGAGGCGCTCCACACGATCCCGTATGTGCAGCGTCGCACGAGCGCGACGGAAGGACGCCGCAGCTCGCTGAGCATGACGCAGGTCTCGCCCGGCGCGCCCGTGCTCGTAGTGAGGACGAGCGGCCCGGCCCCCGCGACGGAGGTCACGGCCGCCCAGCGGATCGCTCCGACGCGCAGCACGGCGTCCAGGTATTCCGCGCGGTGCTCGTCGCCGAGCTCCTGCGGATGCACGGCCAGAAGCTCCGCAATCGCGCGCTGCGCGGCGGTCATGGCAGGTTCGCCGCGGCGCGCGTGCTCGTAAGCAAGCGCCGCCCACACAGCGGCCCGTCGCGCATGCAGGCGGCTGCGCAGCATCGCGCTCACGCTCCGCTCTTCGATGGAATCGAGCAGCACGCTGCGTTCCGCATCCTGCAAAGCGCGCAGCATGATCCCCAGGGTCGGATCGACGCAGTCCGGCCGTGTCAGCGCGAGGACGGCACGCGCGCGCTCCTCGACGGTCGCGACCGGTATCGCCAGCACTTCCCTGAAGAGCTCTCCGTCGTAACAGTATTGCAGGCGGCCCTCACGCTCGAAGCTGCGCACGTGGATGCCGAACTGCCCGGCTACCTCGAGATGCGCCGCGGCCTGCGCCCGCTGCCGGCCGCTCGCGGAAGCCGCATCGGCGAGACGCTCCGCCATGCGTCCAATCGCATCGAGCGGCTCGCCGGTGACGGTGCCGCCCGGCGCCGCCTTGAGGTACCCGGCACCGTAGCTGATCCCCAGCGCTTCCGAGCCGGCGCTGTCGCGCAGGAACCGCAGCACCGCGAGCAAGCCCGGGGCATCGCTCTCACTCAGACCGAGCGTGCGCACCCGCTCGCTCCTCACATAGCCGCCGCGCTCGCGATGATAGCTGTAGACCTTGAGGTAGCCGGCCCGCTCGTCGCGCACCTCGAGCACCTCTCCCTGCGACAGCGTCGTGAGCTCGGTCGCCTGCGCGCGCGGCGCGGAGCGCAGCGGGGTATGGTCGAGCGCCACGATGGCGAGCGTCGCAGCGAGCGCGGGCAGCATCACCGTGCCTGCGCATGGGCGGTGAGCGCCGCCTGCGGATCACCGGGTACCCTGGCCGGCTCGAGTCCGACCAGATTCGCGCCGAGGAACTGTCCGGCTGCCGGCGTCGGCGCGATGATCACCTGCACCTTGTCGGAGAGCTTGTCGGCGAGGGTCTTCTGAATGAGCAACGGGTAGCGCGCAATGAGTGTGCCCTCACGCTCCATCTGACCGGCGTTGCTCTTGCCGACCGTCTCGACACGGTAGGCTTCGGCGTCGGCGAGCCGCTGCCGCGACTCCGCCTCGCCGCGGGCCTCGATCCGGCGCGCTTCCGCCGCACCTTCGGCGGTACGGATACGCGCGAGCTTCTCGGCTTCCGCCTCCAGCTGGCGCTGCTCGATCTGCTTCTGCTTGAAAGGCAGGATGTGCTTCATGGTCTCTTCCTGCGCACGCGCGGCGATCACCTGCTCCGCACCGGCCGCCTCCGCGGCCTTCTGCCGGCGCACCTTGTCCGCCTCCGCGGCCAGCTGCGTCTCCTGCACCTGCGCCTCCTTCAGCTGCAGCGTGTAGCGGACCTTCTCGGTCTCCAACTCCTCGGCGAGCAGCTGCTCCATCTGCGCGCGGTACTCCGCCGGCAGGTCCACCTGACCCATCTCGACGCCGCGCAGAACGAGCCCCAGCGCGGCGAGCTTCGGCGCGAGCGCGCTGGCGATCTCCTGCGGGATCCGTTGGCGCTCGCTCGAGAAGATCTCCCGTGCGGTGTGCCGGGCCAGCAGTGGGTACACCACTCCCTGCACGGCCGGGCGCACCAGATCGGTGTCGAGATCCTCCGGATACTCCCTGGACATGCTGGCGATGCGCGCGCGGTCGATCGCCCAGCGCACCGTCAGATCGATGCCGATGGAGAGACCCTCGTTCGACTGGAAAGGCGACGGGCCCGAGGCGCGCAGGCTGTCAGTGGGGCGGTATAGCTGGTCGGACGTCGAATAGCGGCGCAGCTGGTGGACACCGGGAACCAGCAAGACCGTGCCGCTGCTGTAGGCGATCGAGGAGCCATCGAACGAGTTGGTGCGGACCAGCACCTCGCTGCGATGTACGGTGACGAGGGGCGGGTGCCGATACAGTGCGTACGCGAGCGCCACGAGCACGGCGGCGACGAGCATCCGGCGCCGGGCGCGCCAGCCATTCCCGAGAGCGTTCCGCACGACTCTCGCGGTCGACCCAGCGACCCGCGCGAGCGGCTGCACCAGTGCGCGTTGCAGCAAGGCGCGCACGGCCTCGAAGCGGTCCGACACGTTTCACTCCTCTCGAAGGTGGTGCCGATTCGAGAGAAGAGTCTGCCCACCGCTCGTGTCAAAGCGGTGGGGCAATCGTGGCAGGCCGGGGGCTTGATGTCAGTTTCGGGCTGCGCGGCTGCCACCTGCTCAGCCTTGCTACGCAGTAATCTCGATACGGTTGCCGTCCGGATCGAGTATCACACTCTCGTAATAGCCATCGCCCGTACGGCGTGGACCCAGGAGCACCGTATGGCCATCCTGGCGCAGGCGCGCGGTGAGCTCCTCCACGCCGCGCTCTGAGCCTACCGACACCGCGAGGTGCGTCAGGCCTGCGCTCTCGACCCCCGGCGCGCGCGGCAACAGCGTCAGCGAACGCGTGCGCATGATCTCCAGACGCGCTCCGTCGGCAAAGCTCAGGAAACGCGACTCGAAACCCTTCGATGCGTTCGAGTACGCAGGCCCGATGACCGCGCTGAAATAGGTGGCATAGAAATGCGCGAGGCGGTCGAGGTCCTCGGTCCACACGGCAATGTGATCGATTCTCACGGCGGCATCCGATCGGGCGGGGAGGTCAAGTTATACCGAAAAGACCGAGACCCAGAAGCCCGATGAGGATGAGGTAGATGGCGACGATGTAGTTCAGCAAGCGCGGAATCACCAGAATCAGGATGCCGGCGATCAGGGACACGATGGGTCCGGTGGTCAGGTGGATGTTCATGGAGGGCTCACGCTGCGATTCAGACCGCAGCAGACTCGAGGGTGCTGAGCCAAATGTAAAGCGTGGCGGCGGGTTACGATGCGCATGAGGCGGGTCGAGCGAAGCCAGAGAGTTCAGCCATGCGACCTGCAATGAAGGCAGGCGGCAGCGCGCGAGCTCAGGCAGGCCGTCGTTGGCGCCGATGCCGCGGCGACTCCCGGCATCGTGTCGCCGTCATGCTTGAGGCTATGATAGGGACCCCTGCGAAGCTGGCGATACGGTGGACGGAGCAACATGAAGCCTCATCTCATAGCGCAGTGGTTGCCGAGCTTTATCGTCGCGCTCGGTGCCGGTCTGGCACTCTCGTGCAGGGCCGCCTGTGCGGAGGCAGAGCCGGCGCCGCAAGTCGACAAGGACGGTCTGCATCTCTACCAGCAGACCGACGGGCGGCTCGCCTACGTGAGACCGGGGGCCACTTTCACGCAGTACAAGCGGCTGGCGCTGCTCGACTGCTACGTGGAGTTCTCGAAGAGCTGGGTGAGCGAATACAACCGCGACCAGCGTGACCTGTCGCGCCAGATCAGGCCAAGCGACCTCGACCGTGCGAAGAGCGACCTGCAGACGGATTTCAGGAGAATCTTCAGCGAAGAGCTCCAGAAAGGTGGACGTTACGAGCTCACCACCGCGGCGGGCCCAGACGTGCTCGTCCTGCGCCCGGCGCTGATCAATATCCGCGTCAGCGCTCCGGATCTCATGGCCCCCGGCCGCAGCGTGACGCTGGTCGAGTCAGCCGGTGCGATGACCATCTATCTGGAGCTATGGGATTCGGCATCGAATACTCTCCTCGCCCGCGTCATCGATAATCGTGTGGACCCGCGCACCTACGGACAGGTCGCGAGCAGCGTCACAAACCGGGCCGCAGCCGACCGCATGATGCGCAGCTGGGCGGAGGAGCTGCGCACACGGCTCGACCTGGTGCGCGGGCAGGACGCCGGAGGTCGATGAGGCCACTCGCGCAGGATTCGACCGCGGTGTCACCCGGCGGCGGTGGCAGCAAGCGCTGATCCATGGGCATCGAGACTGCCTTCATTTTCCTGTTCATATTGGCAATGGCGGCGGCCGTTGCGGCGCGACGCTTGCGGGCGCCCTACACCGTCGTGCTCGTGCTGACGGGGCTGGTGCTGGGAGCGCTCAATCTCTTCCCGGCGCCACACCTGACCAAGGGCCTGCTCTTCTCGGTCATTCTCCCGGGGCTGCTGTTCGAGGCGGCCTTCAACCTGGATGCGCGCGAGCTCCGCAACAGCTGGATCACCATCACGACGCTCGCGGTTCCCGGCGTCATCGCCTCGATGGTGCTGGTTGCACTCGCCCTCAGTCCCGCCACCGGCGCGCTGACAGCCGCGCCGGGCTTCGATTGGAAGTACGCCCTGGTCTTCGGCGCCTTGATCGCGGCGACGGACCCGGTGGCCGTGGTCGCTCTATTTCGATCGATCGGTGCTCCACGGCGTCTCACGACGCTGCTCGAAGGAGAGAGCCTGCTGAACGATGGAACGGCAATCGTCTTCTTCACCTTGAGCCTCGCGCTCGTCACCGGGACGGGGACCACCGGCGGTGCACTGCTCTTGCAATTCTTCTCGAGTGTCGGCGGCGGCGCACTCATCGGAATGGTGACTGGCGCGGCGGCCTCGTTCCTGATGCGGCGCCTGCAGGAGCCGATGATCGAGATCACCTTGACGACCGTGGCTGCGTACGGCTCGTTCGTCGCCGGCGAGAGTCTGCACAGCTCCGGGGTCATCGCGACCGTCGTGTGCGGGATGCTTTGCGGCAACCTTGGCGCGAGCCCGGCAATGACCGCCGCGACGCGCGCAGCGTTGGGCACGTTCTGGGAGTACCTCACCTTTGCCCTCAACTCGATCGTTTTCCTTTTGATCGGCTTCGAGGTGCGCCTGTCGAATCTGCTGCATTATTGGCTGCCGATCCTGTTCGCCTACTGCGTGGTCACCCTGAGTCGCGCCGCCATCCTGACTACCGGCCACGTGCTGCTTGGGTGGAGCCGTGAGCGGATTCCGTGGCGTTGGAGCGTCGTCCTCACCTGGGGTGGTCTGCGCGGCGCTCTCGCGATGGTGCTGGCGCTGAGTCTCCCGCAGGACTTCGCATACCGGGACCTCATCGTCTCGATGACCTTTGGAGTCGCGCTGCTCTCGATCCTGCTGCAGGGCCTGACCATGTCGCCTCTGCTCGTACGGCTCGGCATCGTAGGTAAGCCGGCCGATCGCGTAGGGCTCGAGGTCCGCCGCGGTCGCATCCAGGCTGCAGAAGCGGCGCTCGCCGAGATCGACCGTCTCTCGCACCAGAACGTAGCCGCGCCGCAATTGCTGGATGAGCTGCGCGCCGAATACCGTCAGATCATCAGCAAGGCGGAACGCGAGCTGCGTGAGCTCGGGCTCGAGTCGCGACCTGCGACGCCTCTCGATCTGCGCGAAATCCGGCTGCGCATACTCGGCATGGAGCGCGAGCGCGTCATGCGGGCCTACCGTCAGGGGCAGCTACGCACCGCGAGTCGCGATACGCTGCTCGCAGATATCGACACGCGACTCTCGAGGCTTGAACGCATGGACCAGTCCGCTGCCGTGGACCCGTCGAGCTCGCGGGAGAATCCACCCGCCTGATCGATCACGCCATCGAAGGCTTCGCGATGCGATTGCAGTCGCCTCGGAATTTCATCTTGCCGATTTACCCAACAGCCTGATCACTTCGCGGGCTGCGCCGGCGGAGGATGCCGGGTTCTGTCCAGTAACGAGATTGCAGTCGACGATCACGTGGGGCTGAAAGTCAGCCGCTTTGGAATAGACGCCGCCGTTTCTCTTGAGCATGTCTTCGACCAGGAACGGCACGGCCTTGGCAAGGCCTACGGCCTCTTCCTCGGAGTTGCTGAAGCCCGTCACTTTCTTTCCATCAACCAGTAATGCGCCGTTCGGGGCCTTCACGTAGCGCAAGGCGCCTGGACCGTGGCAAACGGCTCCCACCGGCTTGTTCGCCGCGAATACGCGCTCGATCAGACTGATCGACGCACGCTCCTCGGCGAGGTCCCATAGCGGGCCGTGTCCTCCCGGGTAGAACACGGCTTCATAGTCGGAGGCGGAAACGTTGGCGAGCTTGAGGGTATGGGCGAGCTGCTCCTGGGCAGGCCGGTCGGCGTTGAAACGCCGCGTGGCTTCGGTCTGGGAGCTCGGCGATTCGCTCCTCGGATCCACCGGAGGCCGGCCCCCCAGGGGCGAGGCAAGAGTGAGCTGCGCGCCCGCACTCTTGAACAGATAGTACGGCGCCGCGAACTCCTCGAGCCAGAACCCGGTCTTTTCGCCCGTCGCACCGAGTTTGTCGTGCGAAGTCAGAACCATCAGTACCTTCATGGCAGGTCTCCTACGCTGCAGCGGCTCTCCACGCCCCGGGCCGTCAGGGTGCAGCCGACGCTGGCTGCCCGGCGAGGCGCTGCCGAAAAAGTTTCTGCAAGCTGGTCGTCGATTGGTGCTCGCGGCACAGCACGAAGAGTGGCGTGTCGCGGCCAAGCCTGGCACGCAACGTGGTCGGCTCGCCGCAGATCTCACAGGCGCGCGACGCAGAGCGGCGCTCGAGCCACAGGTCCGCCTCGCGATCGAGTTGATACTGCAGGTGATGGGCGAGTGCGTCGACCGATGACTCATGGCCCGCGCATCCAAGCGCGCAATAGCCGACGCGTCTGATACCCTGGCGCTCGATCACAACTGTGTACCATTTGCCAGCATCGGCACCGACTTCACACTTCCGCGCGGTAAACATGTTCGTACCTCTGTCTCCGGCAACATTCCGCAGATGCACAGCTCGGAATGGAACGGATGCTCATTTCCGTTGCCGTTCTGCGATGCTCCCTGGGAGATCTGGCCGAGAACGCCGAGCACGTCGGGACGGTGCCAGTGCGCGAAGCGCGCCGGAGCGCGCTTCACAAGCTCACGTCAACCCTAACACGCCGTACGGCGCGCTGCTTGCCTTTAGTCGCCGGACTCGCTACCGAATGGTGCTGGGCGGTGTCGGCAATGAGTCGCTGTCTCGCGAATCGGTCGGGAGTGGGCCCGGCGCCAACAGATCAACCCTCGTTGTACTGCCGGACGTGTTCTGGGTACTCGCCGTGTTCTGGGTACTTGCCAGGCGGGGCGTTCGGCGTGCGTACTGCACCTCCTGGATCTGCGCAATCGTGAGGCCGGTGCATCTTGCGATCGAGCTCAGGACCGGGTGCTCCCGGTCGCTTGGTAAGCACAAAGCGTGCGCCCTCTCCCATGCCCGGATGCGAGCATCCGGAGGGTTTTCGCTCGAGCACTGCTCAGCGAGTATGAGCCGCCGTTTCTGCAGACGTTCTTCCGCTTCGTGTGCCATGCGTTCGGCGTGAGTTCGGATGACCTCCGTGGTAGGACGCCGCGCTGATGTCTTCTGATTCATAGGAGCCTCTGCCGAGCGGTTGGTCGTGAGTCCGGTAGCCTGCGTCCCCGTCCCCGACAGCGCCGCAGGCGTCTTCAGGTATCCGGCCGGCACGCGGCGGTCACTGTGTAGTCGAGGCGCAGTCCACAGAGCTCACTCGCGCCCATGCGGACGATGCGCGTGCCGGAACACTGCAGCTCCCCGGTCGTACGATGCACCGGGTTTGCGACGGCGTTCGTGACGGCGGTGCTGAGGTCAAACTGGCCATCGCAGTCAGCGTAGGGACAGGGGAACGCAAAGAACGCGCACGCCGCCGCGTGCCGGGTGTGTGACTGCATAGGGGGAGTGGTCGACCCGGGGCCTCGAAAGAGAAGCTCCAGCTGCAACCGCTGCACCGTCGGAAACACCTGGCGCAACGGGGGAGCCGCGGCGTGGCGGCGCCGCAAGTGCTCGCGGCGCGCCTGGCGCTTAGCCGCTGGAGTGACCAGCACGAGCTTCATGATGTCCCGCGCACTATCGCGTCGAACGCCGCCGCGGGATCACTCTCCGGGGCTTCAACGGCCGGGGCCGGCGCGGCCTCACTGAGACGCGCGCTGCGCCGCTGTTGCTTCTCCTGCTGACGCGCCTTCTTGGCGAGCTCTCTTTGCTTGCGCACCTGGTGATAGTTCTTACGCATCTGCACTCCACTCTTTCGTTGGAAGGAAAAGGATTGCTGCCTGGCTCGGATTCCGCCGGGGCCGGGTAACGGCTCTGTGGCGCATCGCCTGTCAGGAATTCCCGGCAAGGCTGGCGGATGGACGTCGCTGCCGCCTTCGGGGTGCGCCAGTATGGGCAGGCGCTGCGACGAACAAAGCATGCGGCGGTCTTGGCAGCAGCACACCCTCCAGCGACGAACACGCCGATGAGAGTTGTGGCTCCTCCATCAGACATCGCATGTCAAGACGCGGATCTCCTGGGCCGGATGGAACAGCATCCGACTTGTGCCAGGCCACGATGCTCGCACGCGCCTGAAGGCACTAGTAGCGGCGCGGCCGGCCTCCGCCAGTCCGCTCGCGCTCCTTGGCTTCGCTGACTTTCAGCGAGCGACCCTCGAACTCAGTGTCGTTGAGCGCTTGCATTGCGCGGGTCGCGTCGGCATCTGACATCTCCACGAAGCCGAACCCACGCGGGCGACCCGTGTCGCGATCGGTAATCAGGGAGACCTTCTCGACGGTGCCGTGCTTGGAAAACAAGGCATTCACAGCCTCATCGGTCACGGTAAAAGACAGGTTTCCCACATATAGCTTGGTCACTTGGAAGTACTCACAGTAAATGAAGATGGAATAGATCAGGCCCGTGCCTGCTGGCTTGGTTCGTCGAGCTTACGAGGTGAGAGACTGGCCCGGGAGAGCGCTGGGATGCGCCGCGGGCGAGACAGACAAGCCGAAAGATTACGAGCCGAGGCGAGAGTACGCCTTTTCCTGTGAGCCTGCCCGCTTTTCAGTTGAAAATGCGATCTTCGCTCGATCCGAAGGCATCGCGCGCCTCAGAAATGCCGGCAGCGCAATGTCACCGGACCGCTCGCGAAGGCGAGTTCGGACGTTGCGTGCGGGGACAGAGGGAGCTAAGGCGCTGTTGCAGCTGTGACAATCTGCCTTCTGGGCGCAGCGAGCAGTGCCACAGGCACAGGATCGAACAGAACGTCCCGGATTGGAGTATCGTCGCACTGCACGACAGATGGGGACTGCCCCAGGGAGCGAGCCATGAGCAAGGGGTTAGACAGGAGGCGAGAGGCGAAGAAGAAACCCAGAAAATCTCTCCTGGAGAAGCGCGCCGCGAAAAAGGAGAGGAAGGGGAGCCGAGGCTTGCCAGGCCTCTGAGGAAACAGGTCTACCAAGCAGGCGCCAATGGCAGAACGAATAGATCCGTATCGCTATCTGACGTGCGGCGGCTGCGGTCGCAGCATCGACCAGCGCGAGCATTGGGGGTTTCCCAACGTAGACACTGACCCAACTCTCGTGCATCTGATAGCAGATGCGGCTGCTCCCGCGTATGGCGTGCGCTGCCCGTGCAGCCACTACACCCTGTATGCCAATCCCCAAAACCTGCCCGTTGGTCTGCCCAAGGGCGTCCGCCTGTCCTGGTCGGAAAAGCTGACATAGCTCGGCCTCGCGCCGATCCACAGCTGCCACAGGGTCGACCGCTGCGCCTCGAGGAGGGCGCGAGGGTCCCGCCACCACAGCGCGCGGCCAGTCAAGCCGATTCTGCGTCATCCTTGTCGCTGAGAATCCTCCTCGCGAGCCAGGAGCGTCTGGCTTGCTGCGCGTAGGCCCTCCCGCCAGGGATGCTGACCGCGATCTCCGTTCCCGAGTCGGGCGCACTCCAGACCGTGAATTTGCCGCCAATCCTCTGCGCACGCTCGCGCATGCCCGGCAGCCCGAAATGCCCCTGGCGGCCCCCCCTCACGGAGGTATGCCGGCTCGATCCCCTTGCCGTCATCGCGCACCCGAAG
>Ga0335069_10004727_pt1 | contig 20092 bp, 15 predicted proteins | sample Lox_Sample_11_FD_206714 | JGI IMG/M metagenome (GOLD analysis project Ga0335069, IMG submission 206714) | Soil microbial communities from Loxahatchee National Wildlife Refuge, Florida, United States - Lox_Sample_1.1 | ecosystem: Environmental > Terrestrial > Soil > Wetlands | place: USA... | reverse complement strand
CGCCGCGGGCTTGCTGACGTTCATCGGCACGCGGCCCAGGTCCTTGTCGGCGTGGTAGCTCAGGCCCCACTGGCCGGTTTCCTTGTTGATGATCAGCTTCCAGGGGTTTTCCAGGGCCACGAAAAGCGTATAGTTCCCGGCCGGGACCGTCAGGTTGCCGATCGTCAGGTCGGCGTCGGTGTGAAATGCCGTGGCGCTGTTGGCGCCGGCGCGCCAAACCGGGTACGTGGGATCTTTGCTGACCACCCCGCCCGGACCGAAGATCTGCCGGCCCCGCATGGACGGTGCGGAGTACTTGATGGAGAGTTTCTTGCCCGCGATTTCGACGCTGGTCTCCTTGGGCGGGCTCGCCTGCCCGATGAGAAAGCCTGCCGTAGCGGCAATCAGAAGAGCGGACGTGATGATGCGACTGAGCTTCATAGAATCGGATATTCCTCTCTGAGTGAGTATATTACCCCTCCCGCCGTTTGGCAGGAGCACTGATCGCTCGCTGCCCAACGGAATGGACGTGCGGCTCCCAAAAAAACTGGTGAAATTTCGGACACAACTCCCGTTAATTGCGGTAAACTAATCAGAGTTTTAGGTGTTAAGGGGAGAAATTTACCTTCTTCGGTAAGGAGTTGGCCAATGTGTCAAAAAGTAACGCGGAATAAGGGGTTTACGGGGAGATGGCCGTTAGTGGCACTCCTCTTCGTCCTGCTGGCCGCCCTCCTGGCTCCGGCGTTGTTCGCCCAGGAAACCACGGCTGGCATCCAGGGAACAGTCAGGGATCCTAGCGGCGCAGTCATTCCAAGAGCGTCGGTGGAAGTCACCAGCGCGGCGCTCATCGGCAACAAGAAGGCCGAAACCGACTCGGGTGGCAATTATCGGTTCCTCAACCTGCCCCCGGGCGAGTACACGGTTACCGTGTCCGCCTCGGGCTTCCGTACCACCAAGATCAATGTCGACCTCGCGGTCGGACACCAGCCGTCGGTGGACTTCCGGCTGGAAGTCGGCGCGACCACCGAAACCGTGGAAGTGTCCAGCGAGACTGCCCTGGTGGACCTCACCCAGAGCAAAGTCCAGACCAACATCACCGACGCCTCTCTGATGAACCTGCCTACGCAGAGTCTCTCCTATCAGAGCGTCATCCAGTTCGCGCCGGGCGCCCGCAGCGAACCGCTTCAGGGCGGCTACCAGATTAACGGGGCCAGCAACTCCGAAAACGCCTACCTGGTGGAAGGCCAGGAGACGGCATCGATGCTCAACGGAGCTTCCGCTGCCAACGTGCCCATGGATTTCATCCAGGAAGTCCAGGTCAAATCCAGCGGTTTCGAAGCCCAGTACGGCGGCGCGCTGGGCGGCGTTGTCAACGTCATCCAGAAGCACGGCTCCAACGAATGGCACGGCAGCGTGTTCATGTACTACAACGGCGATCGCTTCAATGCCGCGCCGGCTCCCACTCAGAGGAGAAACCCGAACTACGCCGCTAACTATTTCGGCAATCCCCGGCTGGATCAGCCCCTCGAGTACTACTACCCGGTGAAAGACCACAACCGGATCATCGACCCCGGCTTTACGATTGGCGGTGCCCTGTTGAAGGACCGTCTGTGGGTCTTTGCCTCCGCCGCGCCGGATTTCAACAATCTGGCCCGCACGGTGAATTTCAGCTACAACAACGTCGGCGCGCGCACCTTCCACGACACCATCAATACCTACTACTCGCTCGCGCGCGTGGATTTTCTGGCGACCCAGAAGATCCGGCTGTACGGCGCCTGGCAGTACAACTATCAGCGCGGCACCGGCACATCGCTTCCCAACGCGGATGACGTTCACGGGCTGTTGAACACTTCTGCCAGCACCAACCCGGACAACTTCAACGGCGGCATCGGCTATGTTGCGCCCAACACCATGTACAACACCGGCGCCGATATCACCATCACGCCCAACATCGTCTCCACCACGCGCTTCGCGTACTGGGCGTACACGGGCACGCCGCAAAGCCGGGGTCTCCCCAGTGGCATCCGCTACCTCTACGCCGACACCAACTACCCGTACGCCACTGGCAACGCTCCTGCGCCCGCCAGCACCAAGGCGTTGGACGGTACTCCGTTGCCCTCGCAGTTCGTCAATTCCGCCGGCTACGCCAATATCGGCGCGAACTCGGCGACTTCGTACGACTGGTGGAGACGCTACAGCTTCAACCAGGACGTCGCTCTGTTCAAGAGCGGCTGGGCAGGCGTGCACAACTTCAAGTTCGGCTACGGCTTCATGCACGGCACCGCGGACGAACTGGTGGGCGTCTACAATACCGCCCAGATTTACGTCGCCTACAACGTGCCGTATGTCCCCCAATCGCAGATCGGACAAGCCAATTGCAAGGCGATCGTGGCCGCCAACCTGCAGAAATATGGCGTGGCCGGCGGCAACGCCGACGGCACCGCCTGCCAGGGCCTTTGGGGCACCATCAACGTGCGCGACCTCATCTCCGCCAGCGGCAAAGTCGGCGGCTGGAACCACTCCATGTACGCACAGGATGCATGGAGCATTAACAAGTACCTGACCCTGAACGTCGGCCTGCGTCTGGACAAGGAAAACCTGCCGTCCTACAACTCCCTGCCCGGGTTCAATGGCATCAGCTTTGGATGGGGAGACAAGCTCGCTCCGCGCCTGGGTGCCGCCTACGACGTGCTCCATAACGGCAAGCTCAAGGTGTATGGCAGCTTCGGCTACTTCTACGACATCATGAAGTACAACCTGCCGCAGGGCAGCTTCGGCGGCGCCTACTGGCATGATTGCGTCTACGCATTCGATTCGCCCGATTACACCGGGATCATCCCGAAGCGCGATTCCCAGGGCCACTACTGCCCGCTGGGCGGCGGAAACACGCCCGCCGTCGGCACCATCCCCAATGCCCGCTTCATCGAGAACTACGATTACCGCGAGCCGGCCAACGATCCCAACCAGATCGGCAGCCTCGGCAAGACCGGCCTCGTCGATCCCAATTTGAAGCCGATGAAGCAGCACGTGATCACCATCGGCGCCGCTTGGGAACTCCGCCACAACATGGTCTTCGAGCCGATTTATACGCGCAGCCGCCTGGACCGCACCATCGAGGATACCGGCGTCATCACTTCGGATGGCGAGGTCTACTACATTACCAACCCCGGCTTCGGCGTCAACGCCAAGGTGCCCAATTGCACCGGGTGTCCGCCCAACCCCAAAGCCGTCCGCGACTACGATGGCGTAGAGTTGCGTCTCACCAAGCGCTTCTCGCAGGACTGGTTCGGCATGTTCTCCTACACGTACAGCCGGACCTACGGCAACTACTCCGGCCTGACCGCCACCGATGTCAGCGACGGCGGCGGCGCCCGCAACGGCGCCAATACCGACCGCGCCTTCGACGAGCCGTTCATGTCGTTCGACGCTCACGGCAACGTGATCAACGGGCCGCTGCCCACCGACCGGCCGCACGCGTTCAAGGCGAACGTGTACTACGCGCCCCACTGGAAGGCTCTGCACCCGACACTCGGCCTGTTCGAACAGGTCTACTCCGGCACCCCGCTGAGCAGCTACATCAGCGTATGGGGCGCTCCTGTATTCGTGGAAGGGCGCGGCAAATGGGTCAACGTAACCCGCGACCCGGCCACCGGAAACTGGATCGCCGGCAATGTCACCGATGCGCGTACGCCGCACTTCGCCCAGACGGACTTGAGCGTGTTCCAGGACTTCCACGTGAACAAGTCCAACGAAAAGATGATTGCCCGCGTCGGGCTGGACTGCATCAACTGCTTCAACCAGCGCCACGTGACCGTCATCAATCAGAACCTCCTCCGCACCGGCGGCATCAACCCGTATACTTGCGGATCCGCCGGCGCGAACTGCTCGGGCGTCACCGACCAGAACGCCGGTTTCGCCTATGCGCAGGTGCTCAAGGGCTACGACTATATCGGGCTTGCCAACTCGCAGAAGACCACGTTGAGCACGCTCTATGGCATGCCGCAGTCGTGGCAGGCTCCGCGCGTCTTGCGCTTCCAGGTCAGGTTCAACTTCTGACCGAAAGCACATCGCGGATTCACTTCGGGGGCCGGGAAACCGGCCCCTTTTTTGGATTCCGCGGCGCGCTACAGTATAGGCGATGCCGGTGAGCTTCGAATTCCTGCGCGGAACGTTGGGAATCATCGGCCTCGGCTGTGCCTACATGACCGGCCGCTCCGTCGTGTTCGTCCGCAAGGGATGGCTGAAGCTCTCCAAGCTCTACGCCTGGCTGCTCCGGGCGTTCGTTTGCCTGAGCGTCATCGTCTTCCGGCACCCTGTGGACACCGTGGCGATCGTCGTATGGGCGCTCTCGGCGGTGTCTTTCGCCATCGCATACTGGCAGGCATCGCATCAGAAGCCGCCCGAGGATCTGTCACACCAGATGTTCCAGTAACCGCAGGGCTCCGCCCCACTGTTACAATCTCCTCTTACATGTCTCTCATCGTTGTCGGAAGTGTCGCATATGACGGCGTGGAAACGCCGCACGGAAAAGTGGACCGCATGCTCGGCGGCGCGGCGACCTACATCGCCCTCTCTGCCGGGTATTTCACCAAGGTCGGCATCGTCGCCGTAGTGGGCGACGACTTCGCCCAGGAAGACTACGATCTCCTCGCCGGCCGCGGCATCGATCTCAGCGGCCTGGAGCGCGTCCCCGGCGGAAAGACCTTCTTCTGGGCCGGACGCTACTCCCCCGACATGAACGATCGCGAAACGCTGCGCACCGATCTCAACGTCTTCGCCGATTTCAATCCCAGGCTCCCCGACAGCTACCGCTGCGAGCCGTATCTCTTCCTGGGCAACATCCAGCCCGAGCTCCAGCGCAACGTGCGCGCGCAAATGAGCCAGGTGCGCCTCACCGGCGGCGACACCATGAACTACTGGATCAAGGATTTCCGCCCGCAGCTCCTGGCCACCCTCAAGGAATGGGATTTCCTGCTGATCAACGACGCCGAAGCCCGCCAGCTTTCCGGCGAGTACAACCTGCGCCGCGCCGCCCAGGCGATTCTCGACATGGGCCCGCATACGCTGATCATCAAGCGCGGCGAGTACGGCGCGATCCTATTCCGCCGCGATCGCCATTTCATCGCGCCGGGCTACCTGCTCGGCCAGGTCTTCGACCCCACCGGCGCCGGCGATTGTTTCGCCGGCGGCTTCATCGGCTATCTCGCCGGCCGCGGCCTGTCGCCTCACCAGGGCCAGGTCGATTTCGACGAGCTGCGCCACGCGGTCATCTACGGCAGCGTGATGGGCAGCTTCTGCTGCGAGAGCTTTGGCGTCGACCGCTTCCGCACGCTCACCCGCGAAGAAATCGAGGCACGCTATCGCGAGTTCAAAGACTGCACCGAGTTCTAGCCGCTCTGTAGGACAGGCTTTAGCCTGTCCAGCCGCGCTCGTACTCCTCAGCGCCTCCGCCGTCGCCTTCTTCTATCCCCAGGGTTACCTCTGCTACTACGGCGATGCCGAGGCGCACCTCAACATCGCGCGCCGCATCGTCGATTCCCGCACGCCCGGTTACGATCAGATCGGCACCGTCTGGCTGCCCCTGCTCCATTGGGCCATGATCCCCCTGGCGCGCATCGATTCCCTGTGGACCAGCGGACTCGCCGGCGCCATTCCCTCCGCTGCGGCGTTCGTCGTCGCCGGCTGCTTCCTCTTCGCCGCCGCGCGCCGCATCTTCGCCGACAATGCCGCCGCGCTTGCCGCCACGGGGCTCTGGGCCCTCAATCCCAACGTGCTCTACATGCAGTCGATTCCCATGACCGAGTCGCTGTTCAGCGCCTGCCTGCTCGCCCTGCTCTATTTCACGGTCCGCTTCCGCGACACGCAAGGATGGGGCCCGGTGATCGGCGCGGGAATCGCAGCCTGCCTGGGCACCCTCACGCGCTACGAAGTCTGGTTCGTGTTGCCCTTCGTCAGCGCCTATCTCCTCATCACAGCCCGCCGCCGGATCCCGGCCGCGCTCCTCTTCGGATTCATCGCCGCGCTTGGCCCGCTCTACTGGCTCTTCCACCACTGGTGGCTCACCGGCGACGCGCTGGCCTTCTACCGCGGCCCCTGGAGCCCGCGCGCCATCCAGCACGGCGCCGACTATCCCGGCAATCGCGATTGGCAGCTCGCCTTCCTCTACTACCGCACCGCCGCGCAGCTCTGCGCCGGAGCGTGCCTGCCGCTCCTGGCGCTCGCCGGAGCGCTGGCCGCGCTCTACCGCCGCGCGTTCTGGAGCCTGCTGCTGCTCGCCCTCCCCGGCCTCTTCTACGTCTGGAGCATGCACTCCTCCGGCGGCACGCCGATCTTTCTTCCCACGCTCAAGCCGTTCTCGTATTACAACAGCCGCTACGGTATGGCGGTCCTCCCCCTGCTGGCGTTGGCCGCGTCGGCGATCGTTGCGGTGCTGCCCCCGCGCATGCGGCCATGGATCGCCGGTGCCCTCGTGTTGGCTTCGATCGCGCCCTGGCTCCTGCACCCGTCGCCGTCGAACTGGATCACCTGGGAAGAGTCGCGCGTCAACTCCGAAGCGCGCCGAGCCTGGACCCGCGAAGCCGCCGCCTACCTCCAGCCCCTCTACGTCCCCGGCACCGGCATTCTGACCGGAGCTGGCGACCTCACCGGCATCTACCGGCAGGCGGGCATTCCCCTGCGCGAAACCTTCAGCATCGACAACGGTCTCCCCTTCGACGCCGCCGTGCTCCGGCCGGAGCTCTTCCTGCACGAGCAATGGATCGTCAGCATGGGCGGCGGCGAAGCCCAGACCGCGGCCATGCGCGCCGGACTGCGGGGCAGGGAATACCGCCTGGAGAAAACGATTATCGTGAAAGATGCGCCGGTGATCGAAATCTACCGGCGATAAGGAGCCACCGTGGTACCTCATGAAGCTGTTACTACCGCGTTCGACCTTCCCGGCTATCGGATCAAGCGCAACCTCGGCGTCGTCCGGGGAATCGTGGTGCGCTCGCGCTCGATCGTGGGCACGATTGGCGCGGGCCTCCAGACCATCGTGGGCGGCAACATCAGCCTCTTCTCCAACCTCTGCGAGCACACCCGCAGCGACGCCTTCGATCTGATGATCCAGCACGCCGGCGAGTTGGGCGCGAACGCCATCATCGGCGCCCGTTATGACGCCACCGAGATCATGAATGGCGTGACTGAGGTTCTGGCCTACGGCACCGCGGTCATAGTCGAGCCGGTCAACGAATGAAGATCCCGTTTACCAAGGCCCACGGAGCGCGCAACGATTTTCTGTTGACCTGGCGCGCCGAAGCTCCGCCAGCGGATCACGCCGCCCTCGCGCGCGCCATCTGCGACCGCCACAGCGGCATCGGCGCCGATGGCTGGATGCTGGTCGATCCGCCGTCCGATGCCGATGCCGACGGCGCTATTCAGCTCTACAACTCCGACGGCAGCCAGGCCGAGATCAGCGGTAACGGCACGCGCTGCGCCGCCGCGTTCCTGGTGGGGCAGGTTTCCGGCCTGCCCCGCCGCGATGTAATCCGGATCCGCACCGGCGCAGGTGTGAAGTCAATCCGCCTCCTGGATCGCCGGGGCCTCGCCTTCACCTTCGAAATGAACATGGGCCGCGCCGAAATCCAGTCCGAGCGTTTTCCCCTACCCCTCTCCGCCGGCCCGCGCGACGTGACGCTGGTATGGGTCGGCAATCCGCAATGCGCCGTGCCCGTGGAGAATTTCGATTTCGACTGGCGCGCCATGGGCGCCGAGATCGAGCGCCATCCGCACTTCCCCAACCGCACCAATGTCAGTTTCGTCAAACCGGTTGACCGGCACACCATCGACGTCCGTTTCTGGGAGCGCGGCGCCGGCGAAACCATGAGCAGCGGCACGGGCTCGACCGGAGCCGCGGCCATGGCAATCGCGCGCGGCATGGCCGACTCCCCCGTGCAGGTCCTCACGCCCGCCGGCCCCATCGACCTTCGCTTCGAAACCGACATCTTCCTCACGGGTCCCGCCGAGATCGTCGCCGCCGGCGAATTCTTCATCTGAGCCTCTCCCCGCCAGCAGCACGTGCGAAAATAGCGAAGGAATGAGCGAACCTCAAGTTGTACCCACTCCGGCCGGCATTGCTCAGCATCTGGCGGCGAAGATCGGTGCCCGCACCGCGCGCGTCGGCATCGTAGGCCTCGGGTATGTCGGTCTGCCGCTCGCGGTAGAGTTCGCCAAGGCCGGATTCCGCGTCACGGGAATCGACGTCAGCCAGGAGAAAACCCGCCGCGTCAACGCCGGCGATTCCTACGTGGGCGACGTTCCCACCGCTGTGCTGGCCCCCCTCGTCGAATCGGGGAAGCTCGCGGCCACCAGCGATTTCGCGGCCGTCGCCGAGCTGGACACCATCAACATCTGCGTGCCCACGCCCCTGCGCAAAACCAAAGACCCGGACATGAGCTTCATCGTGGATGCCTGCCAGCAGATCGCACGCTATTTCCACCCCGGCATGCTGGTGATTCTCGAATCCACCACCTATCCCGGAACCACCGACGAATTGGTGCTTCCCATGCTGTCCCAGGAGGGCCTCGAAGTCGGGCGTGACTTTTTCCTGTGCTTCTCGCCGGAGCGCGTCGATCCGGGCAATCCCAAATACCAGACCGCCAACATCCCCAAAGTCGTGGGCGGCTGCACGCCGGCTTGCACCGAGATGGGCCGGCTGTTCTACGGGCAGGCGCTGGAGACCGTGGTCCCGGTGGGCAGCACGCAGGTTGCCGAGATGGTCAAGCTGCTGGAAAACACCTTCCGCATGATCAACATCGGGCTCGTCAACGAGATCGCGCTCATGTGCGACCGCATGGGCATCAACGTCTGGGAAGTGATCGACGCGGCCGCCACCAAGCCGTTCGGCTTCCTGCCGTTCTACCCGGGGCCGGGCCTCGGCGGACACTGTATCCCGATCGATCCCTTTTATCTCTCCTGGAAGACCAAGCAGGCCGGCATCGAGGCCCGCTTCATCGAGCTGGCGGGCTACATCAACGGCCACATGCCGCACTTCGTCGCCGAGAAGGTGCAGACAGCACTCAACGACACCGGGAAGCCCGTGAAGGGCTCGCGCATTCACGTGATGGGCGTGGCTTACAAGCGCAATATCGAAGACCTGCGCGAATCGCCGGCGCTCGATGTGATGCTGCTGCTCGAACGCCGGGGCGGCATTCTCACCTACAGCGACCCGCACGTCCCGGTGCTCGATCTCGGCGGCACGGAGCTGCGATCGCTGCCCGAAGCGGCCGCCGCCGATTGCGATTGCGCCGTGATCATCACCGACCACGCTGCCTTCGACTACCGCGCGCTGGTGGAGCGCGCGCCTCTCGTCGTCGACACGCGCAATGCCTTGAAAGGCGTGCTCTCGACCAAGATCGTTCGGCTGTAACTCGGCCGCCGATGATGTGTTCTATCGGCGTGAATCCGCGTTCATCTGCGGCCCAATCTGTTTTTTCTCACGCCAGCGGCAGCTCGATCAGCACCCTCAGCCCCGGATTGGCGTTCTGCGCCCAGACTTTCCCGTGATGCAGTCCCACGGCGCGCATCGCGATCGCCAGCCCCAGCCCCACGCCGCCCGTGGATGTATCGCGCGAATCGTCCACCCGGAAGAACGGTTGAAAGATCCTGGGCAGCGCCTCTTCCGGGACGCCCGGCCCGTAGTCGCGCACCGAGATCCGCGCCGCATGCTGCGCGCGGTCGAGTTCCACGTCCACCGCCGATTCCGGCGGTGCGTAGTGGATCGAGTTGCGCACCACGTTCTCGATCGCGCGCCGCAGCAACTCCCGGTCTCCGCTCACTTCGAGCGGCGCCGGGGCGCGCAGTGCCAGCCGGCATCCGCGGGCATCGGCCTCCACGCGGCAATCGTCCACCACTTCCCCCACCAGCTCATCGAGTTGAAGCCCTTCCAGCACCGCCGCCGACGGGTCGCCCTCCGCGCGCGTCACCTGAATCAGTGCGCCCACCAGGTCGGTCAATCGCTGGATCTCTTTCTTGAGCCGGGCCGCGGCTGCGTCGCGGTCTTCGGCTGTCCGGGCCAGCTCCGCGGCGAAACTCAGGCGCGCCAGCGGGGAACGCAGCTCGTGCGAGATGTCCTGCAGCAGCCTTCGCTCGGCCGATAGCAGCGTGCCGATCCGCTCCGCCATGCGGTCGAACGCGCGCCCCAGTTCCCCGATCTCGTCCCGCCGCGTGGCATTCACGCGCACCGCCAGGTCCCCAGCCCCGAACCGGTCCACGGTGCGCGCCAGCGCCCGCAGCGGGGAGGCGATGTTCATCGCCAGCAGCCAGCACACCAGCGCCACGGCTCCCAGGATCAGCACGTAGTAAGGCAGGTAGCCCCAGAAATCCACCGGCGGCGGCCCCATCTCCACGATCCAGCGGTAGCGGCCGTCTTCCGAAGTGGCCACGAGCTGCACCGGCCCGCCGAAGCGCGGCGGGCGCGAGCCTTCCGGTACCGCGGCGCGGAGCATCGCCGAGCGGTCCTCGCCCGTGAGCAGGTCCTTCCCCTGCGAGTCCGTGAGGTAGTGCGCTCCCGGCAGATAATGCTGCAGGCGCTCGACGAAAACTCGCAGCTTCTCCGGTCCGCCCGATTCGTACGCTTCGCGCGCCTGCGCCAGCTCCGCACCCTGGATCCTCCCCATGAAGTTGGTGCGATGCGCATTCTGAAACGAGACCACCGCCGTCACGGCAAAGAACGCAAACAGCGACAGCACCAGCGTGCCGAACGACCAGAGCGTGATCTTGGCATATACCGATCTCACGGCGCCGCCTCCGGGATCGGAGCGAACTGGTAGCCCACCCCGCGGATGGTGCGGATCGGGTTGCGGTCGCCGCGCTCCAGTTTCCTCCGCAGATGGCTGATGTGTACGTCCAGCGACCGCTCGTACGGCGACGTCTTGCGCTGGTGCAGGGCCGCGGTCAGTTCATCGCGCGACACCGTCCGCCCGGCCGCGCGCACCAGCACTTCCAGGATGTCGAATTCCAGCGAGGTCACCTCCACCGCCTCGTCTCCGTAGCGCACCTCCCTGGTTTGCGGATCCAGCGTGATGCCTCCCGCCTCCGCCACCTGCGCCATCCGCTCCGGCATCCCGCTCCGCCGCAGCACGGCGCGGATGCGCGCCAGCAGTTCTTCCGGCTCGAAGGGCTTGGGCAGATAGTCGTCGGCGCCGGCATCCAGGCCGGCCACGCGGTCGGTGCGCGCCGTGCGCGCCGTCAGCATGATCACCGGCGTGGCGCTTCGCTTGCGAAGCTGGCGCAGTACCTCGAACCCGTTCAGGGCCGGCAGCATGACGTCCAGGATCACGAGGTCGAAGCGGCCTTCGAGCGCCCGCGCCAAACCGGCGCGCCCCTCGTGCACCGCCTCGATGATGTAGCCGTGCTGCGCGAAATAATCCCGCATCAGCGAGCAGAGATCCGTATCGTCTTCGATCAGCAGAATCGATCTCTCGGTCTGGCTGTCGCCCGGCATGCTCGTCTCCCTCTCTTTGTACCGCAAAGCCGGCCGCTTGCAGCAGGCTTTACAAAACTTAAGCCTCGCCGGTACGCATTGTGTCGTTTACTGAAAATTGATGAGGCAGATTGCGCCACTGCTGATCGTCGCCGCGCTCGCGCTGCAGGCACAGGGGACCAGGTCCTTCGTGGGAACGGTGGCCGGGTTCCGCCCGGAAAGCGCCGCCATCGAAATCCGTCCCGATGCCGGAGATCCCGTGGTGGCGAAAGTCACCCCGGATACCATCGCGCAGAAGATCGCTCCCGGAGAAAAGGATCTGAAGAAAGCCGAAGCCCTCAATATCACCGATATCGCGAAGGGCGATCGCGTTCTGGTCACGCTGGAGCCGGATTCCCCGAACTTGCGGCGCATCGTGGTGATGTCCGCGGCCGACATCGCCCGGCGCAACGACGCCGACCGCCTCGACTGGCAGAAGCGCGGTCTCGCCGGTATCGTGGCATCCAAAAGCGGCACCCAGATCACGCTCAAGACGCGCACCATGACCGGCGAAGTGGAGTCCGTGGTGACCGTCACCGGCGACACGGTGTTTCGACGCTATGCGCCGGACTCGGTCAGATTCAGCGATGCCCGCGCCAGCAAGCTCGCCGAAGTCGGTGTCGGCGATCAGCTTCGCGCCCGCGGCCGGAAAAGCGAAGACGGGCTCAAGGTTGCCGCCGAAGAAATCGTATTCGGAACCTTCCTGGTGAAGGCGGGTTCCATCAGCGCCATCGACGCCGCGGGCCGCCAGCTCAACGTAAAAGAGCTCGGCACCAACAAGACGCTTACCGTGAAACTCACCGCCGATTCGCAGGTCAAGCAGATGCCCGCGATGCCCCCGATGATGATGGGCGGCGACGGCCGGGCCGGCATGCCCGGTGGCGGCTTCCCGCCCGGAGGCCGCGGTGGCTCGCCCGGAGGCTTCGATATCAACCAGATGATCGAGCGCATGCCCGCCTCCACCCTGGAAGATCTCAAGCCCGGTGCAACCGTGGTTGTCGCCAGCACCAAGGGCGCGAAAGCCGATCAGCTCACCGCCATCCTGGTGCTCTCGAACGCGGACATGCTGATCCGGATGGCCTCGGCGGGGAACGGCGCAAACCGCGGTGGTATGGCCGCGGGCGGCATGAACGGCCCGGGCATGGGCGGCATGATGGGCGGAGACGCCGGTGGCCTGAGCGGGCTCGGACTGGGCGGAATCATTCCCTGAGCGAGGGAGATTCCGGCGGAGAAGTTTAGTGATGAAACGTATCGGCTATTCGTGTGCCCTCGCGGCACTCCTCAGCTTCGCGCGGCTCTCGCCGGCGCAGACGGGAAACGGCCCCAGCCTCCACGGCACCGTCACCGACCCTTCGGGAGCCCTGGTCCCCGGCGCGCTCGTGCAGTTGCGCGGACCCGGCGGCGAGCAGCGCAAAACCACCGACGGCGCCGGGCAGTATTCCTTCCCCTCCGTCCGGCCCGGCAAGTACCTCGTGCGCGTCATCGCCAAAGGATTCACCGTGGCGCAGAAGCCGGATCTGGAGATCGCCTCCCCCGCGGTGTTCGACGTCCAGTTGACTATCCAGGCCGAATCCCAGGTGCTCAACGTCGAGGACGAAGCCAACCGCGTGACCACCGACGCCGAATCCAACGGCGGGGCCCTGGTGCTCCGCGAAAAAGAGCTCGCCGCGCTCTCCGACGATCCCGACGAGCTCTCCCAGCAATTGCAGGCCATGGCCGGACCCGGCTCGGGTCCCAACGGCGGGCAGATCTATATCGATGGCTTCACCGGAGGCAACCTGCCTTCGAAATCGTCCATCCGCGAAATCCGCATCAACTCCAACCCCTTCTCGCCGGAGTACGACCGCCCCGGCTTCGGCCGCATCGAGATCTTCACCAGGCCCGGCACCGACACCATCCACGGTCAGGCGTTCTTCCAATACAACAAGGAGTTCCTCAACTCGCGCAGCCCCCTGCTGGAGCAATCGCAGCGCCCGCCGTACAAACAGAATTTCTTCGGCTTCAACCTGGCAGGGCCGCTCAAAAAACAGAAGGCCTCGTTCGGTTTCGACGCGCAGCGCCGCGGCACCACCGAGAACGCCTTCATCCTCGCCACCAACCTCGACGCCAACCTCAACCCGCAGACCATCAACCAGGCGGTGCTCACCCCGCAGACCTTCACCACCCTGAGCCCGCGCGTCGATCTCGCGCTCACACCCAACAACACGCTCACCGTCCGTTACCAGAACACGCGCTCGAGTTTCGAAAACCAGGGTGTGGGCGGCTATAACCTCGCCTCCCGCGCGTATAACTCCACCAGCTCGGAGAACACCATCCAGGCGACCGAGACCTCCGTGATCAGCCCCCGGCTCATCAACGAGACCCGGTTCCAGTTCATGCACACCAACACCGGCATGAGCGGCGGCAGCAACGCGGTGATCACGTCCGTCTCCGGGGCGTTCACCGATGGCGGCGCCCAGGTAGGAAACTCCGGGACCGTGGCCGACCGCTGGGAGGTCACCAATACCTCCACCTTCACCCGCGGCACGCACACCTGGAAATGGGGCGGCCGCGTGCGCGGCATCTATGAGGACAGCACCTCGGTCAGTAATTTTTACGGGACCTTCACCTTCACCGGCGGTTTCGGGCCCCAGCTCGACGCCAACAACCAGCCCATCGCCGGAACCTCCGTCCCGCTCGACGCGCTCGAGGTCTACCGCCGTACGCTGCTGTTCCAGAAGCAGGGACTGACGGACGCGCAGATCCGCGCCCTCGGCGGCGGCGCCTACCAGTTCAGCATCGGCGGCGGCACGCCCACCACTTCCGTCAGCCAGGTCGACGTGGGCTTCTTCGTGAACGACGATTGGCGCGTGAAACCCAACCTGACCCTCAGCTATGGCGCGCGCTACGAGGCCCAGACCAACATCAGCGACTGGCGCGACCTCTCCCCGCGCATCGGCATCGCCTGGGGCATCGACGCCAGGAACGGAAAGACCGCAAAAACCGTCCTCCGCGCCGGCGCCGGCGTCTTCTACGACCGCATCTCCGAAACCGTGACCCTGCAGGCGCTGCGCTTCAATGGGACCACCCAGCAATCGTACGTGGTCTTCAACCCGGGCTTTTTCCCCAACGTCCCACCCATCGGCAATCTGGCCGCCACCTTGCTGCCGCAGCAATTGCAGCTCGTCGATAGCGGCATCCGTGCCCCGCGCAACTACCAGGCGAACGCCGGCATCGAACGCCAGATCAACAAGTACGCGCGCCTGAGCGTCAACTACATCGAGACCCGCGGCGTTCACCTGCAGCGCTCCCGGGACATCAACGCGCCCATCGCCGGGCTCTATCCCTACGGCGATTCGCAGCTCCGCATGCTCACCGAGGCCACCGGATTCAGCCGCACGCACCAGTTCACCGTCACACCCAACCTGAGCTACAAGAAAATCTTCCTCTTCGGCTTCTACGCGCTCTCGTACGGCGAATCCGACGCCGAGGGCCAGCCCGCGAATCCGTACAACCTGCGCGCGGAGTGGGGACCTTCCTCATTCGCCGGCGTGCACCACCGGATGGTGATCGGAACCAGCCTGCCGCTCCCGCGCCAGTTCTCCATCAGCCCCTTCATCGTGGTGCAGAGCGGCACGCCCTACAACATCACCACCGGCCTGGACACGAATCAGGACACCATCGCCGCCGAGCGGCCGCAGTTGCTGACCGGCGTCGGCGCCGGCAGTTGCAGCGGCACATACCTCGTCTACGAGGCAGGCTTCGGCTGCTTCAACCTGAACCCCGCGCCGGGCGCGCCTACCATCACGCGCAACTACGCTGTGGGACCCGGCACGCGGATGGTGATGCTCCGGCTGTCGCGCACCTGGGCGTTCGGCGGAAAGCGCGAAGTGGACCCCAACGCAGCCGGCGGTCCCGGACAGGGAGGTCCTCCGCCGGGAGGCGGTGGTCCGCCCCCAGGCGGCGGAGGCGGCGGAATGCGCGGCCCGGGAGGCCCGGGTGGCGGACCGGGCGGAGGTCCTCCGCCGGGCGCCCCGCCGGGAATGGGATTCAATAGCGGGCGCCGTTACACCGTCACCTTCGGCGTGAACGCCATGAACGCGTTCAACCACCCCAACTACGCCCCGCCCAGCGGCGACCTTTCCTCGCCCTACTTCGGTCAATACCGGAGTCTCGGCGGCTTCGGCCCCATGGGCGGCAGCAGTACCTACAATCGCAAGATCGATTTTCAACTCAGATTTGGATTTTGAGGAGGTTCACGCATGAGAAGATCATTCATCGTCTGCACCGTCATGGCAGGCATGGCCGCGGCGGCGTTCGCCGCCGATGTCACCGGGACCTGGACCGGCCAGATGAACGGCCCGGATGGCGGCATGACGATCGCCTTCCACTTCAAACAGGATGGCTCCCGGCTCACCGGGTCGGTGGACGGCCCCGGCGGAGAGCCCATGCAGATCACCGACGGCAAAGTGGACGGCGACAAGATCTCCTTCGCCGTCGTCTTCGATGGCGGTGGCGGCGGCATGAAGATCCTCCACGAAGGCACCGTCAAAGGCGACGAAATCACGCTCAATATCAAGATGGACGGCGGCCCGGGCGGACCCGGTGGCGGTCCCGGCCCCATGACGCTGAAGCGGTCGAAGTAGGCCCGCGAGACGCACGGGCCGGTGTTCTCGGCTACAATCGAGCCTATGACAGTGCCGAGTTGCACCGCTTGCTTCGCATTGGGTGCGGTTCTTGCCGCAGCCGCTCCCGCCGCCGATCGCGTGAAGATCGAGAACGGCATTCTCGAATCGGCGACTGCGCCCCAGTCCGGAGTGCGCAGCTTCAAGGGCATCCCCTTCGGCCAGCCGCCCGTGGGCGAGCTGCGCTGGAAAGAGCCCCAGCCCGTAAAAAACTGGACCGGCGTGCGCAACGCCGACCAGTTCGGCCCGCGCTGCATGCAGCGGACCACGCCCAATGCCGACTATTGGTTCCGCAGCAACGGCATGAGCGAAGATTGCCTCTACCTCAACGTGTGGACGCCCGCCAAGTCCGATCGTGAACGTTTGCCGGTGCTGGTCTACATCTTCGGCGGCGGATTCCAGAACGGCGACGGATCCGAGCCCCGCTACGACGGCGCGAGCATGGCCTCGAAAGGCATGGTCGCCGTCTCGGTCAACTACCGCCTCAACGTCTTCGGCTTCTTCTCCCATCCCGAGTTGACCAAAGAGTCGCCGCACCACGCTTCCGGCAACTATGGCCTGCTCGACCAGGCGGCCGCGCTCGCCTGGGTGAAGCGCAACATCGCGGCCTTCGGCGGAGATCCGGCGCGAGTCACCATCGCCGGCGAATCGGCGGGCTCGATCTCGGTCAGCGCGCTCATGGGTTCGCCCCTCTCGCGCGGCCTGATCGCCGGCGCCATCGGAGAAAGCGGCGCTCTCATCTCCACGCTCCCCCCGCGCCCTCTCGCCGACACCGAGCAGGACGGCGTCAAGTTCGGAGCCTCCGCGGGGGCGACCACGCTTTCGGCCCTGCGCGCCATGCCGGCCGAGCAGATCCAGGAAGTCCTGTCAAAGGGCGGCCCGGGGATCCGCTTCAGCCCGAACCTCGATGGCTACTTCCTCCCCAAACCGCTGGCGGAGATCCTCGAGTCCGGCGAGCAGGCGAAAGTCCCGCTCCTGGCTGGATCCAATTCGGAGGAAATGCCGGCGCGCGTCGTGCTCGGCCAGTCCGAGCCGACGCCCGAGAACTTCGCCGCCGCCGTCCGCAAACTCTACGGAGACCGGGCCGACGCCGTGCTCGCCGTATACACACCCAAAACTCCGGATGAAGTGATCGAGGCCGCTACCCACCTGGCGTGTGCACGGTTTATCAGCCACGGCACCTGGAAATGGACCGAACTGCAAATGAAAACCGGCGGCAAGCCTGTCTACCGCTATTTCTACACCCGCATCCGGCCGAAATACACGCCCATCAACCAGACCGCCGAGAGCGCTGCACCTGCGGCTCCCGGCCGCGGTGGTCCGCCGGCCCCGCCCCGCGGCGCGGCGCATTCGGCGGAGATTCAGTACGCCATGGGCAACCTGAAGCTCGATCCGAGATACGCCTGGGAGCCCGCCGATTACAAGGTCTCCGAAGTCATGCAGGGGTATTTCGTAAACTTCGTGAAAACCGGAAACCCGAACGGCCCAGGGCTGCCCCAATGGCCGGCCTATGCCCCCGGAACCAATTACCAGCGCATGCAGATCGACGTGGCGTCCAAGGCGGAGCCGGAACCGGGACGGGCCCGGTACCTGTCGCTCGATCCGCCGTCCGGTAAGAACTAGCAGGTATCTGAAGATTCGGGCCGCGGATTCACACAGATCGACACGGATAAATGATCTGTTTTCAATCCGTGTGCATCCGCGTCCATCCGTGGCTGATCTTCCATTTCAGCGGCCTGAAGGGTTTCCTGTCAGCCCTAAAGATACAGCATCCATAGGGTTGACATTGTCTTGCGATATGATCACGATATAACTGGAGTAGGGTGAGGTGGTTATGAAACCTGCGTGGGTGATAGTTCTGGCTCTGATGGCGCTCGTGCTGGGCTCGTTCCCGGCCGCGGCGCAACCCGTGATTTCCGCCAAATCCGGCCTGGTCTCCTACGCCGAGGGAACGGTCTTAATGGGCGATCAGCCCGTCGAGCCGACCGCGACCAGTTTCCCGGACGTGAAGGAGAATGCGGTCCTGCGCACCGAAGAAGGCCGCTGCGAAGTCCTCCTCACCATGGGTGTCATGCTCCGCATGGGCGAGCAGTCGTCGATGAAGATGCTCACCACGCGCCTGATCGATACGCGCATGGAGCTCCTTAACGGCTCCCATGTGGTGGAGGCGGACGAGATCCAGAAGGACAACAACCTCACCATCGTCGCCAAGGACTCCACCGTTCTGATCAACAAGCGCGGCCTCTACCGCTTCGATGTCGACCAGAACCGGATCAAGGTCTTCGACGGCCTCGCTACCGTGCAAAAGGGCAATCAGACCGTTCTGGTCAGCGCTGGAAAGATGCTGGCGCTGGACGCCACCTCGACGACACCGGAGAAGTTCGACAAGGATAACCTCGATGCCCTCGACCGGTGGTCCAAACGGCGTGCCGAGCTCAACGCCATGGCCAACCCCTCCTCCGCCAAGCAGGTACACGATTATGGCTGCGGCGGCACCGCGAACTTCGCCAACCCGGTGGGCAGCGTCTACGGCAATCCCTGCTACAACCCCTGCGGCGGCTGGCGCTGGAATCCGTGGTACGGCATGATCACCTATATCCCCTGCGGCGGCAACATCTATAGCCCCTACGGTTACCGGTTCTACAGCCCGTACAACGTGATGCGTGCGTTCTACGCGCCGCCGCCCCCCAGCTATAACCGTGGCGGCTACGGACTCGGCGCTCCCTCCTCTGGCGGTTACACCGGAATGAGCCAGACGTCCGGAGGCTATTCGGGCGCGATGTCCGCGCCAGTCAGCGCCGGGGTCTCTTCGCCGAGCGCTGCAGCCTCTTCGGGCACCACCTCATCGGGCTCGGCTGGCGCGGCTTCTGCCGGTCATGGAGGCGGGGGTGGCGGGCACGGCAGGTAAGGGCCCGTCTTATACGGCTGTCCGGTAGCGGCGCATAGCCCGCATCCCGATCAGTTCGGCCACTTCTTCCAATAGGTTAGGGAGGTTCTCCGTGTAAATGGAGATCCGGTGCTTGCTGCGCCCGGGCCTCTGGCGCAGGAAGTGGTCCGCACTCACCAGCGCCGTCGCAGGCCGGTATTCCTTCACCCGTGCGTAGGCTAAAACATTACGCCCCAACTGGTTGGTCGAATCGAAACGGGCATCGCTGAGAACCAGTTCGTACTGGCCTTCATCCAGCTTCGATAAGGCCTCTGCTGGCGACGCGGCCACATCTACTGAATATCCGCCCGCCTGCAGGATGGTCTGTAAGGCCAGCCGGGGTGCAAGTTCGCCATGCACGAGCAAAACGCGGGCCAATTCCAAGGAACCGCTCCTGCGGCCGCTCGGAAGCATGCTTTGTGCCTTTCGCATGTCCTGATCTAGTTATACTTTACCCGAAACAGGACAATTTTAAGCCTTTTTTTTCGTAAACCTGGGCGCGCAATGTCATACACTTACGCAGAGTGGGCCGGGCTGTCGCGGTACTCCAGGGAGTTCCCGGGGATGGCTTTCCCTCCACGTCAAGATAATGGATGATAAGATACTCGGCGGGGCCGACATGCATTCCGGCGTTCACCTGTGGCTGATCCTCCTCAAGGCCCACGCGGCGCTCCGTGCCCACGCCGAAGCCCAAGTCCGCTCCTTTGGACTCGGCTTCTCCGACTTCGCCGCCCTGGAAGTGCTCCTTCACAAAGGCCCGCTGCCCGTCAATACGATCGGTAGGCTGGTGCGCCTCACGAGCGGCTCCATCACCGCCGCCGTGGACCGGCTCGAAAGCCGCGGCCTCGTCGAGCGCTCCAATGACCGCGTCGACCGCCGCGCCCGCGTAGTGAATCTCACCGGCGAAGGCCGCGGGCTGGCCGAAAGAGCCTTCGCGGAACACGTCGCCGCCATGGAACGCGCCGCCACCGGTCTGACGCCGGAGGAGCGGTGCCAGGCTGCCGCGCTGCTCAAGAAGCTGGG
>Ga0335069_10004726_pt1 | contig 20093 bp, 24 predicted proteins | sample Lox_Sample_11_FD_206714 | JGI IMG/M metagenome (GOLD analysis project Ga0335069, IMG submission 206714) | Soil microbial communities from Loxahatchee National Wildlife Refuge, Florida, United States - Lox_Sample_1.1 | ecosystem: Environmental > Terrestrial > Soil > Wetlands | place: USA... | reverse complement strand
TATTCATTTTACCAACTGCCGATATGTCTTCGCCGGGTGGTATAATTGATCCAAGACTATCAAGAACAATCATATTAACATTAAATTCTTTATTAATAATCTTATCTAAAAATCCTTCTGTGCTTTTTCCTTTGTATTCATGTGTTCTCGCATCTTCTTTTGGCACACCTAATAACATTTCAAAACATTTACGACCATTAACTGCCATATCGCCATCAATTATCATAATTTTTGATACATCTAATCCAAGAATTTTTGCCCAAGCAGGACTAAATGTTTGTTCTGCATCAATAAACATTTGGTAAGCAGTTGGGTCTTTTATTTGGGCATTTTTCATCGTGAGCATTGCCATTAATGTTTTACCTGATCCTGCTGCGCCATAGTATTGAATAATGCGACCACAGGGAACACCACCACACGAAAGCGCATCATCAAGAACGAGAGAGCCGGTAGAAATTACATCTACTGGCTGACCTATTGTTTCATTGGCCATTTTAAAATCTAATTGTTCATCTGCTTCAGAAAAACTTTTAAAAAATGCTTCAAATTTATTATTACTCATATTTCTTTCCTTTTCAATCCCATCCATTATCTTGTTTTGTTTGATTATATCCAAGAATAGATTTTCTTAATCCTGTTGCTATATCTTTATAATGATGATGTAGTTTAATTAAAATATCATATTTCTTTTCTAAAATAGATTTACTGCCTTTTGCTTGTGCTAATTTAATTGCCAACTCTTCTACTTCTGGTGCCGCCTCCCCCGCCCATTTTTTCATTTCTACTGTCGTTCGGGAACCGTCTGTCGCTTTATATTCAAGGGACATTTTATTTTTTGTGCTGTTATATTTTGACTCCAAATAACTAACTGTTTTAACGAGTTTTGCTAAATATTCTGTTATTATATCTGCTCCACGCAATGCTCTTTGTTGTAATGCCTCTGCATGTGCCAAGTCTATTGCATTTGTGTTTTGCAAACCGTTTAAAATTTCTTGTATTTCTGTTAAATCAAAACTAACAAATTCTTCTTCTAATTTTGTTCCTATCATCGCGCCAAGTGTTATTTTTTCTGACATTGATGCTCCTTACTATATCTATAATATAATCACTTTAAATACATCGTCAAGTATTTTTAAATTATTTTATTTATGCCGAACGCGAGTGCAACCATCTAATTGGTTCTGTTTTGCGCTTAATGGTCTTAAATTAGATAATGCCCAACAATTTCGAAATTCTTGACAATCCATCGTGGCACACTTAAATGTTGAGTTGGGAGTTATATGATCAAGTTGCCAAGTCCAAGTTGAAGAATTATCATCATCCCAAATCTTTGCATTATATTTGCCATAGTTATCCCAATTCATCCAAGACTCAAATAATCTTTCAATATGTGTTTTTAATTCTTCTATTGTGAATGGTAAAAATTTTTCTATTGATACACCCAATTTAGAACCATCATTTCGTTTAAGTGCGCCCGCTATAAAACTTGATATATTTTTGCGCAATCTAAAAATAATATCATTATGTCTTCTATTACGATTATATTCTGTGTTTATTTTTTTTAACTTATCTTTATTATTTTGTCTATATTCTTTTTGTTTTATTTTAATCGTTTCTGCGTTATTTTTCATATATTCTTTTGAGCGAACTAAATCGCACTCTTTACAATATGATGAATAATATGTTCCACCATTTTTGCCAATTTTACTATAAAAATTTGATACTTCTTTTATTAAACCACAAGGGCCCTTACATTGCTTATGTGTGGCCAATCCAGCGAGTTTGGACCGTTCTATATTTTTAATGCCAAGTTCATTAAATGCTCTTATTACAATACTTCTGGATAAATTTAATATTTTTGCTATTTTTCGTGTTCCTAATAATTGTAATTTTTTAATTTGTTCATATTGTTCTGGCAATATAATCTTTTTATTATTTAATTTTGATAAACCAAGATTATTAATCAAATTTAATATTACTCTTTTGCTAATATTAAATTGTAATGCTATTTTGCCTGCACCTATACCCTCATTGTGTAGTTTTATGATCTGCTCTATCTGTTCTTGTGTAAATATTATTTTAGCAGGCATCTTGTCTTTTATACAAAATAACCACATTCACCAACAAGTCAAGCAAGCCTAATTATTTTTTTTGTTTCTTAACTTCTTTTAATTGCGCCATCTCATCTTCCATTTTTTTACACATATCATCCATTTGTTTATGGATTAGACGCAGATGTTGGTGCTGCATAATATTAATTAAAAAAAATAACACTTCAAGGCTTGTCTGACGCGTGGGTGGAATTAATGCAACAATTATTCCATTATCATCGGTCAAAAACAGATCACAAAATAAATCTTTTCCTTGTATGCTTGGTGGCTGATCATAATTCTTACAAACATCAAGGTATAATTGCCACTCGTCTTCCGTTAGATCGATTTTTTTATTATCGATAATTCTCAACATATCAACCTCTGCGAATTATGCCAACCCCTCCAGATTGACTTAATTCATTTGAAGCGCCTTTTGCTTTATCTTGTAGCGCTTGCAATTTAGCGACGTCTCTTGGATTATAATCTCCGCTGCGACCTTTGCCACCGCGAGCAAATGCCTCTACAATGGCTGGTAATGGCTCTTCTCCACCATCATAATCGTCAATAGCTGATTTAATTACTGGCTCGCTATCTCCTGATATAATTGCCGCATAAGCCTCTACTTCCGCTGGATCGGCCTCTGATAAATCCTCTGCTGTAAGTGGAAAACCACCAGTGCTATTATTTTTGCTCGTTCCTTTATTAATTTGTTTGGCAATGTTCTTGTAGTAATCTTGTGTCTTTACTTCCGCACGCTTTAGAAACACATTTGTAGTTTCTTGGCTCTGTAATGGCGTTCCCGTTAGTTGATTTCCTTTGTTATCCATTTTAACATCTTTTGGATCAACTTTAATTTTTGCTGGTGTAGAGCTTGCCTTTTCTATCATTGCTTTATATTCATCTGAATTGGCATCGATAAGGTTATAGTTTGTCTTTAACCATTCAAAAACTTCAGCCTTATAAGTTTCTGTTGTTTTCATTATTTCACGAAGTTCTGATAAAACAATAATAAGTTCTTCATCAAGAATACTATCGCCACAAAAAGGGCATAAATTCGTCGCTAAACTATGCGCAAATTTTGGTGATATTTCTTCGCTACAAGATTTACATTTCATAATTATTTTCCTTTTGATTTTGCCGCCGTTTTTGCCTTGCTTTTCGATTTTGTCTTTAATTTACTCTTTGATTTCTTTGGTGACTTCTTTGTAATTTTTTCTGATGATATAATGTCGGCCTCTGTTAATAGAGCGCCCCCTTCTTCTAATAGTGCGGTTCCCTCCACATTAATTATAGCGTTAATTTCTTTTCTTTCAGCATCGGTCATATCTTCATTTTTAATTGCTTGTTCCAAAACTGAATGTAAATCTTGTGTTGTTGGAAATTTCATTTTTCCCCATTCCCCATCTTCCACAATTTTTTTAGCATATGTGTCTCGTATATTAGCCTTATCATTTTCTTTGCCCCTAATTAAATTTTCCAAGTGTGTTAGCATATGAGATACTTCTGCTACCAATGTTGAATGATTTGGTGGGTTGGCGGGAATATCAGAACGTTTTATCATACCAACCCTGCCTTCTGTTAATAATTGTTTTGTGCGTTCATTTACTGCTCGCATCATTCGTAAAACTTCTGCATTGTCTGGCTCCACATAATCTTGTTCGAATAGATAATATTTCATTTCGCCAGTAGTATCTAAGTCTTTTGCATTGACAGCTACTTCCATCAGTTTAGCAACAACAACCAACATTGCATCACTAATAAATAAAATTACTGTGGCATATAAACCTTTAATCCACTTAACTGCTTGTTCTAACATTTCACTTTCTCCTTATCCATATTGTATATATCAACATTTTCTCACTCTTCGTCATCTTCTATGTCAATTAATCCCGAAGCAAGCAATTCGTCTTCTAACTCTTCAATAATACTTTGTTCTTTGCCTTTATTTTCTTTTTTAAGAATTTTTAGATTTATTTTTCTTGAATGTAGATCGTTTGGCTTGGCAGGTGGTGGGACTATATTATACATATCTTTCAGAATAATCCCTATTTCATCTTCGTATAGATTTGTTGTTCCCGAAAAATGCAGCCCAAATCCAATATCTAATTTATATTTATTACGATATAAATCCTTGATCATTTCATTTATTCTTTCTACTCTATCTGGAAATACTGTTAATGTGCATTGATCGTTTTTAATATCTTCTAATAAAATTTTCCACATTGGTTTTCCATAATATTTTGAAGTTTCTTTTTTAACTGTAAATTCAAACATATCTTTAATAATTGCCTTCATTGAACGAATAGATGTTTTATTGGCGGTTTTCTTTGCATCTCCTATATTTACATAATCATTTGACTTAAAAAATTTACTATATGCATCTGTTTTACCACAAATAAATCCTTCATTTAAATAATCTATTTCTAACGCATATAATCCTGGCAAATCCCATTCTCCTTCATTTGGAAATGGATATGCAAATTCATCTTCATTTGAATCGTGTGTTTTAAGCCAAACTTGTAATTTCTTTCTATAATCTGAACAATATAAAAACATTGTCTTGCGCGATAAATCAAAATTATCCATACAACCACTCGCTATTAATGCTTGAATTGTATTTGCCCTCACTTTTCTTGAATCAACTTTTTTCATAAAATCAAAAAATGTTTTATATGGTCTATTCTCAATTATATTATTAATTGCGTCATCTTTAACATATTTAATTGCTTGTAATCCAGTTATTAATTTATTATCAACAATTTTATATGTTAATTGAGAGTTATTAATATCTGGTGGAACAATTTTAATTTTATGTGATCTAATTTCTTTTTTAATTTTTTCTATATTAGCTTTGGCATCAGGAGCATTTGACTTACTTTCATTTTCTAAATTTGCTAATAAAAATTCTATTGGATGATGTGCTTTTAAATATGCCGTATGATAAGAAATCATTGAATATAGAACGGCATGAGATTTATTAAATGAATAGCGACCGAATGGAACTATAATATTTTCCCATATCATTTCGGCAACTTTTTCATTTACATTGTTTTTGGCGGCACCTTCAATAAACTCTTCTCTCCACTTTTTAACCTTTTGTGGATTTTTCCCCTTTTCTTTTGTTAATTTTCTTAATTTATCTGCTTCATCCAAATCCCATCCCGCAACATCTTTGGCTAAAATTAATAGACTTTCATCATATAACGGAAATCCATAAGTCTTTTCGAATGCGCGTTTTAATAATGAATGCAATAAGCTAACTTCTCTTTTACCTTCACGGGTTTTAATAAAATCTTCGCGTATTTCCTGACTGGCGGGGCGCGCTAATGTTGTAATGAGCGCCAAATCCTCTATATTTTTTGGTTTAATTTTTCTACATAAATCAATAGTGCCTTCACTGGTTCCGAATTGAAATACACCAAATGTTTTACCTTCTGTTATTAAATCATATGTTTTTTGATCAAATTCATCATAATTAATTACTGGAACTTCTTTGCCATTTTCTTTAATTAATTGATTGGTTGCATCTATTATGTCTAATGTAGAAAGACCAAGAATATCCATTTTAACTAAACCATTTTCTTCGGAAACATCTTTATCATATTCAACAAGCGTTATTCCATCTTTATCAATGCGTGTGGGCACAATAGTATGTAATGGACGCTTTCCAATTATGATGCCCGCTGCGTGTTGTCCTGCCGCTCTTGGTTTCCCGCATATGGCCTTATACTTAATAGTTTCTGGATATTTTTTTGTATATTCAGCAAATAATGGTGCTTTTGTTAAGGCCTCATCAATATTTTTTATGTCAGCTGCAATCGTATCAGCCAATATATTTCCTACTTGAACCGCCTCATCTCTTGAGCCACCAAATTCGTGTGCTCGTGAAATATCTCTAACGAACACTTTTGGTGTAATTGTAATGATGTTAGAAATGGCCGCCACCTTATCCTGACCATATTTAGATGTAATATAGTTAATTACCTTATGTCGATCTTTTTTTGAGAAATCTGCATCAACATCTGCTAATGCCGATCTCTTCTTGCTATAAAACCGCTCGAAAACCAATCCATATTGTATCGGATCGGCCTCATGTATGCCTAAAAGATATGCAACATATGACCCCCCACACGAGCCACGTCCTGGTCCAATGCCTACATTATTTTTTCTACACCAATTAATATAATCAGCGACAACCAGCATATAACTTGCTGCATTGCAATAATATAATACATCCAACTCTTGTTCTAATCTATTTTTATATTCTTCTATATTGTTTTGTGGAACACGATAGTCCTTCATTGCAATTTCACATCTAAATCGTAAAAATTGTTTGTCTTCCTCTAATTCTTTAATGGCCTCTGTTTGCTTTATTAGCCATTCACAAAACTCACCATAATCTGCTTCATCTTTAACTGGAAATTCTGGAAGCTCTTTACCTGACGGATTTGAATATTTAGGATCAATCCATTCTGGTGTTTCACATTTATTAGCAAAATATAGTGTATTTGCACATAATTCTGTTGCTAATTCTTCTCCATAATTACGCTCAAAAAATGTTTTAACCTCATCACCAGTCTTTAAATAAAAATCAGGACAATTATATTTAAGTCGGAAGTTAGAAAATACAGGCTGATGCGATCCAATGGCCAACATTACATCGTGCGTTTCTGCATCTTCTTTTTTCGCATAATGAACATTGCAAGTCGGCACAACTTTTACATTAAACTTTTTACCAAGATTAATTATTTGTCTATTAACAAAGACTTGTTCAATCACATCATTATATAAATTCGAGCCGCGTTTTAATGTATTTGGTTGAACTTCCAATCCAAGATCATCGCCAAATATTTCAACTAATTGCTGTAATTGTTTTTCTGCCTCATCATTCTTTTTTAACATAAGGAGTTGGGCCAATATACCATTACTACACGATGTTAAACAAATTAAACCTTCTGAATATTCGCGCAATAACTTCCAATCAATTAATGGATATACTCTTTTTGTATAAACAACTGAATTATCAAATCCTTTTTTATTTAGTGTAAGAAGATTTTTGTATCCTACCGCATTTTTAGCCAATAGAATAATATGGCGGAAACGAACATCTTTATTGGCAACATCGTCAACAAAATACATCTCAACGCCAATAATTAATTTGACGCCAGTTTCTTTTGATGCTTTAAGCGAGTCGTGGGCCGCCAACAAAGAGCCGTGGTCCGTAATTGCTAATGCCGATTGGTTTAATTCTTTTGCTCGGTTAAATAATTCTTTCGGTGATGAGAGCGCGTCGAGAATACTAAAATGGGTATGGCTGTGTAAATTAACAAAATCTATCATTTTTCCTCTTTAAACAATTTGACAAATATTTTCGGATTATTATCGCTCTAACTATAACTTTGTATAATTAGGAAATATTGTGTCAGGGATTGTGCTATGTCTTATCTATTATACGCATTATTGCGGCGTTGTCAAGCGTAAATAATATGTCAGTGGTTTTAAATTGTTTTTTCCAAAACTTTTTATTTGGTGATTTTTTCAATAACAACTGCTTGATATCATCCTCTTTCAATCGTCTTTTTTGATATAAAATGTGGGATAATAATTTAATATCAGGCCAATGCAATTTTAATTGTTTTGTAATATGACGAAACATTTTCTTTTTAAATAAATATCGTTTGTTGCCGGGTTCCGCTAAATTATATTTTTTAATGATACGGGCTGCATCTTGCATATCCTCTTCAACACCAGATTTCAATATTTGTGGAAAACTATCGGAACCAGACATATCTTTAAAATATAGTTTTTCACCAGCTAATCCAGCATATTTCAAATAAATTTCTGTATATAATAAATAATTACGAATTTTAGTATCTATTATATCAAGTTTATCTTCCGAATAAAACATATGATAACCTGTAATACCACCTACACCGCGCTTACCTTCATCTATATAAACATCTTCAACGCGTATATGGTTGAGAAGAGCCGCAACAACGTGAGAGGCTTCGTGGTATGCAACAGACACTACCCTATAATTTTGGGCAAGTTTAAGAGAAATTGAGGCTTGTCGTTCGTTTTTGACTTGCCCCATTTATTTACTCCAATTTAGATAATATACCCTCGAATTCGTCAAGAACTGATGTGCAGTCCTTTTTTTTACATTTAGTTTGAATTGTATCAGAGCCAAATCTACCGGAAGCAATGAGATTATCGCTTTCAACATAGAGCAGTCCGGCTTGAGTGAAGTTGGTGCGTTCATTAAATCCCTTGCTCACCAATAATGGCAAAATATTCTGCGAAAATACACCATCTAACTTAAAAGCCACTGATCCTTGACATGCTTTACAACTATTTTTTACAATAATTCTCGATACTTTCACGACCCGCCCTTGTCTAAATTAACCCCTCTACCTTCTAACAGAAATAAAGAGTATTTAATTTTAGCCATTTGGACTTTTTTTGCATCAGAGTAGGGGGCAGTCATTTCTTTAATTTCTTCCTTGGCAGCTTGAAGTTTAGTATCCTCTTCTTTTGCTTGTTCAATGGTATAAATATTTGCTTCACATTCAAAAATAACTTTTTTTAATTCATCATCTTTCATTGATTGTGCCATTTCATCCCATCCTGTTGGCAATTGCTTTTCATACTTTTTTGGAAATATTTTATCACTCATTTATCTTTCTCCTTTATTCTATTATTTTTGTGTTCTTTAAAATAAAATCTAATACATACTCATCGCGCATTCGTGTGGCAAGCAATGATAATCTGCCACTTTTATTTAATTGCATCATAAACTCATCAATCTCTTTTTTTGTTTTAACTGAACCTAAATTTTGTTCAATGGATGCTAAAACCTCTTGATCACTTAATTGTGCTTCTGGCTCTTTGTCGCGGATTGCTTCTAATATTAAACTTAATTTGACATTTTGATTTGCCATATTTAGATAATGTTCTTTATCAGTATCGGGTAAGTCTATCCATTTTAATCCACTATTTGCTACTAAATATTCGGCTTCTGATAGGCTTAACCAAGATGGAACTTTAATATCGTGTTCAGCTATTAATAGTTTTGTAATTTGTTCAATATTTTTTGCTCTCTCTTCTTCTTGTATTTTTGCTTGAATGAAGCCAACAACAAATTCTCGTAGTTCAGCAAATGTCGCCTTCCCTGCTTTTTGCGCTAATTCATCACCTAATGACATTGGAGTTGTTTTACTGCCCATTGCGAGGCTAACAACGAATTTAATTTCTTTACCCGCAAATGATGGCATACTATCTTCGGGAGCTTTAATATAAAATTGGCGGACCTCTCCATTTTTCATACCAAGCAAGTTTTCATCAAATCCTGGCAATGTTGTTTGTCCTACATTCATTAATTGTCCTTGACCAGAGATGCTTTCAATTTTAACACCATCACAAAATGCTTCATAGTCAATTATAACCGTATCACCTGTTTGAACAAAATCTGCCTCTTCAAAGGGACGACTCTCCCCAAATTTATTACGCAATCCCTCTATTGTTTTTTCAATTTCTTCTTCTACATTAAATGCAGATGGTTTTTTCACAATTTCTAATTCTTTATATTGTTTCAGTTCAAACTTTGGCCTTACTAAACATTCAAAATCACATACGAATTTTTTATCGGCTAATGATATATTTGAAAATTGAGGCGCCCCAAACGCTTTAACATCTTGATCAAATAAAGCATTATGATATGCTTCTTCTGCCAATGCCTGTTTTAATGAATTATTTATTTCTTTGGCATAAGCAATACGAATTGTATCCATTGATGCTTTAACGCCCTTACGAAAACCCTTAACTGGCAAATCTTTAAAAAGCATTAATACTTCTGTTTTTTTATTATCTATTTGATCTGCCTCTGCTTCACAATGAAACTTTAATTTACAATATTCTATTTCTTGAGCTGTTATTTGCATATATTTCTCCTTACCACTTAATTTCTCCGTTGAATTTACCTAAAAACTTCTTACCTTCTTGACATATATCAATGTAATCACAATATCTACAAAGATTTGATGGATTTGCCACATACTCTTGTTCTGCGATTATTTTATTAGCATAATCTATATATTTATCTTTTACTTTTAATAAATCATCTCTATTAAATTCTTGTGTAATATATTCAAAATTATGACGCAATAAAATATATGATGCTCTTATTTTTTCGATACTTGGGTCTTCTAACATCAATATAAAACCATATGTTAATAATTGAAAAAAATCGTCTTCAAGATATTTTTTATTTTTTGTTGTTTTATAATCAGAGACATGCAGAACTCCATCGCCATCTACTTGTAATCTGTCTATCATTCCTATAAGAACTACATTATCATTTAATTTTACTTCGAAATTCTTTTCTACTGATAATACTTGTTCCCCTAAATATTTATGATCACCATTTGATATAATCTCCAAATATCTATTCAATATTACAAAACTTTCTTTGATAGTTTCTGGTGTCATTTTGGGGCCATATTCTTTTTTGGCCTCTTTAAAAACTTTTGTCATCGTTTCATTAAATGGGGCAGAAGAACCATTTAAGTATTCAAGATGGAAATTTTCTAATACTGCATGGCAAAATTTACCGAAAACAAAAAAATCCTGTTCTTTACGAGGCATTTTGAGCACATATGTATATTTATATTTTTTACCACAGCTATCGAAAGTTTTAACCTTGCTAACTGATAATCGTAAATCTTCCATCACTATAATATATATCTTACAAAATTAGAAATCAAGGGCTACTAATTAATATAAATACTGACCTTTGAACGGAATCCACTTGAATACAAACCCAGATCCTTGATCCGCTCTCTTAAATACCATTGATCCTGAATAATTTGTGATTGCAGGAGGGGGCGCCGGCATCTTTGATATGATCCAGCGGGATACCGAATTATCGTAATAGTAATAAGTTATTGTATTATCTGTTGGATTGAAATGTGCCTTAACGAATGATCCAGATGTTGGTGGAGCATCAAGCGCAGTATTAAAATATTGATTGCCTGTGCGAGTGCGATTAACATCTTCTAATGTAAAATTTGCTCTATTTATAAATGGTGGTAATCCGGGGTCTTGTGGTTGTGTTAAATCTTGATACACAACTAATGTTCTTGGATCAATTAATTTACCAACCACGCCTTGTTCGGGTGGAGCCTTATCCGGCGTAATTGAATGGCGAGGAAATGTGCCAATACCATAACCTGAAAGGCCTTCTTGATCTGTTGTTGAAAATTGAATTGGTTGAGATTTGGTTGGAACACCTATCAGCGGCTCATTTGTAAATCCCGTTTCATACCCATCACCATCCCATCCAGTCGCAGTTTCGGGTAATAATGGATTATCTGTTGTAAATCCAGCTTCCTCTTGGCCTAAATATAATTGTCCAGGTTGATAAGGGGGCGAACCAAATGGATATAAATCATTTTTAGGGGTTGCTTGGGCCGGCGCATCTGTTCCTGAATGTGGAACTCTTAAATCTGCACCCCTCTCAAATGTATAGGTATTTGTTATAATTGGAGAGCTATCAGTCCCATTTGTTGCAAAAACTGAAACTACAATTATTGTTTCATTGGTTGGAAGCTCAATTGGATTTACATATACCAATGAAGATGTAGTTGGTTCAGAACCATCCAAGGTATAATAAATATTTGATGGTATGTTAGCGTTTAATGTAATAAAACGAGGAATTCCTGAAATTACTTGTTCATCCGAGGCAGTGATTGTTATGCTAATTACTGCCATATTACACCACAATATTCAAAAATTTGTTGTTTCTTTCAATTAAATTTTTCTTTAAGCCAACCCTATATATTTTGTGGGCTGCCCTTCGAAATAATTTGGCCAATGTAAGACACTCATCGCCAGCTCCACGTCTATAAAGCGCAAGAAACTTTTCATAATATTCCAAAAATTCCACTTCTGGACTGGTTCCTTTATAATCTCCATTTGATAGTTTTGAGAGCTTATCTACACCAAAAGCTAAAATAAAATTGTAGAACTTCTGGTCTCCAACCGCTTTATACTTATCTATAAACTCCTTTTTAATTTCAGTCTCTATCATACAAATATGCGAGATTATCGGCTATTTCAAAAGATTGGCAATTATGGCAGCTTGTTTCTCAAAATCATTTATTGTGCTATTATTATTTAAAATATAATCAAATTGTTCATCTTTTATTTGATCTTGTGCTGTTTCTGTTGCATCAGTAGATTTAGAAATCGTATCTCTAACTATTTTTACAACAAGAAAATCGTTCTTTTTAAGATACTCATATTCATTTACAAATCTTACATCTGGACATACTAACAATTCCTTTTGTAAATTTTGTGTTCTTGCATCAAATGTGTAAATCCAAGTATCAGGATTATATTGTCGCCCCAGAGATCCTATGTCTATTAATGCTTGGCGATATGTTAATGGGTTGCCTTTTTTATCTGTCGCGTTTGGTATAATATTACTGCGCCAACCTGACGGTCCCCATAAGCATTTGGATTCTGCTAATGGAAACATCTTCATAATCATTTCTTTAATTGGATCGGCAAATGCTATAATTTCTGTATCTCTCTTTGATTTATATGCTATTAGATTGCCCAAGAGATTTGCTAATGTATTTTTGCCTGTATTTTGCTTCCCACATATCGCTATTTTTTTCATTTGCTCACCTATATATCACCAAGAAACAACTTTTGCTGTGCTAACCATATCTTGGTTTTGTTCCACTAAAATTGCCATATTAAATTTATCTTGCAGGCGCTTTCTATGTGTTATTAAAAGAATTGTAAAATCTTTTTGAAAATGTTTGATAATTTCAGCAAGAGCATCCACAGAATGATCGTCCATCGGCTGATCAATTTCATCTATCATCAACAGATTAAGTTGTGTTCCCATAAGTTTTTTGAGCAAAAAAGACATTCCTAATTTAAGACAAAACATCACAACAACTTTTTGAGCACCTGATAATTGCCCATATTTCCTTTCCTTGTTATTTAAAAAGTAAGTTATATTTAGAGTATCATCTTTCGTGCCATCATCATTTATTTTTTCTATTTCAAATGCAAGTTGTAGTCCCGGTCGTAATTGAGATAATAGATTATTTGTTTCTGTTTGTAAATCATCTAATATATTATTAATAATTAACGATGGGATACCAGTTGAGCCGAATGCTTGAATAACTGATGGATATAGAGAAAACTCTTCTTCCAATGTTGATATAATTGTTTCTATTTCTATTTTCTTGGATAAATTATTGTGTTTTTCTTCTATTGAATGTCGTATTACTGCACGTTTAGTATTTAATTCATTCATTATTGTATTAATATTATTTAATTCTATCGATGTCTTGGCAATTATTTCTTTATTTAAAGTAATTGTTTTTTGTAATTCTAATAATTCTGATGCCGAAGATTGTTGAACTTCTATATTTATTTTATTTAATTGTTCAGTTTTAGAGGTGAGTTCGGCGGAAAACTTATCGATCAGAGAAGTATATTCTGTATATATATTTTTCTTTTCAGATAGATTTTTTTCGACTGTTGCTATTTTATTTGAAATATCATTAAATAATGTAAAATTAGCCTCTAACTCTTTTAATTGTTTTTCTACATCTTTTTGAAATTGTAAATGTATAGTTATATTGGTAGACCTTTCTTTTATTTTAGCCTTACATATATTAATTTGATCATTTATATCTTTTTGACAATTTTCTCTATGCTCTTTTGTTAGAACTTGACGACAATGCTTGCAAGTCCCATCGGCTGGCAGTGGAACATTTAATTCTTCTAATGTTTCTTGTAAGTTTGATATTTGAGAGCGCAATGTTGCAATTTTTATAGTTATCTCTTTAATTGTATTTTTTATAATATCTATTTGAGAAAAATCTATTTTAGATAATTGTGCTTGTTGATCATTGAGATCATTGATTTCTGTCGTGAGTTGTTTTGCTAATGTTATTATATCTTTTCGTTTTTTAGAATATTCTGCTAATGAATTATTTAATTGATTTATATCAAATAATATTGCTTCTTTTTTAGAAATAGATGAACTTGATTTGCCCTCTAATGCTGAATGTTGTGCTAATAATTCTTCTCGTGTTTTATTTAGTGCTTCAAGTTTTATACTAATTTCTTTATAATTATGATTGGTTGAAATAAAATTATCTTCAATTTCAGTAATTTTTTCTTCTAAAATCTTAATATCATTTTCTGGGTTTCCTAAAATCAAAACTGCATTTCTTTGTTTTTCAATTTCTTTTAAGATATTATCAGCATTATTTTTCGCAATCTTTTCAAGTTTAGAATATATAACCAAATCAAGAACTTCTTTTAAAATAGTCTTTCTATGAGCCGGTGTTGATGCCGCTAAACCAGACTTAAAATCAAATTGTAAAAAATGTGAAGTATTAATGAAGGCCTTATAATTCATTCGTATTTTTTTAATTAAATCCGCCTCTGTATCTTGCACCCTTCGGCTTGATATATCAATCCATAAATCTTTATCTGTATCTACTGCATGCACATTACGATTATCAAAAATGGTTGATCGCTTGAAAAAAGAAAGATCGGCAACGCCCTTATCTGTGCGCATTCTAATTACTCTAAAAATTTCATCATCAATAGAAAAGTCAAAAATAACTTTACATTTTTTAGTTCCTTCTAAAATAAGATCTTCAAGTAAAATATCTTTATCAGTTATAGCATCTCGTGTTTGATTGAATAAAACCCATTCTATTGCTCTAAAAATACTTGTTTTACCTACGCCATTTGAAATTAATTCATTATTATTTGATTTGCCAACTATTAATGCAGTTGAAATACCACTAAAATCTATTTCACTTTTGTGATGTGATGTAAAATTCTCTAAATATAAATAAATTGGTTTCATTTGGTTTCAGCCTTAAATTGCATATTGAGATCATTTGCTAGAGTAATAAATTTTGGTCTTTTATTTTCTTCAATAAAAAGCTCCGAATACATTTTAATTGCAGCATTTATATCTATTGTATTTGTAATTATTTCTTCTGAATTTTTGATAATTGATTGCATTTTTTTTGATTCAGATATAGAAGATATATTATGAACATTTAAATCATATAATGCTTTCTCCACATTTGAACGGTTAATTGGAACAAGATCAGGACTACTTAAATGCACATCCAATCTAACAATGGCTTTATTGATGGCATTTTCATATTTTTTAATTTGATCTATTACATATTGAGTGGTATCTTTTGTGTCTTTTGGAATAGATATGCTAATCTTTTTAAGCGGCCGAGATGGTATGATTTCTTGACGAGCCGTTTCACCATCAAATATAATAATATGTTTTTTATGATCTGTTTCGCCAAAGTTCGAAATATCCATTGATCCTATGTGGGCTATATGTGGATTGGTCTCTTTGAGAACCTGTGGCTTATGGACGTGCCCCATCCATACATAATCATATCCATTAAATATATCTAACGGACACATCAATTCATTAGAAATATCATCAATCTCATCGCCGATAGGAATAGATCCCTCTAATGAAAGGTGGCCAATAACTACTTTTTTATAATTAACTGGTATTGTTGCTAATTCATATTCTAAATTGTTTTTTAAAATCTGAATAGCCTCCCCATATGTTTCAACTCCAAACGCACGTCGATCTCTAAATGGTAATAGTGTTAAAGCAACACCATCAACAAATATCGTTTCAATATTTTTATAGACGGATACTTTTGGCATTTCACACGATGATAATATATCCAATGATGATGTATAATAATTTCCAGTTCGTAGAATATCGTGATTTCCAAGTAAAATATGCACGTGTATATCGTGTGCTTCACAACGCTTTAGCCACTCAATAAGCAAAGTTAATAAATATGGTGGCGGTTTTACTTCTTCAAATACGTCTCCGGTGGTTATAATATGTCCCGCCTCGTTTTCGATCGCCTGTTCTAATGTCCAATCTAATAAATTAATTTGATCTACTACCCTACTATTCAATGATGAGCCAATACCAGTTCTACCTAAAATTAAACTGCGACCAATATGTGGATCACCTAAAATTACGAAATTCATTTATAATTTTCAACCTTATTTTTTAATCTGTCTACTAAAACCCTAATTGATTCGTTCGACATTTTATGTTTATATTTTTCGTGTAGCACATCAAGAGCACAACATATCTCATCAATAAAGGTCATATATTTTTCATTATGCTCATTACTAGCAATATTATCTCTGATATAGTTAGAAAAATCCATTAATATTTTAAGTGTTTCTATGTGATCAACATTGTGATTATATAAAAAATCAAAATCAACTTCTGATCCACACGCTGATAATATTTTTTGAGCTGCATTTATTTTACTTATATTATCTATTATAGATACTAAATTTACGCATCCTCCGCCCACTTTGCAGCCATAACAAAAGAATGAGTTTGTTTCTGGGTATATATAAAATGATGGCGTTTTATCTATTCCACCGCTATGTAAATCTGAAAAGGGACAACTAATCTTTTTTGTCTGCAAGTCTATCTTAATTTTATAAAATCCTAATACTGAAATTATGGGAACTGCGTTGGCTTTTGTTATTTGATCTTTAATAAGCTGATTAGTTGATTCAAAAGACTCACTCGTGCTTGATGAGTTGCTATTGCTATCGGATCGGGGCTTATCTGATAATGGGTGCATAATTGTGAATAACCGTTAAATGTTTCTTTTTCTTCTGTAATGAGATTTAATAAGTGCTCTCTGTCTAACATTTTATTCACTTATTTATTTGGTGTCAAGTGGTTTCGGAGTTTTAAGCGTATTTATTTCTATTTTTAATTGCTCTACCGCATATTCTAATGTGTTAATTTTGTCGCGTTGTATTAGCATACATTTCATGAGCAAAACATTGAGACCTATTGCGCCAGCCCCGTTTCTTTCTAATTGGTCATCATTTATTTCAAGAGCTAATTCGGTAAGTTTAGTAATGATATCTCTTTCTATATCCGTATCAACTATCGTCTTATTTTGTAGTAAAGTTTTGTTATTCACCAATTTTATAAATAGAGGAACCAACTCGGCCGACCGTTCAGGATATGAGTTTAATCTATCATTTGCTTCGGAAGCTTTCTTTTCAAACTCTTCCCGTGATGGTTTTTTTGGAGCCCCGTCAAATATAGATTTGGTTTTGGGGGCTTTCAAACTAACTTTTGATTCTACTGTTTTATCATCATCTTCAAAAGCTGGCATTATAATACCTTTTGTGCAACAATTATAAATTTATCTGATAACTCAAAAGTATATTTTTTTCCAAAAGCATCTTCGAGTGCCGGTAAGACCGCTCCAATTTTCGGAACTAGATATAATCTGTTTGGTTCTATCATAGCTGGTTGGCAATATTTTGAAACAATTTGGCCGGGTAATCCAAACATATCAAGTTGTTTATCTTTAAGATCTGCCCATATTTTGTCTGCCATCGTTTGTTTTGGTGCAACTTTTTCTTCTGGTATGGTTTGTGCTGATTTTTCTTTTGTCATTTGTTTCCTCAATTTCCTTTTGATATTTTTCGTGTGGTAAGAGCATACTCTTCAAATACCTGTTTAAATTCTGATTCTGCTATATTATCTTGTATATCTTCTTGCAACTCATTAGTGTCTTCTTCTATTGTTCCAATTAATGGTATAGGATTGCCGCCAACCAAGTCAGCAATTTTGGCAGATAATAATTTAATTTGATCTTGTATTTCAGAATCTAATATAATCTTTTTCATAATTAAGAGATTTTCTAATGCAGTAATACGCAAAAGAACTTCGGCAATTAGCTGATCTCTATACATATCGTCTTTCGTGTATCCATCTTTTCCATCTTTATTCATTTTATTTATTTCCTTTATTGCTTGCCGTGACATCTTTTATATTTTTTATTTGAACCGCAAAAACATAAATCATTACGATCTAATTTTGGTATTTTTATAATTGCTTTATCTGGCAAAAGTGTTCCATTTAAATGATCAAGTTCGTGCTGAATAACAACTGATAAAAGACCGGTGGCTACAAATTTACTTGGACTAACTAAATTATTAGCAATATATACTTCTTGAAAACGCATTGTATTTTCAATTCTTCCAGGAAAAGAGAGGCAGCCTTCATTTTTAAACATCGCCAGATCATACCCTTTTTCTATATTACAATTAACTAAATTAACACTTAATTCTTTATTTATTCTAACTATTGCAACTTTTTTCAGAATTCCGATTTGGGGTGCAGCCAAACCAATTCCTGGATTTCCAAGTCTTCCACTGTTTTCTAATTCTCTTTCAAGTAATTCAATTAATTCACCAACTTCTTCGGGGGTGGCGTCTGCACAAGGCCTTCTTAATAATTCTTCGTTATTTATAATGATCATTTTCTTACTTCTTTATATATCAAGATTTAATTATTTTTTATTACAACCACAATCTTTTATAGCGCGATTTTGTCCTATTTTTCTCAAACAAGCTGAACAACTTTTTGATTGTTTAGAGCACATATCACATAATACCGATATACTTTCATTAACTGGCAATTGGCACTTCATACAAGTTTTTTTTGTATATACAGTAGCTAATTTAGAACAAGATTGACATAACATTATAGCACTTCAATAATAGTAACGCCTCTTTCATCTTTTATTTTCTCTTCTGGCTTTACTTCTTTTGGTAATGAAGTTGGCGCTGGCAATTCTTCATATACCAATGGGCGTTCATCTTTTTTTTCTTTCTCTTTCTCATTAAAATAAGGAAAGAAAGGTAGCATATAATTATACTGAATTATCCATATTTAATGCTATCAATGACTCAACAATATCTTTTTTTTCTCCAATTTCATTGCCAAGACAAACCCACCCTTTTCTTTCTCTTCTTGCAAACAGTTCTATCATCTTGCCATTTTTGAATGCGTCTGGAAACATTACTTCAAGAGAGTTTTGTAAGTCTTCCGGTTTTTTAGAATGTTTTTCATTGGGTGCAAAAGCAACAGATCGTTGTGATCTGTTTTGTAATGCGTCATAAATTCCACTATTATTGATTCCTATAAGAGCAATTTCGTGTGATGCTCTAAATAAACGCCCCATGCCAAATTGAAGTAAATTTTGTAATTGTAAATTGCATTCTTTTCTTACGCTATCTATTGTATTTTTTATAGTGCGTTTAGATATTTCTTTTTCTTGTAAAATAGGAAGTTTCTTAATTGTATCAAACAAATCATTAAATGGCTCTTGCTTACTTTTAACCCATATATATGTTTGTTTTTGTTGGAAACCCCACGCTTTCATCACATCCATTCCATCTTGAAGCAATGAACTTGGCACCCATAACGCTAAAATGCAGCCATTAGGATCGGCTAGTGATTTTACATCAAGAGATTTTAATTGAGATGTAGATAGAGTGGAATAATTTGCATCTGATCCTCTTTTAACATCTGACATTTTTAATTGATCTGAAAATCTCCACGGAGGATCACAAGTAATTACAGAAAACTTCATTTATCTTGCTCTTTCTTTATTTAATAATTACTAATGGTAAATTGAGTGGGTTTTGTGCCCCATCTACGATAAGATTTTGTAATTCATTAATTTCTGGTTTTTCAAGTGATTTGGCTTTTTTGATAGAAACTTGATATTCACCAATTGGTAATGAGGCGGCATATTTACCTATTCCATTTGTTCTGCCTTTGAATACAACATTTTTTGATTGTTTATCTATGATTTCAATATTAGCCAAGAACACGGCCTTTCCACTATTATCTGTAATGCGCTGTTGAACTGATATTACACTACCACTGGATTTTATTGAAGGTGTCGATATAATTTGTTCTTTTGCCATTGCTTCTGCTGGTGGTTCTGGTTTAATGGGGGCCAATTTAATTTCCGCTCCTCCCGGTGAAGTTGGCGTAAATGTCTCTGGCCGTGAAGTGCGTCTAAATCCTATTGGAGCATTTTCTATGGGTAATTGATTTTC
>Ga0335069_10004725_pt1 | contig 20093 bp, 29 predicted proteins | sample Lox_Sample_11_FD_206714 | JGI IMG/M metagenome (GOLD analysis project Ga0335069, IMG submission 206714) | Soil microbial communities from Loxahatchee National Wildlife Refuge, Florida, United States - Lox_Sample_1.1 | ecosystem: Environmental > Terrestrial > Soil > Wetlands | place: USA... | reverse complement strand
TTTGACCGCCGGAAATACCCATCGCCCCGCCGGCAATGATCACACCCCCGGATGGGTTGGTGATGGATGGGAACGTTTGTGGGTTGCCCGCAGAGGGGTAGGTGATGGTAACACTGCTCGATGGTCCGCCTGTCGCAGCGCCAGATAAAACCCACGCAATAACCGCCATCTTGTCATAGCCAGAACCACTGCATGCGAACGTATCGGCTATGCTGGATGTGACATCCAGATAAAACATCGTCGCCGTTCTGGCAGCAGCACCGGAGCAGTCAATCGATCCGGTCGGAGTTTGACCGCCAATTTTCGGAGAGCCTGGAGGGCCGCTATCGTCAAAATTCACCATGACGACAACGGTCGTTCCCGAGGAGAAATTCGTCCCGCCGTTCAGGTTGGAGAACGTGACTGTGCCACCAGCAAAGCCGTTCGATACCGCGGCCGGAGTTCCTGAGACCGAATTTGTGACTGTGATACTCATCTAATAGGTCAGATTTTTTCCGTAGCCAAAACTCGTACCTTGGAACGCCAAGTAGCACTTCGCTGAGTCGTTGTTGTCTCCGGTGATATCTGCCACCTGGTCTATGCTTCCGAACGGGAAATCAATCAACCATGTCCAGTTCGCCGCCGAAAATGGTGGCCCTGACTTGCACACCCATACGCCATATGTATAGGAAGAAGTGGCGACCCCATTTTTCAGTCCGCCCTTCACCCATCCAACGATCCATACGGTTGGATATGTCTGCCCCGAAGCAGCAGCACCGAAGCCGACACAAAAAACACTCTCGATATTTGAGAGAAGATTCCATGTCATCGATGCGCCGCCGTTGGTGGAATACCAAAGGGGGCCTGAACTGTTGGGCTGAGGATTGCTGTTAGCACCTCCGTCAGCATAAAAGAGATGTCCTGCGTTGCCTGGGACAGCTTTGATCTGCGGCTGAAATGATGAACCGGAATGAAGAGCGGTCGAACTCCCTGATGACCAGTTGGCACCACCATTGGTCGAATAGTAGGTACCGTTTCCTTTGTTGTAGACGAAGTATGTTCCAGCTGCATCACAGCAAAGATACTGCGTATTTGCAGTCCAGGAGTTTGAACCGAACGCCCATGTGAAAGTCGGCAATCCTGATGCTGCACTCCATGCCGTTGAACCAGCATTATTCGTGTAAATGACAGGATTTGCCTGGTTGAACTGAAGAGCGACAAAATTTGTAGAGCTTGCAGCAGCTATGTTTCCGCCGGTGTAACTGCCCTCTGGACCATTGGTGAACTTGGTCCATGTCGTGCCGCCATCCGTGGAATAACCGCTTGCGGCCGGATTGCCTGACCATGTGTTGAACGCTGCGATAACGCGGGGCGATCCCATCGCATAGTCCAATCCGGTCCCGGCTTCCTGGACACCCTGACTTGTAATTCCGAAAGTCGAGGGATTGATCGCGGGATTCTTGATAAGAAACTCCTGACAATCCTCCGCGGAGGCCAATGGCAATCCGTTGGAAGGCGAAATAATCCGTCTGCCCACCAAAATCTGAATACCTGCGCTTTTTGGAATCCACGAGATCGCACCACCAGGCGCCGGACCTCCACTGGTTGTCGCAATGTTGTCGGTGTAGAGAACCCCGAAACCGAAGGCTGCCCACACACGATTTGTAACTGATGGATCGAACAGAACTTTCACGGTCCCGAGATAGCCGTCAGATGGCGATTTCAAACTGAGCCAGGGAACATCTCCTGACGATGATATCGTACCCGTGATGTACGCATGACTAGCCCATGTCGATCCGCCATCATGAGACTGAGTAGGCTGAGCGCCAGCGATATCAAGAGCAACGATGTGGTTCGAATTTGCCGGATCCACATCGAGCGTGAAATAGCCATTCGATGACGACGGAGATTGTTGCGCCCACGTTCCGGAGTAGATCTGGATATGAGTGCCGTCGCAGCAAATATAGTTCCCGCCTGTGACGATCGCATCCGTGACCTGCGTTGGCATTCCAGAAGAACTCAGCTTCGTCCATGTGCCCGTCACGCCAGTCGTCGTCTGCCAAACGCCGTTGCCATTGGAACAGGCAAATACCGTTGTTGGTGTCGCTGGATCGAAGCAAACCCCGGAATAGCCGTTATTGCTTGTTGGTGTCGTAATTCCTGAAATAGCTGTCCAAGATGCCCCGCCATCAGTCGTGTAGTAGAGGCCGTTGGTCGGCGAACCAACAACAACCGTGTTCGGGTCGGTCGGATGAATGGCCATCTTGTGGCCCCACCACCTGCTTGCGATCCCGTTGTTTGATTGCGATGGATTGTAGGTGATGGAGGGAAAATTGCTGAGAAGAGTCCAAGACACGCCTTGGTTTGTAGTCTTATAGACCTTGCCATAATAGAGCATGTAGAAGATTTGAGTATTGCTCGGCGCAATCCTGATTTCATAAATTCCGGTGGATTGAATCCAGTTTCCAGAGCCATTCAGAAAAAACGAATTTGCCGGCATCGAGGTCGATGTCAGCAATCTTGTCCACGGTGTTGATGCAGTACCTACCTGCGCATTTCCTACGTCAGTTCGACAGACCATGGTGCCATCAGAGGCGAAGTCCATTCCGGTTACATAACCGCCCCCATCTATTGATATGGGCGACCATACAGGAGACGGAACAGCCACCGGAACCGTATTGGCAAAATCTGCCATACTGATGATCAAAGCTTGGCCTCGATCGCCTTCATACGCGCGGAAATGAGATCACCGATGACTTTGAACACTTCCGCGCTCTCTTCAAGCGTGAGCTCAAAGTCAACCGATCTGTCAGCCAGAGCTTCGTCTTCGGCCTTCAATGAGATCAAATGCGCACCCTTCGCAATGGCGTCATTGACCCTGAACAAGGCCCATTCCGCAGCCTTGTATTGTGCGATCAGGGCTTGTTGCATTTCCGCTTTTTCGATTGGCGTCATCCGCCCATCCTCATTCTCTCCAGCTCAGCCTGCAACTTTTCGTACCGAGTCAGCTTTTCCTCGAACGGAATGCAATTGAACCTCGCATCACTAGCACACCTTGGGCAGATCGGCTGGAAACAACCGGGACAGCGATGTTCCGGCTGAGTATAGGGCATGACATAAAACGCCCTGTTGCAATGCTGACAGGTGCAGGTGTCCGTGCATTGCTCGCCATTCTCGGTAAAGACAATTGTCGTACCGAGTGACGAGCGTTTTGTAAGCCAGCTACTCACGGACCGCGATCGTCCCACCGGCCGCACCGGAGAACTGCGTCGAAAGCGCTCTCAGAACGAAGCCGTTGAAGGCTGTCGCTGGGTAAACGAACTCAGCATCAGGACCGGAAGCGACCCAACGCATGGGAGCTCTCTGGTTGGCGCCGTTGTTCCAGACCTGAGAAGACGAGGTAACAGTCGGTTCAGCCGAATAGTTGGAGAATCCAAGCCCGGTAAAGGCGGCGTCCACGGTGTCTGCAGCGTTGACGAGGGAGACGGTTGCCGTTCCCGAAGCAGTCATGCGGGACAAGTCCCACTGAATGGAGCAATCCGTAGAGTTCGGGGCCGCCTGGGGACCGATCGAAAAGTCAAAGACACGACCACGCCTGAGAGTACCAGACGAAGCAGCAGTGACGGAAATGGCCGTTTTGTATGAAGTCGAAACGGTGGCCTGGTTACCGATGACAGTGTATTGAGGCATTAACTTTCTCCTATGGGATCAGAAGTCCACGTCGTCTGCATGTAATCGTTGTCATCGAGGGAGCCGAGCAGTTGAAGTCTCATCTTGTTCAGCTTGGTTTCCTCGGCTTCCATTTCTGCAATTCGACGCTTCAGTTCATATTCTCTTTCAACGAACTTGCGCCCTCGGGGTGTCGTGAAGCTGACACCATAAAGCGGTGGCGGCTGCATGATGTCCGATTCATAGGGCGCAGTTACCTTCACACCGCGTTGCAGCGCCAGCCAGATGAAGTGCTGGAAATGAGGACGCTGCTTGCGGTATTCCTCATCCGTGGACATATCAGCACCGTATATGCCGATCTCCGTTGCGCCCTGCTGAAGCGCATATCCGAACATCCACGAAAACGTTGACGTAAAAAAATAGGGTGAGAACTCACTAACGAGCTCTTTCCACGGAAAGACATGGGCGTGAGCAATGTCTTCCTGGTCGAGCATGTAGAGCCTGAATCGCTCTTTCGAATGATGTTCGAGCCATTCAACATAGAAGCTCTGGTCGGGATGACCGTGCTTCCCGCCCCACAACTGAAAGTCCTTGTGCAGTTCGAACCACCTGTCAACCCTTGGAAGTAACTGGTAGTTCGAAGGACTTGTCGCCCATATTTCCCAACTTTCGTCCTTGTAGGGCGCAAGCATTCGAGAGGACGGAGCACCACCAACTAAAGCAACCTTCACTGCAGCACACGCCTTGCCCCAGTGATCTTCCCGTCCTTGCCCCTCAGGATTTCAACGGGTGCCTTGTGGTGCTTCATCAGCTCGTCAAGTTGCTTCTTGAGATCAGACAAGTCGCTATCCTCGCCCTTCGGATTTGCCTTGATCTTGGCGACCTTCTCCGTGGCGGAATGGGTCTTGTCTGCCTGTTCAGACTGTGCCTGACGATCCTTGCCCTTTTCAGTGGCCTCATGAGCATGATCTTCCTTCTTCATTTTGCCTTCATGCTCTTGATCAGCCAGTTTGTGCAGGGACTCGTGGGAGCGATCCTTTTCTCTCTCGGTCGAGTCGTGGGCGTGATCGACCTGCTTCAGGTCCATCTCGTACTGATGTTCCTTGTCTTGTTGCTGAATGTCCTTGTCCTTCAGGTGGACCTGGGCACCCAATTTCAACCTTTCCAGCTCCATCTGCTCTTCATGCTGTTTCTGCTGGAACGCCATGTCATTCTGATGCTTCAACATCTCGAAGCGCATCTGGGCCTCGGACATCTGGGCATCATTCTGCATCTTCTCCCTCTGAAGCTGCAGATCGGCCATGTCGGACTGCTGCTGGGCCTGGATCTTCAGCATCTCAGGGTTGGGCTGTTGAACAGTCAGAGCACCCGACTGAGACATCCTGGTGAAATCATCAACAGCGCGTTCAAAGACGCTTTCCAACTCACGTCCGGTCCTGAATCTCCTGATCGCCCAGAGAAGGACGTTGCCGGCCAAAGGAATAAGTTGCGGCATCTTTTCCGCCGCCGGCATGATCTGGTTGAAATACTGGGCTACGCCGTTGACAAACTCCGTGGTGTTCTTCTTGTCCTCGTTGATATCGAGCTCGATAGTTGAATTCGTCTCGATATCGACCCGGAAGGAACGAAGCCGGGCATCCCCGACAAGCTCCATGGCCTGCTGAAAATACTGGGCGTCAGGAGAGTTCTGGTCCCCCAACCCCGTCATGGCCGCGATCGTCTCTGGTTCGAAGTGAACCGCGATCAGCTCGGTCATGATCGAAACTATATCCCGGCAGAATCGCGAGACATCCCGCTGCCGATCCTGAAGCCTCAAGGTCGCAAACTGCCCTTTGATCTTCTGGGCGCCATAGGTTTCTTCAGGGGAAGAATTGCCCCTGATGATGTCGGCAATCCCGGTCACTTCATAGAGGCGCTGTAACTGACTATCAAAGACCGTCTGAAGGGTTTCCAGCGTCTTGATCAGCATGTCCAGCGGGAAGAAGTCTACGCTCCCTGCTAGACCGCCCTTGTCCTTCATGACGGCCCATGTCTCGCACGGCACCATCTTGTTGTCTGTTCCGAATTCGAACAAACGTCCCAGTTCGGGCTGGGAAGCATCGAAGAAACCAACGGCCTTGATGGCCTGGGTGATCTTGTCGATCCTTTGAGACAACTGATCGAGCTGTTCGGCCTGATCCTGGTACTCGATATAATCTGGAATCGGGACCAGCTTGTCATCCGTCATCGTGCCATAGAGAGGCCTCGGGCACGGCCAGAAGTTCTTCAGTCCAAGGGGGTCTTTTGTAACCTTGCAGATCCCGTCATAGCCGGTGTTGATCACCCATACCTTTCGGCGGACCTTGTCCCAGATTTCCCAGAACTCTGCTCGTCTTTCTTTCGGGGCCTGCTTGTCGTCATAACGATCGTCATCGTTGATCTGGCGATATTCCACTTTACCTGCGATTTCATCCCCGAACTTGTCCTTGACCTGTCGTTTCGTCAGCCATGATCTCTTGGCTTTCCATCGGCATTCCTGTTCGGTTCTGGCGGGATCGCAGAGGTAATCTTTTCTGTGGACGTAGTCGATGCAGATTCGCTCGGCTGTAACAGTGGGAAGACTTGTTTCCTCCTGTTCAACTTCGTCATTGCCTTCTGGAATATCAGTAAGAGGGGTGGATTCGTCCTCAGTGTTGAGATCAGCTTCATACCTGAGCCATACCATGCCGCGGCTGTAGAGCAGGTAATCCATAACCGCACCCTGCTTACCGCCGACCGCCTCCTCAAAGTCGCTTGTTTCGATCTCAACTGCCACAGCACGCTGAAGAGCAATACCAGCAACGCGCTCGATATCATTACGTTCAAGAAAGCGTCGCTCAATGATCGGCTTCGGCGCCTTGGCATAGACCGCCGGCTTCATGGTCTGGATGTTCGACCACAGGATATTGAAGCGTTTTGCGTTCTCCCGGTTTTGGTCGCGCTCGTCACGATAGCGCTTGGCAATCTTGTCGCACTTCTCCCAATACGTCTTGAACTCCTTCTGAGAGCGATCGATCTCGCACTTCCAGTAGGCGCCAGCTGTCTGGTCGTCCTTGATCGACTCGTCGTCAGGATCGAAAAGATCGTTCATGCCGCTTTGGCGACCGTTATACCCAGGATGCCGCGGAGCTCTTCAACGCTCATCCTACGCGCCTTGTCGCTGGAATTGCCAGGCCCCATGGACTCGTGACGCTTTTCCCAGTCAGGAAGACCCAGAACTTTGATCTTCGCACCCATGGCCTCGGCAAGGTCACCAAGACGATAAGCAGGAAGAGTTGGGATGAAGGTTTCACCGCCCTTCATATCTTTGATGGCCCTAACCACCAGATCGACGGCCTCGTCCAGAGTCATATAGAAGCGGGTGCAATCAGGATCAGTTACTGGAACAGTGTCGGATGTCTTCAGGATTTCCTGCCACTTCGGCACCACAGAACCGTTCGACCCCCATACGTTACCATAGCGACACACGGCAAATCTTGGCCCAAACGTTCCACGTGTATTGTTCGCTTTGAGAAATAGCCCTTCCGCAAGAAACTTGGATGCGCCGTAGAAGTTGACAGGTTGATAGGCCTTATCGGTGGAAAGCGCCACAACCGTTCGAACACCCGCATCAGTCGCTGCTTCAATGACATTTTCAGAACCATCAATGTTCGTCTTCTTGACCTCTAGCGGATTGTATTCGGCCACCTCAATACGCTTCAGAGCAGCCGCATGAACCACGGTATCAATGCCCTGCATGGCGCGGCGCAACCTGTCGCGATCTCTGACATCGCCAATAAAGAACCTCAGTTTAGGATCGTTCAATTCCTGCGCCATTGCGGCTTGGGTATGCTCGCCCCTCGAAAAAACCACGACACGCGTGCAATCCCAGTTATGCAACATTCGACGCACGAAGGACTGGCCGAACGAACCTGAACCTCCGGTAACGAGAATCTTCATGCTCGCATCTCAAAAATCAGCTGCTCCATATCATCAGGAGTCAGGGAAAAATCGCTGTCCAAGGTCTCAACCCCGGGAAGCTTCAAGTGCCATTCCACCATGGGAACGTTGCGCCAGAGCCTTCCACCGTGATCAGAGACACCAAGAGGCCTCATGATCCCCTTGTAGTCGGAAGCTTGTAAGACCGTGACCTTCTCTGTCGGTCTGACCGAGATCACGATCGGCTTTCCCGTTTCCGTGACCGCCCTGATCAATTCCCAGTCCAGCATTTCAAACGCGCTGATCTTGTAGCGGGGACATTCGAGCCTTTCGAGAAACTGGACATCACTGGGATCAAACACGGAAGAGAACCACGCGATATCCTGAGTACGAGCATGGTTGATCAACCGCGGAAACCACTCTTTCGGAGTATGAGTTTTGCGATATAGATCAAGGAGGGGAGCACCATTTACTAACTTCAGGACTTCAGGGTTTTTCGAACGTTTTTCCGCGAGTTTCTGGGGATCAAAGCACTGGAACTTGACGGAATCTGCACCGGCCAGCTTTGCTCTCGTGATGAGCTCAAGTGCATGAACGATCGAGCCGCCATGATTTCCGGAGATTTCAGCGACGACTTCAGTCATGCGCAGAGATCGTCTCCCTCCATTTAGGAGGTCGGTTTTTCGGAAGAAACTTCGCCATAGTTCTACAGCGTTCAAGGTCTTCAGGCGTATCAAGGGTCACCCTGACGTGCCTCATATTCCCCACAGGACAGGCCAGCTGGGGAAGGTTGTTCTTGACGGGAACGACGTGTTCTCTGTCCCCCATTGGCAGCCATCTGGGATCGATGACCTGAACATCCATTCCATCGGGCCATTCATCGACAGCGCTTTCATTGAGAAGGATGCACTGATCGATGATTTCAGGATCAAGGAAGGGACAGTCAGCAGTCAACCTGATGATCTTGGTTGCTCTGGTATGTTCTGCCGCAATGATGAACCGTTCGAGAACATCGTCCTCAGGACCCATGCTCCATGGGATTTCGTTTGCATCACAGAACTCAACGATCTCATAGTCCGGAGTGGCTACTACGACATGATGAACGAGCTTTGCAGCCTTTGCAGCGTCGAACACCCATTTCAGGACAGGCTTGCCACCGAGATCCATCAGCACTTTACGGGGCAGTCGAGTCGATCCCATGCGCGCCTGTATGATGGCGACAGTCCTCAAAAACCTTCACCCCGGGTGAAGATGATCGGGGTAGTAGTAGCAGCGCTCGCGATGACAGAGACATACTGCGTCTTGCTGCCTGCCGTTCCTGTTGCGATGGTGTCAAACGTGAAGATTTGCGTGGATGTCGGATTCATCATGATTCCAACCGGAGTAGATGCTGAAGCAACAACGGTTGATGCCCCGAAATCCATATAGGTTGGAATTGATGCGGAGTTGGCGACCCTGATCTGGCTTCCACCTCCGAAGGGTAACTGAAGCAGGGAAGCGCTTGTCGAAGCGATGACGGCGATAGATCCCGCGCTTCCTGTTTGTGGTGTGAACGGGCTAATTGTTGGCATTTGGCCATCCTCTGGGATCAAGCATTTCAGGCTCGATAAAGGGAATATCTGTGCATTTTTCCTGTTCGAGGGTTTCGACAGCCTCCAGGATTTCCTTCAGCTCGTCCGCTGAGTTCACTCCTACCAGGGCGACATCGACGGGCTTATCAAGGACGTATTTGAGGCACTGTCTGATGGTCGCCCCTCTCTGAAGAAGAAGCCCTTGAAGAAAGACAGAACGGGCGTGGACTTCCGTGTCCTGGGCCTTGTACAGACGTAACAAGGGAAGATTTCGGGGATCCGCGATGTTCAGGGGCATCTGCACGATTTGTGCTGTTGGATCGATCTTGATCGGCCAGTAAACGGAAATCCCAGACCTGATACCTTCAGCTATGAACCGATCACTCAGGATGCCCCAGAGATTTCTTCCGAAGAGATCGACGGACTGTTGGACTTCGCTGGGTGTTTTGACCTTGGTCACGACACGGACGCCTTCACTGGGAAGGAGGGAGGAGAGGATCAAATCCGCTTCCCCGTAATAGGCGGCCGTGTCGAAATAGACGATCCCGGCATCGAGCGCAGTTTCAACGATCTTCTCGCACTCCTTGCGGGAAGGCTGGCCCTTGTTCGTAATCCCGTAAGGAGACCCGAACTGCGCCGTGCCGAGACCGATTCTCATCTGTAGTTCATGTGCATCACCAGACATGACAAATCCGCTCCCGACTTGTCGAACTCTGTGAGATCAAAAGTAGCAAGTTTCAGATCGTGCTTGTCCAACAAATCTGCGAACGGCGTGATCGGCTTGTCGGCAGGTGAATGCATGACGATGCCGTTCAGAATGATGCTGTTCGTCCAACCCTGATAAACATACTCTTTCGGGACCGGGATGACCTCGACCAGGCTTTCCAGGGTCTTCAGGTCTTTCTTGTCAACGACGGACACGTTCACAAGAGCCTTGTTTTCACTGAGCGGAAGAAGAACGCAGTCGAGGTGATAGAGTTTTGGATCGTTTATTTTGATCTCGTGAACGTCCATGTCGAAATTCAATCGCATCCACTTGTAAGCATCAGGGGTGGAGCGCATCCCGATACCACCGATATAGATGTTGTCCCTGATCCACTTGAGATCGGCTTCCCCTTCCCAACAATAGGGGGATTGAACAACGCTGTAATCGAAGCTGTTGAAGAAGCGGAACCCGAACCTCTCCTCACCTATCCTTGGTTCTGACGTGTAGTTCGAAAGAAGGACAACGTCGTCATTTCTGATATGCGGGAGATAACAACCGAGGTTTGCGACGAAGGGAAGGTCTTGGAGGTGATCATGTCCGGGTAAAACGTAGACCAGCGCTTCCCCGGTCATTATTCGATAGAACTCCAGCCACTGATCGCAGGCCCTCTTCTTGTCGTAGATCGTACCCGGACGCATAAGGGCGTTGTTGGGAACGTCACTTGACACTGAAATAGGGAAGTTCATCAGGAAGACGGGGCCATTCCATCTGGAAGGCGTGATCATATGGTGTTGTGCATCTCATAGTCGTTCTTGTCATCGGGTCCGACGACAATACCCGTATCCCGATAAACGAACTGCACCATCATGTTGTCAGGCTTGAAGTGCTTCTCGATCATCTGAAGAACGATCCTGGGATCGAACTTCTTACAAGAAAACACGTCCATGAACCCGTTATGCCCGTCGTCATCGAAGTGCATGGCAATGTGGGATGTCGTGATCATCTGGAACGCAGAGATACCTCGGCCTTCTTCATTATCGACCCTGACGCAAAAGAATTCCGACAGGGGTTTCATGTCCAAAGCCTGGATCAGCTCGGTAAAGAACGCCTCGATGTCTTTCTCGTCATCGATTTCGTCGTCCATATCAAGGCAATCGATCAGGAGATGAAACCCCCAGGACTCCTCGGGCGTATGCCGTTCCGACTTGGCCTTTTGGGGAAAGCCGCGTTTCAACTTCCTGATGAAGGGATCCCTGACCTGCTCCTCAGGGAGAGCCTGCGCGAGATGTCGAGGTTCGTACTTCAAGCCGCGACTTTAAGAGCCTCCAAGGAGGCGTGGTGGGCGTCGATCACCTGCATCAGGTCGGAACGGTTGTGGGCGTAGCAGACGTTGAGGGACGCATTAACGAGGATCCCGCGTTCCAGCATGGAGGTGAGGTAGGCAGCCCTGACCTCCGCTGAGGCAAAGTTCAGTTGCTGGAACGCGGGATGGCCGGTCAGCCAGACCTGATCAGAGGAGCCGAATTCAGCTTTCAGGAGGCGACCGGAAACTGACAACTTCTCACAAACGTCCTCACGTTCGATCTTGTCGATGCAGGCGATCGCTGCTGCTATGGACAGGGTTTCCCCACCAAACGTTCCGGAGAAGAAGACATGGTCAAAGTTCTTCATGAGATCGGCACGACCGACGATCGCAGAGATCGGCATCCCGTTTCCCATCGCCTTTGAGAAACAGGCAAGGTCAGGTTTCACACCCCAGACCGATTGAGCTCCCCCGATATCCCATCGAAACCCCGTTATGACTTCATCGAAGATGAGGAGAGCTCCGCAGTCATCTGCTAGATCGCGAAACTGCCTTGCATCATGAAACTGTATTTTCGAACAATCCACGATGATGGCGGCTGGAGGATTTACATGATTGATCCACTTGATTCCACCAGGCCTGATCTGGGTGGTCATCTCGCGAACTGAACGCGGCACACCCTTCCTGTTCTCGAGATTGTCAGCCTGCCCTATGCTCCAGTCTTGCCAGCCGTGGTATCCGCACATGATGATGTGGTCGCGACCTGTGACTGCACGCGCGAGTCGGACTGCTGCTGAGGTGGCATCAGTCCCTGATTTACCGAACCGGACCATTTCAGCGCATGGAATGAACTCAACGAGGCGGTCGGCAAGAGCGACTTCTGACAGAGTGGGCAGACTAAAGCTAATGCCTCTCCCCAGCTGATCGATGACGGCCTGGTCAACGTCAGGGTCGCAGTACCCCAGGACATTTGGCAGGAGTGCCGAGACGAGATCAACGTATTGGTTGCCATCGACATCCCAGACTCTCCCACCTTTACCATGAGAAAGAAAATGCGGGGCCTGCTTCGGCCACCGGTTATAGGCCTTGGAAAACGTTTGGGAGGCCAGCGGGATGATCTGCTTGACCCGCTGGAGCTCTTCTTGGGATTTTTGGTATCTCATGTGAAGAAGTAGACCAAGAAGTAGACTGCAGTCGTTACCAAGGCAGTGACGAGAAGAACGCAGCCAATAAACTTCTCAAGTTCCTTGTCGTCATTCAACGATGGGAAATCCGACTTCAAATCCGCCTCGACCTGGGATAGTTGCGTTCCGCCTCGGACCAGAGGTTTTCCAGGGTGGGCTGTCTCACCGGAAAAGCTTTCATCTGGACAGGTCCCCGTGGACTTGGTCCCTCATAGGTGGAATATTCGGAAGACGTTCTGGCGTAAGGCCTGGACATACAGGCATAGCGGATTTCATCAGGGGCATGATCCTCCCCCTCGGTATCGACGTCTTCCATTCTGTCGGGGTCATGTTGAAGGGCAGGAAGGGTCCTGATCGAATCTACGCAGGTGTCGAAGAAGAAGATGCCGGGATGGTCGTCCCCTTTAAGTCTTGCACGGACAGCATCCCATCCGCCAAGAGCTCCTCGGGAGGCAATACGTTTGTTGTCAGCCCCTCGGAAGTAAATCTGACGTTTACCCATACGTTCGGCGATACTGGGACCTCCATCGACAGCAAAAGCTGCCGGATCAAGAACTCCATAACTGATCTTGGGGTCTCCTGACTCCCTAAGTCTGATCCCATCGGCTACTTCCTCCGCGGTGAGTTTCAGCCCGACATTCGGTTTGGAGGCTCCATACCATTCGCGGTAACGAACCAGAGCACCCCTAGGAATAATGCGCTTGTCAGGAAGGCGATGATCCTCGCTGGCCACAGCCCACCATCCGACACTGAAAGGAGAAGCACTTCCCCAATCCATACTGCGAAAACGAAGCCAGTCATCCGGTATTCTAAACGGAAGAATGACATGACGAGCCTCAGAGAATTCAGGAAAGAACGCCCCTTCAATGACCGACCAGTCCCCCTCCAGCCAGGCCCTTACAAGGTTCTTACTTCCAACCATCTGGAGGTTGGCGATGTACTCGGTTCCCAGGTATTTATTCTCAGTCACCCTTGAAGGGATGAATACACGCTCCCGGCTAATAGAATCGCCAGTGAAAGGGTTGACAAACGCCTCCTCCACAAGCTTCCAACCTCCCGGAGCAGGGTCAATATACCTAGCCCTAACCCACTGATGGCCAGGCCCGCCAGGATTGCCTGTGGCACGGAACCCGCAAGGCACCCCGGAGCCGCTGCGTAAAGTAGCCATGAGCTTAAAAATAGGGTCCGGACTGGGGAAAGTGCCGATCTCCTCGACATAGATCCTCGTGTAGCTGTGACCCTGATAATTCTGGGCGTCCTCATCCCGTTCAAGGTAGGCCATCTTCAACTGGCCTCCCCCGGGCATAACCCACGTTTTACTCGTCTCGTTGTACTTCCCCCCCAACTTGTAATAAAGCTGTTTCGATCGCTTGATGGTGTCTTCCAACTGCTTCAAAGACCGTCGAACCATCAGACCCGAAGCATTCGCCCCATATTGGTCGGAATGGCTGATCCAATCCCCCAGCATCCCATCCGTCTTCCCACCCCCACGAGCACCCCCAAAGAACACCTCAAACACCTCACAACTCAATAAGGCCGTCTGAGGCCCGGACTGAGGTGCCCAGATTACTTCGTACGCTTCTTTCGCCATTTCCGCTGCGATGCAGTTCTCATGGACCGACGCCGAGTACACTCAGGACACCTTGCGGCCCCGGCTATCAACCGGGGCCTGATCTCAGAGATGTTGGATTGCTTGGATACAGTTGGCACCACCCCCTTCCAAGACAAGACCGCCTCACATAACTCCAAGATGTCCCGGTTCCGCGTATCACGCTTGACCCGGCTGGCTATGGCTAACAACTCTGTAGGATCGACTGCCATTGCGTAGAGTCTACTGAGTTAGACTGTGTAGGATCGACAGCGGTTGGGGGTTTTTTATAGGGGCGGGGGTACGCATAGTGACTCCCCCGGGTAACGGGACTCCCAACCCCGGCCGACCTACCCCCGGGTCTCCACCATAGGCTGGTCCTGACACAACACCGTGCAATTCCTTACTAAGGTAACGGACATACAATGAAATCATTGGCTTAGCGCTGCCATGCGTCAGCTGTGCGTCAGTTGACCTGATCAGGCTTGGGCTCAGCATCATCGCGACCAGGCGCATGCTTCTCTAGCCATGTCCTTGAATCTGCTACGGTTTCAGGTGCTCGGATGACTGTAGTCCGTGCTACTTCACCAGACAGCTCTGTGGCTGCCAGATCGGGCAGGATCTTCCGTAGCAGCCCCAACCCCACATTTGCCTGTGTAGCTGACAGCTCCACTTTGCCAAGGAAATGATCTTGCAAGCGATTTATGAGCTGACTTGCCTTGATCTTGGCTCGTGTATTGTCGTCGTGGCGTATTTTACGTGTTCGAGCTGCCATGCTTCTCGAATGTCTGCTGTATCAAGTTGAAGCCTAGTTCTGCGAAGAGCTTTTGGCTCATGTGGTTTAGTGGGGCTATGTTTGCGAGGTATCTGGGTCTTGGGTGCTGGCGCATGAGCTCTTCAATGGCCTGTTTGGCAAGACCAAGGCGTTGAAAACCTGAATGTATTGCGATGCCGATTTCGTCTTGCTTTGACAGGTATATCGAGCCTGCTGGCTTGTGGTCATGTTCAACGATGTACCAGGCTGCGTAGGGTATTGAACGCAGAAATGCGACATGCTCTGCGATCGAGGGCATTTGCCTGTGGCTGATGTTGGCTTCCTTGGGTCTTTCAGCGAGGAGATCATAGAGGAATTGCCAGTCGTGTAGCCCTACGGGTCTTAAGGTAACCAACTATTGCCCTAAAGGGTCGTTTGAGAGGGCATCGATCGCATGCTCCAGGTCTTGAAGCGATTTGTCCTCCGCATCCAGCTTTGCATGATGCTTTGCGAAGGCCTGCTGTGCCTTTGAAGGAGCTGCGTCATACCTTTGGAGGAGATGATCTGCAGCGTCTGATAATTGCTTTTCAAGATCTTGGCGCCTTGAGACGATCAAGGCGAGTTTATCGACTGTGCTCAAGGCTGTGATCGCATCTCGACAGAACGCATCGAATCGAATGGCAGCTGCGTAGGGCGGATGATGGATAACCTCGTCGCCGAATGCGCCAGAGTGTACAATCTATTCGCCCAGTCCTGCATTTGCTGGTTATTGCGCCCGTGGTGTTCTATCTCGGCCGCTATATTGCTCAGCAATGCTCCCTGGGCGTGGAGCTCATCGAACAAGCCTTTGTAGAGATCGTTGTTAGTCATGTTCCCAGAGATCGCAGACATCGTCTGAATGAATCTTGCCCATCACCAGTTTGCATTGCCTGTTGTCGTCCGGTCCGTAGGAATACTTACAGGTCCCGCAGCGCCTTGAACCTGTCGCATCCCGATAATGAACACTGGGCTTGTCACGCTTGCCTTGCAATTAGCCCTTCATTGCCTTTGCGAGATGATGCGCCTTCGACTTGGGTCTCGCGCCGTATTTCTTGCCGGCATCTGCCTGGTGGAATTCCTTGGCAACCGATACGGGGATATCAGCTGCCTTACCCGTTGGATGCCAACCATGGGCGATCGCACTCATGGTCTTCGCTTGCTTGACTGAATGGCTCGGCATTAGAGATCCTGACTCGGCCAGTCCTCTTCAACCACGGGATAGCCGCCAAACGTGTCCGGAAGGTCCTTGGTGCGAAATTCCATGGGAGCCAGGGGATGACGGTGAACGATGATCACCTGCTCAGCAGCCCCCGTAACCCTGTTGACTCGGGTTTGCCCATAGACAGCATGATGGGCCGCGGGTGCGCCCAAGCTCTTAATGAAAGCCATGCAGGCCTTCTGCAAATCGCTGGGATGTTTGTCGAGGTCTGCTTGCATGTTACCACACCCGCACATTAACAGGCAGGTGCAAGGTCGGCTACGCGCAACACCTTGTGATTCGCACGTCCGAGCATACTAAATAGAATACTGCAACGCTCGTCGTCAATCATTTCTTCGAAAATCGCGGGGATATCTCCCCAATGTACCGCATCACCTCTCTTGAAGAGTCTGATAATACCGTCCCTGTCTTCGCGATCCCTGATCTGCACGATTTCATGATTTGAGATCGTCGCAATCTCGTCTCCAACCCTAAGCAATTGCCGGACTCCATAGGTATTGCCGATGACCCTGAATTGGTCATCATTGAATACACGCGCAAACAGATATCCGGGGAATAACGGCTTGATGCAGGCCCGTGCACGAACCCGAGGGCAATAAACCTCCATGAATTGCCGGCGGAGGTTGGTTTCCGCTCGGGATTCCTGTTGTGGCTTGGAGCAAATCACCATCCAATTGTCATTCATACCGCAGCCCCTATATGCCCAACGCGGGTTTTGCCGATCCAGACTTCCCTGAGAATCCTTGGCTTGCAGTACAGATGCCTCCATGGTTCAACCGTCGCGTCAACCGTGTGAAGCACCTTTCCATTGTTGTAGAGCCGGCTCAGCTGGCTCATGCAGGGACCGCCAACCTGCCGCTCGATATCCTCACGAGATTGCCATTCGTAAGTCAGGGCCTCCAGGACCGTCGGATATCTGATTTTCATACGGCCTCCCCCAGGCCATACTTGGCCAGCAATTCCCGAGGACACCGACAGGCCGGCGAATCCGGGTCAGGACCGGCATATCTCGACCAATGCCCGAACCGCTTGTAGGTCGTCAGAATTGCATCCCAGTGCATGTCCGGTTCTGCTTTGGACGCAACCTCCGTCAAATCTGCATAGCGCTGCTGGTTGAGCCAAGTTGACGCCATCGGAACGAAGCGAGTGCCGAAATTGCCGCGCTGCGCCTCCTGCTGGGCAAAACGCTCGGCGCTTTTGATGATGACTTCAGGATCTACGCCTGATTTCACAAGCTGATCGAACTTCTTCTGCGCCGGCTGCCAGGGATTGGACCCGTCACGCTTGGGATAGGCTTTTTTGAAGCGCTCGAACGGTGTTTCCATCGTTATCCCCCACTTCAAGCCACGCGACGGCGATTTTCTGAACGAAGCTGTCTCACGATGAGATCACGCAAACGCAACTCAAGTTCGACATGCCGACGCGATCGAGGTTTTGAGCGAGCCAATTCAAGTTTCACTCTCTTGATCTGTTCAGCAATACTCATGTTATTTTCCTTCTCTATTGTTCATGTCACTGAGTTCAGATTTCTGTATCCGCCCAAACACCCCCTTACCCCCACGGAATTTCACCGTGCAGGGTAGGGAGAGATGGACGGACTGCATGTCACTTGAGACGAGTTTCTTGCAGAGCCGCCGCCGGATAACCGACATCCAGGCATTTACCACTACGCGCATCCCAGAAGGCCGAAGCCTCACACCCTGCGCGCTACACTCTTCGCATCCATTCGTTTCGCCAACTCAGTCGCCCGACGATCGGCTTCGCGAATCTGGTTTGCCCGCTCAGCGCGTAACGCTGCCTGCAGCAGGACTTCATTGAGAGCAGCCGTGATCTCCGGGTTCATTTCTTCTCCAGAGCAGCTGCTGAAAAGCGGTATTTGCGGTATTTACGGAAGGCGATGCGACCATGGCTCGGCTCAGCCGTTGTGAGCTCGGCGCCGACATCCAGGGTCACGGTCATGTCGGGTTCGTCATGGCCCTCGCGGAAGAGGCCTACCAGGCACTCTCCCATGCCGTCATTCCTGCGTTTGATCGCTCGGCAGGCGTCAGACAGCGGCGCGCTCGATTTGCCGCTAAATCCGATCAACGGGACATGAAAGGCGAATATCCCAGGGGCAACCTCTGCCCCCTTTTCCACTCTGATCATTCCAAAAGGCCCAGGGTGATGCATCTGGACGCAAACGCAACTTACTTCGCGACAGTGGGAATGTAATCCGCGGTCCGTGGAAGCGTCATGCGCGGACCTCAAAGAAAGGGCGTGGAATATCGGCTGGCCATGGAGCATCCGCGGGCCAATGCTCCGAAAACCAGCGCAATGCCTCTTCGAGGCGACCGACGGTGATGTCGGACCCTGTCTCCAGCGCGCGAAGCTTCTTCCCGTCGTTGAGGACTCGCGAGGAGACTGTCGAGAGCGGAATACCCTCGATTTCTCCATACCGGTGCGCGATGCGAAGCAGTTCGTCGATTGCTGACATGGGCACAATATCGGTAAACATACCGGTCTTGTCAACGGTAAACTTGCCGAATGCACATGCGCCCGATTCCGGTCATTCTACCGGCATGGATCTCAGAGTGCTCCTCGCAAACATAGATCGGCTTATAAAAGCCAAGCGGACGACCGATAATGCCGTCGGCATCAAGGCCGGGAAGCAGGATGCTATCCGTAATCTGCGCCGGTATGCCGCTGGCGAGCTTAAGGGAATGTGGACCCTGGATACCCTTGAAGCAGTAGCCAAAGCCTTGGAAACCTCGTCCTGGGAGCTCCTGCGCCCTCCAGGAGCCATTGCCGCGGATGATGAACTCGATGAGCGCATCAACCGCGTCCTTGACCAGCGGCTCGCCCCTCCCGAACCGGTACGAAAAAGAAAATATCGGTAGACCTACCGATTTCCCTTGACCGGTAGTCCTACCGGATTTATGATCCCCCTAGCAAATCACCTTGCTGGGGGCTTTCATGTCATATTACGTCGTTTGCATTGACTATGGCCGGAAAGGCCGTGAGGCCATTGTCGATCCTGAGATCACCCGCCGCGGCGTAATCGATCGCATCCGCTCGGGCGAGTACGACCGGATCGCTTTCATCCATCACATTCATGACGGCATCTGCGAGGATGTCACCAACGATCTTCTCAAGGAAGCGGGCTTCTATGAGGAGGTCGCGTGATGATCCGCGAAATCCTCTCTGATCTCCCTCACGCACTCTTCACCGCTTTCGTCGTCGGCATGTTCCTCGCCTGCATAAGCGTATGGGCAGATTGGCTGGTGCTCGGATGACCGGCTACGATTGGATCATGCTTTACGCGATCGGTTGCATGATAGCTGCCTTCTGGTGGCTGGGAAGAGCGACATGAAACGCTTCCGCAACAACCCGGCCCAGCGCCGCGCGATCATTCAAGCCACGATCGGACATCTTCGCCCTTTTCGTCGTGGCTACGCCCTTACCAAGCAGGGACCATTCTTCAGCCTACGGACCATTCAGATTTTGGTTCAAACAGGCGCCTTGCGTCATGTGCAGAATGCAGGGGATTTCAGGCGGCTGACAGCGAGGGCTGAATGACACCGACACCCTGCGAGGATTGTGACTTTGTTGCGGAGCACACGCGCAAGCACACACCTCGTCAGTGGCTTTGCCTCAAGTTTCCGAGGCTCGAAAATCTTGATGCCGTTGCACCAAGACAATGGGTTCTACATGAGCCCTACAATCGATGCGTAAACGTTAATTTGGGCTATTGCCCGCTGTTCACACCACGACGAAACGAAAAGGTACCCAAATGAGAGTCTCCGAAGAATTCCCAAGCCAATACCTGAAAGCTGCTGATCTCCAGGGACGCGAAGTCAAGGTCGTCATGGCCAATGTCGAGCGCGAGAAAATCGGTGCGGACAATAAGCTCGTTCTATATTTCAAGGGCAAGGACAAGGGCGTTGTTCTGAACAAGACGAACGCGGCAACAATCAGTGATGCCTATGGTGATGAGACCGAGGAATGGTACGACCAGCCCTTGATCCTGTTCTCCGTCAAGACGGACTATCAAGGTAAGGTCGTTGATGCCATCCGCTGTCGTGTCCCTACTGCAAAGGATATGCGCCAGCCGCGCAGGGAAGACCCGATCTCGACCGGCCGTCCGATTGATGATTTCCCCGGCGATC
>Ga0335069_10004724_pt1 | contig 20095 bp, 17 predicted proteins | sample Lox_Sample_11_FD_206714 | JGI IMG/M metagenome (GOLD analysis project Ga0335069, IMG submission 206714) | Soil microbial communities from Loxahatchee National Wildlife Refuge, Florida, United States - Lox_Sample_1.1 | ecosystem: Environmental > Terrestrial > Soil > Wetlands | place: USA... | reverse complement strand
GCTCCGCCGCCGGTTCCCCCGCGCGCAGCGGCCGCCAACGCGCCGGAATCGCTCGCGCAAGATATCCATCGTCCAGCAGCAGGAACCCCAGCGCCACCACAATGTAATTCAGAAACGCGTAATTGCCGGTCAGAATCACGCCGATCTCCCACGACGTCACAATGCAGAAGCAAATCAGCCGCCCACGCCGCGGCAGGAAGAGCATGAACACCAGCACCAGTTCCATCCCCAACGTCGCCGCCACGCTGGCCGCATGAAACCAGTGCGGAAGATGCTCGACATACCAGCCGATCCACGTCGGCAGCGGGCTGTTCTGGTAGTACTCGTCCATCGCGGTGAAGTTGCGCCACTGCGGATCGCGGCTCAACTCCTTCACCACGCCTGATTCGAAGTAGATGCGAAACCACTCCCACCGCAGCAGCCACAGACTCGCCCGCGACGGAGGATGCTCTGCCGCGAATCCCGGCCACAGGCCCGGCGGCGCAAAGAACAGCGCGATGAACCCGGCCTCGAGCAGCATCCCGTCCGACTGATAGCTTGAAAAATCGCTGGCCGCGCTCACAAACGAGAGAAAGCACACCCAGCAGAGAAACAGACTTGCCCGCGGCCACACATTGACCAACGCCAACAGCGACGCGGCAATCCCCATCCAGGTCACCGTCATCACTGCGGATGCGCTCGACGAAAACCAGAACAGCGATGGCGCGTGCCACATGCCCGTCGAGCCGTAGTACTGCGCAATGGCGCGCAGATAATTCCCTGCAGGCAGAATCCCCTGCGGCCCGATCAGCCCCTCGATCTGAAACAGCAGTGAATAGAATGCGGAAAGATAAATCAATGCCAGCGCCCGCAAGAACACCCATCGCGCCAGGATGAAATCCTGCGCGCCCGCCCGCGGATCGAACCACCGCCGCACGATCTGGAGCGCTTTCTCCATGGCTTTGGCATGGACTGCAACGCAAGCCGGTTGCACTCCCCGGAGCCGCCGATGCGGAGATCGAACCCGCCTACTCTGCCTTCACCAGCGTCGCAATCAGCTCATCCCGCCGCTGGTTCGCGATTCTGTCCACTTTGCCCAGCATGTGAAGCCATGCAAACACCGCGCCCGCCGCCATGACCAGAAACACCGGAACCGCCAGCCAGAGCCGGCCCGCCCACGCGCACGCCGCGAATACGCCCGCGCCCACCGCCAGCGTTCCCAGCTGCACCAGCATGCTCAACAGTGCATTCGCCTGGGAGCCCTTCTGCCGGCCGATACGCCCCAGGTTGATCCGGTACGGCATGGCCAGTGAAAACGCGTTCCCCGCTGCCAGGTGCACCGGCAGCGCAAACAGCACCCATGCGGCGCTCGCGGCAATCGCATCCGGCGCCGGCGTGCCGAACCGCAGGCACGCCAGAATGCACACCAGCACCGCATCCACCGTGACCAGCATTGCATGAAAGAGGTTCTTGGCCAGCATCACGGTGCGAATCGGCGTCGGCGAAAGAAACAGGATCTGAATGCCGGGTCCTTCGCCGCCAAGGTTGTTATAGATCAGTTGCGTGAATCCGACGATCGCATAGGCAAGACACAGCAGAAGCCCCAGCGGCAGATGGCCCGGCGAGGGTCCGCGATGCCGGTTCATTCCTGCCAGAAAAAAGACCATCACCAGCGGCGCACCGATCGAGTAAAGCAGCGGCATGGCGCGCATCAGCGTGCGCAGCTCCTTCTCAAGCACCGCCGCAATCGGCCCAGAGCCGTCGATAAGCCATGCGCCGCGCCGCCGTTCCACCTTCGCGCGCGCCGGAGCGTCGCCCAGGCTTTCGCCGCGGTACTCCGCCCGCAGCCGCGCGGCTAAAGTCGCCCCCGTTCCCGCCGCAAACAATCCCAGCACGCCCAGAGCCGCCAGTGCTTCCCCCTGCCTGCCCGCCTCGCCGGCCTGCACCATTTGCGCCGCCAGTCCCGGCGGAAGCCACCTCTGCACTGCATTCGCCGCCCCCAGCGCACGCATCGTCACCGCACGCGTCCTGGCGCTGAATTCAGGCTTGTCCGGATTCTCCCGCAGGCCCGGGTTGAACAACTGCGCGCCCAGCATCAACAGGAAAAAGATCGCCATCACGATCTCGCGCGTGCGCCGCTGCGCCAGCCAGCGCTCGATCCACGCAAAGACCGCTCGCACCAGAAGAATATTGAAGAGCGCAAAGGCCACCAGGGCCAGAGCCGTCCAGGCAAACATCTCCGGCCGCGCCAGCGTGGCGCCGACCCACAACCCGGCGCAGCACAGTACGCCCACGATCGTGGATGCATCGATCAGCCCGAACAACAGGTGCAGCACGAAAAATGCTGCGAAGCTCACTGGAAAACGCAACAGGCCGCCCATATCGAACTGCTGCTGAAACGAAGCCACCGTCACCGGAACCACCTGCCACAGCACAAACACGACCCAGAACAGGATGGGCAGAAACTTCCATTCGCCGTTCCTCGCAATTTCATACGTGCCCGCGCCGAGCCCGAACGCGATGCCCAGGCCCATCAGGGAGAACAGCACCGTGGTCACCGTCCGCGCGCCCAGTTCCAGTGCGCCGCGCGTGGTGCGAATGGAATTCCGGAACATGCTCCAGCGCATCGACGCCAGCGCCGCATACTGCGCACGGGCCAGCCGGCTCAGCGGCCCATTCGCCACCGCGGCGATGGCGGGCACGGGTTCGGCTAGGACAACCATGACAGCTCCTGCGCCGGCTCCATGTCGCCCGCGCCCACGATGGAAAGAAAAATCTCTTCCAGCGTGAGCCGCTGGCCGTCTTCCGTCCCCGGCACACTGCTCGCCACGCCTGCGCGCAACGCTTCAAGCGAGCCGTTCGCCACCAGCCGTCCTTTGCTGATGATGGCGACATGACTGCACAGACGCTCCACGATCTCCAGCACATGCGTGGTCAGAAAAATCGTCGCGCCGCGCTGGATCATCCCCTGCAGCATCGCCTTCAGCATCCCTGCCGCGATGGCGTCCACACCCTCGAACGGCTCATCCAGAAACAGCACCCTGGGCCCGTGAATGACCGCCGCGGCCAGTGCCAGCTTCTTCTGCATGCCGTGCGAAAAATCCGTCACCAGCTTGCGGCTCTCATCCGCCAGATGCATGAACTCCAGTAGCTCCTCCGTGCGCCGGTTGGTGGTCTCGCGATCCAGCCCGTACATGCGCCCCACAAAGCGCAGGTACTCGGGCGCCGTAAGGCGGCCCAGCAGCGCCATCCCCTCCGGCACCACGCCGATCTGCCGCTTCACATCCAGCGCCGTGGCGCTGAACGGCTGTCCCAGGATCTCGATCGACCCCGCGCTCGGCTCCAGAAGGCCCGTGAGCATCTTGATGGTGGTGGACTTGCCCGCCCCGTTGGGGCCCAGAAATCCGAAGAACTGTCCCGGGGCCACGCTGAACGTCACATCATCGACCGCCGTGAGGTCGCCAAAGCGCCGTGTCAGTCCGCGCGTTTGAATCGCCGCAGTTTCCATGTGCCGCAAGCATAACAAGGAATGCCCTTCCTACAAAGGGGCGAGGAGTTCGGATAGTATGGGGGCAACACAATGGACACGCTGGCTGGAAAACTGCGCTGGGAGAGGACTGCGAACGGCATCCGTGTGGAGATCCCCGGCTGGATGGGTTGGCAAACGCTGTTCTTCTGCGCCTGGCTTGCATTGTGGACATATGGGGGATGGCAGGCGATCAAGAGTTATTCCGCAACCAGCAACCTGTTCCTGCTTGTCTGGCTCGTCTTCTGGACTGTCGGAGAAGTAATGGTGGCAGGAAGCATCGCCTGGAGTCTCTTCGGAGTCGTCGTCCTCGCGCTGGATCCCTCCACCTTCAATTTGACTTATCGTTTTGCGGGTTCCGATATTCGAAGCCGTTCTTTCCCCACCCATGACATTCGCAATCTCCGCTACCAGCCGTTCTCACGAAGCGGACGATCTCAGAATCTCAGCTCCGTCCGCTTCGAATCGAACGAAAAAACGTGCAGTTTCGCCTCCGGCATCTCCGACGCCGAAGCCTTCGCCCTCATCGACAAGATGCTCGAAGTCTACCCGTTCCCCAAAGAGCGCGCCCTGGAATACCTCGATCTCTCGCGCTAAACCCCGCCGGCTTCTCATCTTCTGCCTCGCCCAGCGGATCGCTCCTCCCGGTCCGTAACCTCAAACAGCGCCACCATCCTCTTCGCAAGTGCTTGTTGCATCGTCCATAAATAGTTATAATCACTACATCGTGATCGGGAGAATAAGAGGATGGAAAAACCTGTTTCCGCTGCCGACGCCAACCGTGAGTTCTCCCGGTTATTACAAGACGTTAAGAAGGGGCACAGCTTCATTGTCACCAGCCACGGCAAACCGGTCGCAAAGATTGCGCCGGCCGGAGAGCGCAGCCGTGTCGCGGAAAAGGCGCGAGCCCTTCTTCTCACCCGGCTCCAAAGCCAGCCAACCGCGGACATTGGCCGCTGGACACGAGAAGAGTTGTACCAGCGATGAACGCGATGAAGGTTGCGTTTGACACCAATATCCTGGCGTATGCGGAAGGATTGAACGGGAAAACACGGAAGCAGGCGGCGTTGGACCTGGTGCAGAAACTGCCGCAAGATCTGGTAGTCCTGCCGGTTCAGACGTTGGGCGAACTGTTCAGTATCCTTGTGAAAAAGGCGGGGCGGTCGCCCGCGGATGCACGCGCTGCTCTCATGACCTGGCGAGATTCATTTGCAGTGGTGGAGACTACGTCGAAGGTCATGTTTGCCGCCGCGGATCTTGCCGCTCAGCATCGGCTTGGTATCTGGGATGCTGTAATTCTGGCCGCAGCGTCTGAGGCCGGCTGTCGCCTGCTGCTCTCTGAAGATATGCAGGACGGGTTTACATGGGCCGGAGTCACTATCGCCAATCCATTTGCCTCTGAGCGCCACCCGTTGCTCAACGCCATGCTGCAACAAGGGTCCTAGCGCCCAAAGGTCTCCGCGACTCCCAGCGGATCATTCTCCCGGTCCGTAACCTCCACCAGCGCCGCCAGCCTCGCCGCCAGTTCCGCCGTCCATGCGCCCTCCGGCGCGCGCCAGCTCCAGTTGCCCGCCGCCACGGCCGGCGTATTCATGCGCGCCTCCGAGCCCAACTCCAGCAAGTCCTGTACCGGCACAATCGCCAGTTGCGCCACGCTCGCCTCCACCGCGCGAATCAGAGGCCACACCACACCGTCTCCTTCAGGCGTTTGTCCAACATACGCTGCGATGCCCTTCCGCTCCGCCTTGCTCGCCTGCTCCCACCATCCGCGCGTGGTGTCGTTGTCGTGCGTCCCGGTGTAGGCCACCATGTCCTCCGTGTACCGGTGCGGCAGGTGGATATGCGCGCCCTTGTCGCTGAAGCCGAACTGGATCACGCGCATGCCCGGAAACCCTGCCTCCATGCGTAGCTCTTCCACTTCCTTCGTGATCAGCCCCAGGTCCTCCGCCACAATCGCCAGCGGCCCCAGCGCCCGCTTCAGCGCCTCGAACAGCTCCATCCCCGGCGCCTCGTTCCACGCGCCGTTGACCGCCGTCTCCTCCTCCGCCGGTATCGCCCAGTACGCCTGGAACCCGCGGAAGTGGTCCAGCCGGATGATGTCGTAGATCGCGCGTGCGCGGCTCATTCGATGCTCCCACCAGTCGAATCCCTGCGCCGCCAGTGCATCCCAGCGATACAGCGGATTGCCCCACCGCTGCCCGGTCGCCGAAAAATAATCCGGCGGCACGCCCGCCACGCGCACCGGCTTGAGGTCTCCGTCCAACTCGAAGATCTCCGGATGCGTCCACACATCGGCCGAATCCATGTTCACAAAGATCGCCACATCGCCCAGAATGCGGATGCCATGGCGCGCCGCCGCATCGCGCAGATGCCGCCACTGCAGCGCAAACGCAAACTGCAGCACCTGCTCCACCGCAAGCGCCCGCCCCTGCTCGCGCTTCACATCCTCGAGCGCCGCAGGTTCGCGCCGCCGCACCGCCTCCGGCCATTCCGTCCACGCGCCGGTGTTGTACTTCGCGCGCAACACCGCATACATGGCGTAATCGTTCAGCCAGTTGCTCTCCGCCGCGCAGAACGCCTCGAACGCCTTCCAATGCTCGGCCAGCTTCGCATCGCGCGCGCCGCGATCGAGAAAGTTCGCCGCGGCTTCATGGAGCAGCGGCAGCTTGCGACGCTCCACTGCATCGAAGTTCACCGCGCCCCCGCCCCCGGCAAGACCCGTAATGCGGTCGCCCCCGATCCATCCCCAGTCCGACAGAAGCTCCAGGCTGATGAGGTACGGATTCCCCGCGAATGCCGATGAACTCGCATAGGGCGAGTTGCCGTAGCCCGTCGGGCACAGTGGCAATACTTGCCACACATGCTGTTTGGCGTCGGCGAGAAACTTTACAAATTCATGAGCCGCGGGCCCAAGGTCGCCGATGCCGCCATAGGAAGGCAGGGAGGTGACGTGGAGCAAAATCCCGGAGGAGCGCTGAAATTCCATATCTCCATTATCCGATGCTCGCCGCGGCGCCCGCCTCTGCCGGGTTGCCGGCGAGCCCGACACTGCTTGCTGCGAATACAACGGCTGAGTCCATAACTCCACGCTCGATCCGCACGCGAAATCCCAAACCCTGAGGAAGTTCCTTTGCCGATCCGAAAGCCGTTGTTCCTTGCCTTGATTTCGTTCCCAATCGGCCTTTCGAGCCTGTGCGCCGCGGCACAACCCGCCGCCGTCTCCCATCCTTCTCTCTGCCGGCTGGCACATGCAGGACGCCTCCAAATTCCACGACTCCGGCAAAACGTACTTGTCGCAAAGCTCGTAAAAATCTTCGCTGGTGGACTGGCCCACCCAGTTGCAACTTCGAGGTCAACCTCCAAAACCCCGCGCGGCACGTGAAATAATCCGCCCATGCTGAAATGGTTTGCGCTTGCAGAGCTGGCAGTCTGCTGGATCGCATGGATGCTGGCGTTTATCCGGCCGCGGAAACACGCGGCCGGCCAAACCACCGCGGTCCGGGCGTCTTCATCGCGCTGGGGAATCCTGTTTGTCATGCTCGGTTTCTCCTGCGTCTGGGCTTACGTCCAGCCCGCGGGCTTCACCAAGAGCGCGGCCTCGCTCATCGCCTCCATGATCGTCGGACCGCCCGCGGTCGTGCTTGCATGGTCGGCCGCGCGCCACCTCGACAAGTATTGGCGCTTTGAAGCCGCGCTGAGCGACGATCACCAACTGATCACGACCGGTCCCTATCGCTGGCTCCGGCACCCCATCTACGCTTCCATGCTGGGATTGCTCCTGCAGACCGGGCTCGCTCGCGCCTGGTGGCCGCTCCTCGTTGCAGGGATTCTTTTTGGCGTGATCGGAACCGAGATCCGCATCCGCGCCGAGGACGGGCTTCTCGCCGCTAGATTCCACGACCAATTCGCCGCCTACCGCACAACGACGAAAGCCTACCTCCCGTTCCTTCGCTAATCGTCGCCTGTCAAAACGACAGGGCAGAGAACAGGCTCAAAACACCTTGACTGGCTCGGGCTGCTCCACGCCCGTCTGGCCGGCCCTGATGTTCGCCACGTGGAAGTTCTCTCCCGGGACCGCGTACCCCGCCAGCCGCCGCATCATCGCGATCTGCCCCACGTGGGTGATCGCGTCCGCCACGGGGCCCTGGAACAGCCGCTCGAGGTCGGCGTTCACCGGCTCCCGCCCCGCCAGAGCCCCATCGAACGCCGTCAGCGCCGCAAAGAACCGCAGCTTCTCTTCGGCCCACGGCAGCGGCTCCGAGTTGTGCCAGCGCTGCTTGCCCTCCGCGAGGCTCAGCGCCCAGTCGAACAGATCGCCCATGTGCGCCAGGATCTGTCCCGGCGTTCGCCCGCAGCCGCTGAATTCGCCAAAATCATTGGGCGTACCTTCCAGCGCCCGGCTCGCCCGATACGCCAGCGACGCCACTATGTGCCGCAAAAACTCCCGTTTCTCGTCCATCCCCGCACTATACCAGTCCCGCGGAGCACCACCCGGAAGTGCAATATTCAGCGCAGAAAGAACGCCTGAACGGTGTTCAACCGGCAACCCAAAAGCCGAGGGGCCTCCATCCTCTGGAAGCCCCTCGGGCAGCAATCACGGGTTGCCCAACATCGATGTCACTTGCGCGGATCGCCGTAGATGATTCCGCGTCCGTTGGTGCCGAAGTAAACCCGCCCGTAGACGCGCGGGTCGCCGGTGATGGTGGTGTTGGTCTGCGCGTATTGGTGCCCATCGTCGTTGATACGGTCCCACGCCCGTCCGGCATCGTCGGAGCGATAGATTCCCCACACCCCATCCACCTCTGCACTGCTGTAGAGTGCCGGGTATCTGTGAGAACGCGCGGGCTTGCCGAAGCCGATGGTGCTGGCCCCCTCGACCTCCCCCACCTTGTAGAAAGACTGACCGCCGTCGAGCGAGTGCCAGATGCCGTGCACGGTGGTAGTGCTCCCGCCCGCCAGCCAGATATCGCCCTCGTGCCCCGGCGTCGCCTTGAATTGCGCAGGAGCGCCTGCCGGTGGCAGGTTGCCCGCCGCGGTGGCGGCAAATGTCTGGCCGCCATCCGCGCTGCTGTAGAACGAGCCATTCAGGAACGCATAAAACTTCAGCGGATTCACGCGGTCGGAACGTACGCTCGCGCCGGCCGGCGCGCCGGTCGAGGCAGTCCACGTTGTCCCGTTGTCCGTGGAGAAGAAGATGCCCGCTCCTGAACTCCACAGAACCCTGCTGCCATCGGCGGCGGCAGCGACTGTCCCGCCCGACGCGCCCCCAGGCTGGCTGGCGGAAGGAGTCCACGTCTGTCCACCATCGGAAGAGAAAGCAATATTCACCCCGTTTGTGCCGCCCGTTCCGGCGCGCACGATAAAACCGGGGCTCAGTTCCGCGTAGTCCAGGCTGGTCCCCGTGGTGAATACCGGGTTGGCGTCCATCACACTCGGCTTGGTCAGGTCGTTGTGCGTGAAGCCGCCCACATCGGCCACAGCGCTGATCAGGTGAGCCGTGCCTGCCGGAGGACTGATGAGATCCTGCACCGCGGTCTCCTCGATCCCCACCGCGGCTACGGAGATGTCGACCACCCCGCCGCTGTCCCAGGCCGTCAGATTGTTCGTGCCATACATCGTTGCCCCCGTGCCGTAGAACATCCGGCCGGAATTGAATGGATCGATCTCCAGCGAATCGACCATCCAGCCCAGCTTCGGCGTCGGGGTGGGGCACACGGAATTGCTGGACGATGCGGATGCGCAGGTCGCGGGGGTTGCCCCGAACGTGAGCCACGGTGCCACCGCCGCGTAGTCGATCGCGTAGCTCGGAGCCACGATATTGGGCCAGGGGTTGGACCAGTTTGCGTTCCAGATCAGGCTCCAGTTGTTCCCCCCGTCCAGGCTGCGAAAGAAATTCACGTCCGGCCACCACTGGTTGAGCGCGGCCACCACGATGGTATTGGGGTTCTGCGCATCCACGGCCAGCCCGCCAAACCCGTAGCCTCCGTTCAGGGGCGAGGCCGGCGGCGTGATCATGGACCAGGCCTGCGACCCCGTGTCGTACTTCCACACATCGCCGGCCGAGCCGTCGTAGGGACCGGCGTTGTTGTTATAGCTCAGGTAGAGCATGCCGTTAGACGCCAGCTTTCCGTGGTGCGGCATCACTCCCGTCGGCTGCCCGGCAACCGGCGACCACGTCTGCCCGCCGTCGGCGCTGTGCCACAGGCTGTTCGCCGGATCGGCGACGCCAACATAGATGTTCTGCGAAACCTTCATGTGGTTGACGGAGATGGTTGTGCGCGGATCGAACGTCTCCCACACCACGCCTATCGGATCGTTGTCATACGTGTCCGACGGGCCATAGGAAGGCTCATGGTACGGGCCGGTATCGGGAAAACTCGAAACCCGGGACCACGTGCTGCCGAAATCCGTGCTGCGCCAAAGCCCGTTGCCGCTCCGGGTTCCCAGGTAAAGAACCCTGTGGTTATTGGGGTCGATGGCCAGCCGCTCGCCCATCCCCCGGCCAGGCATGTTGCTGCCGACCTTGAACGGAAGGTCGATCCTCTGGAACGTGTGCCCCTGGTTCACGGAACGGAGAATCGCGCCGTTCTGGGTCGTCCACTCATTGGTGTACGTCCCCACGGCAAAATAGACGCGATGCGTGTCCTGCGGGTCGATGGCGATGCTCTCCACGCCGCTGAGGTTCCAGTCGGTGCTGCCAACCCAGTCCAGCAGTGGGATCCAGCGGCCTGTGTCGGAATCAAGCTTGTACGCGCCGCCAATATCGGTCCGGGCATAGACCAGGCCGGGTTGTGTTGCACTGAAGACAATCCCGCTGATGAAGCCGCCACCGCCGCCAATGACAACGTTCTCAAAGTGATACGGGCCGTCCCCGAACGGCTGCGGCTGGGCCGTCGCGGGAGATGGATTCAACAAAGTTGCGACGATTGCAACCAGTCCAGGGATCAGCAGCAACCTGCGGAACCCGGTACATGAACAAGCTGACAGACTCCTACTCGTCATAGGTCTCCTTCCTGTCGAACGGTTTCCCTGTTTTGAGAGACAGCGCAGAGGGGGTGAAGACGAACATGGAAAAGCCGAGCACGGACTCGGGTTCAAGGTCATTCAGAGCTGATTCTCCGGTCTGGAAGGCTTATACTGGGCGCACCGCGATCATTCTGTGCCTTCGATCACAGACCGGGTGGACTCATTTCAAGACGGCGCGCTGATCGATCCTTCCCCTCGAGACTCTTGCGGAAACGGGATGCGCGGACAGACGTTGTCCGCGCGGCGAACAACGGTCACGGAAGAGCATACTTCCCCGCCATGACCCCGTCCAGCATTGAATTCCCGGCCCTGCATTCCCCAGCCCGGCCTGCCAGCGGCCGAACCCAGACAGCCCGCCAGCGGCAATGGCCCGCTTTCGGCTTGCATTTCGATGCTCGCCTGGCGTCCAATCTGTGACGTGCTTGCGAGGTGACGGAGGTCTGGCCATGACGAAGCGAATCGCAGTGTGGACGCTCGTGGGGGTGATTGTCGCCTGCGGGTGGGCGCTTCTCGCCTCGATGCCGGGACACTGGGTTAACGCAGATTCGACGCTCGTCGTCCTCACCGCCCCCATCGCGCTCCTGGGACGGCGGATGCCCATCTCGTATCAGTGGTCCATCTTCTTCAATGCAGTCACTTATGCGTTGTATGGATTCACATTCGAGCTCCTGCGCCGAGGCTTTCGCTCTACCGCGTCCGCTCGCATAACCACTAGAGCGCAACGGATTAGGCGCTGAGCTGCACCTTCTGATCGACCGGAAATCTTGAGCTCAACCGCAGGAAGGTACGAAGTTGGATTTGACTCTTAACAGGGCAAAGAATAACATTGGACGAGATTTGCTCCCCGCTTGATTGCCGAAAGGCCTCAGGCGGGGTTATTTATGTAGATTTCATTGTTTATCCCAACGAAGCCACCTCCGTTCAACATAAGCAGTCCAGCAAGGAGAGACTATGCCTGCGGAACCAGCCTATAAACGTACGATCGTTTACATAGACGGACAAAACCTCTTCCATCACGCTAAAGAAGCCTTTGGATACAGGTACCCGAATTTCGACGTCATGGCACTCGCCAACGCGGTGTGCACACAAATGGCATGGGGGCTCATCGAGGTTCGCTTCTATACGGGGATTCACGATGCCAAAGCCGATCCATTCTGGAATGGCTTCTGGACCCGAAAGACCGCGCAAATGGGGCGAATGGGCGTGCAGGTGATCACGAGGCCATTACGATATAGGAACAAGGCTGTACGTTTGCCGAGTGGTGCGGAGTATTCTTTTCTCAGCGCCGAGGAAAAGGGCATCGACGTCAGAATAGCGCTCGATGTGGTTTCCGGAGCGTTCAATGGGCTTTATGATGTCGCCGTCATCTTTAGCCAGGACCAGGACCTCGCAGAAGCGGCTTCCGAGATTCGAACCATCGTCAGAGCGCAGAATCGTTGGATCAAGCTTGCGTGTGCGTTTCCGGACAGCCCTACGGTGCGAAATTCGAGAGGCATAAACAATACAGACTGGATCCGAATCGATCGTGCGACCTACGACCGTTGCATTGACCCAAGAGACTATCGCCCGGCAGCGGGAAGCCCATAGCGGAAAGCAGACGCCCAACTAGGCGTTGAGGGCACTTCTCTGATAAACTGGAAATTCTGAGTTCAAACGCAGGAAGAAACCATGTCAATTCATCCCGTTATGCAGCGCCTGGCCGACAAGCTGAAGCGCACCGATCTCCCCGAATTCGTGCCCGGCGACCAGGTTCGCGTCCAGGTCAAGATCAAGGAAGGCGACAAGGAACGCCTGCAGGCATTTGAAGGTCTGGTCATTGCCATCAACCGCGGGCCCCAGGGCACCTTTACCGTCCGCAAAATGAGCTTCGGCCAGGGCGTGGAACGCATCTTCCCCTTCAACTCGAAGGTGGTCGACAAGGTCGAGAAGATCCGCAGCTACAAGGTACGCCGCGCCAAGCTCTTCTACATCCGCGGACTGCGCGGCAAAGCCGCCCGCCTCAAGGAAGTGGGGCGCGAGGCCGCCAAGGCTTAGGCCTCCCCGATTCCACCATAAGCAACCCCGGCTTCGTGCCGGGGTTGCTTTTTGTTGGCAAGAGGAATTGTCCGCGGAATGGGTCGGCCTTGACAGCCCGGCGCTGTCAAGGCATCGGCCTCACGCGGCTTCATTCCGGTGGATGCCGTAGCATTCGGTCGCGTGGCGAATGAGCGACCGCAAGGCATCGAGCGCCTCTTCCTTCCGTTGCAGCACCTCGTTGTCCCAGCCGGCGAACCCGAGGCGCGACCGGGCCGACGACGAGCGCGCGGCAAGCAAAAAACTGTTCAGCTTGAGCCTGCAAAAACTCTTTCAGGACCTCGCAGGTCTGGCAGTGATTCCGGCCCACGGCCCCACCTCCCAACTCGATAAATATCCAAGGGCAACGGGTCGTTCTCGGCGGGGCATGTCTGATCGGATGATTGCGAAAAATAAGCGATTTACCACAGCCGCTCTCGGCCCTTTCGCCCCTGCTCTCTTGGGTGCTCCGTGATTTTGCGGGGTTGCTTGCTTTGTCGCCCGGCGAACAAAGATCACCTCCACCAATTCCGCATGTTGAGACGACGGCCGCTCAGCGCTTCAACCTGCGCCGGCAACTGCGCCGAATCGGCGTGTGTAGGATAACGGTTGATCCGATTCCATTGGGGTGGCAGACGCCTCAACGGCTCTTGCGATTCATGGCCTGTGTACGGGTAAAGGCTCCTTGTCCGCGTCGAGCGCCTTGAGCCGCATCTGCGCCAGTTCGTAGCTCGATGTGGGAAGCGAGAGCAGTTGCCGCGGCTTCTCGAGCTTGCGATAGTCGGCGATGGCGACGTCGCGCTCGCCGTACTGCTCGGCGATGCGGCCGAACGCGTACCAGTAGTCGTCGTTGGGCTCATCGAGGTTCAGTTCGTCCATGCTGCGCAGCAGCAGATCGCGCGCCTCCTTGGTCTTGCCGCTCTCGGCATAGAGGCAGGCCAGCGTGTGCAGGATGTGCGGATTGTCCTTGGCCAGTTGCGTGGCCTTGATCCCGGTGGCGATGTCCTTGTCGTCGATGTGGCCGGTATAGATCGCCAGCCACGCATTCTCGTTGAGCAGCTCCGCGTCTTCGCGTCCCAGATCGGCCAGCTTTTGCAGCCAGCCACGCGCGGCCGCATAGTTGCCCCTGGCGCTCTCGATCTCGCTCTTGGAGCGCAGAGCATCGGGGTCGTTTTCGAGCAGCTTGAGCCGTTCGTCGGCCAGCTTCATGGCATCGTCGTAGCGCTCGAGTCCGATGAGCGCTTCAATGCTGTTGAGATAGGCGAACCGCGACTCGGGCACCTGCTCGAGCAGAGCGCTCGCGACGGTGTGCAGAGCGGCGAAGTTCTGCTCCAGCAGGTAGCCGGCGCAGAGGGCAATCTGGATACTCTGGCGTTCGCGTTCGCTGGTGGCCGCTTTTAGCCCCGGCTCAAGGATCGCGATGCCCATTGGCGCGGTCGACTTCGACCCCGCAAGTAGCGCCGCTGCCGCCAGCTTCAACCGGCCTGCATCCGGGGCCGCCCCGCGCGTCCACATGCGCGGAAAGATCGGGCCCCCCAGCGGGTCGTCGCCGCCTTCCAGGTGCGAGTCCTCGCGTAGCCAGTCGAGCAGCACCTTGGCTCCGCGCAGGTCGCCGACCTGGATTCGCTGCAATACCTCGTAGCCGAGGTTGTTCGGCTCCTGCTCGGAATCCAGCAGCTTGTACCCCCCGTCCTCCTTCACCACGAAGAACGTCATGTTGGCGCCGCCTGGAACCTGCACTTTTAGCCGGTAGCCCGTGGCATCATCGCCTTCCGACTTCGGATCGAAGGCCTGGGCGAGAATGTCGAGCGTGACATCGAGGAAGGAGCCTTCACGCGCCAGTTGCGAATTGATCTGCCGCCCCGACTCCAGCGCCTTCTTGATCTCATCCGCGTCCAGCCGCGCCATCACCGCCCGCGCGCTCCGGCTCGACAACCCCTCCAGCTTCGCCATCGTCAGGTCGGGGTCCATCGACGTAAGAAAGAACCGCTTCACCAGGTCCTGCGGCGTGTCGGCGAACTTCAGGTCCTCGTGATGGGGCGCGTCGCGCAGCAGCGAAGCCAGACCCACGGCCTGGGCGGCATTGTCGCCCGCCGCTCCGGCCTGCAAAAAGTCGGCCGCCAGCGGATACTGGCGCACGTTCATCAGCATCTCGCCGGCCGTGTGCGCGGTGTCCTTGAACGAGTTGTCGTCGCCGGAGCCTTTATTTACCTCGGCCATGCCGGCCTTGGCGCCCTGCTGCACGGCCATGCAGGCGGCGATCAGCGCCTTGGGCTCGGGATTCAGTGTCTGCGCCGCGTTGCACGCCCCCGCATAGTCTCCGGCATAGAAGCGCGCATAGGCGAGATTGTTCTGCAGATCCAGATCGCTGAGCTTGTCCTGGCCCAGCTTTTCGTATTCGGCGATGGCGTCTTTGAGCGGAGCCTGGCGGCTGTAACGGCGGCCCACCCGGTCGTATTCGAGCAGGATGGCCAGGTTGCCGCGCGTGGAGTTGTCCTCCGGATCAAGCGTGGCCGCGGCGCGAAATGCCGCTACGGCGCCCGCCAGGTCGCTGCCTGGACGTAAATTGCGGCCCACCAGGTCATGCTCCAGAATCTGCGCCAGCGTTTTCTGCGCCAGCGCCGACTTCGGCTCCAGTTTCACCGCCAGGCGCGCTTCGTCGCGGGCCGCTCCGCCCATGCCCGCTTCGAGCAGCACGTTGGCCAGCTGCAGGTGGTGCACGGCCTCATTGGGATGCAGCGCGATGAGCGCGCGGTAGCTGGCGAGCGCGTCCCGCACCTTGCCCTCGCGCAGCAGGGCTTCGCCCTTGGGCTCGAACGAGACAATGATGGGTGGCCCCGCAGTCAGGTCAGAAACCTTCGTGCGCAGTTCGTTGGCCTCGGCCACGGTGTAGCGCCGCTTGCCGCTGTCGAAGACGATGCGCGCCTGCACTGCGCCGTCGCGGGACAGGGAAAAGTCTTCGGTGATCGACGCCGGCCCCAGCGGGAGGGTTGCGCTCCTGGGCAGTTCCTTGGGTACAAATCCTGGAGGCGGCACAATGCTGTAATTCAGTTCGACGACATACGGCTCGATGAGTTCCCAGTCCGCGGTGCGCGCCGGAGTGCCATCCTTCTTGTCATTCTTGTCCGCATCGTCTTTCCGGGTAAGCTGCTCGGGAAGGCGGAAGAACAGCGCCTCGTAGCGGATGGCCGCCTCGGCGCCGGTGAGCGAAGTGAAGCCGCGCTTGGCCTTCTCGCACGCTACCGTGAGCTCGAACTGGCGCCCCAGGTCCGCGGGATCGCTCCGCTCCACGGTGGTCAAAGTGTCCGACACATACTGCGACTTCACATAGCCGGAGAGATTGTCACGCGTGTCCTTGTCGGGCTTGTCGGCATAGTAGGCGCGGTAACGCGACTCATACACCCCCGTCGGGTGCGTCTTCTCCACCACCGCGGCGGGGCCGTTCTCGCTCAGCGTCACGGTGCGGAACTCGATCAGCGCATTCTCTTTCGAGCCGGCCGACGGAATCCCCGTCAGAGCCGTGGTCTCGGGCCGCGCGATCAGCGACATCCGCCCCTGGTCCGCAATGGGCAGCTGGCCCAGGCGCGCGTAGCGGTCGGTGGCGTCAATCCACACCGCCGGCACGGCCGGCTGCGAACCCGATGCCGCTATGGCCGGCACATACACAATCGCGTGATCGAAAAGCCCCATCCCCGGCAGCTCCGCGGGCACATCCATGCGCGAGCCGGCGTTGAGCAGCGCCACGTAGGCGGGAATGCCCGCGGCGCGCAGCATGGTCACAAGCAGCGTGGCCTTGTCCTTGCAGTCCCCGTACTTCTTGCCCAGCGTTTCGGAGGGCTCGTGCGGGACGATCGCGGCTCCGCCGAACTCGATGCCGGTGTAGCGCACGTTGCGATCGAGATAGTCGAGAAGGGCCGCTTCCTTCTCCGCCGCGGTGGTCTTGCCGGCGGTCAGCCTGTCCACGATCTCCCGCACCCCTTCCGTGTTGGCGCGGCTGTCCACGATCTTCGCGTACTCGGCCCCCATCGCCTGCCACGATGCGCCCGTGGAAAAGTTCACCTGCGGAAAGCGCGCCACGTCGGGCGGATAGTTGGAATCATCGTCGACCACGCCCTCCAGGCGGCCCACATCGTAGATCAGCTTCACCCGGCCGTTGGCCTCGATGCGCTGCGGCTGCACGTTATCCAGCAACAGCTTTGACGTGCGCAGCGGCAGGGTGGCCGGCGCGTCGAACTCCAGGCGGCTGTGCACCACCGGAATGTCCTCCCGCCCGAAGGTCGACCATCCCGCGCGGCCCGCCGCAAACAGCGGCTCCGTCTCCCGCTCCGTGTACTCCTCTTCGACCACCACGCCCGCTGAGATTGCCGGGAACGGCGCATGGAGCCGCTTGCCGTCGGAGTAGATCTTGTAGTCGCCCTCGCGCGCCGGCGTCTCGTTCATGCTCTTCGGGTCCAGCTGGTGCTCGGCGAAGTCGGGTGTAATCACCCGCACCTTGATCTCAGGCCGCGCTTCATGCCACGGTTCCCATCCGATGGAGATCGAGTCCCACGCCTCCGCACCCTTTTCCGTCAACACCTTGTAGACGGTGTAGCCCACGTGGGTCATCCGCCCCTGCTCGTCGAACGTGTACGCGTCGTCGTCTTCGAGGATGGCGATGTTGGCCCCGTCGGCCGGCACTGCCGACGCGGCCGCGAACAAGTCCTTTGCCGGACGCGTGAAATGGCCGGCGGGAGAAGGCGGCTCAGGCTGCTGGGCGGGCACGGCAGAGGTGAACAAAGAGAGAGCCAGGACAGAGACAGGAAGGCTGAAACGCCGGAAAACTGGGTGGAGATGAAGCACGGGAACCTCAGAATAAAGGTGAATTCAAGGTATACCCGGTGCGGCCGAAGCGCAACTGTCAGGTTTCACGCGCCAGCCACAAAACCCTCGCCCGCACCGGCAACTTGGCCGCTTGTGCGTTGGCAGGAAGGCTCTCACACTCCTCGAGCGTCTTTAAGGGACTTACCCGCAGATGTGGGAACGCCGACGCCGGCGCGCTCAGGGCCGGAAGACCAGGTCATCAGCTTATGTCTGGGACTCGCTCCACATGCCGGCGGCGGGGGTGAGGGAGATGCCGCCCTCCGAGGCATTGGAAATGCTGGAATCCCGTGGTTCTCTGCTCCCCGGCGCACCCATCAGCTCCGCGACCCGCTCCCGCGAGAATCGCCGGCCTTCGGGGCCGATGTCTCCAGCAATTCCCGCAGGCGGCGCACGGCTCGCTCCAGTTCGTTGCACTCTCCAGGCGCGGCGCGCTCCAGAGCCGCCTGCAGCGGACCCCGGCTCAGCGCGGAAAGCTGCTTGCGCACAAACTCGGCCACGGCTGTCGTGGGATGGATGCAGCTCACCCGCCCGTCGGCCGGATCGGCGCGGCGCTCGATCATGCCCCGCTTCTCCAGCCGGTCCGCAATCCCGCTCACGGTGGAGTGGGCCAGGCTCACTTCGCGGCTCAGGTCCTTGAGGCTGATGCCGTCGTGCCGCACCACCACGCTCATCACCGCTGACTGCGGCACCGTGAGCTCGCCGCGCGCCATCTCGGCCTCCAAAGGCTTGCGCAGCGCGCGGCGGATGGCGCCCAGGTCGCGGTCCATCCGCTCCGCCTGCGCGGCGATTCCCGATCCTGTGTGGCTCCGCTTGCCCGCCATCGCCCTAGAATACTCCCGGAATCAGCGCCTTCACGCGCCGCCGGTAGGCCGGGTACGCTTGCGGAAATGCCTCCAGCATGAGCCGCTCCTCCTGCCCGATCTTGACCGCAAATCCGAGGAAGAGGAGCGCGAGCCCCAGCAGGCAGCGCGCTTCGCCGATCGCGATGGCGGTGCCGGCGCCGCCCAAAAGCAGTCCTGCATAGATGGGATGGCGGGCCAGCGCGTAGGGGCCTTTGACAATCAGTTCGTGCACGTCCTTCACCGTGGCGCGCCCGCTCCAGTTGGACCCGATCATGATCCGCGCCCACACCGCGAACAGACAGCCGGCAATGGTCACGGCGAGACCGGCCACAGCCACAGCGTGCGTATATGGCAGGAATCGCTCCCCCAGCCATCCGGCGCGAAAGTAGCGGCTGCCCAGCAGAAAGAACCCGAACAGAGTGAGGACCATGGGAAACAGACGGGAGCCCGCGGGCTGGGTGCGCACCGTGCGCTTGGTGAAGGCGAGACCGATCAGCCAGACAAGGCCGACGGCTTCCCAGGTGGTGCCGACTGCGGCCTGGACATCGAGATGCATGGAGACCTCCTCTTGGAGATACGTCGCATACGATGCGTCGTATACGACTTATATTCCACCCGGCCGCACCGCATGTCAACAAGAATCCGCGACCCAGGTTTCAGCCGACAGCTGTCGGCTCAACACTCGCAACCCAAAGCTCCAACCCGGTACACTGGTCGCAATGGTCTTCGTCCTCGACAACTACGACTCGTTCACCTACAACCTCGTCCAGTACCTGGGCGAGTTGGGGGCGGAGATCGAGGTGCGCCGCAACGACGAGGTCACGGTCGAGCAGGTCGAAGCCCTCAAGCCCGAACGCATTCTGCTTTCGCCGGGCCCCTGCACGCCGGGCGAGGCTGGAATCCTGATTCCCCTCATCCGCCACATGGCCGGCAAAGCTCCCATCTTCGGCGTCTGCCTGGGCCACCAGGCCATCGGCGAGGCCTTCGGCGGCGACGTGGTGCGCGCAAAGCACCTGATGCATGGCAAAACCAGCTCCGTGACGCACGATGGCAAGGGCGTATTTGCCGGCCTGCCCACGCCGCTTACCTGCACCCGCTACCACTCGCTGATCGTGGCTGAAGAGACCCTGCCGAAAGAACTCGAAATCACCGCCCGCACCGCGGAGAACGGCGGCGGCTCGGTCATCATGGGCCTGCGCCACCGCTCGCTGCCCATTGAAGGAGTGCAGTTCCACCCCGAGAGCGTGCTCACCGAAGGCGGCCGGCAGATGATCCGCAACTTCCTGGAAATGTAGATGGCCGCGCGCAGGATATGCGTTGAAAGTAGGCACGGCCGCAGCGGCGCCCGCTTGGCGCTGGTCGTTTATTGCGCCCTTCTCGCTGTCTCTTCGCCAACCACGGCGCACGCCCAGCAGCCCGTCACTCCTAATCAGCTGTCCACCGTCGTCCCCGTACTTCCGGCTGCCCCAACGCCCATCGCTATCGTGCCCCTCGACGCCTCCTCCACCGTCACGGGCGCGCTCGAAGTCACTTCCGGAAGGGCCGTCATCGCTGTCTCCGGCACCATCACCTCCGGCGCCAAAACCACCGAAGTGATCCTGCCGCATCGGGGCACGCTGTGGGTGTGCGCGTCCACCACAGTCAAACTCGCCACCGACACCAGCGTTCCTGCGGGTGAGACGCCCGGCCTGATGATGGCTCTCGACCACGGCGCTCTCGAGGCCAGCTTCGCCACCGCGCGCAACGCCGACATCCTGCTCACCCCCGACTTCCGCATCCTCATTGGCGCTCCCGGCGCGGCGGAAGTGAA
>Ga0335069_10004723_pt1 | contig 20096 bp, 12 predicted proteins | sample Lox_Sample_11_FD_206714 | JGI IMG/M metagenome (GOLD analysis project Ga0335069, IMG submission 206714) | Soil microbial communities from Loxahatchee National Wildlife Refuge, Florida, United States - Lox_Sample_1.1 | ecosystem: Environmental > Terrestrial > Soil > Wetlands | place: USA... | reverse complement strand
TTTATCCTGGTCATCACCGGGGTGGCTTACGTGATAGCGCTGATGACCCCCGAAAGCATCTTCGAACTGGCCGTGCGGTTCGCCTTCTCCGGCTTCGCGGCGATGGCGCCGGTCATGATCGCGGCGCTGTTCTGGAAACGCAGCACCAAGTATGGCGCCCTGGCCTCGACGCTGTGGGTCGCCGCCTGGCTCATCCTGACGTGGTATCTGCAGCATATTACGGATCCGGTCGCCCCCAAGCCGGGCCAGCCGCCTCTACTGGTCTTTCCCGCGCTCGGCCACTTGTTCGAGCGGACCACCGCCGCGGTAACCGTCTATGGCTTCCTGCCGGTCGTGCCGATGGTGCTCGGTTCCGGCCTGTGGATGGTCGTAGTTTCGTTGCTGACGCCCGCCCCCAGCCGCAGCACGATCGAGAAGTATTTCCCGGCGCCTGCGCTCTCACCCGAGCCGGCCACGATTCCGCTGCCTCCGGCATTTCCTGCTCCTGAACCCGTGCCCATCGCCAGGATCAGGAAGGCCTCGTAGGGAGCCCGCAGGCTGATCTCAACGTGCATCCGGGCCGCGAACGCGGACGAAATGGGAACATCCAACATCGAACATCCAACAACCAACATCCAATGGCTGACCGCGCCACGCTCATTGGATGTTGGATGTTCGATGTTGGATGTTGGATGTTCCCGCAGTTCACCCAGGGCCTCCAGGACCCGTGGCTGCGACATAGTACCATGAACCCAGCCAAGGGAGGGCGACCGTCCCCGCGAGCCCTGGCACCCTTGGCCATGTTGCAAAATCAGCGCCCGCGGGGACGCTCGCGAGCCACTCCGGCGTGCGATTAGATCTGGGTGAGCTCATGGTCGGGCGCGCACTCCGCTGTGCGCCGGCGAGGCCCAAAGACGGCGCGCAGCGGAGTGCGCGCCCTACCTCCCACCGCTGACTCGGTGGTATCTTCAACCACATGTAATCACGCCCGCCACTCGGGCGATGCGGGATTGACCGTTGCGCCCGGCTATCGTAGTTAGGCTAGGTGCCAATCCCGCTAAACGGATACCGAGTGACGGCAGCCCTGGTGCTTGCGGCCTTGGGGCTGGCCGCCAGCGCCCTGGGCCAGACCAATGGCTGGGCCGGATCCAGGAGCTGCCGGGATTGCCACGAGCACTTCTACCAGCTCTGGTCCACCTCCTACCACGGGCTGGCCATGCAGCCCTATACCACGGCGCTGGCGCGCGCCCAGCTCACCCCGCAGGCTGAAGAAATCACCGGCGGCAAGTACCACTTCCAGGCCGATATCCAGAAGGGCCTCGTGACTGAGCGCAGTGCCCAGGGCACCAACCAGTACCCGATCGTGCAGGTCATGGGCGGCAAGAACGTCTTCTACTTCCTGACGCCGCTGGAGCGGGGCTGGCTGCAGGTCCTGCCCGTGGCCTACGACACTCGGCGCAAGGAATGGTTCGACACCACCGCCAGCGCGATGCGGCATTTCGGCGACCGCCGGGACGAGGCGCTCTACTGGAAAGAGCGGCCGCTGACGTTCAATACGTCGTGCTTCAGTTGTCACGTGAGCCAGCTCTCGAAGAACTACGACCTCGCCGACGATACCTACCACACGACGTGGGCGGAGCCGGGCATCAACTGTGAGACGTGCCACGGGCCGTCGGCGGGGCACGCGAAATTGTTCCGGGAGCTGCTAGGTAAGGACGCCTCGCCGAGGCGTCCGCTGCCGCACCAGGACGGACGCCTCGGCGAGGCGTCCCTGCCCACAAACAAACTGCCTGCGGACCTCAAGCTCATTCAGATCAGCAAGCTCACCACCGACCAGCGCAATGAAACCTGCGCGCCCTGCCACGCCAAAATGTCCCCAGTGACGATGAACTTCGCCCCGGGCAACCGCTACTTCGATCACTTCGATCTCGTGGGCTACGAGAACGCCGATTTCTACCCCGACGGGCGCGACCTCGGGGAGAATTACACTTATACCCAGTGGCGGGTGAGCCCTTGTGCGAAGTCGGGCCAGCTCGACTGCATCCACTGCCACACCTCCAGCGGGCGGTACAAGTTCAAGGAAGCCGCCAGGGCCAATGACGCCTGCCTTCCTTGCCACGAAGACCGCGTGAACCATGCCACCGCCCACACGCATCACGAGGCGGGCACGCCTGGCAACGAATGCGTCTCCTGCCACATGCCGATGACGGAGTTTGCGCGGATGAAGCGCACGGACCACTCGATGCGCCCGCCGACGCCGGCCACCACCCTGGTTTATCATTCGCCCAATGCCTGCAACATCTGCCACACGAACAAGGACGCGGCCTGGGCGGACAAGTTCGTTCGCGAATGGCGGCAGCGCGATTACCAGAAGCCGGTGCTCGAACGCGCCGCCCTGATCGCCGCCGCGCGGAAGCAGGACTGGAAGAAGCTGCCGGAAATCCTCGCGTACCTGGGCCGGCCCGACCGGGATGAGATAGAGACAACCTCCCTGATACGATTGCTTGCGGATTGCCCGAGCGACGACAAGTGGCCCGTCCTGCGCAACCTCACTAAAGACCGTTCCCCCCTGGTGCGCGCGAGCGCCGCCGAAGCCCTGGGCGCGCGCCTTGACCCGCCCAACCTGGCCGCGCTGCTCAAGGCCGCCGGGGACGATTACCGCCTGGTGCGCGTCCGTGCCGCGACTTCCCTCGCGCCCATTCCCGAGGAAAGCCTGCCCGAGGACCAGCGCGCCGGAGTCCGTGCGGCGCTGGCCGACCTGATGGACTCGATGAAGTCGCGGCCCGACGACATGGCCTCGCATTACAACCTGGGCAACTTCTACATGTCCCGCAGCCAGATGCCGGAGGCGGCGGCAGAGTTCGAGACCGCCTCGCGGCTGCAACCGGACGCCTTGCCGCCTTACGTGAACGTGGCCCTGGCCTACAACGCGCTGGGCCGAAACGACCGCGCCGAGGCCAGCCTGCGCCGGGCGCTGCGCCTGGACCCGACCAACGCTGCTGCCAACCTGAACCTGGCCATGCTGCTCGCGGAAATGGACAAGCCCGCCGAGGCGGAACAGGCGTTCCGCACGGTGCTGCGGAGTGATCCAAAGTCCGCGCAGGCCGCCTACAATCTCGGGGTTCTCATCTCAAAGGACCGCCCGGCTGAAGCCCTGACCTGGTGCGAGAAAGCGGCTGTCTTGCGGCCGGAGGAGCCGAAGTACGCCTATACGCTCGCGTTCTTCCAGCGGCAACAGGGAAAGACCAACGAAGCCGCCCAGACGCTGGAGAAGCTCATAGACCAAGCGCCGGCCAATGCCGAGTGCTACGGCCTGCTGGCGCAAATCTACGAGGAGCAGAACAAGCCGGATGCCGCCGAGGCGGTGTGCCGCCGCGCTGCGCGGAACGAGAAGTTATCCGTGGAGGAGCGCCGGCAGTTTGCAGCCCGATTGCAGGCGCCGGGAACGAACTGAGGCGTACCCACGCAATTGGTGTTGGGGAGCGCACGCGCCTCGCGTGCTGCCAACGGCGCCCCGCCGTTGGCTCTCTCGCCTCCAGGAAGCATTCGCGGCGGGGCGCCGCGAAGCACACGCGAGGGCGCGTGTGCTCCCCAATTCGAACCGAATCGTTACGGCTAAGGCAGGCAACGCCGGCCGTTCAACCCGGCGGGGACCAGTAGGACAGCCAGTCATCCAGGTCGCCGATGGGCCGCACGAACACGTCTTTCGCCGGGGCGACCACCAGCACGTTGCTCGTGGTCTTTACGCTGTGGGATATGGCCGCAACCGGCAGGCTCACCACGAACAGCGCCGAGCCCACAACCGTCGCCGCAAAAGATATGGGCCGGGCGACCAGGACATCCACCGCCACATAAGTGGGATCGGCTCCACCCGAGGCAAACGCCGGCGTGGTCGTGCTCAGAATGAGAGCGCTGAGGGCGACGCCCATGACGAGGCGCCGGCTCGTTCGCCATCGTGGCGGACGGCTCAGCCCGGCAGTGCGTCGGAGAGTGGAAGGTGTTAAGCCGCCCCAGGACCTGGAAGGCTGGTTGTCACGAGCGCTCATGGGGCCACTATACTTGTGCGAGGAGTGCCGTAAAGGGCAAATGCCCCCTCGGGTTGGACGCATCTGGACACTACCACCAACCCGCCTGAACGGGCCCTTGCGTGCGGTAAGCCACTGAGCCCGGGGCCGGCAACATCCAACATCCAACATCGAACATCCAACATCCAATGACTGACCCCGCAGCGCCCATTGGATGTTGGATGTTCGATGTTGGATGTTGGATGTTCCCATAGGTCAAAGCCACACCACCACAGCCCGCTTGACATCGCTTTGCCTTGGTGAAGGATAGCGCTCATGAACACATTGAGGCTTGTGCGAACACTTGCCGGTCCTTGCCTGGGTGCGCTTTTGCTTTTGGCGACCATGACCGCGCGTTTGGAAGCGGCCGCGCCCCTGACCAAACCCGCAAAGATCACGCTCGACAGCGCGGGCGTGCTGGTGGTGGACGGCGAGAAACACTTCCCGATCAACCTGACCGTCGTGCCGGGCCCCGACGCGAAGGCGCCCAATGGCCGGCCCGCTTATGCGGAGTTCGCGGATTGCGGCATCATGTTCATGCGCTCGGGCGGCCCGGCCTGGAACGACGAGACGATTGCGCAGGAACAGGCCAAACAGGCGGCCGCCGCCGCGGGTGGCATGCGCTGCTGCCCCTGGCTCGGATGGGACCTGTCCAACTTCGACCCGGGCGACAGTGCTAAAGAGGCCAAGCTCAAAAAGATCGTCGCCACGTTTAAGGACTCACCGGGCATGGGGCTGTGGAAGGGGGCCGATGAACCGGACTGGGGCAATTCCCATAACCCCAAGCACTCCACGCCCGAGGAAGTAATCTATGTAGCCAAGCTGCTGCACGAACTCGATCCCAACCATCCGATCTGGCTGGTGCAGGCGCCCCGCGGAACCGTGGCCTCCCAAAAACGCTACGTCGCGGGCTGGGACATCGGCGGAATAGACATCTACCCGGTCAGCTATCCGCCAGGTGTGCATTCCCAGCAGACAAACAAGGATCTCAGCATGGTCGGCGACTTCACCCGCATGATGCGCGAGATTGCCGGCGAAAAGCCGTTCTGGATGACCCTGCAGATCGCCTTCTCCGGGGTCGTGAAGCCCGGGCAGACCCTCCGCTTCCCCACGTTCCCGGACCAGCGCTTCATGGCCTATGAGGCGATCATTAACGGCTCCCGCGGCCTCACCTACTTCGGGGGCGGCCTGCCGCAGACGCTGAACGAGCGCGACAAACCGCTCGGCTTCAACTGGACCTACTTCGATCGCGTCATGCGGCCCCTGCTGGAAGAGATCGGCCCCAAGTCGCCCATCCTGCCGGCCCTGCTCGCGCCCAACTCCGCGCTCCAACTACGGGTGAAGCCTGAAGCCCCGCCCAAGCGCGCTGTGGCGAGCAAGGAGCAGGAGGAGCACCCGCAGGCGGCGACTCCCAAGCAGTTCGTCCAGGACAAGGTCCTTGGGGATGCCAGCGCGATCGAGTGCCTCGTCCGCGAAGCGGGCGACAGCATCTACGTCCTGGCTTGCAAAAAAGAAGGCCCCACCCAGCGCGTGCGCTTTAGCGGCTTGCCGCCGGAGATCAACGGCAAGGGCGCGGGGACGGTGGTCTTTGAAGAGCCCCGAAAAGTGGATGCGGAGCACGGCACCTTCGCCGATTGGTTCGGCCCGTTCGAGGTGCACGTGTATCAGTTCAAGAAGCAGTGAAGGCTACGCGGGCGGTGCGACCCATCCCCACACGCGAACCATTGCCGCCGGACGGGTAACCGCATTCCCACACGCGCGATGTCATCGCTCCAAATTGCCCTGTTAACCATGGCACTCATGCAAGTCGCCTCTGCCCAGCCCAGCGCCACTGCACCTCCTTCAACCCCGGCCCCTTACTTCCCGCACTCGCCGGCTCTGCAGCAAGTCGTGGATCGCGCAGTGAAGGGCGCCCTGGACAAGTTCGCCAACGAGAAGCTTGGCACGAATCAAATCGCCGTCACGCTGGTGGACTTGCGCGACCCGCACCAGCCCGTCCAGGCAAGCTATCGCGGCAACGACCAAATCTACCCGGCCAGCGTTATCAAGCTGTTCTACCTGGTCGCCGTGCACCGCTGGCTGGAGGACGGCAAGCTCAAGGACACTCCCGAACTGCGCCGCGCCATGCGCGATATGATCGTGGACTCCCTCAACGAAGCAACCGGCTACCTGGTGGACCTGCTCACCGACACGACGAGTGGCCCCGAGCTGAGTCCCCCGGAAATGGAGCAGTGGTATTACAAGCGCAACGCCGTTAACCGCTATTTCGCGTCGCTCGGCTACACGAACATCAACGTGAACCGGAAGCCCTGGTGCGAAGGCCCGTACGGTCGCGAGATGCAGTCCGTCCAGATGCACAAGCCCAACCACCGCAACTGGCTTACCACCGACGCCACGGCCCGCCTGCTGACCGAAATCGCGACGGGGCAGGCGGTATCCCCCAGCCGTTGCGCCGAAATGCTGCAACTTCTCCACCGCGATCCATCCCCCGCGCCCGGGGACAAGAACGACCAGGGCCATGCCTACACTGCCCTGGCCTTGCCGCCAGGATCCAAACTCTGGTCCAAGGCGGGCTGGACAAGCGAGTGCCGCCATGACGCCGCCTACGTCGAGCTGCCCAATGGCGCGAAGTTCGTCCTGGTGATCTTCACCATGGACCACGCCGGCGAACGGGGCATTATTCCCGCGGTCGCCAGACCGATAATCGAGGCTTTCTCGGTGCCGGCGCCGGGGCTCAAGTAGTACCCGAGCGCGACCACTGTCTGAATCCGAAACCCGAAGTCCGAAATCCGAAACAAATTCAAAGGCTCAAACTATGAAACGAATTGCACAGCTCACGGTTATCCCTGCGCTCGCGCTCGCGCTTTCCGCTGCCAATCTGCGCGGCGGTGACGACGCCAGCGGGCTCGGCCTCGGCTTGCGTGACCTCTACCGCGTTTCCAACGCCCAGTCCCGCTCCATAAGCCCCGAGAACTTCACCGGCGAAAAAGGCATGGCCGGCATGGCCACCAATGGCACAGGCAAAGGCGCCTCCCGCGACCTCGGGCAAGGATGGAAGGTGTCGCCGTCCGTCCGCATCAAGGCCCACACCACGTTCACCCTCGGTGAGATCAAGGGGCCGGGGTGCATCCAGCAAATCTGGATGACGCCCACCGGCAATTGGCGCCACTCGATCCTCCGCTTCTACTGGGATGACGAGCTGACACCGTCGGTCGAGTGCCCGGTGGGCGACTTCTTTGCCTGCGGCTGGGGCAAATACTGCCCAATCAGCTCGCTGCCGGTTTGCGTCAACCCGGGCAGCGCCTTCAGTTGCTATTGGCCCATGCCCTTCCACAAGCAGGCCCGCATCACGATGGAGAACACCGACGCCAAGGACATGACGCTCTACTACCAAATCAACTATGTCCTGACGCCGGTGCCCAGGGATGCCGGCTATTTCCACGCCCAATTCCGCCGCGAGGCGCCGCTGCAGCAGAAGGGGCTCTATACGATCCTGGACGGCATCGAGGGCCAGGGCCAGTACGTCGGCACCTACCTGGCCTGGGAGGTGCACAGCAAAGGCTGGTGGGGCGAGGGCGAAATCAAGTTCTACATGGACGGAGACAAGGAGTTCCCCACCATCTGCGGCACCGGCACGGAGGACTATTTCTGCGGGTCCTACAACTTCGAGAACCACGAGACGAGGAAGTACCAGACCTTCTCCACGCCCTACACGGGACTGGCGCAGGTGCTGCCGCCCGACAAAATCTACGAGCCGGGCCAGCGATTCGGGCTCTATCGCTGGCACATTGCCGACCCGGTGCATTTCCAGAAGAACCTCAAGGTGACCATCCAGGCGCTCGGGTGGAAGGAAAACGGCACCTACCTGCCTGAGGAAGACGACATAGCCTCCGTCGGCTACTGGTACCAGAAGGAACCGCACGCGAAGTTCCCCGCGCTGCCGCCGCTGAATTAAGGCGGGCTCTCTCCTCATGGTGCCCTGCAGGGTAGGGACGCCTCGCCGAGGCGTCCGCCGCCGCCACAATGCGGCCGCTTCGGCGAGGCGCCCCTGCCAGTGTCGCCCATCGCCAGGCATTTGAACCGGCAAAGCCCCTTGCCCGCACCGGAACCCCTCCGGATGCACACCGGTCCCTCACCGTAGTACCTCTGATAGCCTATCAGAGGTACTACGGTGAGGTACCGGTGTGCATCCGGATGGGTTCCGGGCGGGCTCCAGATACGGTCCGAGGCCGTGCCAGTAGGTTGGCGTACGCAACCTATTCACATACCGCAACTTGCAAATGCTATGCCTCTCGGGGCAGCGACGGCCCCGCGATCGGGGACGGCGGACTCGGGCGGGAGAATGCGGAGGCAGGCACGCCTCGCTGCGGCGTCCGCCGTCGCCATAAGACGGACGCCTCGGCGTGGCGTCCCTACCCGGGCGGGGGCAGGGCGGGAGATTTGTCGTCCGGCGACGCCACATTACCTGCTGGCCAAACACTTGCCCGGAGCAGTAATCATGATTCGCCGTCTAACGGGAAGGATACTGTGCTTGAACGCTTTACGTATATGAACCGCCTGTCGTTGCTCGGAGCCGTCCTTATAGTGAGCGCATTCTCTTTTGCCGCCAATGCCGGCCCGCGCGACGCCCAGTGGAAGCGTGTCGAGGAGGCCATCAGGAAGGGTTTGCCCGAGACTGCCATTACCAACCTGGAGCCCATTATCCAGGGCGCGCTCAAGGATAAGGCCTATGCGGAAGCGGTGAAGGCGATCGGGGAGAAGCTCGCGCTGGAAGGCAACATCCAGGGCAACAAGCCGGAGGAGAAGATCACGCGGCTGCAGGCGGAGATCGCCCGGGTGCCGAAGGAGATGGTGCCATTGATGGATACGCTGCTGGCGGAGTGGTATTGGCAGTATTACCTGCAGAACAACTGGCGCTTCATGCAGCGCACAGCTACCGGCGCGCAGCCAGGGAAGGATTTCACCACGTGGGACCTGCCGCGACTGTTCGGAGAAATAGGCCAGGACTTCCAGAAGGCGCTGGCTGCCGAGCCGACGCTCAAGACCATCCCTATCGCGGCCTGGAGCGACCTGCTGCAGAAGGGGACGATGCCGGATAGCTACCGGCCCACGCTCTATGACTTCATCGCCCACGAGGCGCTGAGCTTTTACACGTCCGCCGAGCAGGCGGGGGCCAAGCCGGAGGACGCGTTCGAACTGTCTGCCGACAGCCCGGTCCTGGATGGCGCGGAGAAGTTCGTGGCGTGGAAGCCCGAGACGGCGGACACCGAGTCGCCCAAGCTGAAGGCCATCCGTCTCTTCCAGGACGTGCTGCGGTTCCACAAGGGCGACCCTCCGCCGCGATTGGCTTTTGCCGACGCGGACCTGCAGCGACTGATGTGGGCTTGGAACACCGCATTCGGCGAGGACAAGGATGTGCGCTACCGGGCGGCCCTGGAGGCGTTTATCCGCACATACGCGGATGTGGAAATCTCGGCCCGGGCCATCGAGCAGGAGGCGCGGTTGGTCCAGCAGGAAGGCGACCTGGTGGAGGCGCGGAAGCTCGCGCTGCGCGGGGTGCAATTGTTCCCGCAATCGCCGGGAGGCCGGCTGTGCCGCAACGTGGTGACGGACATTGAAGCCAGGTCGGCGAGCCTCACGACCGAGCGCGTGTGGAATTGCAGCGCGGACGGGTCCGCGGGGAAGGACAGGCAGGACGCCTGCCGGGCGTTGAGCGTCCACTACCGCAATATCACTGAGGTCCATTTCCGCGCGCTTGCGGTGGATTGGGAGATGTTCCTGGACAAGCGGCACCACCGGCCGGAGAACCTGAGCGAGCAGGAGCGGCGTGAGATTCTGGGCCGGAAGCCGGCACTGGAGTGGTCGGCCAAACTGCCGCCCACCGACGACTACAAGGAGCGGACGTTCGAGCTGCCTGCGCCGGACACGCTTAAGCCGGGCTATTACTTCATCGCCGCGAGCCCGGACCCCAGCTTCAGCGAAACGGGCAACGTCATCTTCATGACCGATGTGTGGGTCAGCGGCCTGGCTCTGGTGACGCGGACGCGCGAGGGCAGGATTGAAGGCTTCGTGCTGCAGGCCGACTCGGGCGAGCCCGTCATGGGCGCCGAGGTGGCCGTGTGGCACCTGGATAACAACGCGAACCGAGTGGCCGATCCCACCTTGAGCACCGACGAGAACGGGTTCTTCTCCATTAAGCCGGCCGCGAACCGAGGCTACCTCTTCCGGGCGCGCCACAATGGCCAGGAGCTGGCTACCGCGGGCGACATCTGGTCCTACGACTGGTGGAACCGGCAGACGCAGCGCCCCGCAGCCCAGACTATCTTCTTCACGGACCGCGCCATCTACCGGCCCGGCCAGATGGTCCAATACAAGGGCATCTGCCTTTGGGTGGACCAGAAGAAGGACAACTACGAGGTGCTCAAGGGCGAGATGCTGACGGTGGTGTTTAAGGATGTGAACGGCAAGGAGATCGCCCGCCAGAAGCAGCAGGCGAATGCCTATGGCTCGTTTGCCGGCAGCTTCACGGCGCCGCGGGACCGGCTCATGGGGCAGATGTCGCTGCAGGTCGAGGGCCGCGCCGAGGGTGTCGGCTATTTGCGGGTGGAGGAATACAAGCGGCCGAAGTTCCAGGTGACGCTCGATGCGCCCAGGGCGGCGGCGAAGCTGAAGGCCAAGGTAAGCCTGACCGGCCACGCGATGAATTACACCGGCGCGGCAGTGGACGATGCGCCGGTGAAATACCGCATCGTCCGCGAGGTGCGCATGCCGTGGTGGTGGGGTTGGTGGGGGGGCGGTTGGCCGGGCTCCGAAAGCCAGGAGATTGCCCACGGCACGGCACGCACCGGCACCGATGGGTCGTTTACGGTTGAATTCACCGCCCGGCCGGACCCCAAGGTGCCGGAGAAGGACGAGCCGACGTTCGTGTTCAAGGTAACCGCCGATGTCACCGATAATGCCGGCGAGACGCGTTCTGCCGAGCGCTCGGTCCGCGTGGGCTACACCGCCCTCGAAGCCCTAATGAGCGCCGATGATTGGCAGACCGTGGACAAGCCGGTGGCCTTGAAAGTGGAGACCAAATCGCTGGAGGGCGAGCCGCAGGTCGCCGAAGGGGCGGTGAAGGTCTATGAATTGCAGGCGCCGGAGCGGGTGCATCGGCCTCGATTGGAAGGTCAGGCGCGCTGGGGCTTTCGCCCGGAGTTCCTGAGCGACCGGGGCGGGGAAACCGCGCAGGAGAAAGATTTGTCCAACCCGAACGACTGGCCCTTGGGCAAGGTGGTGGCCGAGAAGGGCTTCACGACAGATACGAATGGCGTGGCCACGCTCTCGTTCAAGCTGGGAGTGGGAGCCTATCGGGCGGTGCTGGAGACGCAGGACCGCTTTGGCAAAAAGGTGACCGGCAAGCTTCCGTTGCACGTGCTGCAACCCGACGCTACGAAGCTGGCCATCCGGATACCGCACCTGCTGGCCGCGCCGGATTGGGAGCTGCAGCCGGGGCAGGACTTCATGGCGCTCTGGGGCACGGGCTACGCTGCCGGGTGCGCCTGCGTCGAGATCGAGCGCCGACACGAAGTGATTCAGCGCTATTGGACGAAGGCAGGCGCCACACAGCAGCAGATCAGGCTGGCGGTGACCGAGGCGATGCGCGGCGGCTTCTTTGTGCACATCACTTACGTGCGCGAGAACCGCGCGTTCCTGGACTCCCATAAGGTCGAGGTGCCCTGGAAGAACAAGGACCTGGAACTTAAGTGGGAGCATTTCGTGTCCAAGCTCCAGCCGGACCAAAAGGAGACGTGGACCCTGGCAGTCCAGAGTCTAAAGTCTAGAGCCCAAAGTTCAGCATCAGCCGCGGAGGCAGCCGCCGCCGAGTTGGTGGCGACGTTATACGACGAGTCACTGGACGCGTATGCGCCCTTGGACTGGCCGCGGCGGTTCTCGGTGTTCTACGAGGACTCTTCGTCGGCGCAACCGCAATTCGGCAATACACTGACGACTTTGCAGCAGGTCTTCGGCAATTGGTCTTCCTCGTATGAAGCGGTGGAGATCACGTACCGCTCCTTCCCGCCGGACCTGACGGCGAACCTGTGGGGTTATGGTTATCTGAGGAGGCGGCGTGGGCTGGGGGAAAGTGAATTGTATGCCTTTAAGGGTGCGCCCATGGGGCAGTTTGCCATGGAGATGCCGGTGGCCAAAGCCCCGGCGATGGTGAACAGCGTGGCTCTGGAAGAGCGGGGCGTCGCGCAAAACCGAGAGATGTTGGCCGACAGGGTGGAGGGCATCGGCGGGCTTACCAGAGGCGGAGCACCCAGCGGCCCCAAGCCAGACCTGAGCAAGGTTGCGGTGCGCAAGAACCTTAATGAGACGGCGTTCTTCTTCCCGCAGTTGACCTCAGACTCCAATGGCGTGGTGCGCCTGACGTTCACCATGCCGCAGGCGCTGACCAGGTGGCGGTTCCTGGGCTTCGCGCATGATCGCTCGGTGCGCAGCGGCTTGCTCGAGGACCACGCGGTCACGGCCAAGGACCTGATGGTGCAGCCCAATCCGCCCCGCTTCCTGCGCGAAGGCGACACCATCGAGTTCACGGTGAAGGTGTCCAATCAGACGGACAAGCCCTTGGACGGGAAGGTGCGGCTCACTTTCAACCAGGCGCTGAACAACGAACCGGCCGACAAGCTGCTCGGCAATACCAGGCCCGAGCAGGACTTCGCCATCCCGGCCAAAGAGTCACGCGGCTTCTCCTGGCGCATTCACGTTCCCGAGGGCTGTCCGTTCCTGACCTATAAGGCTGTGGGCGCGGCGGCCAACGTCTCCGATGGCGAGGAGGGGAACGTGCCGGTCCTGTCCAGCCGCATCCTGCTCACAGAATCGTTGCCGCTGCCGATTCGTGGTCCCGCCACTAAGAAGTTCGAGTTCACGCGGTTGCTCAAGTCCGGCGGCTCCAGGACGCTGCAGAACCAAAGCCTGGTGGTGGAGATGGTGTCGCACCCGGCGTGGTATGCCGTGCTGGCGCTGCCCTACCTGATGGAATACCCCTACGAGTGCAGCGAGCAGGTCTTCAATCGTCTCTATGCCAATGCACTGGCACGGCATGTTGCCAACAGCGATCCCAAGATCCGCCGCATCTTCGACCAGTGGAAGAACACGCCCGCGCTCGAAAGCCCCCTCCAGAAGAACCAGGACCTCAAAGCCGTCATGCTGGAGGAGACGCCCTGGCTGCGGCAGGCTGAGAACGAGAGCCAGGCGCGCAAGAACGTCGGCATCCTGTTCGACGACAACCGGCTCAACTACGAGATGGAGGCTACGTTTCGCAAGCTCACGGACCAGCAGCTCGACGATGGGCGCTGGCCGTGGTTCCCCGGCGGCCCGGCTAACGATTACATCACGCTCTACATCACCACAGGCTTTGGCCGGCTGCGGCACCTGGGGGTGGACGTGAACGTGGCGCCGGCCCTCCGCTCGCTCCAGCGGCTCGATGCCTGGATGACCGAGGAATACGAGCGCATCCAGAAGTTGCCCAACCCGGAGAAATATGTGCCGAGTGCAATGGACGCGCTGTATCTGTATGGACGCAGCTTCTTCCTCAAGGACATGCCGATTGGGCCCGCGCATAAGGCTGCCGTGGAGTTCTTCCTGAAGCAGGCGCGGAAGCTTTGGCTGCAGACGGACTGCCGCCAGACTCAGGGCCACCTGGCGATTGCGCTCAACCGCTTTGCCGCTTTCGATTCGGCGATCGACGCCACGCCCACCGACATCATGAAGTCCATTAAGGAGCGCAGCGTCAGCAACGAGGAGATGGGCATGTTCTGGCGCGACACCGAGCTGAGCTGGTGGTGGTTCCGGGCGCCCATCGAGACGCAGGCGCTGATGATCGAGGCGTTTGACGAGGTCACGGGCGACCAGCCGGCGGTTGAGGAATGCCGCGTCTGGCTGCTCAAGCAGAAGCAGACACAGGATTGGAAGACCACGAAGGCCACAGCCGACGCGGTTTACGCGCTGCTTCTCCGGGGCAGGGAGCTGCTTTCGAGCGACGCCCTGGTACAGGTGAAACTGGATGGCGTGGATGTGACGCCGAAGGGCAATAGCCAATCGCCGATAGCCAATAGCCAGGCGCCTGCACCCGAGGCGGGCACCGGGTTCTATGAATACCGCTTCGCGCCGGATCAGATTAAGCCGAAGCTGGGCGAGATCACGGTGAAGAAGGTGGACGCGGGCGTCGCCTGGGGCAGCGTGAATTGGCAATACCTCGAGGACGTGAGCAAGGTCACGCCCTACGAGGGCACGCCGCTCAAGCTGAAGAAGACGCTCTATGTGAAGGCCAACACGGCGCGCGGGCAGGTCCTGGAGCCGGTGAACGGGCCGCTGCACGTCGGCGATGAGCTGGTCGTGCGGATCGAGCTGCGGGTGGACCGGGATATGGAATACGTGCACCTCAAGGACCAGCGTGGCAGCGGCACGGAGCCCGTGAACGTTATCTCCCGCTACAAATATCAGGACGGGCTGGGCTATTACGAGAGCACGCGGGACGTGGCCAGCCACTTCTTTATTGATTACCTGCCGAAGGGCACCTACGTGTTCGAGTATTCCACCCGGGTGCAGCTTCGCGGCCAATACCAGACGGGCGTGGCCCAGATCCAGTGCATGTACGCCCCCGAGTTTAACAGCCACAGCCAAAGCCTGCCGCTCGTAGTCCGCTGACGAGCGGAAGGGAGCGCCGTCATTGCACCATGTTTCGGCTCTCGGGCTTCGGACTGGGCCGTGCCCCTTTACATCGCCCTCACCCCTATGATAGCCTTAGGCATTCTCTAAGATGCCACAGGAACTGCAAATCATCCGTGCCAGTGAGTTCATCCGCCTTGGCGCCCACGGTCATTTCGACCTCCCGGCGAGCAAGGCGGCGTTGAGCGAGCTGGCCGCCGCTTGCCGCAAGCGGGGCATCGAGCAGGCCATGATCGATTTGCGTGAATTGCGCCCTGGCCCGAAACCCGTGTTCAGCCCGGCCGACTTGGCCGAACTGGTCGCCTCCTTCCGCAAGATTGGCTTTACCCATCGGGAGCGCCTGGCCGTTCTCTACCGTCAGGACCCCCATCGCCGCGCGCGATTATTCGCCTTCCTGAGCACCATGCACGGGTGGAACGTCCGGGCGTTTACTGAGTTTGAAGAAGCGCTGGCCTGGCTCTCGCAAATTGAGCCGCCCGGGCTCCGCGTGCTTGCTCCGGGCGAGAAGCGGATCCGGGTGCGGACTCGAAAAAAGGAGGCCCGGCCTCGACCGCGCCAGCGTTCTCCCCTGCGGAGAAAGCTCCGGGCCGCATCCAGGACAGCCGCAGTTTGAAGCCGCGGGTTGCGCTCCGCGCCCGCCAATAGCGCGCGTCAGCGGGCTGGGCCTGTTCTCGAAAGGCGCTCCGCGATTGCCTCAACCCCCGCTTTCATGCATGGTGAGAGAATATGGGCAAGAGACGCGAAGCGCGGGAACGCGCCGTGCAATTCCTTTTTCAGCATGATCTGAATCCGCCGGAAGACCTGCCGGCGGCGCTGGAACAGTTCTGGGAGTCGCAGCGGGCCGCCGCCATCGCGGAGGACAAGGCGGGCGCCACCTGGGGCCAACCCGTGGAATTGCCGCCGCCCACGGCGGATGAGGCCGCGGTGCGGCTCTTCGCCGAGCCGCTGATCCGCGGCACCCTGGAGCACCGCGATGAGGCAGACGCAGTCATCATCAAGCATGCCCGGAACTGGGAGCTGCACCGCATCGCCGCCGTGGACCGTAACATCCTGCGCCTGGCCATCTACGAGATGTTGCACCGGGACGACATCCCGCCCATCGTAAGCATCAATGAGGCCGTGGACATCGCGAAGAAGTTCTCCACCCAGGACAGCGGGAAGTTCGTCAACGGTATACTGGACAAGGTGAAAGGCGAGCTGATGCGTCCCGCCCGAGGCATCCCATGAGGAGACACCGATTAACAAGGTCACCCGGAATGTTGCGAGCCCCATCCCTGCCTATTCGGGCAATCCGTGTCTAGGCCGACCGATGCGCGCCGACCTGCATCTGCATTCCAGCTTCTCGGATGGCACCTACTCGCCCGAGGAGATCGTCGCCAACGCGCAGCGGTTCCACCTCAAGGCCATTGCCCTGACCGACCACGATTCGGTCGAGGGCTGCCCGCGCACCGCGCAGGCCAGTAAGGAAGCGAATATCGAATTCGTCCCGGGCACCGAACTCACCGCCGAGCAGGACGGCAATGAGCTTCACCTGCTGGGCTACTTTATTGACACCCACAACCCGCGCCTGCTGGTGCAGATCGCGCAGTTTCAGGCCGTGCGCCAGAACCGGATTCGCGAGATGGTCGGCCGACTGAACCAGTTGAAGGTGCCGCTCGCCGCCGAAAAGGTCTTCGCCCTGGCCAACTGTCGCTCGCCCGGACGTCCGCACGTGGCCCGCGCCCTCGTGCAGGCCGGACTGTGTGGCAGCCTCGATGAAGCCTTCGAACGCTTCCTCAAAAAGAACCGCCCTGCCTGGGTCCCCAAGTTCAAAATGGGCGCCTCTGCCGCCATTGACCTGATCCACCACGCGGGCGGCGTGGCGGTGCTGGCCCACCCGGGGCTCAACCGCTCGGACGATGTCATCCCGGACCTGGTCGAAGCCGGCCTGGACGGCATCGAGTGCTTTCACACCAAGCACTCCAATGCCACGGCGGAGCATTACCTGGAGATCGCCGACCGATACCAGTTGCTAGTGACCGGCGGCTCGGATTGCCACGGCATGAGCAAAGGCAAGCCGCTCATCGGCTCCGTGAAGGTGCCCTACCAGCTCGTGGAGAAACTCAGAGCCCGCGCCGCCCGGATTCAATCCGCTGCCGCGGCGGCGCGCTGATCGCCGACCACCCGCATCCCCATGGGCTTATTTGCCAAATTCAAGGCCGGCTTGCAAAAGACGCACAGCAAGCTAGCGCACGAGATCAAACGCATCGTCACCCGCTCCCCCAGGCTTGACGCCGCCGCGCTCGACGACCTGGAAGCGGCGCTCATCGGCGCCGACCTGGGCATGGACATGACGACGCAGATCATCAGCGCCGTAAAGCGCAGCTACGAGAGCCAGGGCGCCGCCGGCCAGGACGTATTCGCGGTCGCCCAGGCCGAGGTCGCCCGCAGCCTGGCTGCGAATGCGCCTGACCTGCGGCGCGCGCCGGGCGGCCTGACCGTCGTTTCGATTGTAGGCGTCAACGGCACGGGCAAGACAACCACCGCGGCAAAGCTCGCCCACCTGGTGCAGTCGCAGGGCCACGTGGCGCTGCTGGCGGCCTGCGACACGTTCCGCGCGGCGGCCATCGAGCAGATCAAGGCCTGGGGCCAACGGCTGAAAGTGGAAGTGGTTGCCGGGGCTTACGGCGCGGACGCCGCTTCCGTCGCGCACGACGCGGTCGCCGCCGCCCAGGCGCGCAAGGCGCAGTACCTGTTCATCGACACCGCCGGACGCCTCCACACCAAGCACAACCTCATGCAGGAGCTGCAGAAACTGCACCGCGTCATGGGCAAGCAACTGGCCGGCGCGCCGCACGAAGTGCTGCTCGTGCTGGACGCGACCACTGGCATGAACGCCTTGAACCAGGCCCGTGAGTTCAACAAGGCCGTGCCCCTCACCGGCCTGATCGTCACCAAGCTCGATGGCACCAGCAAGGGCGGCATGGTCGTGGCGATCCAGAAGGAGCTGGGTCTGCCCATCAAGTTCGTGGGCCTCGGCGAGCAGGCTGACGACTTGCAGGCCTTCGACGCCAACCAGTTCGCCCAGGCCATCTTCGCCGAATGACCGCCCCGCGCCGCAGGGATAGGGTGGGCATCGGCTATCGCCTATCGGCTATTGGCCATTGGCTATTCAGGCACTCCCCAAACCTGGCTGCGCTCCCGCGCTTCAACCGCCCCGATGCCCTCTGACGCCCATTACATGCGCCTGGCCCTGCGCCTGGCCCGAAAGGGCTACGGCCTCACCTCGCCCAACCCAATGGTCGGGGCCGTGCTTGTGCGCGCCGGCAAGGTCATCGGGCGCGGCTGGCACCATCGCGCCGGCGAGCCGCACGCGGAAATCGAGGCCCTCCGAAGCGCACAGGCCCGCGGGCACTCGGCCCGGGGCGCCACGCTCTACGTGACGCTTGAACCCTGCTGCACGCACGGGCGCACGCCTCCGTGCACGCAGGCCATTATCGCGGCCGGCGTCAAACGCGTCCTGGCGGGCGCCACGGACCCCAATCCCCGGCACTGCGGCAATGGGTTCGCCATCCTGCGCCGCGCGGGGCTGGAGGTCGCGCAAGGCCTTTTGGCCGCCGATTGCGAACGCCTGAACGAGGCCTTCAACCACTGGATTGTGCACCGCCTGCCTTTCGTGACCGTGAAGGCCGCCATGACGCTGGACGGGAAGATCGCCACGGCCAACGGCGAATCGCAGTGGATCACCGGCAAACGGGCCCGCGCCTGGGGCATGAAGCTCCGGCAGGGCTCAGATGCCATCCTGGTAGGCATCAACACCGTGCTGGCGGATGACCCGAGCCTGACCTTCCGAGAGCCGCGCCGCGAGCGACGAGCGGCCAAGATCGAAACGCGAGGTCCTCGGCTGCGCCGGATCGTTCTCGATGCACAGGCCCGCACGCCGCTGAGCGCAAAGCTTGTCAGCGATGCGCACGCCGGACTAACGACGGTTGTAGTTAGCAAGCTGGCGCCCGCCACGCGCGTGGCCGCCCTGGCCAAGCGCGTAAACGTCATCGTCGCACCCCTCGCGAAGGTGAGGCCACGAACGCACCCTGGCGTGGCGGGCGGCAGCCCGGCCCTTGACTTGCGCTGGCTCCTCAAGAGGCTCGGCGCGGAAGAAGTCACCAGCCTCCTCGTCGAAGGCGGTGGCGAGGTCAATGCCTCCTTTCTGCTGCAAGGCCTCGCTCAGCGAATCGGCTTCTTCTACGCGCCCAAGGTCCTGGGAGGGCGCAAGTCCCGCCCCGCCGTCGCCGGGGACGGCGCCCACAATTGGCACGAGGTGCTGAGCCTGCGCGACCTCGAATGGCGCTGGCTCGGACCGGACCTGTTGCTCTCCGCCAGGGTCGAACGAAGCTGATCCTCCGCGCCGTGTTGCCGCTCACGATCATCTCCGGCGGCCAAACCGGCGCCGACCGCGCTGGACTCGATTGGGCCATCGCCCACGGGGTGCAGCATGGCGGTTGGTGCCCCAAAGGTCGGCGCGCCGAGGACGGCCCCATCCCGCCGCGCTACACGTTGCGGGAAACGCCCACCTCGGCCTACATCCGGCGCACCGAATGGAACGTGCGCGACTCCGACGGCACCGTCATCTTCACCCTCGCCGCACAACTCACCGCCGGGCCCCTCCGCACCTTGAAATTCGCCCTCCGTTACCGCAAGCCCCGCCTTCACCTACATTTGGGCCTCAAGGATGAAGCTGCCTTGGCTTTGCGCAAATGGCTGCGCCACAACCGCATTCGGATGCTGAACGTTGCCGGTTCGAGAGCCTCCAAAGAGCCTGGCATCGACGCTTTCGTCCGTCGCGTGCTCGACGAAGCGCTCGGGCAGGCTGATTAGCCCGATTCCTGCAGAATGTCTCCTTTTGGGACAGGCTCCCCCGCCCTTACGTCGCCGTCACCACACCGTATCCTCACCGTAGAACCTCTAACTTGAAGTTGGAGGTTCTACGGTGAGGTGACGGTGTGGTGACGGCGAGGTAACGGCGTGCATAGGGAGGGATGACGGTTGGGTATCTTGCCGGGAAGGCCGGAAAGGGCGGGAAGGCGGCGCGTACAGGCGGGCCAGAAGACCTGCACCGCCTGGGCCGGAAGCTACCCGTCAGTTCCTGCGTGGCTGGAGCTTACGCCGCCGGCGTCTCGCCTACCTGGAAGCGCACAAAGCGCCGGATCGTGACCTCGTCGCCCAGTTGCTTGGCCACCGAGGCGACGTGCTCTTTCACTGAGACCTCGGAGTTCTTCTTTACGAAGCCCTGGTCCACCAGGCAGTAGGATTGGTAGAACTTCTCCAGCATCCCCTGGATGATGCGCTCGAGGGCCTGGG
>Ga0335069_10004722_pt1 | contig 20097 bp, 18 predicted proteins | sample Lox_Sample_11_FD_206714 | JGI IMG/M metagenome (GOLD analysis project Ga0335069, IMG submission 206714) | Soil microbial communities from Loxahatchee National Wildlife Refuge, Florida, United States - Lox_Sample_1.1 | ecosystem: Environmental > Terrestrial > Soil > Wetlands | place: USA... | reverse complement strand
CACGCGCTGTTGCAGCCTTCAGCGCGATGTCGTCGACTGCTCTTGCCTCACAGAACAAAACCGGCGGCTGCGGCCGCCGGTCTTCAACTCCCCAGGAATTGCTAGTTCTGCTTTTGATCGTCGCGGCGCTTCAGCGTCGGCCGATCATCATCGTTCTTGTCGTCCTTACCCGACTTGTCGCTGGTAGACGTCCGCCGCAGGCTGGGCTTGTTGCCTTCCTTCTCATCGAGAACCTTGTGACGGTTCTCAATGGCGGCCAGACGGGACTTCACATCGTCGAACTCAGATGTCGATACGATGTACTGCGCTCGGGCAGGAAGAATCTTGCCGATTTCCTCCTGTGACTTTTCGATCCGGTCCGGCGTCTGGGGGTGCGTGGAGAAAGCACGGGCCAATGTACCCGGCTTCTTCTTTTCCTTGGCTTGCAGCTTTTCGAAGAAGCTGATGAACGCCTGCGGATCGTACCCGGTCTTGTACATGTACTGCAGGCCGAGGTAGTCGGCCTGCGCTTCAAATCCACGGGAGAAGCTCAGGAAGGTCATCGGCAACGCCAGACCAGCTGCCGAACGAACCGCATACCCGATGCCGCCGCCCACAAAAATCAATGGAATCGTTCCGATGTTCGCCCACTGTGCCCGTGTCATCTGCCGGGTGGCGTGCCGTGCCGCTACGTGAGCAATTTCGTGCGCCATCACACCGGCCAACTCCGCTTCCTCATCCGCTGCCAGAATCAGGCCGGAATTTACGTAAAAGAAGCCGCCGGGAAGCGCGAACGCATTCACTTCGTCGGAATCGATCACCTTGATGGTGAAAGGCACCTGTGCGTCGGAGTTCCGCACGAGGTTCTGTCCGATGCGATTGACGTATTCGGTGACCACAGGATCCTGCACCAGTTTCACACTGGCCTCGACCTGCTGGGCATATTCCTTGCCCATGCGAATCTCAGTCTCCAGCGAGTACCAGTCCCCTAGGCCACGGCCGCCGATCTTGCGGTTTCCGATGGCATCAACGTCATCCATGCCGCCGTCATGCTTCACCTTACTGGCGTCAGGTTCCTGCACCGGGGGCGAAGTCTGTGCTGTGCTGTCCTTGGGAGAGTCGGTTGAGGATGCTTTGTCCTGCGCCAACACCGAGGCCGGCAGAGCAAGGCCCATAACAAGTAATGCAGTCAATAGTTTACGCAGGATCATCTCAATTCTCCCCAGTCGGGCCCTCGGATGAAACCGATTATAACCCTGTTTTTCGATCCCAACCGACGGATTTCCCTACTAGTTGGACGCACTCGAGGTGCCGAAGGTTACTTGGAGTCGTTGATACCTAGGCATGCCTAAGACCTAACCCGAGGGGCCAGAATTCTGCTCACAGCAACCTTCTGCGGTGTACCATGTCGCGTCTCCCCAGAGGCATCCGAATGCTCAACCGTCGCGGATTTCTTTCGTCTTCGCTCGCCCTTGGCGCTGGCCTTACCTTCCCGCGGTCTCTATGGGCCCAGCTCTCCACGGCCCCAACCAACCTCCCCGACCGCGCCCTCTACGAATCCAACGAAGACGCCTACTGGAATGAGATGCGTAAGCAGTTCCTGATTCCGCCCGACGAGGTCTACCTGAATAACGGCACCGTTGGGTCCAGTCCGGCACCGGTTTTGCGTGCCATTTTCGACGGATACGAAGCCTGCGAAAAGCTCAACGAGGCCGATCCGGAAGACTATCCTATCTGGGGATACGCCTCCTGGAACCAGTTCCGCGATCCGCTCGCGGCGTTTGTCGGCTGTACGCGCGACGAAATCGCCCTCCTCCGCAATGCCACCGAGGCCAACAGCTACATCGCTAACGGCATCGATATGAAAGCCGGCGACGAAGTCCTCATGACCGACCAGGAGCACCCCGGCGGTGAGAATCCCTGGCAACTCAAGGCCAAACGTTACGGGATTGTGGTCAAGAAGGTCACCCTGCCGCGCCCGGTCGAAAACCCTGCCCAGGTACTGAACCTCTTCAACGACGCCATCACTCCTCGCACCCGCGTGATGTTCTTCAGCCACATCAGCACCTTCAGCGGCGTCGTGCTTCCCGTGAAGGAGCTCAGCGCCCTGGCTCGCAGCAAGGGCGTTCTTTCCGCCGCCGACGGCGCTCACGTACCGGGCATGATGCGCCTCAATGTTCACGACCTCGGCTGTGACATGTACTCTTCCAGCCCCCACAAGTGGTTGCAGGCGCCCAAGGGCTCAGGGTTTTTGTACGTGCGTGACGAAATCATCGACCAGCTTTGGAATACCATCGCGACCGAGGGCTGGGACGACCAGAAGATCCGCGCCGAGCGCTTCCAGCGCATTGGCAGTTCCAACGTTCCGGCGCTTTGGGGCCTGCGGGCGTCGATCCAACTGGCCAGCGACATTGGACTAGAGCGCATCGAGCGTCGCCATCGCCAGCTTTGCGACTACATTCTCGATGCCATGCTAAAGCGGGGAGCCGTCTCCTGGACTTCTTCCGACCCCACGATGCGTTGCGCCATCGCCACGGTCAATGTGCCGCCCCTGCCGCGGATGGGACTGGAGGCTTGGCTGTGGAAGGAAAAGAAGATTCGCATTCGCGGCGCCGATCCCCACAAACTGCGTCTCTCGACGCCGTACTACATTTCCAAGCAGGATATCGATCGGTTCCTGGATGCCTTCGACGAATACAAAAAAAAGGCGGCCTAGAGATCACTACGGATTACGTCCACCGGAACCATCGCAGTGCCAGAGCAAACGAGATTCCGCCCCACAAGACGAGCACCAGCAGCCGCCCCGACTGCGACGCCAGCGACGCTCCCTCCAGAATCGTTGCCCGCAACGCGTCGTTCAGCGCGGTCAGCGGCAGAGCCCGGATGAAAGGCAACGTCACCGCGGGGAAATGCTCGTAAGAGAAGAAAACGCCGGAGAAGATCCACATCGGCATCATCACCAGGTTGATCAGTCCGCTAACGCTCTCGATCTTCTGTGCGCGGCTGGCGGTAAGCAGGCCGACCCCGCCAAACGCCACCGCGCCGATCGCCCCCAACAGTAAGACGGCAAACACGGACCCGGCCACGGGCATTTTGAACACTAGCACCCCGAATAGCAGCAGCAACCCTACTTCGATCACCATCATGATCAGCCGACTGCTCATCACCGCCAGCAGGAAATCGCTGCGCCGCATGGGAGTGGCAACGAACCGCTTCATCAGCTTCCGCTGACGCATATCGACCAGCGAAAATCCAATCCCCCACATCCCCGAGTTCATCAGGCCCATGCCGATCAGTCCGGGGATGAGAAAGTCGATGTAGCGCGACCCGGGCTCGCTCGAGGCATGGTTCGTGGTAACGAGCACATCCTTTCGCCCGGCCGCTGCCTGGAGTGTGGCATCGACCTCCGATCTGGACAGCACACTTTCTGGCCGCGCAGGATCGTAATCGTAGGTATACGTGCCATCGGCTTTTGCCTCGACGACCACATCAAACTTGCCAAGGCGAAATCCCTTCATCGCGGCCTCGCGGTCAAGAGTCAATGCATGAAATCCTAGCCGTGGTTGCGCGCCAAGTACGGCCACGGTCTTCGCTGCCTCATCCCCCGCCACCACTGCCACATTGTTCGAAGCGACTGGCTTGTTGCGGAACGCTATCCCTAGCCCGAGGGAGATCAGTAAGGGGAATATGAATACCCAGAACGCAATTTCCGGCTCACGCGTCAGTTCAAGCAACCGGACCCAAAGCAGGTACCGGTATCCTGACCAGCGCCCGGTCGTCCGCGCCGGTGCAGACGGCGGAGTTTGCCCAGACTTCTTGAGCGTCGTTTCGGTCATCGCCATTTCAGCCGTCCCGCAAATGCCGCCCCGTCAAGTTCACAAACACGTCTTCCAGGCTCGCCTGCCGCGTACTCAGATGTTCGAGCTGTTGTCCCTGGCGGTTCACCGCGTCCAGTAGTGCCGGGATGGTCAAATGCGGCTCCCGGACATTCAGGCAGATTGTTCCATCTTCGTGCCGAACCGACTCCACACTGGGCAGCGAGCGCCAGCTTTCCAGTGCGTGGCCATCCGACACACCGTTGACCTCAAACTCGACCAAATGGTGCCCGCCGAGACGGTTGATGAGGTCGGGGGGCGTGCCCTCGGCAATAATCACGCCGTGATCGACGATCGCGAGCCGGTTGCACAGCCGCTCGGCCTCGTCCATGTAGTGAGTCGTCAGCAGAACCGTTCCGCCCCTTTCCTGGAAGCCGCGGACAATATCCCAAAGTTGGCGGCGGCTCTGCGGATCGAGCCCGGTCGTCGGCTCGTCGAGAAAAAGAATGCGGGGATTGCCGACCAGGGCCGTCGCCACCGCCAGCCTCTGCCTCTGCCCGCCTGAGAGCTTTCCCACCCAGCTGTCGGACTTCTCCGTAAGCTGCAACTCCTCCAGAACGTCGTCGGACGGGCGAGGCTCGCGGTGAAGGTTGGCGAAGAGTTCGATCGTCTCCCGGACTGTCAGCTTCTCCGATAGCCTCGTCTCCTGCAGCGAGATGCCGATCCACTCCCTCAGCTGACGAGGATCCTCCTTCCAGGTTTGTCCGAAGATGCGCACATCCCCGGAGGTCGGTGACAGCAGGCCCTCGAGAATTTCAATGGTGGTGGTCTTGCCTGCCCCGTTCGGACCGAGCAGCCCGAAGCACTCTCCGGCGTCGATGCGCAGGCTCAAGCCACGCACGGCCTCAACCTTGCCGTCGTAGGTCTTCCGCAGGTTCGTGCATTCGATCGGCGATCCCACTTTCGAATTGTAGCCGACTCCGGCCTACGGGGCTGTCGGGGATGCGTGTCCGTGCCTCGAAATCGGCATGGGTACGTCTCCCCTTTCGTTCTGCCACAAGATTGAGTTCAGCAACGCGGCGTTTACCGCGTCCGGACGCGAGAAATCCATTTCTGACGATTCCTTGGCTCCCGGCGCCGTTTTCGGATTCACCCGATAGATCAACCCCCTGCGCAGATTCTTGTCGTCGGCGACATACGGCGGCTGCGTCCCCGGACCCGAGAACAGCGGCGTCATCAGTGGCGCGTGAGCGTCAAACACATTCATCGGCGGAAGGCCAAGGAGCTCCTCCATGGTGTGAATCATGCTCACTGTCGTGTAGAAGTGCGAATCGACAAACGGCTTTTCGCCACGCGGCGAGTATTTGCTGACTACATACGCTGTCGACCGGTGGGCATCCACGTGATCCGCGCCATCCTGAGCGTCGTCTTCAATGATGAAGATTGCCGTGTCGTCCCAATATGCGCTGTGCGAGACGGCTTCGACTACACGACCGACAGCGAGATCGTTATCGGCGACAGAAGCCTTCGGTGTCGGTCCGCCCGGACGCGTGCCGCCTGTGTGGTCATCGGGCAGATAAAGCAGGATGAACTGTGGCAGTTCTTTCTCTGTTCCGCGTCCTTTCACGAATTCATCAAACTCGCGCAGAAATTCGTCGGCCCGCAGCTGGTCGGGATAATCGGTATTGAAATCCGGAAACAGCGGATCAAAGTGATCGCGCAGTACGGCCTTGGTCGGCCGCATACGCTTGACGATCGGCACGGCCCAGGGCCACGGGCTTGGACTGCCTTTGGGATTGCCCACGTTCGACGGTAGGGCATCCCCTTTCCTGATATCTGCCTTCGGACACGACGCCGAAGTTGGTGAAGGCGTCCCCTGCTTTGGAGACATTGCCTTCTGATCCTTGCACCACACCGCCTGAATGAATTCGCCGTAAATTCGATAGCTCAAGCCGCGTTTGGCGAGGTTGTCCCAGAGAAAACCGGTAGCTGGATCGTCGATGTCCGGGATTCCCTTCTCCACCGGCAACTCGTCAGCCACACTTCCGTCGGCGTCGTACGTGCGCTCGCGGCTGCGGTATCCGATCGGCCAGTTCTTCTCGTTGTAGTCGCTGGTAATGGCTGCGTTCGACCAGATGTGTCCGTCGCCGGATACTTCTCCACTATCGTAGAAGTTATCGAGCACGCCGAATTGCAATGCCAACTTGTGCTGGTTCGGCGTGATCTCCGCGCCGTAGAGCGTGAGGGACGGATCGCCGTTCCCAACCGGCAGATCGCCCAACACCTGATCGTAAGTGCGGTTCTCTTTCAGGATGTAGATCACGTGCTTGATCGGATTCTTGCCTCTGGCAAACTCGAACTTCCCCGGGTCTCGGTTGATGAGATTGTCTTCTTCGACTTGCTTTGTGTATTCAGCAAGATTCTTGTCGACATCGGCCAGGCTCAGCCGGGCAACTGATCCGCCAATCAGCGTCGGAATGTAGGGATGCTCTTTATGCCGCCGGTCGCGCTTTAGCGTGCTCAATCCGTTATTCGGACCACTGCCTTCCCCTTTGGCGGTGACGATCAACAGATCGTTCCCCGCGACTGCAAGTGCGCTTGGGTACCACTCGGTAGGAATGAAACCCGCTGGTCTCTCTGCAATCTCCACATCGGCTTGATCGCGACGCGGTCTCACATCGAAAACAGCAACTGCGTCGAGAGATGCGGCAGCAGCATAGAGTTTCTTCTCATCTGAGGAAAGAGCAATCGCCAGCGGAATCGAACCTAGCCCGGCCCGCGAGCTGAGGTACGTATGGTGGCAGCATATTGCGAACCCAGTTTTAACGACGATCTCGACAACGGCATCCGCATTCGCAAGCGCGACAAACAGAGTGTCTTCCCCTGCGTTCAACAGCATCGCCGTAGGATGGGATCCGGGCGCAACCGGGTCAGTCATCTTCCACAGGTCAATCCATCGGGATACCTTGCCCCCTGCGACATCTAATTCCGCCACCGCAGATGCGTTCCATAGGCTCACCCACGCCTTCGTTCCGGCCTTGTTCGCCACGACCGCGTACGGATACGCGCTCGGCACGTACTGGTTTTGACTCAGATCGAATGCTCTCAAGACTCGGCCGGATTCCACGTCCAGGAGCACTGCGTTGTCGGAAAGGTTGTTCGCGATCAGCAGCTGATCGCCTTGCTCGCCCTTGAGAACCGCAAAACCCGCAGGATAAGGTGGTGCTGTCCCCGGAGGAGTCTTCCGCACGCCATAAGCAACTTGCTTTCCTTCCGCCAGCTTCTGCGGTGGGATCTTGATGAACCGTTCCGGCGTGACCTGCCCCGCCGTGAATTTGTAGAGGGCGATCCCATTCCCCGTGCTCGTCTTCGCTTTTCCCTCTGCATCGGTGATCGACCCCATTGACGCGTACAAATGGCGGCCGTCAATCGAAAACGCCAGCCCGATGAAGTAGCTCTGCCGCGTTGACTCCTCATCGCTCAAGCGGTCGTCAGGAAAATCGCGCAGCTGATTGTTGCTGAGATCCAGGATCGCGATGGACTGCCGCGCGCCTGTCTCCTGCGTGCCATATCCCTGATTGAGAAGCGCTGCATATCGCCCATCAGGACTGAGAGCGATCGTGGCCGGAAAACTGTTCGTGCGCCCCAGATAGCCCGGCACCGGCAAAGTCAGAGTCTTGCTGGAAGGCAGATTGATTCTGCGTGAGCGTTCAGCAGCAATGATTACGGCAACCAGGATTGAGAGCAGGAAGAGAACAAGCGCGATCTTCTTCACGAGCGGAGGCCTCGGAAGGTTTGTACCATCCCCCAACCAAGGGAAGCAAACCGCTTGTGGTTATTTGCTGGACGCTCCCTTCCGCTTCTTCATCTCCTCTTGCATTTGAGCCTGCATCTGTGCCGCAACGTCTGGAAGCTTTTCCGGATTGCGTACCAGATCGAGAAACATAACCCGCATGTCCATGGGAAATCCGACGAACTCACGTTGGGCGGATGCCACTGGAGGTCCGCCCGGCGCTCCCGCCACGGGAATCGGCGAGGGCAACTGAAAGGCGTACATTCCGCCCCCGGCAAGCACTTCCTGCGGATATTGCAGCAACCATCCGCAATTATGGGAGTCGAGAATCATATCGGCGGAAACGATGACCCACTGTCCCGCATCGGCCGCAGTCGGCCTCTGGCAGTTCCACAGCTCCGCCTGTGGAACCGTAGCCTTCGGGTCGTTGAACCCGTACGTATCGATCTCAATCGTCTTCATCCCGTGCTGTTCAGCAAACCGTCGGGCCTCCGGCAGCGCCTGATTCCAATCCACGTTGGAGTCGCTCGCCAGTGCATATGCGGGTTTCCCCATCCCCAGCGGGCTTATGTACGGGAAGTAGTACGGGTAGGCTCTAACCGCCGTGAACAAGCAACTCACAGCCAGAATTGCAGTCACGGCGGACAAGCGGCGTCCAGCCACGGGAGCACGTTGGAGCATCTCCCCCAGCAATCGCGGCAGAGGAGCCAGCAACAAAATCATCAGCACAACCGGGAGCATGAAATGCCGGTAACTGACGTCGAAGTGTCCCAGCACAGATGCAAGCACAAAAAGCACAAGAGCAACCCAGAGCACCCGCCAGTGCACTCTCGTTCCCGCAGGCAGAATCGATTCTTTCTCATCGGCTCCGCGTTTGCGCATCCACGCCACTCCGATTCCTGTTGCCAACAGGCCCAGAAATCCCAGCGGTGATTTCAGGAGGAACAGAACCGGGAAGTAGAACCACACACCATGCGGATAGCGAATACCCAAAACGTAGGTCGGACGTGCAAAAGTTATCGCCAGCATGAGAATCCCGCGCAGATACAACCAAGGCGGCATCAGCAAGCGCCGGACGGGAACCCAGGCTGAACCGTGTCCGATGAGGTAGAGCACGTCCGTTGTCTGGTTCCAGGACAATATGAAATACACGGCATAAACGAGAATGGCCGCCCAGAACGTGCCCTTCAGGGCAGCGCGCCAGCGTTCGCTACGCCACTTGCGTACTTCGTCCTTCTTTTCTGGCTGTCCCGCGATCGGGCGCCACCGGGTACTCAATCCGAACAATCCGAATGCAAAGAACAACAGTCCGGCGGAAAACTTCGATAGAAGCGCGCCCGCCAGGCACAACGCAAACCGCAACGCATTCGCGCGTGTCGGCTCCTGCCACATCGTCGCGAATGTCCAGAGAGCCAGGAGTGATAACAGGGTGATAGCAACGTCGGTCAACACCAACGGGCCGAACGTCAGAACGACTGGCATGCTCACGTACAGACTTAAACAAAGCAGCCCGGCCAAGTGACCGCCGATTCGCGAAGCGAGGAGGTAGATCACCCAGCCGAGCACCAGCGTCAACAGCAGCATGGGAAGGCGCGCCCAGGCGAGTGTTGTCACCGGGTCGTTCCATCGTTCCAGAACCCACTCCCCGAACGTCCATTCGCCCAAAAACCCGTGGGGCAAGAACTGCCGGCTCGCCGTCCATGTTACGTGCGAATAATCGGCCTTTGTTCCGTGCGCGGCCAGCGAGATTCCGCTCAGAACCTTAGCCAGTGGGGGGTGCTCTTCGTTCAGGCGCAAATCGAATCTCTCGACGTAGCTCAGACCCGCGCCAATGTGCGCGACCTCATCGATGGTGACTGATTCTCGTCGTGCCGTCCCGCCGGCAAGGACCGCCATCAGCACGAGCAGCATGGCGGCCATAGCATGGCAATAGACAGATTGCTTCTGTGGACTATCCATGACAGTTGGTGATACGAAACAAGTCGGGGCCGGGTTCAAATTGAACGAAGTGTATATCAGTTGGTTGCTGACCTGAACTCGAACCTCTCGAGGTCAGGAAGGTGCGAACATCCGCATTCGCTTGATTCGAGCCGGTCGTTCCTCGCACCAGCGATGTTTCCCAAAAAAGAACCGGACCTCACTTCGCCGTAAGGTGTAGCTCGGAAACCGTGGTGCAGCGTGATTTCTTGATGCCCATTAACTCCACGGCCTTGGCTGCAATGTGTTCCGCAGAAACCTCGAACTCCTTGATCAGTTCCCAAGGGGCGCCCGAGTCGCCAAAGCGATCTTTGACGCCGATCGCACCGCTGATGATCGGCAGGCCGTAGAGCGACGGAGCCTGTGTGATCGCGCTCGTCACCGGCCATGCCAGGGCACCGATTTGGTGTTCTTCAGCGGTGATGACGACGCCAGTATCGCGAGCGGCCCGCACGATCGCCTCAGTGTCAAGCGGTTTCAATGTGTGCACATTCAGAACGCGCGTTTCATATCCAAACTCCGACTTCAGAATCCATGCCGCTCGCATCGCCTCCGGCACCATCGGGCCGCAGGCAATGATCGTCAGATCCTCACTTTCATCGTGGTATTCCGATTCCAGCTTTGTCTCGAACGCCTCGATGAATTTCTCTGCTTCGCGGCGCAGACGAACCACATTGGCCTTGCCAAAAACGAACGGAGTCTTCTCATCCGTAACAATCGGTGTCGCCTCACGCGCAAATCGGATGTACTTCGGCCCTACGTGCTTGAGCAGCAGATAGTCGGTGGCTTTGCGAGTCTCGACGATATCGCATGGCACGACGACGTTCATGTTGGGTAACCCGCACATGGCGAAGCAATCTTCCAGCGCCTGATGTGTCGCACCGTCTGGTCCGACGCTTACACCGCCGTGCGCCCCGGCAATCAGCACATTGAAATTCCCGTAGCAAATGGAAGTACGAATTTGATCCAGGTTGCGTGCTGCGGCGAAGGTCGCATAAGTGCCGAACACCGGCAGGTTCCCTTCTTTCGCCAAGCCTGCCGCCGCAGCCGTCGCCGACTGCTCGGCGATCCCCATGCTGATCCAGCGCGGCTTTCGCTCGGGCTTGTTGGCATAGAACTCACTGATGGTGATCGATCCCGAAATGTCCAGCCCCAGGCACACCACGCGCGGATCGTCGCCATTCACCGCCAGCGATTGGCCGAAGCCCATGCGCGTCGGCTTCATCTCCACTTTCATTGTGGCGTCGGCGTTCCACCAGTAATTGCGATGGAAGCGAGGCATCTTCGCCTCAAGCCGTTTCTCGACCGCCGCCTGATATTGCTTCGCATGCTCAAGGAGCGGTTCTACCGGAATGTGTCCGTCGAGTCCCAGTTCCTGCAAGCTCTTGGTCAGCTCGGCCTTGTTCGGCGATTTGCCATGCCAGCCCGCCACGTCTTCCATGAAGCTGACGCCCTTGCCCTTCACCGTGTCGGCGATGATCGCCACCGGCTTGCCGCAGCCCTTCTTCGCTTTCTCCAGCGCGTCGACAACCTGCTGCATGTCGTGGCCGTTGATCGTGATCACTTCCCAGCCAAAGCTGCGATATTTCTCTTCCAGCGGCTCGACGTTCATCACGTCCTTGACCCAGCCGTCGATCTGCAGACGATTGCGGTCGATGATTCCAACGATGTTGTCGAGCTTGTAATGACCCGCCTCCATTGCAGCTTCCCAGACTTGGCCTTCCTGCTGCTCGCCGTCGCCCATGATGCAAAACGTGCGGTAGTTCTTCTGGTTCAACTTGCTCGCCAGCGCGATACCGACAGCCACGCTCAATCCCTGACCCAGCGATCCCGTCGAGACTTCGACTCCCGGTAGCTTCAGCCAATGCGGATGCCCCTGATACGGCGAATACAGCTTGCGCAGATAGACGACATCTTCCTTCGGACAGAATCCGGCGAACGCCAGCCCCAAATAGAGACTCGGCGCCTTGTGCCCCGTCGACCAGATGATGCGGTCGCGATCGGCCCAGTTGGGATTCTGCGGATCATGATCGGCCACGCGCAGGTAGAGAGCCGCCGTGATGTCCATGATCGACATCGTGCCGCCGGCGTGCCCGGACCCCGCTGCGCACAGCGCGACCAGGTTGTAGCCGCGCATAAGGTTGGCTTGCTCCTTCAGTTCACCAATGGTGTATGTGCGCAGAACTTCGCCGGTCTTCGAATTCCGGATGGACATGGGGTAGCTCCTTCAGCGGCGCCAGGCTTTGGGCAGGACGAGAAACGGCGCATAGGCTTGCAGGGTCGAGCGTAGCCCGGGCTTGTCGCAGGCGGCAGTGAGGGGGATCACAGGCGGGGGTGACGGCCCCACGTCGTTCAACGCAAGTTCTTCCCCACCCACGCCTCAATCCACTGCAGCGCCGTATTCAGGTTCTCGAGCGAGTTGGCGACACTGAAACGAAGATAGCCTTCACCGAACGCGCCAAACGCCGTGCCCGACAGGCACGCTACACCTGCCTGCTCTAGTAGAGCATCAGCCAGCTTTTTCGACGGCCATCCCGTCTTCGCGACGTTCGGGAAAACGTAAAACGCGCCCTTCGGCATGCGGCAGGAAAAGCCCTTGATCTTGTTCAACCCGGCGACGAAAACATCGCGCCGATGTTTGAACTCGGCGCACATCTTGTCGACCGACGACTGATCGCCGCTCAGCGCCTGAATTCCCGCTACCTGCGTAAAGCTCGCCGTGCACGAATTCGAGTTCGTCATCAGACGCGTCATGTGCGCCGCCAGATCGGGACGCATCACGCCGTAGCCCATGCGCCATCCCGTCATGGCATAGGTCTTCGAGAAGCCGTCCAGCAGGATGGTCCGGTCCTTGAAACCCGGTACGCTCATGATCGAGAAGTGTTCGCCCTCGAAAATCAGCCGGCTGTAGATCTCGTCCGACAAAACCATGATGTTGCGATCGCCGATCACCCGGGCCACATCCTCAATATCCTTCCGCGTCAGTACGCCGCCGGTCGGATTCTGCGGCGAATTGATGATGATCAGCTTGGTGCGGTCGGTGATCAGCGACGCCAGCTCTTTCACATCGAGCGCGAAGTCGCGTTCCTCGCGCAGCGGAATCGGCACCGCCTTCCCGCCCAGGTAGTTGATCATCGACTCATAGATCGGGAACCCGGGATTGGGATAGATGACTTCATCCCCTTCATCTACTAACGCCAGGATACTGAAGAAAATGATCGGCTTGCCGCCAGGAACGACGACGACTTCGTCGCTCGACACCGGAACATCGCGGGTGCGGCTGATGTACTCGGCAATCTCTTTCCGCAAATCCGGCAGCCCGGCCGAAGGACCGTAATGCGTCCATCCCATGTACAGCGCGTCCACGCCGGCCTCGACAATATTGGACGGTGTCGCGAAATCAGGCTCGCCGATCTCCAGGTGGACGATCTCCCGTCCCTGCTTTTCGAGCGCCCGCGCCCGGTTCAGGACCTCAAAGGCAGTTTCCGTTCCCAGCCGCGACATGCGGCTGGCAAGACGCAGATCAAATTTCGTCGTCGTTTCCATAAGAGCGGATGGCATTATAGCCCCCCAGGGCTGGCTTGGCCGGTACTTTCCATGTTACCCCGCCACAGAATGGCCGCAGGTATGGGCATCACTAGCGTGTGTGATCGCTGTGGGACCCTTCGAAATGCCGAAGGCAGAATGCAGAAGCAAACCGACCAGTCTGTATGTGAGAAGAGGCCGATGAAACGGGATTCTGGCTGGAACTAATGCTTGAAGCGAAGATCTTTCCTGAGCGGAAGTTGCAGGACCTGGTCGAGGAGATCAACGAGCTTGTTTACTCTGAGATCGTGTGCTCTTCGCTCTGCGCCCGCAGAATTCGTTCGATCGAATAGGGCGCGCGTTGTGCGGGCTCGTGGTAGTGCCGCACCTGCATCTCGCCGAGCAGGCCGATCGCCAGCAGGTTGAATCCCGCCAGCAGCAGCACCGCCGCGAAAAGCATCAAGGGGCCATGGTGCACCATCACGTCGGTCTGATGCAGCAACTTCTGCAGAATCAGCCAGGCTCCAACGCAAAATCCGGCAAAGATGCCGAACATCCCGACCGTGCCGAAGAAGTGCAGCGGCCGCCCCAGATACCGGAGCAGAAAGCGGATCGTGATCAGGTCGAAAAACACGCGAAACGTGCGCGAAATCCCGTAGTGCGACGCCCCGCGCTCCCGGTTCACGTTCTTGATCGGCACTTCGATAATCGACGCGCCATGCCACGACGCCAGGGCGGGAATAAACCGGTGCAGTTCCCCATACAAAGGAACCTGCTCGAGAATCTCGCGCCGGTATGCCTTGAAGGTTGTGCCGAAATCGTGGATATCCACGCCGCTCAGCTTGGCCATCAGCCAGTTGGCACAGCGCGACGGAATGCGGCGCATCCAGAAATTATCGACGCGATTCTTGCGCCACCCGCTGACGATGTCATAGCCCTCGCCGATCTTTTCCAGGAATACCGGGATGTCGGCCGGATCATGTTGCAGGTCGCCGTCCATGGCGATGATGTACTCGCCCCGCGCATGGTCGAAACCCGCAGCCAGGCCAGCTGTCTGTCCGAAATTGCGGCGCAGCTTTACAACGGTGACTCGGCTATCGACAGCGGCAATTTCGCGGAGCAACGCGAATGTGTTGTCAGCAGAACCGTCGTCGACGAGCACCATTTCGAAAGGCTCGCCGCTTTGCTCCATCACGGCCTTCAGCCGCGCATACAGGTCGGTGACGTTTTCCTGCTCGTTGTGCAGAGGAACTACGATGGAATATTTGAACACTACCTGGATTATACGGCAGCGGTCCCACTAACCCGAAGTGACTACCGAGTGACGAGCGAAGCGATGCTATTTCAGCGACGTTACGGGAAATAGAAGACTGCTCTTGGAAGAACACGCCGCAAAAATCGGGACTTGCTGGTTTTCTACCTGCTGGCGTCGAGCATCAAATTGTGAGCGTCGTTGCCTGCCTCCATACCTACGGTGAGCCAGTTGGCCCAGCGTTCCAATTTGTGGTGACCCGTTTTGTGAAACGTATATGACATCCCGAGCGCGGCGCCGAAGCCGAGCGCAGAGGCAGCCATCTCCCCCTGCCAGCCCTGATGGACGAGGGGCCGCCAGATGGGATTCGCTTCGTGCGCCTGGCCGGAATTGATCAGACGTTGCGTCGTAACCGCATCCACGGCAATCAACCCCGCGAGCGCGGTGAACGCAACTTTGTTCTGGCGGTCAAAGAACTTGTGCGGCTCCGGAGACGTGAAAGAAACGACTCTCGACGAACTGACGAAGTTCTGCGAAGGCGAGTCGGGCAGCGAAGCTTCCTGCGCAAAAGCAGGGTAACCAACTACAACGAGCAACGCGAGCAGCGCGAAACGGGAGACGGCGATCATGGTCGACTTATGGGCACGTGATTCGCCGCCCGGAATGCGCAAAACCCTGTGTTTTCAACCTCGCGTCCTGCTTCGACAGTGAAACAACTTGCACTCGCGCGGACTGCCGCTTCCTCGCGGTCGAATGTCCTCGCCAGTTCGTAATCTCACGGTAATCGAAGCGGTAACCAGCACTGCTCAAAGAGGCTTGTAGTCGCGCGCGCCGTACGCGCCTGATCCGGTGCAGTAAAATGCTCTTGCGGCCCCGTAGCTCAGATGGATAGAGCAGCGGTTTCCTAAACCGTTGGTCGGCAGTTCGACTCTGCCCGGGGCCTCCACTCCATCACAAAGCAAACGCGCTAGTTAACGGCAGGGGTTGCCGTGGCGTTCCATCCGTTTGTTGCCACTTCGTTGCCAGATAAGGATTCCGGCAGCGCTTCTTGCAGTTTCTCCATCGCATCGGTCACCTGAGCGGGAACCGTCTTGATGTAGTACGTCGCCGTTGTGCTCACGTTGGCGTGCCGCAGAATCTGCTGGATCACTTTCTCCGGGATGCCCAGCGCGTACAGGTTGCTGCCGAGTCCGCGCCGTGCCGCATGCCATCCTCGCCACTTCGGGAACTTCTCGTCGAGCTTGAATGGTTGCGTCGATTGGTTGTGTTCTCCCTGAGCCTTGCCGCAGTGTTCGCAACGTCTCAACGCAGGGAGGATCTGGCGTCCCAGCAGATTGTTCAGGCAAACGGGCTTCTTCCCTTTCGAGTTGGGGAACATGGGGCCTTCTAGTCGATTGGCGTTCCGCATTCGATGAAACTCCAACCGCTCAGCTACCTGTCGGATGACTGGCACAACCCCTTTGCTGCGGCCTGTCTTGGGGTCGCTTTCCTTGCCGTTCCAAATGGAACGTGCGACCCGAATCTGCCCGTCCTGATAGTCTTCCCACCGCAAGCCTTGCAGTTCGCTCCGGCGCAGCCCGGTGAATGCTGCAACCGCGAAAACCGTAGCGGCGGGCTCCGGCATCACCGAAAGCATCTGTTGGATTTCCGCTAGATCGTACGCATGCGTTTCCTGAGGCGCAGCGGCCCGTGGCGACGTTGCCGTATCGCGGACAGGGTTCTCACCTGAGAAGTAGCCTTGCTGCTTCGCCAGCTTGAAAACTGCGCTGAGAAAAGTTTTGATGTGCTTCAACGTATTGCGGCCTAGCGTTCCGGGGCTTGCGATGGCGTCCAACCAGCCCTGGACGTGAAAGGTGCGAACGTCTTTGAGCCAAATGTCAGCACACCACGCTTTGACGTGATTGTTCCAAATGTCCCGGTAGCCCTTCAGAGTCGAAGGGCGTTTGTACTGTTCAATGTGCGGGAAGTAGATGCGCTCGGCAAAATCCGCCATCGTGACCACCCGCTCTGGGTTGGCGTTTGTCACGGTCGCAGCGGCAACGATTTCCCGTGCAGCATCTTCGATTTTGCGGGGCGGTCGCTTGCCGCGAGTGGTGACCTCTCCAACCTGTTTGGCTACCCGGTCATGGCGCAGTGTGCCGTCTACTACCCGGTCCTCGAAGTAGCGAACGTACCAGTGGCCGCGTGCCTTGAAAATGTAGCCTGCTTGCTGCCGTTTTCGTTTCAAGTTAGTTCTCCTTTCCTGATAGCTCTCCGTTTTTGCTCGCGGGCTTTGACCGCAAGCTTTGCGATCCGACTGCGCTCAGCGGCTGAAAGTTTCTTGTTTCGGGCCGCTGCCGCTTTCTTGGCAATGGATGAGCGTTCCGCCTTGGTCAGCGAACTGGCCCGAGCGGTCCCGCCCAACTTGCCCAGGGCGACTGCGTTTGGGTTCTTCTTTGCTCCCATGCCCCGTATCATCTCGCTTAGCGTTAAGCTAGTCAAGAGGAAAGTGCTAGGTCCTTCGCTTTTCCCACCACTGGGCTAACTGGGGGCTCCCCCACTCGAAGCGAACGTACCGGCCCAGGCGAACGCAGGGCAGCGGATCACTGGCACGGTCCCGTGTCTGCTCCCTGATCCAACTCACAGGAACACGCCAACGCTGAGCCAGTTCGATTGCGTCAACCACTTCGTAACTCTGCTTATCTGGCAACATCGTGACAACGCTCCACTTTCGTTTTTTCTAATCAATCACTTGCGGCGAATAGCGGTTACGCTAACCGCCGTTCGTTTGGTTGGCAGGGCCAGCAGAAAATCTCTGCCAGCCCCGCCTTGCCGTTGACAGACGAACCGGAAAGCCGGAACCTCCGCCCCTTGGGTGTGTGCTGTGAGTAACAACCCTCGACCCCGGCAAGGGCCGAACCTTTTTTGCCATTCATCTCCTGCAACTCCGTCTTTCGACTCCGGTTAGCCCTTGCCTTCCTTGACTGTGTGACTTGCTGACTGAGTAACCCGCGCAGCACCGGTTTCCCAAGATACGATCTTCCGAACCACGGAATACGGCGCTTCGCCTTGTGTGTCGCCAATTTCGATACGGGCCATCCGTCCGGTGAACACCTTTGGTGACAAACGATCCCGCCTTGCGGGCGGCTCACCGTTGGCCCGCACCCATTCTTTGAAGTACCTCTTTCGCCGTCCCGCATGAGGTTTGTCACGCGCGCCAAGATTCATCCAGAGCGGCACGCGGGCGAGCACGCGCATGAGGTCATCCGAGAGCACGTCGAAACGGAGCAGGCAGGTCCAGCGTTTGAATCCGGGGTCCCGATAGTGTTTGCCCCAGCGGCAGTAAGCGGGATAGATACCCGGCTCGATTCGGTCATAGTCCCGCCATTGGATTTCTGGTTCCGATTGCGGCACCAGCACCGGGCCGGGCCGTCTCTGACGTGCCCGCGTCATTACTGCTCATCCTGCTCGGGGTCGCATTCAAGCCAGTACCGCGATAGCACGCGGCCATCCGGAGAACGCTCCAGTTCATTACGAACCACGAAGCCGAGTTGTCGAATCTCTTTCATCCGTGCGCCGTGCTGGGCGATGCCAGCCTGCATGATCTCGGGCAGTTCGACGGCCCTTCCTGCAGCCCTCGCACCACGCAGCATTGAAAGCAGAAAATCGGTCTGGGTGAGTCTGCCTCGTCGATTGGCTTTGCCGAAGGTCAATCGCCGTTGCTGTGGAGTCGCTTCGTGGTCGGGCCAGAGTCTAGCCCCATTCACAGCGCACCTCTGCGTTCGAGGTGCGATGCGATCTTCGAGAGTGGGATTGAAAATTCGCGAAGCCCGATGGAAAAGCGGTGTAATCGATCGCGGTTATAAGTGTCAGCGATAGCTCGGCTGGCATCGTCGAGGTGTCGTCCGGCACGAGCTAACAAAGTGACGGCTCGATTCAAACGTCGGCTTGCAAGGCGAGGGGAGAGTGGTGCAGAATTATTGTGGTTCAACCTAGTTTCCTCTCTTCCCCCGGACTGCACCGGGGGATTGTCATTAGAGGAATAATTCGGCGACGACAAACTGGGTAGACGGGGAAAAATGGCGACTGTTTTTCCCCTGGGGAATACTGGGACTGCTTTTCCCTGAGTCTAGTTCTGCGACCGCTCTCGTTTCCAGCGGCGGGGTTTAAGATACTCTCGAATATTCTCTCGGCTCATGTCCTTGCGCGCAGTTTTCAACTTGGTTTGAATCTGAGGAACCTTCTTCCCTGCCGCCTTCTCCTGCTGAATGAACGCCGCCAGTTCTGCGTTCTTCGGACGGCCCCGCTTGGGTCTTGCCGCCTGTTGAATGAAGTTCTCGTCACCCTCAAGGTCTAGCGCATGAATAAGGCAAGTAAACAGAAACTCCGCAGCCGCGCTCCATTTCCAGCCCTCTCGCCGATACTTCTCGCGCACGGCAAGTAGGTAGGTGAAATTGTTGTGGCGCACTGCGTTCTCAAACGACTCGTTGTCGTCCGCCAACGAGTGGACTAACTTCGATCTCCACCCGGGCGCAGATCTCCGTGTAACGGGACGTGCGGTGAACCGACTTGTATCTGACATCGCTCCCTCAGCGAATCCCTGAAGTGAAGTAGCCGCCAACCGGGCAGGGTCCCCGGCTTGTTGCCCCGTCGAGCTAGGCGGCCAAGGAAATAGTATTATGGCGGCGTCAGATCGCAAGCCAGAGTCGGAGGTTTCTGTGAAAGCCTTTACTCGCTACGTTCCCGCATTCGTTGCTCTCGCCCTTCTCCAATTCATCCCGCTTGCATTCGCCAAGTCACCTGACTGGCAAACAGCCAAGGTTGTGAAGGCTGAAACCAGCCGCACTGAAGCGTCAACGGAAGCAGTAGTTGTACCCTTGCACAGCGGAGGTGCTGTTGCAGCAAGTTCCACTTCGTCGGGCGATTCTGGCAAACACCAGCGCGGCATCTATTGGCTGAGAACGGAGAAATACACCTACGTCATCCCGAATTACTGCAAGGCGAATCTCGTCGGCATACAGTGGTGGCTCTATCTGACTCTGGGCGGCGAGACTAAGATTTCCGCTGACTCGGCGAGAACCCTTCGCGTGATCGATGACGAAGGTAAAGAGCGGAAAGTCCACATCATTCAGAGAATTGCGAATGAGGCACTGCACGATACGCAGCAGCATGAGAAGGACGCGGCGAAATGAGCAAGCTAATGTCCTTGCTGCCGACTCAAGTTGTGCACTTCGTCTGTTAGTTCGGCAATCCGTTGCGCCACTTCTTCATCGCTCAACGAGCGGACATACTCAGATGGGCTTAACGCAACGTCAACGGACTGGCGCGGAGTACCTTCGAGTCGATTGGCCAATTCTACGATTGCTCTGACGTTGCCCTTGGCTGCTTGTTTGAGAAGGGTCTCAGCTATCGCGCAAGCCCAAGTCTTCCCAGATGACCCTGGAGCCTCTTGCTCCAACAGCCGCTCCAACTCGTCCGAAATTAGCTTTCGCCTCGGACGACCGCCCGGATTACCACTTACGCCCTTGGGCCACGGCTTCAGGTTCTGAACATTTCCGGCCACTGTTTCTCCGCTGTTCTGAGTGGATTTTACTACCTGTGGTCGCGCACTTAGGACCTGCCGATCACAGACCGGCGGCTGACCCAGGGTCAATGAGTGTAATGATTCCATAACAATGTCGGCTCCCAGGCCCGAGTAGACTTTGGAGGCGCAAACCAACCAAAGGGCTCGGAGGAAAGGAGCCGAACATGCTGATTATAGGTTGTGATTATCATCC
>Ga0335069_10004721_pt1 | contig 20098 bp, 22 predicted proteins | sample Lox_Sample_11_FD_206714 | JGI IMG/M metagenome (GOLD analysis project Ga0335069, IMG submission 206714) | Soil microbial communities from Loxahatchee National Wildlife Refuge, Florida, United States - Lox_Sample_1.1 | ecosystem: Environmental > Terrestrial > Soil > Wetlands | place: USA... | reverse complement strand
CATGCGGCAAGAATGGTCAGGAGCCTGTCGCCTGCGTCGGCCCGGAGTTCTGCGGAAAGACCATCTGCGTAACGCCCAAAGGCTGCTCTTCTTTCCACGTCCACCGCTGGTATGAGGGCCTCCACTTCTTTTTTTAGGGCCTTCTCAGAAGAATCCAGGGTAGCGAGTATATCGTCTATGTGAGTCATCTCGTCACTCGCCTGTTGCAGATCACGCCGCAACTTTTTCAGCTCTTCATCCATCTCCGCCCCGGCGCCTATGGCCTGGAGGTGAGACGTTTTCTTGAGACGCAGGCCCTCGATGGTGTTTTCGAACTCGGCTGCTCTCGTCCTATAGCCATCGATCCTGCTCCAGACCGCGTCGAGTTTCCCCTGAGCAATGGAAAGCTTCTCCTTTGCCGCTCTTACCGGCTCAAATTCCTTTGCCAACTTCGTGTTACCTTCTCTTTCTGCTTTCATTTTTTACTCCTCCTTTGTTTTGTTCAGCGTCCTGGGATACAAGACGTCTGTTTTGCTGGTCTGTTTTTTTTTGGATCCAATATCAAACACGGGATCCCTCTTTAGGCCTGTTTATAAATTTTTACAAGGCCTCTGTCGAGGGCCTCATGAAATGCTTTATACGCTTCATAGTCATCGCCGAATTCCGCGCGAAGTGACGCCGAGCTATCCCAATCATGTTTTAGCTTTTCTTCTGGACTCATCGCGGGGACTTTGGTTGTTTCATGAGCAATAACAGGCGCCGGTTTCGAGACTGCGTTTTCAGCAATATATGCTCGGGCTTTCCTCATCCTCTCGGCCTCAACTTGAAACAGGCCGGCAAAAAACCCTTGTTCGTGGCCGACAAGGAAACAGTTTCCTTCGAGCTCGGCGGTGACATCCGGAAAAGCCTTTCTGACCGTTTCGGCGGTTATATCGTCCGTGGGGGTATCGATCGATGCGGGACGCACGGCACCCGGACCGACAGTCGACGAAACTTCCAGAATGACCTCGGGGGATACTGTAGGTGCGACCGGGCCGGCGAAGTAGGGCTGGGCCTGGCCTTCTAGAAGGCCCTGTTCAAAGCCGCGAATATAGGCCTCCCTTTTAAGATCGAACGTAATATCTGGAAACACCTTCCGGAAGTTTTCTGCTGTAAATTCATCTCTTCTGTTTTCATTTTTTGGCATTTTATGTGCCTCCTTATATTTTGGTTGCCCCGAGATCCAGGGCGCTTGTCTTCACCAGATTGTTTCTCTCGGCCTTGAGACGGAGTCGCCACCGTCTTACGGTTTCATGATCGACTCCGAGGAACTGCGCTACCGATCCGATCCCAACATTCAATTCGAAAAGCAACAACATCACCACCACTTGGCGGAAAGTGAGATGACTCCCCTGCAAGAAGGTTCCCGTCGTGGCCTTCAACCACTTGGAGCAGTGGGGACACTGCACCGAATACATTTTGTAAAACCTGTCCACAAAGCCGTCACGATCAATTTTGGACCCGCAATAACAACAAACCGGTCCCTCAGGATGAAAAATATTCAAAACAAGGCGTCTGCAGCGATCCTCGTCCACTAATTCAACACTGAAGTTGTTTAGAATGTTGATCGCGAAGGGCGCTAGGTCTTTAAATGAATTCATGGTAAATTCCAGTTTTCCAGTGTCTAAAATTTACAAAAGCTCCGTCTTTTCGCGGTCTAGCGATCCGTAAGCGACCAAGCCTTCCAGAAGGACCCGCGCCATCCGGCGTCCCGGCACACTTATGAGTTTGAGCCGATCGGGGTAACGGAGTTACCTTTTCCAGATAGATTCCATAAGGAGTAATTTGGAATTTGTTTCTCTTAGAACAGGTTGATCCGGCTGCTCGATTTATTTTCCTGTGTGGGTATGTTATAGGCGGAATCGACGTAACTTCCGTAATCGACGTAACCGGCAGCCGCGAGTTGGCCAGCATCAACGGTTTAGGGTATGTGGGCCGCACGCAAAAAGCCGTAACCGAAATGTAACCGATGTAACCGGTGAGGCCTTCCTGTTCTCCTCGGGGTACTGTTGCTTCAATATTTTCGATAACCAGACCGCTACTCATCGCCTGCCTCCACTGGCACCCCGAATTCGAATGGATCCGCATTACCTCTTTTGATCTTGAGCACCCTCTTGAGAGTCCCATGAATCTTGGTGGGGATAGTATGGTCTCCATTTTTAGTTTCGATAAGGCCTCTCTTCTCCAGGACCGTATAGAGCGTGTTGCGTGAAAAGGGGAAGGTCCCGCCCTCCAGCCGCAGGTGCGTCTGGACCGTATGCCAGACGGCGGGCGGCAGTAGGTAGTAGTAGTCCTCGTCGTGATAGCCAATGAGCTCCCCTTGGTTGCCGCCCTTGTGCTCCTTATATCCAGTCTCCCGGTCATCCAACCGTGCCTTGCCCTGAGTGAGGAGGACGCCAACAACGGAAAAGAACAATTTCACAGGATCGTCCCGCTCGATTCGTTCGGCCTGTTTCTGGGCAATTTTGCGGAAAACGTCACCGCCAATCTCCCGGGCCATTCCCGCCTCATTTTCGCTCAGGGCGCCTTTCTGCAAAACCCATTCAAGGACGAGATCAAGGGTAAACTCCAGGAATGCTACCTGCTCAGGAAGTTTTCTGTGGTCCTTCTGCATATCGTTCTTTGCGCGAAGTTCCAGGAACCGCGCGGGGAACGATCGCCTTATCCTGTCCAGATTCTCACGGATAAACAAGATATAACTGGTCATGGCGTGGGGCAACCGGGCCCTTCGTTCCGGCGCCTGAAGCTCAGACATTCTCTCGATGTCGATGTCGCCGGCGTTGAACTCAACAACCATCACACGCGCGAGGGTGCTCTGCACCTGCACGAGCTCCTCACCCGTGATCAGGAGCATGCCGCGTGGAGTATACTTACCTTTTTCTGTAGCATCTGGATTGAGCCTTTCGCGCCCGGTGCGATTGGCGCACGCCCGAAGCAGCCGCTGGGCGATTGCCTCCTTCGCAATCGCATCTTTTTGTCTCGCTGAGGGATGATAGTCATCAAGGATGCAGATGGTGTCTTTTAAAATGAAGGCCCGCTTCTCGATTTGATTGGCAGTGGAGTCAAAGTTCGAGAGGCCGCTGATAGAGAAGTTTCCGAAGTGGGATAGCAGAAGGGTTGCGACTGTGCTTTTAAACGATCCCGTTTCGCCAAAAAAGTAGGCCGAGAAATTAGGGATCGGGTCCAGGATGGTCGTGAGAGGCGCGAGAAAGCCAAAAGTGTATGCGGGGTATGTAATTTCAGGCTTGCCGATGTGCAAAAAGGAGAGACTTGTCCTGATCGCCTCCGCTTCATCCTGCGGGGTATGAGGCAAGCAATACCTGCCCATCTCAAGAAACTCACCGGGTAGATCTACATCGATACCTTCATTTCCGACAGACCCGTTGGCCATGAGATAGTGCCACTTCCCGTCGACCTCGCGCCAGCCGGTATGCGTGTAGACCATTCGCTTTTGATACCCCAAATGCTTTGAGTACTCCTGGATGAAGTGCCGCAGATAATCCTTGGTGTTCTGCCCTGGTTGAATGGTCGGCTCAGTGCCCCAGGAATTCATAGCCCAATTAAGAGAAACAAACTGTGTGGTCGGCACCTTGATTTTAGGAAAATGCTTGTCCTTAATCTCGCCCTCGATAACAAATCTCATCGTTCGGTCCTGGCCGTTATCCTCCACGATCTCTTCGCAGATCCTTGCCGTGAAATTTGAAAGGCTTTGATAAGTGTCTCCGCCATCGCGTTCCCGACGGTGCCTCTTGACTCCTCCATATTCATCGATGGAATAAGGGTAGAGGCTGTTCTCTACGTCCTTCTTGGCATCGGTTTCCCTCCGGCGAGCCACTTCCTGCATGATTTCTCGCGGCTTCAATTTCAACTTGTGCGCGACCAGGGTGACGAGGGTTTTTTCGGCAATATCGGAAACGCCAGTTACGGCCTTGTGGAGGGCCTTCATGATCTCCCCATGATGATCCCGGCAAAGAAAGCCCTCGATGGTCTTTGCGTTGTCCTCAACATCCAGGAGGATCTGCTCGGGGTTTTCGTGGGCCACGAGCAGATCGTCAATGCCCTTGGCCCCTTGCCACACCGCAAACCGTATGACGGCACCCTGAGCGTAAAGTTTAAGGGCCAGCTCGTAGAGCGCTTCCCGGACCATAGGATTGATCCACAGGTCGCTGTCAAATCCTAAATAGACCGTCCTTCCCGCCCAGCGAAATGTCTGGAGCTCTTTCCACAGATACCTGCTCTCAACTTCTTCGCTGTCCTTCGCAGCCCGAAAGAGCCAGACGCCCGGGAAGGCGATGCAGGGCCGACCGTGCTGAATCAATTTCAGAGCCTTTTTCTCTCCTTCGGTTATCCAGAGCGGCTTGTTTGGTTTCTCTTTGAGGGCCCACACGTCCGGGAGAATATACGGTATAGCGGGGGTATCTTTCGGATGGAGGTACTTCACCGGCTCGTTATCTTTTTTCCGATATATGGAAGGGGAAGGCCTGTACCTGTAAAGAGCGATCCCGCCTTTCTCGTCGAAATAAGGGAATTCGGCAAGCCGGCACGTTTGCATGAGGCTCATGCCATCGTAGTGGGTTTGGCCCAAGCGCTCCTTTAGCTTCTTTGCGCTGCCGTCGAATATTTTGATTTGTGCGAGTCTAAGCGTTTCCGGGGAAAGTCCGGAAGCGATCATATCCTCGAGTGCGAGTAGCGCCTGGCCGTCGGTTCTGCCGTTGAGAAAATATACATAGGCTTCCTGGGTCTTCTTGTCACTTCGCATGTGGGTGCCCCGCTCTGCGTCTTGCGTACATTTCGGCACGGAGCCTCTTAATAGTGTCCGCGTACTGAGAGGCGCAAAGTGTCGCGCCGGCGTTATACGCGGCCATGGACTTATAGAGCTCATCGCTCACGGGGAACCCAAAGAAGGTTTTCTCGTTTCTCACCGTGTAGAGAGGCTCTACGTTGAGGATCATGACGATTGCCGAAGACAAGTACAGGTCGGGGGTTTCAAAAACATTTTCATTTCCCATTCGCTTTCTCCTTTTTCCGTTTCATTTTCTGTGCGTGGCAGCCGGATCGTGGTCAACCGGACTCCCCGGAAGGATGCAAAGATACCGCGATCACAGGTCCAGCAGCCGCTTGAATTCTGCCTGCAGCTTATCAAGTGCGTATCTTTTGATCCGTTCCATGATCTTCTCACTTCCGAATAGAATCGCTGCGCCCGGACCGAAGCGGGTCTTCAACGACATTCTGTCCTTGCCGGTCCTCTCCCATACGACCGGCTTACCAGACTTCTTCAGATGTGTGAGAAAAGGCTTGTTGCCATATTTCCCGGGCACTTCCTTGCGGCCGCTCGCGGTTTTGATTATTGCAGTCAGCACCCCGCCGTGGCGCAGGTTGCCGATCCGCCCCGCTTTCCGGGTATATCTAAAACCTTTTTGGTTTACAATGACGCCTTCCTGTTTGGCGTCAAAATCCGTCAACGGCAAACCTTTGCCTTTGGCGACAATAACGGCCGTCAGATCATTGCCGCCCGCTTTCTTCTCGACCTTCAAACGCTCGTTTATCTTCGCGGGCTTTATGTTGTACTCTTCGCGGATCGCGCGGGATGCTTCGGTCCTGGTGGAATCGGCCGTCCTGTTGATGGCCTGCCTGGCTGCCGCAATGACCCTCTTGGGATCGTGCCGTTTTATCGCCTCATCTATGCCTTTAAGCTCGACGGTGAACATGGGATCCGGCCTCCTTTTTCTGAATGTACGCGCTCATTAGTGGACACCATCTCTCCGGGCCTGTTCGATGTACGGGGCGAGCTCGCGGGCCTGGCCTTTGAGCGTGGTCACGCTGCCGTGAAAATGGTATGTATGATAGTGATTATTGATAACCGTCCCCGAGGCGCCAACTTTACTTTTGGGTATTACCTTTTCGCCCTTTTGCAAAATGGCGGGGAATTCATCAGGCATGAGGCCGCGATGCAGTCGAGGCGCTCCGGCGAAAACCCCTGGGCTCACCCCTTGTATACGGATGTCGTCCTGTCCGACTATACCACCACCGTGAGGAAAAAAGGCAGGAATAACCGATGCCAGGGAACTCGCGTCGCCCTCGGCAATCGTTAGCCCACTTGCCCACAGATCGGCGCCGCTGAACAGGCTTGAGAATATGGACCCAAGACCGCCGAAGAGGCCCCCGAAGCCGCTGCCGCTGTCGCTGTCGGACATGTCCAGCATGGATTCTGCCCATTTTACAACCATCTTCCCACAGAGATCGGCGAACTCTTTTTCGATGCTCTGTGCAAAGGCTGAGAAGTAGTCTTGAAAGGACTTAAGGTCTCCCTGCATACCGTCGTAGAGGACGGAGGAAAAGGTTGTCTCCATCGACTTGTATATGGAGACCCATGTTTCATAGCCGGCCTGGCCCCAGGTAAGCTGGGATTTGTACAGGTCATAATGGGCGGCCTTCATGCCGGCCGTGAGTGAGTTAGACATCTTGGCCCGATTGACCTCGGCTCTTTCAATTTCTCTCTGGGTCCAGATCGCTTTTGTCTCGTCGTCCGCGTTCATGTGGCTCGCCTGTTTTTGAATAAGTTCAAGTGAGGCTTTATAATACTGGTCACCGGCTCCGGGAGTTGTGCCATAGATCTCCCGCATTACCTCAAGACTCTTGGTCTCGATGTTGTAACGGTTAAGAGCAGTATCGAGGGCCTTTTTGTCCGTGACGTTTGCGATATTTGCTTCTATTTCCTCGCGCTGCTTCAGGAGCGCAAACATCTGCTTGTCCATATACCAGAAGTCTTCGGAATAGCCTTTCTGTTGCAGGGTAAGATCGATCTCTGCTTTTTTGCCTTCGAGATTCTGAATCTGGGCGGCCGCCCTTAGTTCGATAAGTCCTTGTTCGGTCATACCTCCAGATCCCGTTTGGAGCTGCATTTGCGCAAGCTGGATTTGATAATTCCGATCCAAATCAAGGAGCCTCCCTTTAGATTGCAGGCTGATCATGGCCATCTCCTGCTCGGCCTTTCCTTGCTCGATGATCCCCTTGGTCACACGGTCCTGTATCTCCTTCTCGGCGGCGCTGTCGCGAGCGGCATCGGAGTACGCCCGGGCCCGGGCTTTCCAGGCCTCGACCTCGGTTGACGAGATGCCCTTGCGGACCCATTTGTCGCCCTCTTCGTTGATCCGGGCGAGTTCTCTCTGCGTCTGTGAAAGAGCCGGGTTGAGATTCTGAATGGATACGGTCCAAAGGTTAAAGGCCTCGCGCACGGGAGCGAACTTCTCCGCCTGTGCTTTTGCGAGCTCGGCGTTTCGCGCGTCGATCGCATTCTGATTGGGCCTTGCGGAGGTAGTCAGGGCGGGGTCTTGCCCATAGCTCATAATCGTGCCCGGATGCCCCGAATCATATGTCTCGTGCATCGTGCGCCTGGTGGCCAATGAAATCCTATTATTGGCGTCCATATAATCCAGGGTTTTAGCAACAAGTTTCGCCATCGCCTCGTATGTTTCTTTGATCCCGGCCTTGAACTGCTGCCACCTTTCGTATTGGTTTTCCATCGTCGGCCCCAATTTCTCAAGCTGTTCGTTATAGTTGCCGAGGATTACTTTCAGGAGGTCGATCTGCACGCCGGCACTCTGGGCCGAGTTTATGAGCTGGTACTGTTCCTTGCTCACGAGCCCCAGGGCCACAAGCGCGCGTGGACGCATTGTCTCTACCGCGTCGGTGATACGGTCATACGCATCGGAGACATCGGTGCCGGTCCTGCGGGCAGCAACGCGAGCCACTTCGCCGATCTCAATTATCTGTTCCGAGGAAAGGGCATTGACGGCCGACATGCCCTTCATCGCTTTTTGCATTAACTCGTTAGTGTCTACCGTCCCATTTGTGACCTTTTTTAGGCTTTCAATGATGGCATCACTACTCTGCCCCGCGGCGGCGGTAGTCGCGCGGAAAATGTCCTCGATCTGCAAGACCTTAGCGCCCGCGCCCCACATTTCTATGGCCTTCTGCGCGGTTTCATAGACCCCGTAGATTGCCGCGGACGTGGCAAGCCAGTTGGATTTGATCGTTGCAAAAACATCCGAGGTGTCGCTCTGCATCTTTTTGAGGCCGGCGGTGTATTTTTGCTGGGCGGCGATAGCCGGTTGTGCATCTCCTCCGATTATCAATTTAACTTCGTCATTACCTGCCATGGTCTCTCCTTTGCTCAGGTGTATTTGTCATAAGTTTTCCTTGTTCTGCCAGGGGTATCCTCCGGGCGGAATGAGCTTTTCAGTGCTTTCATTTTCGGGCGGATCGACGAGCTCGGCCAGGATATCCCGCCGGGTGATTTTGTAGAATTCTTGCCTTATATGGGCAATCATCGGTTTCACTTCTTCGGCGGACAAGAGAATGCCGTGACGCGGGCGTTCAAATTTCTCTGTTTCGGCGCCGAGGCAGACCTTGATGGTCGTATCGTGGTTGTGGGAAAACGCTTTTTTCGCCTGAGTGATTACTATCTTTATTCTCCGATCGGCCGGGAAAGCCGCCGGATCCTTGGTGACAGTTTCCCCATATTTAGCCGCCCAGGGGTCGTCCTTCATGGCGCCGCGTTCCCTCGTTCCTGTTCGGCGAGCTTTTTAGTTAAAGAATCCTTCATCCGTTCTTTGATGATCATATTCCCGCCCGCGTTTGAAAGTCTCGATACAAGCTGATCGAGTGTGGCAATACCGTCCACAAGCCCAGCTTCTATAGACTGCCGGCCGATAAAGATCCTCCCGTCTGCCCAGGGGATATCCCCGTCCTGCGGGATCTGGAGGCCGGGCCTGAATCCGGCCACTGCATCCGCAAAAACCGTGTAGTAATAATTAACCTCATCCTGCATATATCTTCTGCCCTCTTTGGAAAGCGGGGCATACTCGGAGGCAATGCGTTTGTACTTGCCCGCGTAGACCTCAGTCGTCTTGATGCCGAGCTTTGCTTCGTATTGACTGTAGTCAACGTGAGTGGCCACGACGCCGATGGAACCAACCCGGGCGGTATCGTTATTGATGTAGACCCTGTCCGCCGCGGCGCCGATCCAGTAAGCGGCTGACGCCATGGTGCCATCGGTATAGGTAAGGATCGGTTTTGAGCCCAGGTTACTCGCTTCATTGATCGCGGAGGCGAGCTCCGCCGTGCCGTCTACTGTTCCTCCGGGAGAATCAACGATCAGAATGATGCCGGTGACGGCGTTGTCTGCCATGGCCTGGCGGAAATCTCTAAGCGCGATCTCCGTAGAAATGCCCCCGGATACCTTGGAGAAGAGGTTCATCCTCTTTGTCACGATGCCGGAAAGCTCGATGAGCGCGATGCCGTTCACGACCTGGTAGGGCTTTTGCTCGTTGTCTAAGGCGTGGCCAACCTTCTCTTCAACCGCGCTAATGTCGATACTCTCGCCGCGCAGGTGCGCGGAGTAGATCGCCTGTATTTCGGCGAGCTTGTCGGACCGGCCGGTCTCCCGGTTATATTCTATCGCCCAGGGGCTTGTGAGCACGTCAATTATTCTCAAGTGCGCCTCCTTGATTTTTGTTTTTTGCGGTGGTGTCTTCCAGATCTCGCCCGGTCTGTCCGCTGGCGAGCGCCGAGATTCTTCCATGAATGACGTTATTTGCTTGTTGTAGGCCCGCCGAAAGAATTGCAATTCGCTCTGTTCGCTCGTCGATTGACAGGGGTATTGACCGGCGAGTATCACGGCGGCGATCGGCGTTTTCCCTCATGCGCGCATTCCGCTCGTCTTTATAGCCATCATCTGGCCCCGAAGACGCTTGAGCACGCCGACAAAGTCGGCAATCGGGGTCAACGGATTGGCGTTGTACTCTTCGAGAAGCAGGTAAAATTCGTCTGTTGCTGGGAATGAGAAAATGACCCTACCGGCTACCAATTTCAATTCGGGGAAAATATTCCGGGCTTGGAGCCAAGCCGCTACGTGGATGTCTTGTATACCTACCCTCTTGTTCTCGTCCATGTGCCCGCTCCTTTGCTATCCGTGCGCGCCGCCTGATACCATCGGCAGCTTTCGCCGGACGTCGCTATAAGGTTATGTATACTTCAAGTTTCATGCTGCCTCTGATACAGAACCAGACCATAGGCTCGTAACCACACAAAAACTAAGGAGAACAAATTACGTTTTTGTTAAGAGATTCAGTTCAAGCAGATTCGGGGAAATATCTTTATATTTGGTAGGTTTTTCCAGAACACGATGGAAAATTGGAAATCTGTCTTAGAGCCCCGCTGGGTACGTGCTCGAACTTTCAGGAATTGGAAATGAGTTTAGGCTTTGTTCCAGAGTCTCCGGATGGCTTGATTGGCCCGGACATCTGGCTTTTTTATTAGCCTGGCTATGTGGGGCACCGAGTATTTTTCTAAATAGCTTTCCGCCGGCGTCACCTCTATTTTCTTTTCCGTATTGCTCCGCACTGTTCCACTAATTTTTCTTTTTATCTCACTAGCAGTCTTGCGGTTGTTGGAGGCCTTGTACCCGTCTTTACGTTCCCTATGCCAAATATCAACAGCCATACTTTGGGCAAGTTGGGTTGCTGCTTCCTTGCTCTCTTTATGCTTTTTGATCTTTATCTTTCTTGCTTTTTCGAGTTGCTTGGCACGGGTTTGCTTCTTTTTTTCCACTCGATCTGCGATCTTACTCAGCTCAGCATTGCGTTGATCTAGCAAGGTTACTTCTAATTCCTTAGCGGACATCTCTTCACTTTTTTTGTGCCGCTCATTTTCGATATCTTCGAGTATTCGCTTCTCTGCGAGTTCATGCGCTTTAAACAGCAGTTTTTCTGCGGTGCGCGTGTTTTTTTGAGCATCAAGATCATCGCCGGAATATCCTATTGTCTTCAGTACCCCCCAAGCCTTGCTGATCGCCAGGATAGTGAGAATAAAAACGTCATCCGTATCTTCGTCTATGGTCCAGCTCGACCCCTCCTCAAAATAAGTCGCCAGGTCTTTTGTCTTCTCAATCGCTCGTTCATATACGGACGCCAGGTCGTGCTTTTCGTGGTCCCCGTATTTAGCCACGTTATCCAAATCGTTATTCGACCACCACAGGGTATGATCTTCGATGGCATAAGAATTATGCAGGATTGCCCTGGCAGACCTTAAATTGACGCGTTCTCCCTCCGTAAATTCCGGAGGAAAGTATTCGTACATCGCTCGCTGTTCCCTTTCCCATTTACTCCACGTCTCACAGTACGGGAGTCCCGTGCATGATGAGCGGTGCTCACAAGCCTTGCACGGTTGCGGAGAATAGACGAAGTCGATCGGGGGATTCATATAAAAATAGTTTTCTCGTTCCAGAAGCGAGCGAGCTCGCTGAATCAGATCACAACACTGATAGATGGAAGAATTTGGTTCATAGTTGAACCATGGGATCTTGCCATATATAGGACACCAATGGAAGCTTTCAAAAAGGGATTCGTGGAACTCTAAGAATGTATGTATTTCCCTGTCCATTTCCACTCTCCGCGTGGTTTCTCCAGATCCTCAGTCAAGGAAGGGGAGCCGGAGAAGCTCCCTTTTCGTGCGGCCGGCACTATCCTTGGAAATTATGCTATCGTCTTTCGGCCCGTATGTCTATAAAATTTGCTCTGGATGCCTTTTTAGGGACTCCCCTGCACAAAGACCGCGGCGGGTCCGTTCTAACGCGTGGGACGCATGCGCTGCGCTTGTCAGGAGCGATGGCGGCCACACCAACATTACCTTTTCGGCATCTTCAACATGGCCGCCTTCTCCGCCTCAGAGATCTGCGCGTGTTCCAGAAGCTCCTCGTCTGTATAAAGAGGCCTGTTCCTGGCCTCCGATAATGATCGTTCCAGTTGGTCATCATCTGCCGTTAAGAAAATGTGAGCACGCTTCACGCGGTAATAAATGCCATTCAGAATGGCCCGCTCCCTCGGTGACAGGCAAGATCCCCTATGGCCCCGGACGAACCTCAATGCCTCGGCGAGCTCCTTGGCCGCAAGATTCGTCTGGGCGCCCGGAATCTTCTTTTCGTGTCGCTTATTCAAATGCTGCCTCTAAAGCTCTGACCCTTGTTTTCACGTGGCCAAACAATAGGTAGATACCAAGACACTGTTCATCACTGGCGACTATTCCGTCCTCCCTTGAGTAAATGAGCTTCGAGGTGTCGGCGAGAAAAGATAGCATGGCGGTGGTGTGAAGGACATAGTCTCTCTGATCAAACCCGGACATTTTACGAAATTTCACTTTTTCTGCGGCAACCTCCTCTTCGTAGGGACTGTTTTCCTCTTCAATCGTCCCGGAGGCCTCGGACTTCTCATGGTCCTCGGCGGCCTTTGTGTCCTTAATGCCTTTCGTCTTGGTGTCCATTGTATTTTCCTCCTTTTTATTGGTATTCAGCTTTGGGGCTTAACTAACCTAAGCCCTCGCTGTGCGCCTTGCTTCGCCGGTTTTTGCAGGTTTTCTATCCCTTCGTGTTCAGCCTGTTGATTTATGAAGTACGTGAAGGCCGTTACGCACAGGGCTTTTATATCGCCTCTTTCGTGTAGGCCCTTGAGAAACACTATAGCCTGATCCCTGATCTGGTCCGTGGTCATGTTCTGGTAATCCGGTGATTCCATCATGGGCCCATTCCTCCTATTTTTATCGAGGTCCTATCTTTCCGCCGCGCCTGGCTTAACGAGATGCAAGGCTGGGTTGCTCCCTTTCGTTTGTTTCTTCAGTGCTTCGTCATATTTCTTTCTTTCCGGCCCGCACAAGTCGCGTCTCTCGTTATGCGCGTGAGCAAAAGCGATGACACAAAGGGCGCACATCCTGTCCCTATCCCGTATAGACCGGAGAAACACCATGGTCTGCTCACGGAGGGCATCCAGGTTCATGCTATCAAAATCCGGTAGTTCCATGGGGCTTTCCTCCTAATCCTTAAAGTGCGGTACTGATAATTACTGTATATTATAGTACAATATAGTTAATTGTCAAGACTATTTTAATAATAGTTGACAATAAAATACTGTATGGTATAATAATTGATATGACACTACCCAACATCTACACGGTGAACGAAGTACTGAAATATTTGAAGATATCCCGGCCAAATCTCTATTCCCTCATAAAATCGCGCAAAATAAAGCCTTTCAAGCAGGGAAAAAAAACCATGTTCGCTGAGGAAGAGCTGGCCAGGTACGTCGACAAGCTAAAAGCCGAAACAAAGTAAGGCCTCCACTGACACCACAATACCTCATTGTTTTTCCACCTCTTATAGTTTTTTCATAAATTCTGAGCCGACGAGCTGCCGTACTCCGGAGCCCGGACCGTCTCATGAGGGCCCGGGAAAGGCTTCAATGTGGCATCGACCCCTGGCAAGGGTTACGTCGGTTACATTCCAGTTACGTCTTTTTTAGAACAACCCATATACCCCAAACCGTTGATGGTGGCTCATCTATGGATATGGGTTACGTCGGTTACGTAAGTTACGTCTGTAGCGACTATACACTATACCCCTTGGTGAAATTATAAGAGATGTTTCCCTCAATAAAGGGTGAATTTGGACCCCAATTTTACGGGTGATAGTATGAGTTCGGTATGAGGCTGTTTTATAGAATGGCCACAGGCAACGGTTTACAACGGTGGTGTTTGGTTCGAATCCCACCCTCTCCGCTTCTAACTTATTGATATTATTAGCTTTTGGAATTTTGATTTAGTTCCGATTTCGTGCCGAATGAAACGATTTTTCCTTCGAGCAATGTCTTCCTCGCTGACACCTCTAGTTTGCCATATTTCTTCACCGATTCCAGCCGCGACCAGTCTCCCGCCATCTGCAATTCGCTCTGACTGAAACCCCGTTCGTTTATCAACTGGCTTGCCGTGCTATGCTTGGTTCCCTGATATAGACCGATATCTTCACCAACCGCTTCCGCCGCTCGGTCCCATATCTTCTCGAGGATTTTCAAAGTATAGTGACGACCCTTTTTATGTCCTTGCGGATTCACAAACAGATACGGCGATATGATTCCGTGCTGTCTTTGCTTGTCTTCTTCTATTGGTTGTTGCCTGCGATACAATAATCTATCACAACAAAATGCGGCTTGTTCCATTTTGGAAAGAAGACACGGCCTCGGGATTGAAACGCCCGTTGAGAATAATTCGGATGGACGCGCTGCCCCATGAGAAGTTGTTAACCGATTTCCAGCCTGATTATGTTTTAGACAGCCCATTATCAAAATCTCTTCTTTCCATTGATACTCCACCAGGGCACCCCGAATACGAAATTGTAGAAAGTCCTGATCTTGGAGTTTCGATATGACTCAACGTCCATGCCAGTTATGGGGGGCCAGTCACCGGTAACCCGACACAAAATCATTGACAGGTCACTTCCGACAAGGATACTATTCAAAACGAATGACCGAACCAAGAGAAGAAGGCTCTGATATCTCTACACAGTAGACGAAAGAATGAGCCATGGCCACATAGTCGTGCGAGACGTTCCTTCATGTTGCAGTGGCCTTAATTGTTCTTAGCTTTTCTCATCCGCTGAGGGGGTGACAGATGAGGCTTAGTCAAGGTTCTCGGTCCCGATACAATGTTCCCCGCTCGTCTGTGAGCAATAAACCGAAAAAGGATTCGACACTCTTCGAAAACGAAGAGTTGTACGCAGCAATTGTCCAAAGCATTGCCGACGGAGTTGCGATTACCGTCAACACAGAGAGGGTCTTTGTCAACAGAGCCTTTCTCGCCATCCACGGTCTTGCCAGCGATTCTGAGGTCGTGGGCCACCCGCTTGAACAGTTCGTAGTTCCCGAAGACCGGGATGCTGTCAGGGAGCGTGTCCTTGCAAGGCAAAGGGGTGAACATCCGGACAACATCGTCGAGTACAGGATCCAAAGACCAGACGGAGAGGTACGGACACTGCAGGCATCGGTCGTCGCAACCACGCACAAGGGACAACCTGCCATTTTATCGGTTCTGCGAGACATCACGGCCGTAAAAAAGGCAGAGCTCGAGATCGTGAGGCTCAACCAAGAGTTGGAGCAGAAGATTGTGGATCTCAGAAACGCGAACGAGGAGTTGGGAGCTTTCAATTCTATGGTCTCCCATGACCTGCGCACGCCGCTCATGGTTATCGAAGGTGTCTACCAGAGAATCAAAAAAACGTACGCGGGCTCATTTGATGAGAAGCTGACCGAACAAGCTGATATTATACAGGCCAACGTGAAGAGGATCGAACAGCTGATCAACGATCTGCTGGCCTACGCGAAGTTGGGCAAAGAAGCGGTCCAGCACGGGCGCGTATCCATGACTGCACTTGTCGAGTCGATTGTCGGGGAGTTCCGCGCACTCTATCCCGACGGAGAGGTGATGATCAATCCTCTTCCTCATTGTGTCGGGGATGAACACATGCTCAATGAGATGTTTACCAACCTTATTTCCAACGCCTTCAAGTTTACGAGTAAAGAACCAACGCGAGTGATTGAAATAGGATGCACCCAGAGAGCCACGGATAACGTTTTCTTTATCAAAGATAACGGGGTGGGCTTCGATCCGGCGTATATGGACAGACTGTTCAATCCGTTTCAACGGCTCCACTCCCAGGAAGAGTTCAGGGGCACCGGCATGGGCCTCGCCATCGTAAAAAAGATCGCCACTCTTCACCGCGGCACTGTGTGCGCCGAGGGTAATCCTGGCCACGGTGCAACATTCTATGTAGCGCTTCCTCGAATTGAGGAGCCTTCATAAATATTAATTCTTAGGCGCCAAGAGGCAAAGGAGGAGCTGATCATGCCGACGAATATCAGAATCATCCATGCCCACGACTTCATCAGGGCAACCCCGGACGGAGAACTCGACCTGGAAGCGACCAAGAAACTCCTGCTGGAGATCGCTTCAGCCGCAACCCATCTGGATCGCTATCACATACTTGTGGATACTCGAAGGACTCAGTCACGGATGTCCATCATGGATCTCTGGTATCTGGCAGTTGAACTCAGCAAAGTTCTGCAGGCCTTCCGCGTAAAGACGGCTGTTCTTTCCCCCAGCGCAGATTTCGACTCCGCCAAGTTCCTTGCCCTCTGTGCCCAAAATCGAGGCTTTCGGATCAAGGCCTTCACGTCTTTTGAGGATGCAATAAATTGGCTGATTGAAATTGAACCGTATGCCTGACAACTACTTATGGCCGAATGCTCGTATTAAGGATTTAGTGCCATATCAGTCATCGAGAGGCAGGTTTCGTCCGGCCAGTCCTCCTCTCTGGGCGGACACTAAAGAATCGGCCTGAGCGTTGCTTTAACCATGATCCGATTATCCACCGCTGACACACCCGGTGCAGACCAGGCGGCTCGCTCCGCCTGTCTCCGCTCAGCCCACGAGCTCACGTTTCCCTTGAGCACAACCTTGCCACCTTCAGCCTCCACGGTAATCTGCTGCGCATCGACCTCAGCGCTCCGCTTGAGCGCTTGCTCGATCCTTTCTTTCACGTTTGTCGACTCAACGAGGGGCTCCACACGTATCAGGTTTGTTACCCCCCTCACACCCGCTGTGTGGCGAACTGAACTATCCGCAGCCTCCTTCTCGTAGTGCCGCTCCACCGTTCCCTCAAGGGTCATCCACCCTTGATCCACTTTCACCTTGATGCGGTCCTCGGGAACATAGATATTGCACGCCAGGGCGTTCACAGCTGACCGGGCTATGTCTTCATCGCTTCGCTCGGCGCCGGGAACGAGCTTCACGTCGATCTCGTTCGCCACCGCCTTAACCCCGGCGACCCGCAATGCAGCTTCCTCTGCTGCCCATTTTTCAGGGAGGCTCTTTACCGTACCGTTGAGAGTCACGATTCCATCGGCGATGGTGACGCCGATCGCTAAAGCATCCACTGTTGGTTCATACTCAAGCTCTGCCAAGACCTCATGTTGTAATTGCGAGCCTGCACTCATAAGATCACCTCCATTTCTTCGTCTATGGTTATTAGGTAGCCCCTTTCTGGGCTTTTCCCAGTCCATGCGCCGACAGCATTTTCCTTAGTTCCTCCCCCTGTACGATTTCTTTTTCCATCAGGAGATGGGCCAACTCATCGAGGACCTTCTTGCGTTCCGACAGGATCTTCTGCACCCTCTCGTGGGCCTCGGCCATTACTCTGGAGATTTCCTCGTCGATCTGGGTAGCCTTTGTCTCGCTGTAGGTCTTGGAGGGAGCATAACTGTCCGGAAGGAACATGGGCTGACGGGGACGCTCGTACGTTACGAGACCGAGCTGGTCGCTCATACCGTACTCGGTGACCATGGCCCGGGCGATGTCCGTTGCTCGCTGCAAATCGTTCTGGGCTCCTGTGGAGATGTCGCCGAACACGATCTCCTCCGCCACCCTGCCGCCCAGAAGAACCGCAAGCTGATCGAGCAGAGCTGGGCGCGTCATAAGGTATCGGTCCTCGGTGGGCCGCTGCTGCGTGTAGCCCAGGGCGGCTACTCCCCGAGGGATGATGGAGATCTTGTTCACCGGGTCTGCGTATTCTACGGATTCGGCCGTGATCGCGTGACCGGACTCGTGAAAGGCTACGATCTTCTTCTCTTCGACGTTCATAACCCTCTTCTTTTTCTCCAAGCCTCCGAGCACCCTGTCGATGGCCTCATCGAATTCCTCCGGACCCACAGCCTCCTTATCTTTCCGAGCGGCGAGCAGGGCGGCCTCGTTGACGAGGTTGGCGAGGTCCGCACCCACAAACCCGGGCGTGAGGGCTGCGATCTTGCGCAAATCGACATTCGGGCCCAGGAGAACATGCCGACAGTGGATCTTGAGGATGGCTTCCCGTCCGTTCACGTCGGGACGGTCGATGACGACCTGCCGGTCGAACCTGCCCGGCCGCAGGAGAGCAGGATCCAAGATCTCCGGGCGGTTGGTGGCGGCCATGATGATGACCCCCGTGTTCGACTGAAATCCGTCCATCTCCACGAGAAGCTGGTTGAGTGTCTGCTCTCGTTCGTCGTTTCCGCCGACCACGTTGATGCCCCGGGCCTTCCCCAGCGCATCGAGCTCGTCGATGAAGATGATACAGGGTGCCTGCTTTGTGGCCTGGGCGAAGAGGTCGCGCACACGGGATGCGCCCACTCCCACGAACATCTCGACAAATTCAGATCCGCTGATGCTGAAGAACGGTACTTGTGCCTCTCCGGCAACAGCCTTTGCGAGAAGGGTCTTGCCGGTTCCCGGCGCACCTACGAGGAGGACGCCTTTCGGGATCTTACCCCCAAGCCTCTGGAACTTCTCGGGGCTTTTCAGGAACTCAACGACTTCCTGGAGCTCCTCCTTGGCCTCGTCGATGCCGGCCACGTCGGAGAAGTTAACCTTGGTCTCGCTCTCCGCATAGACCTTGGCCTTGCTCTTGGCGAACGACATGACCCCCGCGCCAGGTCCCATCTTGGTCATGGCGTACCGCCAGATCAGAAGCATGATGCCGATGGGGAGGACCCAGGAGAGGATAGTGCCCAGCAACTTGCTCTGATATTGCCCCGAATAATCTATGTTGTGCTCATCAAGATCCTTTGCCAGATTGGGATCGTCCACCCGGATGGTGGTGAACTGCTGAGCCGGTTTCTTGTCTTTCGCTTTCAGGGTCCCGACGATATTCTCCGGACCGATGGTCACTTTCTCGACGTTCCCCTGGGCCACTTCCTGCTTGAACTGGCTGTACTGGATGGTCTCGACCTTAGAGGAAAGAAAGTATTGCTGGAGGTATATGATGAGGAGCATGGTGATCACAAAGTACCAGATACTGAAATGGGTCTTGGGGGGTAGACCGTCCTTCTTGGGTTGGCCACTCTGGCCACCCTCGCCACTGAAAAATGAGCGCAGCTTATCCGTCACCTTGTTTTCTGACTCGGCCTTTTTGTCTGGTGTCATGTCTTATCCCCCACAAGAAAGATGTAATGAACGCGATGTTTACTATGTCCCCACGTGCTGTTGAGATCGGTGTCTGCGGAGTTTGAATCCGAGTATTACAAGTACCACCCCGAAGATGATCGCATAGACGGCGATCAGCCAGAGCAGGCCCAAGGCCTCGACCCCGGGGAAGATCATGAGGAGAACGGCAAAGAGGATCGAAACGATGCCGCTCACAATCATCCAGGCTTCCCCTTTGATTTCTTTTCTCAGGCGAACGGCTGCTGCGATCTCGAGGACACCTGTCGCGAGGCTCCATACAGCAATGTACAGAACTAACCCTATTGCCGTAACGCCGGGGACAATAAAAGTGATAATCCCGATTCCTATGCCCAGAAGCCCCTCAAGCAGAAGGAGCCACCGTTCCTCCTTTCCGCTCCAGTGAGCTATGGTCTTGATGACCAGCAAGATTCCATCTATCAGGACGTAGGCACCGAAGAAGATGAGAAGTACTGCGAGCGTGATCCCCGGCCAAGTATAGGCCAGGATACCAAAGAGAATCGCGAAAAACCCCCTGACCACGAAAGCCCACCAGTAACGCGAAAGCACGTCAACCATCTTTGTCCTCTCGTTGGCCCCCACCCCACCCTTCCAGGCGTGAAGGGAAAGAAGAGGCAGCATAAGGGATCGCTCGACGCTGCCGTCAGTTTGTCATCCGATGTTTCGCCTTTTCGGGCAGTCTCTGTGTTAAGTCTATATCGGCGAATCCTATTGTCAAGAATAATCCTCGGAAGTTTCCTAATGTTTTCTGACAAACGGTTGTAATCGATGGTTTCATCGCTTGACCGCGTTTTCCCTGTCAGTCAATATACGGCGGTCATTATTTATCAACTTTTCGACTGTCGGCCTCCCGCTTCCGGTCTCAGGGGCGTATTTCCTTCTACTTTCGTCGCGACAGTCGTCTGTTTATTACCGATCCATCAGACGAGATAGAACGCAGTCTGGATGTTGCATTATCGCGTTCCCAATCCCCGTATTATAAATGGGGGGGGCGAGGATTCTTGCTGATATTTCCGAGAGAGGCTACCCACAAATGAACGTGACACAGACGAAAAAACCCATTTTTGACTGGAAGGTTTACTTCCGCAATTAGCTTGACTCACAAAGAATAGGCGTGGTAATCAACAGCGAGGCGAAAAGAACTGAGCGGGTATAGGGGATGTCCTACCGTGCGTTGTCCGCTCGCAAGCGGGCGAGACAGATTATA
>Ga0335069_10004720_pt1 | contig 20102 bp, 20 predicted proteins | sample Lox_Sample_11_FD_206714 | JGI IMG/M metagenome (GOLD analysis project Ga0335069, IMG submission 206714) | Soil microbial communities from Loxahatchee National Wildlife Refuge, Florida, United States - Lox_Sample_1.1 | ecosystem: Environmental > Terrestrial > Soil > Wetlands | place: USA... | reverse complement strand
CGAGTCGCAACGCGGCATTCCCATTATTGTTCGCGAGTTGGGGATGAATCTCTGCAAGCGGAACTCCGTGCGCCGCATCCTTCTCGTCGATGCGCCCGGCAAATACAGGAGGCGTTCCTTTCAAGCGAGGATGGTGCAGGAGAAGTCGCGCAAGCTCGGCGCCTGCGTATCCGGTAACCCCCACAACCGCTGTCTGCAGCTTCTTCATTACGATCCCAGCATCCCCTTCAGTCGCAACTCAACTTCGCCCGCGCGCCGCGCGTCAGGGCAAATCACCAGCACCGTATCGTCTCCTGCAATGGTCCCGAGCACTTCGCTCCAGCCTTCGCGATCCAGCGCAGCAGCTACAGGTTGCGCGCCGCCCATCACTGTCCGCACAACGACCTGGTTCATGGCGTGGTGCGCCTGCAAACCAAAACTCTCGATCATCTCCGCCACGGAAGGCGGACCCTCGTCCTCGACGGCAGCGTATGCGCCATTCCCATTTCCGTTGGGAAGGGAATAGCCGCCCGGCCCTTTGGACAACCGCAGTTCGTGAATATCGCGCGACAGTGTCGCCTGCGTGACCTCGAACCCGCGGCGCCGCAGCTTGCGGCGCATTTCGTCCTGGTTGGCTACGAGATCGTGTGCAACCAGTTCGCGTATCGCATTGTGCCTCTGCAGTTTCATGAGCAACTCGGAACAAATCAAAACGCGGCTCGCAGGACGCGGCCGCGCTTGCATAAATATACACGTAAAGTGAATAAGTATGCAAGACGATTTTCATATCTGCAAGGCAGAATCAGTCTGATTACCTGCAGGACCGAGATTCAGTCCGCCGCATCCGCAAGCTGGTGGAAATCCATACTGCAAAGTCCGGCCGTACGCGCGGACGCTGGGTGCCTCAGAGCGAACGAGAAGGGAGAGGCGAGGAAGCTCATGTGGCTCACGTTAACGCCGCTGGCCTGGGGTGCGGCCGCGGAGCACGGATCGAGCGGATGGTCACGCCCGCTGCATCTTCTTGCGGCGCTTCTCCTTGTACATTGCCTCGTCGGCTCGGGTCACAAGGTCTTTCAGAGACTCCTGCGAATAGTGTTCCGCGGTCACATAGCCGATGCTCAGGCTCAGCGGATACTTTCTCGGAGAGGTAGTGTTCCGCTCTGCCGCGGCATTCATCAGGCGCTGCGCCGCGATTTCCACGCCAACGACGCTGAATTGCCCCGCGACAACAAACTCATCACCGCCGAACCTGCCCTTGACGTCGCCCTCGCGAAAGGTCGACAGGACCAACTCTCCTGTTTCAGCCAGGTATCCTGACCCGACGTTGTGGCCCAGATGGTCGTTGATCTGCTTCAGGCCGTCAAGATCGATGAACAGCACAGAGAATGGCAATTGCGCTCGCTGGGCCAGGCGCAGGGTCTGCTCGGCCAGAAGGTAAAAGCCCCTCATGTTGTAGAGACCTGTCAGATCGTCGCGAAGCGTTAGGTCATGAATCTCCTGTTCCATGGCGTTGATGCGCCAGACGAGAAACAGGAGCAGAACAATGGAGCAAGCCGCGATGATCGATGTAAAGGCCGCATTCCCGTATTGCGGAGGCACCATCGCCCCAAGGTCAAAGCGCGTCCTTGCAAGTTCTCCCAGGAAGGGCAGGGCAAGCAGAACGGGAGCAAAGCCGCGCGCAATCCTGCTTCCAATACCGCATCCCAGAAAGATCGAGAACACCCCATGCTCAAGCTGGCGAAGTGCGACAACGCCGGTCAAAAGCGTGAGGCTGAGAAGGGCAAGGGGAGAGATAAGATCGCGCGGCGACAGACGAAAGAGTCCCATAGCGCTGAAGAGATTCTCCGTCACCAGCATGAGCGTCAGCAGCCCCAGAACCGACACAGCGACGTCGGCAAAGCGCTTGACCAGGGCACTGGTCCCACTCACGAGAATCATGACAACCGAGAGTAATGCGAAGAGAGCAGGGGGCTGGAGAGCCAGGCCCCGGTTGTTTGGGCCGGCTCGTTCGGAATTCAGGATCTGGTCAAGCGAAGGAAACAGGTGAACGGTGTTTTCAAGCAGGCACGCAAGCGCGAGGATGCCCGCCAACATCGCAATGGCCCGGCTCAGCCGAGGAAGAGCAAGGTGGCTGCCCGGTTCTGACAGAACCAGGCTGAAAGCGCAGAGCAGCGCCGTCAGTGCCATGGGGATGCTCATCTGCTTTGAAATCCAGGGCAGATAAGAGGCCACATTCGGAGAAAGCCAAGCCGCAAATACCGCGATCGCACACAGTGATATAAGCGCGAGGCAGCCCTGCTGCACGTACAAAAGCGTCCGCAGCAGAGCCGGATCCGGCTGCCCGGGAGGGAGAGATGTGTTCCTCTGTCGCATAGCTCCAGTGCTGCGATGGTGCGTGGTTGGCTGAATATTAACTCACTGTGCCTCCAATTTGGGGCATTCTGGCGAGGCAGACAAAACCGAAGTTTTGTCAAAACGACTTAATGAATTGACGGCGAACGCCAGGGCTTGAGGCATTGAAATACCATGTGGCTTCGTACCCCTCTCTTGCGGCGTCCGCCTCCGCTGATACACTTTCCATTGGTTTGATTTCAACTCTGGTGAAGACAGTTCGCAGTTCGAGATGACACCCATCACCCCGCTCAAGACAATCAACGATCTTTTTTGCCGTGTATCGGCTGCCGCCAATCCCCGTGCAGTTCTCTGGCAGGACGAATTTGGACAGTGGAACCCCATCTCGTCAGACCAGATTTACCAGCGCGTCCGGACGCTTGCTACCGCGCTCCTTGGTTGGGGAGTCCGGAAGGGCGATCGCATCGCCCTCATTGGCGAGAATCGCTGGGAGTGGGCCGTCGCCGACTTTGCGACCTTGGCTATCGGCGCGGTCAACGTGCCGATCTACCCGACGCTGACCGGCGAGCAGATCGCTCTGCTGGTGAAGGACGCTGATTGCCGCATCGCAATCGTTTCCACGCGCCAGCAATATGAGAAGCTCAATGCCGTTCGTTCCCGAACGCCACTCGAGCGCATTCTCATCATGGACCCCAAGCCTGCCCCCAACGGCGCGGTCGCGTTCTCTCAGGTGCTGGCAGGCGCCGACGAGCGTGGTGCGGAACGTGACCCAGACTTTGATGCACTGGTGCGCTCCGTAACTCCCGCAGATCTGGCCACTCTGATCTACACCTCCGGTACCACCGGGGAACCCAAGGGTGTGGCGCTCACGCACGGCAACATCGCTGCCAATCAGAGCACGGCAGCCGACGGCTTCTCATTCAATTCGTCGGATGTCTGCATCTCGTTTCTTCCCCTTTCGCACATCACAGCGCGCGCTCTCGATTACGTCATGTACGCGCACGGTGCGCGGGTAGTCTACTGTGCTGCATTCGATAAGCTGCCCCAGGCCATGAAAGAGGTGCGTCCGACGGTCTTCGTGGGCGTTCCACGCGTTTACGAGAAGATTCACCAGGCGGTGGAGCAGAAGGCTGCCCTCTCGCCCATCAAGCATCGGTTGCTTGCCTGGGCTCTCAGGGTGGGAGCTCACCATCGTGATGTCGTCTACCGGGGTGGACGTTCCGACTCGTTCAGGTGGAAGCTGGCTGACAAGCTCGTCTACAGCAAGGTGCGAGAAGCCTTCGGCGGCCGCGTGCGCATCTTCGTCTCCGGCGGGGCTCCACTAGGCATCGATACCGCAAAATGGTTCGCGGCTGCGGGAATCGCTGTTTGGGAGGGATATGGGCTCACAGAGACTTCACCAGTGATTGCTCTTAACAACCCGGTCACTCAGCGCATGGGATCGGTCGGCAAGCCAATATCCAACGTCAAGTTGAAATTTGCCGAGGACGGCGAGCTCCTTGTGCAAGGCCCCGCGGTGTTTTCCGGCTATTGGCACAAGCCCGAGGCAAATGCGGAGTGCTTTGACGGCGAAGGCTGGTTCCGCACCGGAGATATTGCTCACCTGGATGCAGACGGCTTCCTCTACATCACCGACCGTAAAAAGGAACTCCTGAAGACATCGGGAGGAAAGCTCGTTGCGCCTCAGCCGATTGAAAACAAGCTGAAGAACAGCGCCCACATCGCGCAGGTTGCGCTTGTAGGCGACAAACACAAATTCATCTCGGCGATCATCTCGCCCAACTTCGCATCGCTTGAGGATTGGGCGCGCCACCACGGAGTCCAGACAGGTGATCGCGCGACTCTCGTGGCCGAGGAGCGCGTCGTAGCGCTCTTCAAGGAGGTGGTTCGCGAGGTGAACAGTGAGCTGGCTAACTTCGAGACGATCAAGCGTTTCCGCATCGTCTCTGACGAATGGTCGCAGGAGTCCGGGGAACTCACGCCGTCAATGAAGCTCAAGAGGCGCGTTATTACTGAGCGCTACGCGGCGGTAATCTCCGAGCTTTACGAGGACGAAGCAACCGCACGCGGCGAATAGGAGACTCGATCCTGCCCAGGCCCTGGCGGAAAATGGCCCTTTTGCTCCACATCTTCTTGAGGCCGCGGAAGAACGGCGCTCCCCATGCCCCCACGCCCAGAATGCCGCCAAAGATAATGATCGCGTCGATACTGATTCGTCCTTCGCGCGACCAGTAGTCGTTTGGATCGAGGTTGAGCCACAGCGCAAACTCATCCAGAGTCAATGCTGCCCCCGCTCCGTAGCTCACCGACATCAGTCGGCTGAAGAAAATCGAAAGGGGCGAATGGCTGCGCCCCAGGTCGAGCAGCCAACCATATCCCACAAGCAGCAGAATCAAGATTCCCCAGACAAGGTGGTGGATGTGATGACCCCGCACCATCACCCACTCAAAAGGTCCGCGATTGTGGATCACCAGTCTGACGATCAGCCGTACGCCTACAAATGTGATCAGAAACGATACCGATGCGATGAACATGCGCCGGCGTGGACGATCGGGAATGGTCGAGCGCACCAGGAACCCAAGGCGCGTCAGTTGCAGCAGCACCAGCAGCACAACAACAACCATGCTGGCGAAAGCAAGCAACAGGAGTGTACCGGTGCCGGGCATATCCTCCCTATTGAATCATCCCCCTCCGGAGTTCGCGCAACAAATCGGTCAGTTGCAGGCTCACTCCGTGAAGTGAGCACCGTCACGATACCCCTTTACAACCGCGGCTTATACTGGTTAAGGCGTCGAGAGCGACAATTTTCGGCTCGCCCGGCCCACGTGCAGGGGCAATCCCCGACGCGGCCTCCAGTAGCCGCGCGAATTCGATAGGAGATTTACGATGCGAGTTGCTTTGTTAACCGGCGGCGGAGACTGCCCCGGCCTGAATGCGGTGATCTACGCCGCAGTGAAGAAGGGAATTCAAAACTACGGCGATGAGTTCATCGGCTTCCTGAACGGCTGGCGCGGTGTGCTGGACAATACCTGGATCCCGCTGACCCTTGAGAATACCGACGGAATTCAGTTGAAGGGCGGAACCATCCTTCATTCCTCGCGTACCAACGTCAAAAAGATCCCGGGCGGCATCGAAAAAGTCCAGGAAGTTCTCAAGCTTAACAAGATTGACGCGCTGATCGCTCTCGGCGGGGACGACACCCAGTCCGTGACGCTTTACCTCAGCGAAAACGGTGTCCCCAGCGTAGGCGTGCCCAAAACGATCGATAACGACATCAACGGCACTGACACCACTTTTGGCTACTACACCGCCGTCACCATTGCGACCGAGGCCGTCGATCGCATCCATACCACCGCGGATTCGCACAATCGCGTTGTCGTGGTTGAGGTCATGGGCCGTGACGCCGGCTGGATCGCCTATGCCGCGGGAATCGCTGGTGGCGCGCACGTCGTCCTCGTTCCCGAGCAGCCGATCGACATCGACCATGTTTGCGCTCTTCTCAAGTACAACTACGATCACGGCAAGCACTATGGCGTAGTTGTCGTGGCTGAGGGATGCCATCTCCCTGAGAGCGGCCAGGTCATCGGCTCTCAGGAAGTGGATTCGTTCGGCCATGTGCGTCTCTCCGGCATTGGCGAGGCCCTGGCCAATCTCATCGAGAAGAAGACAGGCTTTGAAACTCGCTCGGTCAACCTGGGTCACACCCAGCGCGGCGGAGTTCCCACGGCCTTTGACCGCTTGCTTGCGCAGCGCTATGGTCTGCATGCCATCGAGATGGTCCACGATCAGAAGTGGGGCCGGATCGCTGTTCTTCAAGGGACGGAAATTGGCGACATCCCAATCAAGGAAGCCATCGCAACCAACCGCCGCCTCAGCGAGAAGCACTTCAAAGTGATCCGGGACCTCGAAGCAAAGGTCTAGAATCCAATCCCCGGTCTGCCCGCAAGAGCCATCCGAACGGAGGATGGCTCTTGCCTTTCCCTGGACGAATCCCGCGATGCGCTATCGCCGCTTTGAACACGAGGACTTCGAAGAGCTGTACTCCATCGAGGAAGTGTGCTTCCAGCCTCCCGAGCGCTTCAGCCGGAAGTACATAGAGCAGCTCGTCCGCAAGCCCGCCGCGGCCACTTGGGTCGCGGAAGAGAGCTCTAACCTGTGCGGCTTCGCGATTGTCGAGTGGTCGAAGCAGCCGGCGGGCCTCCTGGCCTACATCGCGACCATTGAGGTATTGCCTGAGATGCGGGGCCGTGGAATAGGCGCTGAGCTCCTTCGCCGGGCCGAAAGCTCTGCTCAGGCCGCGGAAGCCGGCGAAGTCTGGCTGCACGTGAACGTCGGTAACGCCTCTGCAATCCGGCTCTATGAGGCGCATGGCTATCGCAACGTAGGAGAAGCAGAACGCTACTATCCTCGTGGCGAGACCGCAAAGATTTACAGAAAGCACTTGCAGCGTTGAGCTTCAACTTGCAGGGATCCTGTACCGCCCATTTGCACAGCCACCGTAGAATAGGTTCAGACTTTATGTCCATCAGCAATCCCAACGTGCCCAAGTTGGTTCTTGCTCTGCGCGATTACAGCAGGCAGTCCTTCCTTCACGATTTGCTTGCAGGCGTCACGGTCGGACTCGTGGCGTTGCCGCTGGCTATGGCGTTCGGCATCGCCTCCGGCGTGACTCCACAGGCTGGCCTCTATACTGCCGTGATCGCCGGGTTTCTGATCTCAGCTTTGGGCGGCTCTCGCACTCAGATCGGAGGTCCAACCGGCGCGTTTGTTGTGATTGTTGCCGGCATTGTGGCACGCTTCGGACTCAGCGGCCTCGCCCTGGTTACGCTTATGGCCGGGGTTCTGCTGCTGGCCATGGGTCTTACGGGACTTGGCTCTGCTGTTCAATTCATTCCGCGGCCAGTCGTCATCGGCTTCACCAACGGCATCGCTGTCCTCATCGCCTCAACGCAGATCAAGGACTTTTTCGGTCTTCATGTGGGCGCGGTTCCGAGCGAGTTTTTTGCAAGGATGAAATTGCTTATCGAGCACTTTGGGACTTTGAACGGATACGCGCTGATGATCGGTGCTTTGACGCTGGCGATTCTGCTTGTGCTGCCGCGCATCAACCGGCGCATTCCCGCGTCGATCGTTGCGTTGCTTGTCGGCACTCTGATTGCCGTGTTCTTCCACCTCCCGGTCGAGACCATCGGAACCAGGTTCGGGGGTATTCCGCGCGGACTGCCGCCATTTTCCATTCCCGGCTTTCACGCCGAGCAAATCCTGCCGTTGATCCCTTCGGCCTTTACGGTGGCCCTTCTCGCTGCCTTGGAGAGCATGTTGTCGGCAGTTGTCGCTGATGGCATGACCGGCGACCGTCACAATCCCAATGTGGAGCTGGTGGGGCAGGGAATTGCGAATATGCTTTCGCCGGTATTCGGCGGCATTCCGGCCACGGGCGCGATAGCACGAACCGCAACGAATATCAGGTCCGGAGCGCGTACTCCAGTGGCGGGGATGATACACGCCCTCACGCTGCTCGTTGTTCTCCTGATGGCTGCGCCTCTTGCCAGTTACATTCCTCTGGCAACCCTCGCCGCAGTTCTCTTCGTTGTTGCGTACAACATGGGCGAATGGCAGGAGATCGGCGGAATTTTGCAGCTTGGATTCACGAGCAGCGTTGTTTGGCTGGTCACTTTCGTGCTCACGGTCTTTGCCGATCTCACGGTCGCGGTCGGCGTCGGCATGGCCCTTGCGTCCTTGCTCTACATCTATCGCATTGCAGAGACAACAACGGTCACTCCCGTCACAGACGATTACATTCGCGACGGATTGCCTCACTCGCTACAGGGACGCATTCTTCCTTCCTACGTCACGCTATTGCGGATTCACGGTCCGTTTCTGTTCGGCACGACAGAAAAGCTTGTGGAGGCGACAGCAAACCTCGAGGCCTTCGCGCCCGTTGTCATTCTGCGCCTGCGCAACATGACAGCTGTCGACGCCACAGGCATCCATGCCATTGAGACCTTCGCCAAACGACTGCAAGCATCGGGCCGGTCGCTATTGCTGTGCGGAGCCATGCAGCAGCCTTCAAAGCTGCTCCTCCAGCCGCGCTTTCTGGACCACGTTGGAAGAGAGAACATCATGCCCAACATCCAGGCCGCACTCGACCGGGCAAGGGAGGTCTACGGAGGGATGCAGTCCGCTCGGGCGAGCTAACGCCGCCGAAGCTTCGGCCTGCTCTCAGCATTAAGCGCGACCGCAGCGCGAATGAGGTCTTTCAGCGCCGCCGCATTGATCGCCTCGCCTTCGTGGATGTCGATCGCGCGCCTGACATTTCCATCGAGGCTCGAGTTGAATAGACCCGCAGGGTCCGGCAACGAAGCTCCCTTGGCGAAGGTGATTTTGACGTGGCTCTTGTAGGTCTCTCCCGTGCAGATGATCCCTCCGTGAGAGAAGACGGGAGTCCCCATCCACTTCACCTCTTCGACGATCTCCGGGTCCGCTTCGTGAAGAATCTTGCGCACCTTGGCAAGCGTCCTTCCGCGCCAGTCTCCAAGCGAGTTGATCTTCGCGTCGATGAAAGCAGAGGCAGATTCCGCCGGGACAGGTTGTTTCATGTTCAGAACTCCAACGCTCGCAAGCTAGTTTAAATGCATTCATTGCAGACTGCCGGCAATCAGGCGCTCGCAGACATGGCCTCGGGAGCTAGCCATTGCGTGCAGCATCTTGCCGGGCAGGGCCTCGCGAAAAGAGGCGCCTGACGATATAGCCCTTCCACATCCACAATCCCGTAAGGATCATTGCGGGAACGAAGATGTGACGAGTTGGAGGGGCGTAGGCGGGAATCTTGTCAAAGGGGCTGTAGATGTAGCCAATGATGGGAATTGCGAGGACAAGGTGAATCCACCTGAAGATCGTGCGCTGCGTGGCACTGCTGATCATGAAATCCCCTCCATGGAGAGCTTGATGTACAGATGGGTTGTGCCATCCCATTCAATTCACTTGACAGATTTCTGAGGCGTGGGAGGCGACCATTTGGGTGGCTCAACGCCGAACTGCTCCGCATACTCGCCCACCAGTCGCCGCCAGCCCGCGAGTTTCATCGCATCTGCGCCCGCGACATGCGAAATCGGATCCCCCGCGAGGAGCCTTTCAAGGACGTCAAAACAGATGTGCCAGCCCGCTGCACCCCACGCGATGAATCGGCGATCGATACTGTGCCAGAGGGTCAGGCGCGTGCCGCCGGCGAGGGGCTCGAGTTCCCAGCGAATATCTTGGTATTCAAGCACCCTCGGAGCATCGGCCCGCGTCACTTTTGTTTCGGAAACGTTGGCCGTTCCCACCCAGGTGAGCTTCACCGTAGCTCCGGCTGTACCCAGGGTCCCATCGACTTCAAAGGGAGCCCACTCGCGCAGATGAACCGGATCCGTGAGCGCCTGCCAGACCTTTTCCGGCGCGTGACGCAGTTCCCTGGCGAGAATGAGCGTCCACCTCTCTCCGTCTTTTCTTACCTGCGCCGAGCTGGCTGGACCCGGTACATACAGTGCTCGATCATTCATCGGTCCTCTCCTTTCGCAACCTTGCGAACGAGTTCGGAGAGCTTCGCCTCGGTCGCGTGGTCGAGCCCCGTGAAGTACCACGCACACTCCATGAGTTGGTGCAGAGCGTCCGCTTCGGGAGTGAGGTTGGCTTCCTGCGTGAAGCCGAACGTCATGTACTTCTTGTCTGCGCGGAAGAAGCAGACAGTCTTGCCGTCCTTCGCGTATCCCGGCATGCCGTACCACGTATCTGGCCGGAGCGTTGGAGCGCTGCGCCGGATGAGCGTGTGCAGGCGCTCGCCCAACACACGCCACGGCTCAGGCATCGCGGCGATTCTTGCGAGCACCGCGGTCTCGCCCCGAGGTTCTGCGTTCCTGGCGGCCTTCTTCATTTTCATGGGTTTCCGCTTTACCAGCGCTTAAGTTGCGTGACCTGAATAAGATTGCCGCAAGTGTCGTTGAGCATCGCGATCGTGGCCCCCGTGACATCCGTTGGGGGCATGGTGAACTGGGCGCCGCGTGCCTTCATCCCCTCATAATCTGCCTTCACGTCTTCTGTAAAGAAGTTGGCCGCGGCTTGATTCTGCTCGAAGATGGTTTGCTGGTAGGTTTTGGCTGCCGGGTTGTTGTTGAGGGCGAGTTGCAACTCCGTACCGTTCGGGTCCTCGGGCGAGGCTACGGTCAGCCAGCGAAAAGGCCCTTGGCTGAAGTCCGCTTTCTTCACAAAGCCCAGCACCTCGGTATAGAAGTGAAGGGCCTTCTCCTGGTCGTCAACGAACACGCTGGTCAGCTTGATCTTCATCGGTTTCCTCGCATTCTCAGATTCGCGGGCGTTGCCGCGTCGTTGCAGTTTTCTTCTTGTTCGTGCTGATTCCCCGGCCCTCATTCCGTAGTCCGGGTCGGGTCCGGTTTTGGCTTTCGGAGGTGTTCAAGTTCTTGTTCGTGGGGAAGTGGTCCATTCGGTCGAGGTGGCGTTCAAGAGCGTCGACATGCGCGGACCAGAACCGGCGGAAGGGGGCCAGCCATGCATCGATCTCCTGGAGTGGTTCCGGCTTCAGCCGGTAGAGCCGTCGCTGTGCATCTATCGAGGATTCCACGAAACCCGCCTCGCGCAGCACGCGCAGGTGCTTTGATACGGTTGGCTGCGGCATACGAAGTTGGCGCTCGATCTCTCCGACGGACTGCTGCGACGAGACTAGAAGGCTCAATATCGCGCGACGGTTCGGCTCAGCGATGATTTCGAATACAGATTCCACATCCTTCATATACTCCAAATAGAATATACGTGTCAAGGAATATAAGCGGCTTGAGCATTTGTCTAGCGGGACGCTAAACAGCTAGTGCCTCCTCGCAGATCATTTCTGTCTCTGCAGGCACAAAGAAAAAGTGGGAACTTGGCGCGGTACCCCTCTGCCGGTTTCATTAGTGAGAGATATTTGGCTCCGCAAAGGGGGGGGAGGGACCCGCGAAAACTCCAGCTCCGAACACTGGCCATTGACCCCGATCGATAGTTACTGACCACCGTTCTTAATACCGCCAGCTCTTCAGGTCGGCCCCCTTCGGCGCGGTCTTCTCGATGCGTTCAAGAATCTTCGGCATGTACTGGGTGTTGTAGTGCAGTCGGGAATAGGCATTGGGAAGGGTCGGGTCTCCGTTCCAGCAATGCTCCGCCCGGGGCCCATACATCACCTCGCCTCCGTACGGGGGACTGGTCGTTGACTTCAAAAAGTCCTCCAGCCGGTAGACCGCATCATTGAGAAAGTAGGTATCGTCCGAGCCCACATACACGTGGATCTTGCCTTCCAGCTTCGGCCCTAATGTTGCCCAGTCCCGCTTAAGGATCGCGGTCAGGTCGTAATGCTGCCGCCAATACTCCGCGACGCTATGATCAATATTGCCCGTAACCTTGTCGAAGATGGGTTTCGGATAGCCATCCTCTCCGACCGGACCGTATACCGCCTGCCAGATGTCGAACTGCTCGCCGCTGCGTCCGTGATCGCCCAGCGCAAGCTCGTAGGCGTTGTTATCCTCGGTGGTCACGAGTGTGTGGCCCAGGTAGTCGCGCATAGCTGGCTGCGCAACCCGCTTGTGCGCGCCTTCGAGGTAGAACGCGTTCTTGTCCTCGTACAGGTTGATGTTTTCAAACTCGTGGAAGTCCACCGGGTCAGGACATGCCGCAAACGCGCCGTTGTAGTGATCGGGATAGAAGATCTGCACGGCGAGCGACTCCCATCCGCCCGTCGATCCACCATACACAAACCGCGCCCACCCCTCGCCGATGCCGCGAAACTTCTTTTCAATTGCCGGAATCAATTCGTTTTCAATCGCCTCGCCATAAGGTCCGACGTTTGCCGAGTTCACAGCATACGAATCGTCATAGAAGGGATTTGCATGCTGAATCTTGACGATGAGCACGCGCGGAAATTCCGGTGAGGTCCACTTCTGGTAGAACTTGTAGGCCTCTTCCTGCTGGATGCGGTTGTAGCCCGCCAGGTGAAACCGTTCGCTGTAGTCAGGCTTTAGATTCGCATCGGGAGGGGTCGTTCGAAAGCCGTCAAAGTCGCTCACGAAGTGATCGTGGAAGATGATCAGCGGGAAGCGCGCATTAGGGTGCTCGTCAAATCCTTCGGGCACGAGGATCGCAGCGCCAAGGAACATCGGCCGTCCCCAGAACTTCGTGAGCACGTCGCTCTGGATCCGGATATGGCGAATGTACTTCGTGTCGGCTGGCGGCTGAATCGGCGGAATCACTTCGGTGAGAGTCAGAGCAATCGGTGCTGCTCCGGCCGCGATCTTCATCTTCATCGGCTTTGAATAGAGGTTGCCGGGAGAGATGTTCCAGTGCTGCCCCTCGCCCTGGTCCATGTGCATCTTCACTGTTTTGCCGTCACTGCGGTGAAAGGTCTCGTACCTGTTCAGGAGCGCTTGGACGTAATATTCGCCCGGCGGCAGGTCTTTGAGGCTTCGGATCGGGTATCCCCACGCACTCGCGTCCACAACCTGCGGCTGGCCCGGATGCCACCCATCGACCGTCACGCCAAAGACCATCTGCGTCCGCGGACTGTCGTCGATCTGATTGCGTGGCTCGTCGCTCGGGTCGGTCGAAAGCAGCAGCAACAGCCGCCCGTCGAGCGGTTGCGCGCTGATGTCTTTTGCGAAACTCACGGAAAAGCTTTGACCTGCGGAGGAGGCTGGCAATGAAAGCAAAATCAGGGCAAATAGAAATACAAAGAGTGATGCGGGCAGGGTCTTGTTCATCAACCCCAATATACAGGCCCGCGCCTCGCGTCCCGAGACGCGGGTTATCACTGCTTCTGGGGCTTATCGAAGGGCTGCTTCTCTGTAATGCGCGGTCGGTTCTCGGCCTGCAATTCCTTTGCGACCTGTTCGACCTCGCGGAAGACGCGGAGCAGGTTTCCACCCAGAATCTTGCGGCAATCCTCGGCGGAGTAGCCACGCTCCATCAGTGCCGCCGTGATCTTCGGCAGGTCTGCCGGCGAGTCGATCCCCTGCGGTAACTGGCCGCTCACCCCGTCAAAATCCGACCCGAGCCCGACATGATCCACACCAGCAACTTTGGCGATATGGTCAATATGGTCGATCAGCATCGACAGGGGAGGTCGCAGAATCCGATCGGCAAACTGGCGCCTAAGCTTGTCAATCTCTGCCTGGGGAGCCTGCTTGCCTTCCGCCTTGTATTTGTCTTCGAGCGACTGTACGGCTTTGTCGACCTCCGGCTGTATCGCCTTCTGCGCGTCGCGGTACTGTTGCGAGATGAACCCCGAGTAGAAGTTCACCTGAACCACGCCACCCTTGGAGTTTGGCCCTCCAGAGTTGGCGACTGCGCGCAGCATATCGTCTGTCATGTTGCGCGGCGAGTCGCAGAGGGCTCGCGCGGCCGAGTGTGATGCGATCACGGGAGCGCGGGTGATGATAAGCGTACGAAAAAACGTGCGATCCGAGACATGCGAGATGTCAACCATCATGCCGAGGCGATTCATCTCGTACACAACGTCTTTGCCAAGCTCGCTCAGGCCCTCCTTGGTATGCGGAATGGAGGTGTCGTTTATGTCGCCTGAACTGTCGGCCCATCCATTCGAGTTGGCCCAGGTTAGCGTCATGTAGCGCACGCCCAGAGAGTAGTACTGACGGAGCAGCGCCAGTGAGTCTTCGATCGAGTGGCCACCTTCGATTCCCATGAGAACGGCCAGCTTGTGCTCGCGGTGCGCAAGCTCGATGCCTTCCGGTGTGGTCACAAACATCACCTTGTCAGAATGCCGGCCGGCCTGCTGCTTGACTGCATCAATCAGGATGAGCGTGCGCCGGGCGAACTGTCCCTTGTTCGGGCCGGGGTCGACCCAGATGGAGAAGAACTCAGCACCAAGATTGCCCTTGCGGGCGGACTCCAGGTTGAAGTTGCCGTCCCCAAGAGGATCGTTGAGATCGAAGTTCTCATCGACAAACCTCTGCGGCGTGTCCGCATGCGTATCGATCACGATCGCAGAACGCTGCACCTGCTCGGCCGTAAGCTTTGTGGTCATCATTGAAGGATTCTCGGCTGCAGATTTTGTTGGACTCTGCGCGCAAAGGACAGCTGGGACGGCGATAGCGATGGAAGCAAACAGGGCGAACGTTCGCATAGGCTTGGCGTCAGTGTACAACGACGGAACCGCGGCGCTGCGATCACCGTTTCGCGCCGGACCCGAGACCAAGGGCCTTGATGTATCCATCGTTCACGCGTTCGCTGGAAAACTGTACCTTTCGCAGCAGGTCATCGAATGCGTCCTGAATGTCGGCAGCGGAAGGCCGGGCGGCGATCCGCTTTTCCGCGTTGCCCGTTCCCGGCGGAAGCGCCGCGAACTTGACGATCTCATTCCAGTGAACTGGCCGGTCAAAAGTGACAACATCTGAGCCCGCGTCCATCTTCTTGTACGGCCAGAAGCACCATCCGACGTGGTTGTCCTCAAGTGTTTTCGTGAAGGCAGCAATCCATTCGTCCTTGTTCTCGCCCGACTCTCCGAGCCAGATGGGCACGTGATAACGATCGCGAAAATCGAGGTATTCGCGAATGACAGAGGCATCGGTTGCTGTCCAGTACTTGTGAAAGGTGTACATCAGATTTGAGTCGAAAGGCGGTCCGAAAACCTTGAAGTTGGTGTCCCATTGCGCGCCGCCAAGAATGAGCACATGGTTCCGGTCAACCTTGCGAATTGATTCGACAAGTTTGCGGTAGAACGGCTCTAGGTCTTTGTTGTATTGCTGAAGCTGCGGAAAGTGGGGGATTGGCTCATTGAGCAGGTCGTAGCCAAGTACGATGGGCTCGTTCCTGTAGTGCGAGGCGATGCGGCGCCAGACGGCAATCGTGTGTTCCTGTGCACGCGGACTGGAGTAGAGCCACGGATAACCTTCGCTGTCGTCGATGTTGGTGCCCGTCTGGCCTCCGGGGGCACAATGCAGGTCGATGATGACGTAAATGCCATCCTTGCGGGCCCATTGGATAAGGCGGTCGATGAGGCGGAAGCCCTCGGCGTCGTCTGAGTCGAAGAACTTCCAGTGGATCGGCACGCGCACCGAGTTGAATCCCGCACTCTTGATTCGGTCAAAGTCGCCCTCTGTGATGTACGTTTCGCGCCATTGTTGCCAGAAGGCCGCGGCATTGTCTGGCCCGAGCAATTCGGTGGTCAGGTCCTCGATTTCCCGAGGCGACTGGGGGCCGCCCGTGAAGTGAAACATGTATCCTTCCGGCTCGAGCCAGTTGCCGAGATTGATTCCGCGCAGCATCAATGGGCGGTTGGCAGAGTCGACCAGGTCGGCACCGGATGCGTGGATGAAGCCCTGGGCGGCGTTTGCCTGAATTGATAAAGAGGTGGCGAAGAAGACAAGGAAGAGAAAACCGATCTTGCGGTTGATCATGGCGACGAAAGTATACATCCCACACTGACGTGTGCCTGGCGGGGGGACCGTCACCTTGGTTACCTGCCGAGCAGGGTGCTTCGCCAGTTTTTAGTCTGTTAGCGTCTGCCTGAATGCTAGAATTCAGCCCAGTTACTTCCCCTTGTGTCGAAAGGAGTTACCCCGGTGATCCGCCATCTTCGCCATCTGACTGTCCTGTTCACGCTTGTTGCGTGTTCGCTTACGGTTCCGCTCCGTTCAAATGGTCAAAGTGCGGACTTACCCGACTCCACCCCTATGGGGAACATCGGCGCGGGGTCCTCGATCGTGGTCAACGTGGATGTCATCCTTCCGGCGAACGAGGGCACGATCTACTTCCAGAACGGCATGTTCATGACCTGGCTTGATATCGACAAGAAGCAACCAAGTTGCCGCCTTTACACCATCGGGAGCCCGACCGTGCGCAAGCTTGTTCCGGGACGCAAACTCATCGTTACGGGCACGAGGTTTAACAACGGTGGCCCAAACATGTACGGCGATGTGCTCCTGTTTGAGGACGATGCGACGATTAACCAGCTTCAATGTAACGCCGGCCGAAAGGGCTACATGACCATCGGCGAGCTGAGGAAGGTCTTCGGATCGCTCTTCGCGCTGCAACAGGCTGACGCGGTTGTAGGCTAGGAGAGGCCGAAACGCCTTAATCGCAAAAGAGAAGGGCCCGGGAAGCTCAGTGCTCCCGGGCCCTTTTGATGCAGGCTCAGACAGCCGCTACTTGTTGGTCTTGTTGTTGCCCGGACGTGTGCGGGTGACCGGGTCCTCCCCATCCTTGTAAGCCGTCTTGTCTTTCGATTCGTAAAGTGGATTCTCGCCGGACATGCCATTGTCCTTGTACAGAGGGTTCGACTGGGCGTTTGCGAGCTTGTTGTTAACGGCTTTTCCCGATTCCGTAATGGATTCGGTTGCATGCGCTGAGTTGCGAGCGTTGGACTGGGGCTGCGGCTGGCCGGCGACCGCTCCAGAGGCTTTGGGAAACTGATCCTGCCGTCCTGATGCATTACCGGGCTGATCCTGGTGCGCATCGCGATGGTTAAAGTCCGCTGCGACCACGCTGCCGGACTTGCGGCCCGACGCCATACCGCTTGCTGCCTCGCGGCCCGAGGCCTGGCCCGACGATGTGTCGCGAGGCTTGGCGGTCTTCGAGTCTGCTGGCGCCTGGGCGGTTCCGTGAGGCGTGATCATCAGTGTCACGACCGCCGCGATGACCGGCGTTCTGAACGAACCTAATGACATGAACTACCTCCCTTGAGTCTGGCTTTTCCGCGCTCGTGAAAAGGGGAAACGGGGGTTCACAGCCGCGCGGCATGCGGCCCTGTCGGGCTCGCATGTGCCAGTAAACCGGGCAGAACCAGCGGCAGTAAATACAACTTCCATCGCCGCATAGCACTTCGGTACCGGTTTCGCTTCGAAATTAAAAGCAGAGCTACATAGGAGCAGAACGATAAGCAATTAGATGAAGTGCTAAGTTGTATAAAATTGAAACTAAATACGTTACATCTACGATGGCCGATCGGCTGCATTTGCAGCAATCTCAAAGTGACAGAACCGCCTCAATCTGCATCTGACCGCGAATAGGCTCCGGGATTTCAATCATTGGTGGGAGTTTGCTCATGTTTCATGCCGTGCACGCGCGAATGATCGCGCTCTGGATCGAATTCCCCTCGATTGCGTTGTGCCTCGTTTCCTGTGGCGGCAGGAATAGGCTTCATCACTTCAGCAGCGATTCGACAGTGCCCGAACCTGAGTCGACCGCGGGACATCACATCAAAAACGTCTTTCTCATCGTCATGGAGAATCACAACTGGACTGGCGACGGCTCCCTCAACATCAAGGGCAACAACGACGCGCCGTACATCAACCGGACGCTAGCACCCATGGGGGCGCATCCGAGCCGGTATTACAATCCGTCAGGCGTTCACCCGAGTCTTCCGAATTACCTGTGGCTCGAGGCGGGAACAGATTTCGGACTCTTTAATGTGAACTCGGTGTTTGCGCACAGCCAGTCAACAACGTTTCATCTAGTTACGCTGCTGAAGAATGCCGGGATCTCATGGAGATCGTATGACGAATACACGAGCGGCACGGATTGTCCGCTCGGGCAATGGCATACGCCAATGGTGTTCTTTGACGATGTGACCAACCAGGACGACTGGCACTCGTCGTATTGTATCTCGCACATCCGGCCGATGAGCCAGCTCTGGAGCGATCTGAAGAACAACACGACGGCGCACTACAGCTTCATCAAGCCGAACCTGTGCCACAGCATGCATTCCTCGTGCAATGGAGAAAACCAGATCAAGCAGGGAGACGTCTGGCTCAGCGAACACGTTCCCCAGATTATGAGTTCGGCGGCATACAGGAACGGCGGCGTCATCTTCATCGTGTTCGACGAGGCAAATCTGGGTGACGGGCCGATTCCTGCGCTGATCCTTTCGCCTTACGCAAAGAAGGGCTACACCAACTCCACCTACTACAACCACAGCTCACTGCTGAGGACTGTGCAAGAAATCTTCGGCGTGGGACCTCTGCTTCGCAATGCGGCGAAGCAAAGCGACTTGAAGGAGTTTTTTACGGTGTTTCCCTAGAGCCCGCTAGAGGTTCACGGAGGTGCCGCCCCAGTCTTCTGGGCGCACGTCGGAAATGGTCTGCGTGAAATCCCAGATGTGGCCAAAGAAGTCCTGTGCGTTGTACTGACGCTCGCCGTAGACGTGATCCTTCGGTTCGGTGAGGATGATTGCGCCGTGTCTCCGGGCACGCTCGCAATGGGCGATGGCATCTTCGACGCGAATCTGAATCACGTGTGTACGTTCAGGCTTGATGTCGCCTTCGGCGATCGTGATGCAGCCGTCTCCCGCTCGCATCTGGATGCGGTGATTGGCGATGCGGAGGCGGACGGTGAATCCGAAGGCGGCGGAGAGCCACTCGGCTGCAGCCGAGGGATCGGGATAATAGAGATTGGGAATCACCGTGCAGGGCGGAACGGAACGGTTGAAGAGCATGGAGACCTCTGAAGGCGACCTGGAGTGGTCAGGGTAACACGAGGCGCAGAGGCTCACTGAGGGCTGAGACGAACTTTCTGCCTGCGCGAAAGACTGTTGCTGGGGTACAACCGCGGGCACTTCTGCGAAGTAAATCAGAAGCTTCAGGATGACACGGCTCCTTGCGAGGCTGCGATTTCGGACTGGTTTTCAACCGTGATCTCTCGAATGCCTTCCCGGATAGAATCAGTTCAGAGCCATGGCTGAATTCACCCACCTGCATCTTCATACCGAGTACTCCCTGCTGGATGGGGCGTGCGATGTTCACAAGCTGATTGACCGCGTGGCGGCGCTGGGGCAGAAGTCTGTCGCCATGACGGACCACGGGAACATCTACGGAGCGGTTCACTTTTTCAATGCAGCCAAGGCGAAGGGGATCAGGCCGATCCTGGGATGCGAACTCTACGTGTGCAAGGCAGAGGATCATCGCGCCGAGACGCCCAACGACCAGTACAACCATTTGCTGGTGCTGGCGGAGAACGAGGAGGGGTATCGCAACCTGATCCGGCTGACGTCGGAGGCGAGCCTGCACGGGTTCTATCGCAAGCCGCGGGTGAGCAAGCGGTTTCTCGCGGAGAATGCGAAGGGGCTGATCGGGTTTTCGGGGTGCCTGAGCGGCGAACTGTGCGAAGAGTTGATGGCAGGCCGTTATGAAGGCGCAAAGGCCGCGGCGACGCAGTATCAGGACATCTTCGGGCGCGGCAATTTCTATCTGGAGATTCAGGACCAGGGGCTTGAGCAGGAACGGAAGATTCAGTCGGATCTCTTCCGCCTCGAGAAGGAGTTGGACATTCCGCTTGTGCTGACGAACGACTCGCACTATCTGTGCGGAGAAGACTCGCACGCGCACGACGTGATGCTGTGCGTGCAGACCGGGGCGAAGATCCACGACGCGGAGCGTTTCCGATTTGATTCGGACCAGTTCTTTGTGAAGAGCGCGGAGGAGATGGCGCGGCTGTTTCCGGATTCGCCGGGAGTGATGGCGCGCACGATGGAGATTGCGGAGCGGTGCAACTTCAAGCTGCACCCGGTGGAAAATCCGTTTCCCGAGTTTGCGGTGCCACAGGGGCACACCATCGACAGCTACTTTGAGCAGGTGTGCCGTGAGGGCTACAAGAAGCGACTCGAGACTGCGATTCGGCACCTGGAGTCACAGGGTCTGCTGCGCAAACCGCTTCACGAGTACGAGGCGCGGCTGGAGCGCGAGATCGACTGCATCAAGCAGATGAAGTATTCAGGTTACTTTCTGATCGTGTGGGACTTC